>ENA-ORXB01001906-ORXB01001906.1-sediment-metagenome-genome-assembly--contig:-NODE-1906-length-21048-cov-3.841448_pt1 | contig 21048 bp, 18 predicted proteins | sample MGYA00237863_ERZ511475 | MGnify/ENA primary metagenome ERZ511475 (study PRJEB26305, sample SAMN06343858) | sediment metagenome | isolation source: hot spring sediment | place: Canada: British Columbia... | reverse complement strand
GGGTCAATCGATTGCAGCACCACCTGAACTAAAGGAGCAGCTGGAAAACGCTGGAGCATCGCTATCAGACGAGTCGATAGCGATCAGCAATAACATATTCTCAGCTCGAAAGAATGCCGATATGCAATCATTGTGCTTTCTTGTATCGGAGTATATAACAAGTTTGGGTCGCGGCGTCGCAGCATAGAAACGACCGCCGACCAAACAATTCAAAATTCAAAATCAAGGCCCTGAAAGGGCCGCAGTCCCGTCTTCCGTCTGCTCTTTATTTGAGATTGCCTGAGCCTGTTGCGAGGCACTGAAAGTGCCGTGGCAATCTCCTCGCAATGACAGTTTTTGTTCCCCTCCCTTGAGGGGAGGGGCTAGGGGAGGGTGAAGCGGTCTACGGTCTCCCTCCATTTTTCACCCCCACCCTGTCCCTCCCCCCTCAAGGGGGAGGGGATTTGGTTTAGCCCCCCCTCAAGGGGGAGGGGATTTTAGCAGGTCTCCGGTCTCCCATCTGTTTTTAGCGGCGGTCTGCGGTCGGCGGTCTGGCTCCGAAGGAGCCTAATGCGGTGGTCGGCGGTCAGGCTCCGAAGGAGCCCAAAGCTGCGGTCTACCGTCGGATAATTGACACTGCTTATAAGCATATGCTATGTTTAAGAAAACTATAAAACTACATATTGATATATTAGCCGTTGATGGGGAAAGTAGGCTTAAATAAAACTGGTCTAGCGAGCCGGGTATGGTGTAAGCCGGTACCAAGTTTTAAGCTGAGTGGGCCCCGGAGGCGCAAGGGCGAAATCAGAAACTAGAAAGTAGTCCTGCCGGAGTCTTCACCGTTAGAAGAAGAGGGGTATAAATAGTTAAACTATTCGTACCCTAAATGAGGCAGAGTTAAGATATTGGAAATCTAATCTCTAATTTCTAATATCTAATCTCTGTAAAGTTGGGTGGCACCACGAGATAACCCTCGTCCCATGATGGACGCAGGGTTTTTTTATTTTGCATTTTGAATTTGAACGGTTGGTAAGGCTTTACTTACCAAATGGAATGAAAAATTGCCAATACATTGATACCGAATCGGAGGATAAAAAGAATGATTGTAATGATTGATAATTACGATTCGTTTACCTTCAACCTAGTTCAGTACCTTGCGGAACTGGGTGAGGAGCTTATTGTTTTTAGAAATGATGAAGTGTCAGTTGATGATATCCTGCGTATGAAACCAGATAGTATTGTTATCTCACCAGGCCCAGGAAGGCCGGCAGATGCTGGTATATCGATTGACCTAATAAAAGCTGCAGCAGACAAGATTCCAATCCTTGGTGTGTGTCTTGGCCATCAGTCGATAGGCGAGGCATTTGGTGGGAAGGTTGTGCATGCAGGAACTTTGGTCCATGGCAAAACATCTCAAATATTTCATGATGGAAGAACCATCTTTAGAGGTATACCTAGTCCATTTACTGCTACGAGGTATCATTCCTTGATTGTGGATAAAGAGACACTCCCATCATGTTTTGAGATATCAGCTGAGACAAAAGATGGGCTAATAATGGCTATAAGGCATCGCGAGTATCCAATCGAAGGAGTGCAATTCCATCCCGAGTCGATACTGACAAGCGAGGGTAAAGCGATTCTTAAGAACTTCCTAAGCATTGGGCAGTCCCGTGAAGTAGCGGTTAGCTAAGAAGGAGGAAAAATGTTAGTTGATGCGATAAGAAAAGTTGTTGAAAACCAACATCTGACGAGGGAAGAGGCTGAGCTGGCTATGGATAAGATAATGAGCGGCGAAGCAACTCCAGCCCAGATAGCTTCCTTTATAACAGCGCTTCGGATGAAAGGTGAAACTGTTGATGAAATATCAGGCTTTGCGAAAGTCATGAGAGAAAAAGCAAGCAGGATAAATCCAAATGTTGAAGGTATAGTTGATACCTGTGGAACAGGTGGCGACCAGCTTCATACGTTTAACATCTCGACGACAGCAGCTTTTGTCGTGGCTGGTTGTGGCCTTCCAGTGGCCAAGCATGGAAATCGCTCGGTATCAAGTAAAAGCGGAAGCGCTGATGTTCTTGAGGCTTTAGGGGTGCGGGTTGACCTTTCTCCTGAACAGGTGGAGAGATGTGTTAAAGAGATCGGAATAGGCTTTATGTTTGCTCCAACTTTCCATGGCGCTATGAAATATGCGATTGGTCCTCGGCGAGAGATAGGCATTCGTACAGTATTTAATATACTTGGTCCTTTAACAAATCCAGCTTTTGCATCGGCACAGGTTCTTGGTGTTTATGATCCTAAGTTGACTGAAGTAATGGCGCAAGTTCTTGGCAATTTAGGAGTCAGCCATGCTCTTGTTGTTCATGGCGATGGGCTTGATGAGCTTTCTAATACCGGAGAGAACATAGTATCAGAATTTAAGGATGGTAAGACCACTACATATACCTTAACACCTGAAGAATGTGGAATTGGTAGGGCTAAGATCGATGATTTAAAAGGCGGAGCAGCCGAGGAAAATGCAGCAATCATGCTTGATATTTTAAAGGGATCAATAGGGCCGAAGAGAGACGTTGTTCTTATGAATGCGTCTGCTGCTTTGATTGCTGCTGGTAGGACGTCATCTTTTAAGGAGGGAACTAAGATTGCAGCGGCAGCTATAGATAGCGGCAAGGCAATGGAAAAGCTTGAAGCCTTGCGCAGTTTTGTGGCAGAGCCAAGTCTAGCGTAAAACACTGGTGCGACCAGAGACCGGAGGCGATCGGAGTTCCGAGGAACGAGGGACTAGATGATACTCAACCAAATTGTTGAAGATAAAAGAAAACATGTTGAAATAGCAAAAGCGCTTTGCCCTGTTAAGGATTTAGAACTTAGCAGGAAGTTTGATCGCAGAAGCCTCATTCGCTCAATAGAATCACGCAGAGTACCAGTCATAGCCGAGATAAAGAAAAGGTCGCCTTCCGGTGGGAATATGGGTAGCCAATATGGACTGGCTGAGCTTGCCTTAATTTATGATAAAAACGGAGCTGCTGGTATTTCGGTTTTAACCGATGAAAAATATTTTGGCGGAAAGCCTCAAGATATGCTTGAGGCTAGGCGAAGATCAACCCTTCCAATATTGAGAAAAGATTTCATTATTGACGAATACCAAATCTACGAGGCATTTGCATTTGGTGCCGATGCAATACTCCTGATAGCTGCAATACTTGATGACTCACAAATCTCAAGGTATCTTGCTCTTGCACATGAGCTTGGAATGGAAGTTTTAGTGGAGTCTCACACTAAAGTAGAGCTAGAGAAAGCGATAAGAAGTGGTGCGAAACTTCTTGGTATAAACAATCGCAATCTAGATACCCTAAAAACAGACTTAAGTATTTCATTAAGCTTGCTGCAATTAGTTCCCGATGATAGGATTGCGATAAGCGAAAGTGGTATTTCAAAAAGCTCGGATATAAAGATGCTTCTTGAAGCTGGAGCAAAAGGATTCTTAATAGGCGAATCACTGCTTAAAAATAAAGATCCAGGAGGGAAATTAACTGAGCTTATCAATGTCAGGGTGTAAAAAAGAAGGGAGTGTAAGATTTGGGAACAACTAAGTTTTTACTAAGCGAAAAGGAGATTCCAACAGCATGGTATAACATTCTGTCGGATCTTCCATACCCGATGGAGCCTTATATCCATCCAGGGACCGGGCAGCCGGTAGGTCCACAAGATTTAATACCTCTGTTCCCGATGGAACTTATAAAGCAGGAGGTAAGCACAGAACGCTGGATCGAGATACCGGATGAGGTGCTCGAAGTTTATAAACTGTATAGGCCATCGCCGCTTTTCAGGGCACATAGGCTTGAGAAGGCACTCGATACCCCAGCTAAAATTTATTACAAATATGAGGGGGTAAATGCTACGGGAAGCCACAAACCAAATACAGCTATCCCGCAGGCATATTATAACAAGCAAGAAGGTATAAAAAGAATAGCGACAGAGACGGGTGCAGGTCAATGGGGAAGCGCAATGGCTATGGCCACAAACTTCTTTGGATTGGAATGTGCCGTATATATGGTCAAGGTCAGTTATGACCAGAAACCGTACCGGCGCTCATTGATGGAGGTATACGGCGCAAAGGTTTATGCAAGTCCGACAAGTAATACCCAGGCAGGGCGAAAGATACTTGAGGCCGATCCAGATAGCCCCGGTAGCCTAGGAATTGCAATAAGTGAAGCTGTGGAGGATGCTGCAACTAGAGATGATACGCATTACTCTTTAGGAAGTGTGTTAAACCACGTGTTGCTGCATCAGACAGTTATTGGGCTTGAGGCAAAAAAGCAGCTTGAAATGGCTGGTGATTACCCTGATATAGTAATCGGGTGCTGTGGCGGTGGCAGTAATTTTGCTGGCGTCAGTTTCCCGTTTATCCAGGATAAATTTGCTGGTAAGAACTTAAGGGTGGTAGCAGTTGAGCCAAAAGCTTGCCCAACGTTAACAGAGGGCGAGTTTAAGTACGATTTTGGCGATACCGCAGGTATGACGCCATACATGAAGATGTATACACTTGGGCATGACTTTGTACCAGCTGGAATTCATGCTGGTGGTTTAAGGTATCACGGTGATGCGCCAATTGTGAGCCTGCTTTTCGATAAGGGTGTGATAGAGGCAGTTGCTTATCATCAAACAAGCGTGTTTGAATCAGCTGTAAGATTTGCCAGAGCTGAGGGAGTTATACCGGCACCAGAAAGTGCGCATGCTATACATTGTGCAATTGAAGAAGCTCTTAAGGCAAAGGAAGCTGGTAAGGAGAAAGTAATTCTCTTTAATCTTAGCGGACATGGGTATTTTGATATGACAGCATACGATAGTTTCTTAAGAAACGAGCTAGTTGATTACGATTTTGCATTAGCCGCATGTTCAAAAGAATAAAGAGAATAAAAAGAATAAAAAGATAGTCAAGGAGTTTAGATACAGGCGAGTGACAAGGGTAAAGATATGCGGCATCACTAATATTGAAGATGCGCTTCTTGCGGCAGAATTAGGCGCTGATGCCCTGGGGTTTGTCTTTGCTGAAAGCCCGCGGAAAGTAACACCCGAGCAAGCTGAAAGGATAATCTCTGAGTTGCCGCCCCTTGTTACAACCGTCGGTGTTTTTGTAAATCACCCTGCCAACGATGTAAAGGCTGTAGCTGATTACTGCGGGCTTGATGTATTGCAGCTTCACGGCGAGGAATCCCTCTCGTATTGCAAGCAATTTCATCGAAGAGTTATTAAGGCCTTTAGGATGAGAAACTATACCGAAATAGAAGAATGGCTCTTCCATGAAAACGAGCATGAAGCAACCACCCCAATTGACCCAAGGAGTAATATTGTAGCTTACCTTGTTGATGCTTTTGCAAGAGGTCAATATGGCGGGACAGGTATACACCTAAACTGGGAGCTGATTAGAAACCTTGAGTCGCGAAAACCTTTGATTCTTGCTGGTGGGCTAAACCCGAAAAATGTTGCACTTGCTATAAAAGTGGTAAAACCTTATGCGGTGGATGTGAGCAGCGGGGTTGAGTTAAAGCCGGGCAAAAAGGATAAATATAAGTTGCGCGAATTCATGAAAGTAGTTAGAGCATGTAACTAATGAGGCTACAATGAGGCAACGGTATTTTAGCGGAATCCAGCCAACCGGCAAGCTCCATATAGGTAATTATCTTGGCGCAATAAAAAGTTGGATTGAGCTGCAAGATGATTATGAAGGGATATTTGGGATTGTAGATTACCACGCTATAACAGAGCCATACAGTCCTGAAGAAATGCCCAAAAGGATTATCGATACCGCTCTTGACTATTTAGCTGCTGGCCTTGACCCAGCCAAAAGTACTCTAATGGTTCAATCTTTGGTTCCAGAACACACAGAGATGGCTTGGATTTTAAATTCTATTACGCCAGTCTCATGGGTAGAAAGAGTGCCAACATATAAGGAAAAGGCTAGGAAGTTGGGTGTAAGCGTAAATATGGGGCTGCTTGGATATCCGATATTGATGGCAGCAGACATAGTTCTTTACAAGAGTGCTGTAGTCCCGGTTGGTGAAGATCAGCTTCCTCATTTAGAATTAGCTAGAGAGATAGTAAGGGCCTTTAACAATCGATATGGACATACATTTCCTGAACCACAAGCCTATGTTGGTGTAGGTGCAAGAATAATGTCACTCACCGAGCCGACTAAGAAGATGAGTAAAAGCCTTGGGCCTCGAAACTATATTGCGCTTTCTGATGAGCCAGCTGTAATTAGAGATAAAATCTCTAAAGCAGTAACTGATATTGGTCCAGGAGGAGGAGAAATGAGCCCAGGGACAAAGAATTTGTTTAACTTAATGAGTCTTTTCTCAACCAAGGAGACCTACCAGCATTTCATGAGATTATATAATGAGAGAAAGATTAGATACTCGGATATGAAGCAAAAACTAGCTGATGATATAATAAGTGCTTTAGGACCGATAAGGGAGCGAAGAGCCGCACTATCGCTTAGGCCAGAATATGTAAAAGCTCTACTAATTGAAGGAAGCAAGGATGCTAGAAAGATTGCTAAGCAAACTCTTCTAGAAGTCAAGGAAAAGATGGGCCTGCTATATTTCCACGAACAGTTGGAGGAAGCTGCGTAATATCAGCCAATAACCAAGCATTAACATCAAAAAGCTGCTATTATAGATGTGTGCTATAAGTTACGGCTAATTGCTAGTAAAGGAGCATTTAGGATGCAATATGTGTTACCCGATGAGCGTGGGCACTTTGGTGAATTTGGCGGCAAATTTGTGCCGGAGACGCTAATGAGCGCGCTCGAGGAGCTTGAGAGGGCCTATGCAAGGTTCAAGGATGATGATGATTTTAAAGCGGAGCTTGATTTTTATCGCAGGGAGTATATAGGAAGGCCAACAAGGCTTTATTTTGCAGAAAATCTAACAAAGCATTACGGTAAAGCAAAAATTTATTTGAAGCGCGAAGACCTCTGTCACACCGGCTCTCATAAGTTAAACAACACCATAGGGCAAGCCCTTCTAGCAAAGAGAATGGGTAAAAAGAGAGTAATTGCAGAGACTGGCGCAGGCCAGCATGGGGTTGCTAGTGCCACAGTGGCGGCTCTCCTTGGTTTGGAATGCCAAGTCTATATGGGCGAGGAAGATACAAAACGCCAATCGCTAAATGTTTTTAGGATGAATTTGCTAGGTACTGAAGTAATTCCAGTAAAAAGCGGTACTAGAACTCTGAAAGATGCTATGAATGAGGCTATTCGCGATTGGGTGACAAATGTTGAGACGACCCATTACATGCTTGGCTCGGTTGGTGGCCCGCATCCCTATCCTATGATGGTAAGAGACTTTCAAAGTGTCATCGGGCTCGAGACCATTGAGCAAATCAATAAAGCTGAGGGGAGATTGCCTAGCGTTGTTATAGCATGTGTTGGTGGGGGTAGTAACGCGATGGGAATATTCTTTCCGCTAATCGGAAAGGATGTGAGGCTAATAGGTGTTGAACCAGCTGGTCTTGGATTAGAAACCGACCAACACGGCGCTCCGCTTACTAAAGGCGAAAAAGGGGTGCTGCATGGCAGCTTAAGCTATCTTCTCCAGGATGAGTATGGGCAAATAAAGCCTGCTCACTCGATATCAGCTGGTCTTGATTACCCAGGTGTCGGCCCAGAGCATAGTTATCTAAAAGAGAACGGTTTGGCTGAGTATGGTTCAGTAACAGATAAAGAAGCGCTTGATGCTTTTGTATTGCTATCAAGGACAGAAGGCATACTGCCAGCTCTTGAAAGCTCACATGCCGTTGCGTATTTGGAAAAGGTCATGCCAGAGCTCTCCAAGGATGATATCGTTGTGATAAATCTATCAGGCAGGGGTGACAAGGATGTCCAGGTAGCAGCAAGCGCACTTGGGGTGGAGTTATGATAACAAGAACAAAAACAAACCGAATTGACAATTTATTTGCAAAGCTTAAAGAGAACAAAAAAAGCGCTTTAATGCCATATCTTATGGCTGGCTATCCTGATATTGAGACCTCGCTAAGATTGCTGGTAGCAGCGGCAAGGGCAGGTGCAGATTTGGTGGAGTTTGGCATTCCGTACTCAGATCCGCTAGCTGATGGACCAACAATTCAGGTTGCATCTGAGATAGCATTGAAGAATAAAATAAACACTGATGTTGTTTTTGAGCTAGTAAGAAAAGCAAGAAAAGAGACCGATATCCCGATTGTCATAATGACATATTACAATACAGTTTACCGCTATGGCATGGATAGATTTGCAAAAAATGCTGCCGAGTGCGGTGCTGATGGGGTTATTACACCAGACTTACCACCGGAAGAAGCAGGTCCGTGGAAGGAAGTTGCTTTAAAGCATGGACTAGCCACAGTCATGCTTGCTGCTCCTACGAGTACAAATGAGAGGCTAAAAAAAATTAGCGAAGCTTCTCAGGGGTTTGTTTACTGTGTTTCACTAACAGGCGTAACTGGCGCTAGAGATAATCTTCCTGTAAATTTAACCGATTTTATTAGCAGAATAAGAAATATTACTGATAAACCATTGGCTGTTGGATTTGGGATATCACGGCCTGAACAGGCAAGTCAAATCGCCAAAATAGCTGATGGCGTAATTATTGGGAGTGCTCTTGTAAATCTAATTGGAAAGAACAAGGGCAGCTGCATTGAAGCAGCTACTGCTTATATATCTGAAATAAGACAAGCAATGGATAATTAGGAGTAGTATGCCAATTGGTGATTGGTTTAAGAAGCAGGAAAGAAATACAGCTAGAAGCCCGGCTGTAGAGAAGCGAATTATACCGGACGGTGTTTGGGAGAAGTGTAAGGGCTGCAATGAGCCCTTATTTGTTAAAGAGCTAGAAAGAAATTTAAAAGTCTGCCCCAAATGCTTTTTCCACTTTCCGGTATCTGCCTATGAGCGAATTTATCAACTAACCGATTTACATAGCTTTGAGGAACTTTGGGGTGATTTAATCCCAGGAGACCCTCTTGGCTTTGCTGCTAATAAGCCGTATATCGATTCGTTAGCGAAAGCCAAAGATAAAACAGGGCTAAACGAAGCTGTAGTTTGCGGACGGGCGCGAATTGATGGTTTTCAAGTTGCCATAGCTGTAATGGATTTTGGATTTATTGGCGGAAGCATGGGTTCGGTTGTTGGCGAGAAAATTAAGCGGATAACTGAGCTTGCAACAAGAGAGTATCTTCCGTTGATTATTGTTTGCAGCTCTGGGGGTGCCAGGATGCAGGAAGGCATGATATCACTCATGCAAATGGCAAAGACAAGCGCAGCTATAGCTCGCCATCAAGATCAAGGTCTTCCATATATATCTATCCTTTCTCATCCCACAACCGGCGGTGTATCAGCAAGCTTTGCCACTCTTGCTGATATAATCATAGCAGAGCCGCATGCCTTAATAGGGTTTACAGGAGCACGCGTTATAGAGCAAACCATCCGCCAGAAGCTTCCTAAGGATTTTCAAACAGCAGAGTTCAACCTTGCACATGGCATGGTTGATATGGTTGTCAATAGGCTTGAACTAAAACGCATGGTTGCAAGATTGCTTGATTATCTTGGTGCCAGTGGAGTTAAAGAATGAGAAGATTTGCTTATGATTTTGAGCGTCCCTTAATTGAGCTTGAAGAAAAACTTGATGCTATCAAGCGGACGGAATCAGCAGGAAAAGAAGATATTGCAGCCCAAATTGCTTATCTAGAAAAACAAATTGAAAAGCTACGAGTACGAACTTATTCCAACCTTACGCCGTGGCAAAAAGTTCAGATCGCAAGGCACCCGGATAGGCCGCGAACAAGCGACTATATTGAGGCTATTTTTACTGATTTTATAGAGCTTCATGGGGACAGAACATTTCGCGATGATTTGGCCATAATCGGGGGATTTGCTCGCCTTGATGGCGCTAAAGTAATGGTTATTGGGCATCAGAAAGGCCGTAATACAAAAGAGAACTTATTGCGGCAGTTTGGTATGCCCCATCCTGAAGGGTATAGAAAGGCGTTAAGGCTGATGCATCTTGCAAATAAATACAGGCTGCCCTTAATAACTTTTGTAGATACACCAGGGGCTTATCCAGGTATCGAGGCCGAGGAGCGCGGCCAGGCTACAGCGATTGCCCAGAGCCTAGCTGAGTTAAGCAGGCTTGAGGTGCCAGTAATTGTAGCTAACATTGGCGAGGGCGGTAGCGGTGGTGCGCTTGCTATTGGATTTGGCGATGTCATGATCATGCTGGAAAATTCCTATTATTCGGTTATAACGCCGGAAGGTTGCGTAAGCATCCTCTGGAATGGCGAGGGTAATCCGGAACAAGCTGCCAGCTTATTGGGTTTAACAGCAGATCGGCTTAAAGAACTTGGAATAATTGATGCTATAGTTAAGGAGCCTCTAGGCGGGGCCCACCACGCACCTGCTCTTGTTGCGAGAGACCTTAAAAAAGAACTCGTGAAAGCACTTAAGGATTTAATTAAGCTAAATCCTAAAGAGCTTGTTGAGAAGCGTTATGCAAGGCTGTCCCAAATCGGCTACTATATCGAAAATCCTGTTGAAGCACCGGTAGAAAAGTAAAACCGGTGAAACGGTTTTACGACCGGAGACGGAGGCCGGCAAAACCAAGAATAGACCAGATCCTGCCATTGCGAGAGTCCGAAGGCCTTATGGCAATCTCTTATGTGAGGGACTCTATGTTTAAGAGGCGGACCTTGTGTCTACACTAGAAAAGAATAGAGACAGGGCCGAGACAAGCTCGACCCCGACAAGGTTCCTACATAGAATGCGATGCTAGGGAAGGGTAAATCTATCCCTATTGTTGCTATTCGAAGAAAACCTTACCTTGCTTTCTCCTCCCAGGTAAAACTTGCATTTTCAAATATCTTTTTTGCTTCTTCGGGAGTCGGTGGCCCGTATTTTTCTAAATCATCGTCCATTGGAACGCCTTTTACTGTTACCCCTGCACCAGAGACTTTCCACTTGCCATCAATTTTTTGCATGGGATAGCGGTTTACAGTTGTGAAGTCCTTTGCATAAAATGGCTCAGTGCGCTTTGTTGACGGGTTAAACTTTCCAATTTTTTCCCCCCACCAAACAATGGCTACAACAGTTGCCTTATCTTGGCTTTCATACTCTATATCTTCGATTGCTAAGACTTTTTCACTACCGTCAATTTTTCGCTCTCCATATTCTTGCTCTAAACAATCAATTGCACCTATAACTTTTTCAGCCCACTCTTTAGCGTAATCCTCCGTTGTAACCTCTATCAGATCTTGGTAAAGCTTTTTGCGAGCCTTTTCTTTATCTTCTTTAGGTATAGATTCAAGAGTTAGCATCTCTTTGCGGAGATCTGATGTAGAGACATAAGGAAGCTCCAAATGTCTTACTAGTGCACTCTTTATTTCAGCAGTTTCCTTTTCAGTTGCTTCTTTGTCGCCTGCCCCAAGAGTAAAAACTATACCAACTGATACAAGGATAAGTGCAGCAAAAGTTGCTATAGAAACCTTTGTGATCATTTTTTTCATTCGATACACCTCCTAGTACAGGGTCGAGTTAAGTCCCCAAGCGTAAACTACAGTAGTAGAAAGCTGTGAAGCACTTAGTCTATGCTTACTCCAAGCAAAAGCCTCAGGGGCCATAGATAGCATGACTATCAAAACTAGTAAAACTAAAGCTATTTTTCTCATATTATCCTCCAGGTATGATCTTCTATACCACTTTACGTAACCATGTGCTAAAATAATCCTGCTACCCTCTAATACTCTTTAAGCAGATTGGCTCTCTTATTGCGGTATTGGGGGTAGCTTTTTCATACACCATTTTTCACCTCCCCACAGGCTAATCTTTTTACAAACTAATTTTTAGTTTATAAGCAATCCACCACCTCCTTTAATCAAATAAGTTTTTGAACTAATCAAAAGAAATCGAAGCTTGAGGCTCTTACAACTTCCAGTTAACCAACCGCCTGTAATAACGAAATTATTATATATAAATAGGGGGGTCAAGGCCTATTATCAATATGTAGGAGATTGTATTGGTATGTAGCGAGTTATACGTCCTAAGAGGGCTACAGTTGTGGTAATTATTTCCAGAGACCTTGTAATACCAACGATTTTTTTATCTTACGCTTGAACCCCATTCCTCTGACTACTTTTGACTTCAATATGACGCTAAACGATAATCTTAATATGAAAAACATCGGGTCTAACGTAGAGGCCTATGTAGAGGTCTAATAAGAGATGAGTTTTTTTGGGCCAGGGAAAGGTATAAGGAAAAAATTACTTCTCAGCTATCTAGCCATAACGATACCTCTGATAATTGTCATCATTTTTACCCAATACAACCGCTATGAGGATAAGCGCCGTGACATAATGGTTGCCCGGCTATCTCTCGCGCGCAACATTGCAAGTAACTTTGATCACTTCATAAAAGAAGTTTCAAATACCGAAAAAATTGCTGGAACAGCTATAGCTGAGAATAACTATACTCGCTCCAGGGCAAGCAGCTACCTTGCCAGGGCAGCAAGCAAGTATCCATTATTCAGCATGGACTATGTCAAACTAAACGGCGAAGTATATGCTTCATCCAACCCAAGCTTGGTGGGCGAAAAACTGCATCATGAGAACATTAATATTGGGGATATTGCCAAGCAACTGGATACAAAACAAGAATGGATTATTACTCCGCTTCATGACCATGGAGACGGCGGAATCGGATTTGATGTAGTTACCGGTATTTGGTACAAAGCAAAGCTTTATGGAGTTATTGTTGCTTCAGTTGATTCTACCAGGCTGAATGAGGTTTTTGTTTTTGAAGTTCCTGGTGGCGGCTACAACATAACCGACAACAATGGCATGCTTATCTACCAAAATCAGTATCCCAAAAAACCATTAGATGAGAGATATTGGGGTGCGCATAAATTTATAAAGGTGGCAAGCAAAGGCAAAGAGTTCACCTCGTATGGGCTGATCTTCCCAATAGATGACACATATCGCATGGGAGCTCAGGTTCCAATACAAAGCATAGGTTGGAGTGCTGGGTCGTTTGTCCCGGTGGAAGAAGTTATGGCACCGATAAGAGCTGATGTCATTAGAAGCGGTGCCGTTACTATTGTTGTCATGCTGTTGGCTTTATTTCTTGGATTCTGGTTTGCCGAGCGAATTGTCAGGCCAATCATGATTCTTGCAAATAAAGCAAGAGATATTGCTAAAGGTGAGTTTGAGGAAGAAATTGGTCTTTTGCAAACCGGTGATGAAATTGAAGACCTTGCAGAAAGCTTTAATGCAATGCAAGTCAACTTAAGAGAGTATGTAAGCGAGCTCAGCGGTCTAGTTGAGGTCGGCGAAAAAATGAATCTAGCACTTAATATTCCATTTGTAGAGAATGCAGTAGCAAATGCTCTGCGCAGCAACTTCGACGCCAAAGCAGTCTGGATTGCTTTATATGATGAGCATGAAAAGGTTCTTAAGATAGACTATTTCTGGAGCGATAGCGGGCTTGATTTTAACGGTCTGAAAATTTCACCAGGCCTGGGTATAGCTGGAAGAGTGCTGATGAGCGGCAAGCCTGCCATTACGCACGCTGCTAGCTCTTCAGAGTTTCTATACAAAGATATAGCTTTGGAGGTTGGAGTTGAATCTGCCGTAACCTTACCTCTGGTATCAGGTGGTGGAGCTCTTGGCGTCATAGGTATTTTTACGCCTTTAGTTAAGCAGCAAAAGATTGGCGAAAAAGAGATGAGTCTACTGATGGCGCTCGCAAACCAGGCTGCTGTTGCTATCGAAAATGCGCGTTTGTACGAAGAATCGCGGGAATCTGAGCGCAGGCTAAGGGCATCAAATGATGATTTAAGAATTTTAAATAGCGTTGCTTTGGATATTTCATCAGGCCTTGACTTGACAGAGCTTCTTGAAAAGACAGCAAAGAATGCGGCAGAGATCGTGGGAGCTGATTTTAGCTCCATAGCATTATTTGATAAAGAAAACGAAAAGCTGGATTACATGTATAAGATAAGATCGCCCAAATCAACTCCACCTATCAAGGTGCCAAGGGAGCTTGGTTTGTCTGAGACAGTTCTTAAAATCCACAGAACCGTATTTACAAACGACTACAAACATGACCCGAGGGCTCATAAAGAAGCACTTATGCAGGGAGTAAGTGCGGTTGCAGCGACGCCACTTCTTATAGGAAATAGATTGATAGGCGTAATACAAGTTGGTTTATTAAATGGGAAGACTTTTGCTGACGGTGATATATCTTTGCTTGAATCTGTTGGAAATCAAGCTGCAGTTGCAATTGAGAATGCCAGACTGTACAAGAGGGAAAAAGATGTTGCTGAGGCTCTTCAAAATGCCCTTCTTGCTGTACCGGATAAGCTGTCTGGTATAAAACTAGGTCTTCTTTATCGCTCAGCTACCGATGGGTCAAAAGTAGGCGGCGATTTTTACGATTTTATTGAGTTTGCGAATGGGAAAATAGGTGTTGTAATTGGGGATGTATCTGGTAAAGGCTTAGAAGCAGCAACAGCAACAGCTCTAGTAAAGATGACAATAAAAGCATTTGCTTATGAATGCGATACACCTGCAGAAGTATTAGCGCGAGCAAACAGAGTTATCTTATCCCAGATGGTACCTGGCCAATTCATAACGATTGCTTACGTGGTTATAGATCCGGCAACCGGCAGGATAGTATATGCGAGCGCCGGCCATCCTGCACCAATAATTGCAAATTATGCAATATCAGCAATGCCAACATTACGCCAGTTAGAGATGGGGTCTATACCACTTGGTGTGGAGGATAATCCTAGCTATAAGAATCATACTGAAGAATTAACAAGTAAAGAAATCATGCTGCTTTATACCGATGGCCTTTTGGAGGCAAAGCAAGGTGGCATGCTATTTGGCGAGGAAGGCATAAGTGAAGCATTGCTGGGAGCTGGCGATACTGAGGTTGAGGCGATTCCTGGCAAACTGTTTGACGCTGCGCAGGAGTTTGCAAGCGGCAAGCTTAATGATGATGTTGCTATCATTGCACTTGGTTTGGATAAGAAGACAGCGCATAAAAGTGCTGACGTTGAGATGGATTGGGTCATTTAAAAGACGGGAGACCGGGGACGGGAGACCGTCAAGAGCAGACGGGAGACCAGGATTAACGACCGCCGCTAAAAGACTAGAACTCGCGCCCGATAAAGAATCGGCGAGCTTCCTCAAAATTTGGAAACGACAAAAAATGGTATTTTTGCTTAAGTTGACTGCAAATGCCCTTTGGTTGATCTGATGGGCAAATTAAGACAATGGAACCACCTAGCCTTGCAACTTCATTGTGAACTGATTCAAGATAGTCATATGCGCTTTTGTCAAGCTCAGTAAGATTACCAAACTGGATAATAAGCTTTAGTCTGTTATTTCGGATAAGCGCGTTTATAATTTCCCTCATCAATATTATGCTTAGCGGTTTGTACTTTCCACTAAAGATCACAGTTGTAATGCTTTTTTGCTCGGTTATCTCAACCTTCAATCGTCTCTCATCAGTCACGGAATCACCTAGTAAAGTTTTCAGGGTGTTTCTGATTTAATTTTATGTTGCTAAGCATCTTACTTTAAACGTCGCACAGTTCTTCAGGTTAGGCGACCATGCTCGCTTAAGCCTCTCCATTTTCAAATATCTGGCAAAAAAAGAGACCCCAAAGGGTCTCTTGTGCCGAAGGCCGGGATCGAACCGGCATGAGGTTGCCCTCACTGGTTTTTGAGACCAGCGCGTCTGCCAATTCCGCCACTTCGGCATCCAAACTCAAAATGCTTCGCTTCAAACCTCAAAGTTGTGTTTTTACGTTCTCAAACACGCGCACTGCCGAGCGCGTAATAATTTTACCAAGTCTACTGCGTTAAAACAACATTACCGCAGCAAATAACCTTAGGTTTGATGAATAAAAGCTTTAAGCGATGAAATCCCTCACTGGAAGTGATAAAATCAGAAAGACAAAATTGGCTGTTAAAGAGCTAGGGAACTAAGGTGCTAAAACGGGAGATAGAATTTGAAGTCTGTAGGTTCTTACCGTAAGATTTCAAATCTTACAGGGCAGCAGGTAAAAAAAATTGATTCGGTAAGTAGAAATATCCAGCTCATAGCTGATCTCAGCTATTCAGATATTATAATCTACTGTGCCGTAAAGGAAAGCAGTTACTTTGTAGTCATGGCTGCCGCAAAACCAAATACAACCGTATCAGTACGACCAGATAACGTTCTTGGGCAAATTTTTAAGAATCCACCCATGGCGGTAGTTAAAGCTTTTAACGAAGGAAAACGTGTTGAGGACCAGTATGGCATGCCAGATGGCACACAGGTAAAAATCCGAGCTGTTCCCATAAAAGAAAAGGATCGCGTGTTAGCGGTTATGACAAGTGAGCGGCGTGCACTAGATGACTGGCGTCCAAGCGAGATGGAGCAGATGTATATGGGTGCAGCAGATGATTTAATACAAATGATTGAAGACGGTGTGGATGTTGGTATAGACTTTCCGACATCTAAGGAGGCTGGCGATGGCCTGCTTAGGGTAGACCCAAATGGGGTTATAACTTACGCAAGCCCAAATGCAGTTACTATCTACCGGCGCCTAGGAGTGGAAGATACACTTATTGGACGGTCTGTAAACGATATTGGGCTTGATGAGAACACCATCTTAAGTGCCATCGAGGATCGAAAAGCAATCAGGCGGGAAGTAACAGAAAAAGGCATGACGGTAATCAAGAGGGCTATACCTTTAATCAAGGAAAACCATGTAAAGGGAATCGTTGCTATAATCCGCGATGTTACCGATGTATGGGCTCGCGAACAGCAGCTTAAAATTAAAGAAGCAACCATACGCGAGATACACCATCGTGTGAAGAACAACCTTCAGACAATTGCGAGCCTCTTAAGGTTGCAATCTCGGCGAATGACTTCTCCAGAGGCTACCCAGGCTTTACTGGAGAGTGTTGGTCGCATCTCAAGCATTGCGGCTGTGCACGAAATACTGTCGCAAAGCGGAAGCGGCACGCTGGATTTTAGAGAAATCGCTGCCAACATTACCTGCATGATTAAAAGTGGCCTTATTCAACCAGATAAGGAAATAAAGATTAATGTTGAGGGAATGGGAGGGGAGATTCCTTCCCCTATAGCAACCTCTCTTGCGCTTGTACTTACCGAGCTTGTCCAGAATGCAGTTAAGCATGCTTTTACAGGAAGAGCAACAGGCAATATTGTAATAAATCTTGAGCGGCAGGATAATGTTCTAGTCATGACGATAAGTGATGATGGAATTGGTTTACCAAAAGGTTTTGATATCTTGCAGAATAGCAATTTAGGCTTGCAAATAGTACATACCCTGGTTGTAGATGAACTTAGAGGAAATCTGGATATCCATAGTAACAATGGGACCAGGGTTACAGTGCGGGTATTGGTTGAGGGATTGGCTAGCATATAAGCTGTAAGCTGATTAGCAGGTCCTTTCCCAAATGCAATCATTTATAGGTTAAGAGGCTAGCTGATGCATAGACATAGGTATAGAAGATGGTGATGGGTAAAGTGGAACGCCTGCGAATCTTAATTGCAGAAGATGAAGCAATAATTCGCTTAGATTTGAAAGAAATATTGGTTGAACTTGGGCATATAGTAATAGGCGAAGCATGGGATGGAGAAACAGCATTAGAACTTGCTAAATCACTGAAGCCAGATATAGCAATTCTCGATATCAAAATGCCGAGGATGAATGGAATTGATGTTGCAAAAGCAATAACTTCTGCAGGAATATGTCCTGTTGTTATGCTGACTGCTTACAGCCAAAAGTCACTGGTCGAAGAAGCAGCCAAGGCAGGAGCAATGGCGTATCTTGTAAAGCCGTTTGATAAATCTGATTTGATGCCAGCAATTGAGCTAGCTAGAAGTCGCTTTTTGGAAGTAAAGGATTTAGAAGATCAGGTCAAGGTTTTGGAAGAGCGGCTTGAAACGCGGAAGCTGGTTGAACGTGCTAAAGGAGTTGTAATGCGCAAATATGGCTTAGGCGAAGCTGATGCATATAGACAACTCCAAAAATGGAGCATGGATAAACAACTTTCTTTAAAACAGATTGCTGAAGAAATTCTTAAAGGTGTTTGATAGCATGACAAACAGTGCAGCAAATCGATTTTGGAACACGTTTAGTGAGTTTGTGGTCTTGCTTGTTGTTTCATTCGTGCTTGCCATGGGTATTAGAACAGCAGTAGCAGAGGTTAGGTGGGTACCAACCGGATCAATGGAGCCAACTGTTGCTGCTGGAGATCGGCTATTTACTATAAAAGCAATCTATTACTTTGAGAAACCACAGCGTGGCGATATAATTGTTTTTTATGCACCAAAACGGGCAAATTTAAACCCTAATTCGGCGCCGTTTGTTAAGAGATTAATTGGTTTACCAGGTGATACCGTTGAGGTTCGCGACGGCAAGGTTTATGTTAACGGCCAGGTTTTTGAGGTGGAAACCGCGCGGGTGCCAAAGTATACTTACGGGCCGGTTACAGTTCCAGATGGGATGTATTTTGTTCTGGGTGACAACCGAAATGCTAGCTATGATAGCCATGAATGGGGGTTTCTACCAGAGCAAAATGTTATAGCCAAGGCCGTCTGCGTCATTTGGCCTTTCGACCACATTAAGGTTTTGAAGTGAAACGCAGCGCTGCGGAAATAAAAGTTACTGGTATTGTGCAAGGGGTCGGTTTTCGTCCCCACGTTTATAGACTAGCAAACAAATTGGGCTTAGCTGGTTGGATAATAAATACCACTAATGGGGTCACTATCAGAGTTGAAGGACGCGCGAAAGACATAAAAGGTTTTGTAAGAGAGCTTCAAACATCACCTCCTCCTCTAGCTTACATCGAGAGTTTAAGAACAAAAAAAATTCAGCCTGAGGGCTATAGTGCCTTTTTTATACAAAAGAGTAGCCAATCACTGGACGCCGATATATCCATTCCTCCTGACGTTGGAACCTGCCCAGATTGCCTAAAAGAGTACAATGATCCGAATAACCGCAGGTATGGCTATCCATTCACAAATTGTGTAAATTGTGGACCTCGCTTCTCAATAATCCGTGCGTCGCCTTATGACCGCAAAAATACCTCAATGAATGTTTTCAAGATGTGCGCCGATTGTGCTGGTGAGTATGAAGATCCCGCAAACCGTCGATTTCATGCTGAACCTAACGCTTGCCCCACTTGTGGTCCGCAATTGCTATTGACCTTGCCGGACGGCAGAGCCTATAACGGCGATATACGTGCCCTTCTTAAAGCGGGCAAAATACTTGCCGTAAAGGGTATTGGAGCATATCACTTGGCTTGCGATGCAAAAAATGATAAGGCTGTTCGACTTCTGCGCAAGCGAAAAAAACGCCAGACAAAGCCATTTGCACTTATGTGTCGCGACCTAGATGTGGTTCGCAAGAATTGTGAGCTCTCATTGAAAGAGGAAGAGCTGCTTACGTCACCTGCGCGCCCAATTTTGCTTCTTAAAAAAAGGCAAACCAGCATGCTTTGTGATGAGATTGCACCTGGGCTAGATACCTTGGGCGTAATGCTTCCTTACACTCCACTTCACTATGGGTTGTTTGATGATGATATTTCAATATTGGTGATGACCAGTGCAAATATTAGCGGCGATCCGCTAATCATCGCTGAGAAAGAAGCTTATTCAAAGCTTGGTTTTTTAGCCGACTTTTTTGTGGTAAATAAACGTGAGATTGTAAATCGCGCCGATGATTCGGTTGTCATGTTGTTTATGGATATGCCTTATTTTATTCGCCGTGCGCGTGGTTACGTGCCGCGGGGAATCTGCTTGCCTTATAAAGTAGAACCAATTTTTGCAGTGGGTGGTGATCTAAAGAGTACCTTTGCTTATACATATGATAAAAAGGCCGTAATAAGCCAGTATTTTGGCGACCTTGATAATTTAGAGAACTTTGAGGCTTTTAAAGAGGGGGTGCGTTTTTTCGGTGAGTTTTTGCAGATCAAGCCACAAAGTGTGGCATGCGATATCCATCCTGGTTATATAAGTACAAGGTTTGCTTCAGCCTATGCTAAGGAATTGAGCGTGCCCTTGATCAAAGTACAGCATCATAAAGCGCATTTTGCATCTGCCATGGCTGACAATGCCCTCAATGAAAGTGTTCTAGGTGTTATTTGCGATGGAACTGGCTATGGGGAGGATGGGACTATTTGGGGTTGCGAAGTTTTCCATGGTAACTACCAAGAAATTAAAAGGGTAGGGTCTTTGGAAAGTTTTCTCCAGCCCCGCGGTGATGAAATAATTAAATACCCGCTTCAGATGGCATCAGTGCTGCTATATTCGTTATGGAAAGATGAGGATAAGGTAATGCGGGTACTTCCTGGATGTAAAAGATTACTGCCATTTGTTAAGGCACAGGTTGGTAGTAAAACTTTGTGCATAGAATCCTCAAGCTGCGGAAGGCTTTTTGATGCCGCTGCTGCCATTTGCGGATTTACAGCTATGGTTTCTTATGAAGGAGAAGCGGCCATGAGGTTAGAATCGCTTGCACACTATTCACCTGAGGTAGAGCCTTATAGTTATTCTATTCATGAAGGCAGCATAATGCGGTTATCCTGGGGTTTTCTAAGTGAAATGGCTGACGATAAATTGCAGGGAACCGAAGCGTCAATACTTGCAGCGCGATTTCATACAACGTTTATCAATGCGCTTGCTGAGATGGTTAGCAAACTAGCGGTGAAATATAAAACTGATAAGGTGGTCTTTTCAGGGGGGACCTTTCAAAATTGCTTTGTAATAAAAAGGCTTGCTGAAAGGCTTAAAGCAATGGATATAATGCCTTACTTTCATAGGCAGGTCCCGACAAACGACAGTGGGCTAGCTCTTGGCCAATTGATGATAGCAGCAAACCGGTAAACCGGCTAGAGAACAGACCGAAGACGGGAGATGGGCAAAAGAACACACCGAAGACAGGAGACAGGAGACGGAAGACAGGGTGAAAAACCCTCCCCCTTGAGGGGGGCTAAACCAAATACCCTCCCCCTTGAGGGGGGCTA
>ENA-ORXB01001898-ORXB01001898.1-sediment-metagenome-genome-assembly--contig:-NODE-1898-length-21150-cov-3.077825_pt1 | contig 21150 bp, 14 predicted proteins | sample MGYA00237863_ERZ511475 | MGnify/ENA primary metagenome ERZ511475 (study PRJEB26305, sample SAMN06343858) | sediment metagenome | isolation source: hot spring sediment | place: Canada: British Columbia... | reverse complement strand
TGGCGCTCGTGGCTGGGACGAACCGCGCTGCGGCCGCTGGCGGTCGGACCCCTGCGTTTTCGGTACGCCGGTTTCGGGTCCGAGCCCTCGCCCATGTTCGTTTGGGGTGAGATTCCCCGGGGGGAGCTGCTGCGCTGGGACGCCCACCGCGCGCAGTTCGTTCCATACCGGCCGGGTTTGGTGGCCGATCAGCTCGACTTTTCGCGTGACGGCCGCTTTGTGACTTATGTCAGTTTCCCGGAGGGCATACTCTGGCGGTCGGCGAGTGACGGCGCGAACCGCGTCCAGTTGACCGCCGCTCCGATGCAGGTCTATCTGCCCCGTTTCTCGCCCGACGGGCGCCAGATTGCGTTCATGGGCCGGCTCCCCCATGCCCGGTGGAAGATCTACCTGATCGCTTCCGATGGCGGGCCTCTGCGGCAAGCGCTGCCGGGAGAGGGCCCGGAGGCGGATCCCAACTGGTCGCCGGGCGGCGATCGGCTCGTCTTTGCACCCTTCCCCTGGCAGGTTGCGCCGGAGGAGACCGGGATCCGGATTCTGGAGCTGGCCACGGGGCAGGTCGAACTTCTGCCGGATTCCCAATGGCTGTACTCGCCGCGCTGGTCTCCCGACGGACGTTACCTGTTCGCCCTGCATCGGGACGGGTCTTTGCGCCTCTACGATTTCGAACGCGGCAGTTGGGTCTGGAGCGAACCGCCCCCGATCCAGGGCGGATTCCCTGCCTGGTCGCGCGATGCCCGCTTCGTCTACCTGTTCCACGCCTTCACGGAAGACCGCGGCATCTACCGCGTCGCGATTCCCTCCGGAGGTGTGGAAAAGGTCGCCAGTCTGCTCGGCATTGACGTCGCCGGCTTGCTTGGTCCATATGGACTGTCGCTTGCGCCCGATGACTCCCCGATCGTGCTGCGGGACCTGAGCGTTCAGGAGCTCTTTGCCGTCGATCTCAACTGAGATTCCCGGCAACATCTCCATATAAGCTGCTAATTATAAAAGACTTATAATTTTTAATTCCTCGTATTCGAGATTCTGATTGACACCGGTGGGGACTTCGGATATAATCCAACCATTCGCCCGGAAAGGGCGAAATCGATCGAGTGGAGGTAAAGGGGGATGTTGCTAGTCAGAGCCCCCGCTACGGCCGTCGTTGGCCTTTCCTTGGCGCTCATTCTCCTGGTGGCGACGCCAAGCCCGAGCCAGCAAATCACAGGGTCTCTCAGCGGAATCGTCGCCGACCCGAGCGGCGCCGTGATTCCCGGTGCCGCCGTGACGATGACGAACGAACTCTCGGGCGACGTCCGGCGCACCGAAACCAACACGGAAGGCTATTTCTCGATCTCGGGCGTGATGCCCGGCTCCTACACCGTCCGGATCGAGGCCAAAGGATTCTCCCCCTACCAAGTGGAAAAGGTTACCTTCACTGCCGGCGACCGCCGCACGCTCGGGCGCGTGACGCTGGACGTGGCGCGGGCCGCCGAGGAGGTGACCGTGACCGCCGTCACCTCCGAACTCACCCCGGTCGAGAGCGGAGAGAAGTCGGTGGTGCTCACGGCGAAGGTGTTCGAAAACGTGCCCGTGGTGGGCCGCAGCGCCGCCGAGTACGTCCGCATTCTGCCGGGCATGGCTCTGGTGAACACGTCGGGGCCGGAGAACCGTCCGGGCTTCATCGGCGAGAACATCGGCATCAACGGCAACGGCGACGGCGGCAAGCAGAGCATGCTCGACAACGTCTCGGCCAACGGCACGCGGCGAAATGCGCTAGAGATCACCGCCGACGGGGCGCTGGTGAGCGACCCGGGCTGCAACTGCGCCAACCCGGTCAATCCCAACCCGGAGATGATCGCCGAGCTAAAGGTGCAGCAGTCGAACTTCTCGGCGGAGTTCGCCAAAGGGCCGGTGGTGTTGAATTCGATCACCAAGGCGGGGGGCCGGGAATTTCACGGCAGCGGCTACTTCTACGCGCGCCACCATTCGCTCAATTCCAACGACTGGCTGCTGAACCGCAACGGCGTGCCTGAGCCGGCCAACAAGTATTTCTTCCCCGGGCTGAACCTCGGCGGTCCGGTCCTGTTGCCGGGCACGCGCTTCAACCGCAACCGGGACAAGATGTTCTTTTTTGCCGGCTATGAGTTCTATCGCCAGACGATCGACACCGGCCTGCTGCGGGCGATCGTCCCCACGCCGGCCATGAAGGCGGGCGACTTCAGCGACACCGCCTATCTGGCGGCGCTGGGACGCGCGACGCAGTCGGCCGGCCAGCCGATTACGAGTCAGTTTCCCAACAACCGGATCCCGGCCAGCCAGATCGATCCGGGTATGGCGGCGCTGCTCAAACTGGTGCCGGCGCCCAACTCCGACCCCAATCAGACGCAGGGTTACAACTGGGTGAACGCGCTGATTCTCGATCAGAACATGCACCAGTTCATCACCCGGGTCGATTACTCGATCAGCGACTACACGAAGCTGTTCGTTCGCTACAACGTGCAGCGCGAGCTCCAGAAGTTTCCGGTGCAGCTTTGGTGGCGCAACGCCGGCGCCGTGCCCCTGCCCACGCCGATCAACGGCGACAACGCCAGCGATTCGGTCTCGTTCAATTTCACCAAGGTGGTCAATCCGACGATGACCAACGAGACCGTCTTCGGCTACACCTTCGTGGACTTCCCCAACTCCTATGACGACTACAACAAGATGAAGAAGGCCACGGTGGGCTATCCCTACCAGGGCATCTTCCGCCAGGACGACAAGATTCCCGGTTTCCTCACCTGGGCGGGGCCGATCTCGGGCATGTGGCTGGCCGGCGGCTTCGATCCGGTGCTGTTCGCCACCAAGCACCTGGTGACGCTCAACAACAACACGACGAAAGTGATCGGCACGCACGCCTTGAAGTTCGGCGGCTACTGGGGCTGGATCGTCAACAAGCAGCCGGGCAACGAACCTTCGGCCGGACTGATCCAGTTCTCGCCCTGGCACGGGCGCACGACCGGCAACCTGCTGGCCGACATGGTGCTTGGCATCGGCGGCGATTATGCCGAATACACCAAGGCGATCGTGCGCGACATGGGCTGGCACGAGTTCGCCTTCTATGCGCAGGACAGTTGGAAAGTGACGCCGCGCGTGACGCTCGAATACGGCCTGCGCGCCCAGCACATGCAGCCCTGGACGGCGCGCAACGGCATCGGCATCGCCACCTGGGTGGAGAGCAAGTACCGGCCGGATGCCCCCTCGGCCGAGTTGCCGGGCGTGAGCTGGTATAAGCGCGACGCGAGCGTGCCGCTGTCGGGCTGGGCCAAGCGGGCGATCTTCTGGGCGCCGCGCTTCGGGGCGGCCTGGGACCTCTTCGGCACAGGTTCGACGGTGTTGCGCGGCGGCTTCGGGACCTTTGTCTATCACGACGCGCAGCTTGCCGCCGGGGCCATGGATCTGCCCGCGGGCCTGCGCAACCACTTCGTCGGCGGAGGCTATCAGTTGGCCGACATCGACCGCATCAGCACCGCGGGCAATCTGGTGCTCGGCGGTGAACTGGTGGACGGCGCCGACGACCGCCAGCCGACGACGCACAGTTGGAGCGTGACGCTGTCGCGGCGCCTGCCGCGCACCACCATGCTGGAGCTCTCCTATGTGGGTAACAAGAGCACCAATTTGACCCTGCCCGGCAGCCTGCGCGACATCAACCTGGTGCCCCTCGGCGCCATGCTGGGCAACCCGGGCGGCAATCCCAACGACTACCGGCCGCGCAAGCAGTACCAGTCGCTGAACGTCAACAGCCATCGTGCTTACTCCAACTATAACGCGCTCCAGGCCACGGCGTTCAAACAGACCGGGCCGGTGAACTTCACGCTGGCCTACACCTGGTCAAAGGCGATGGGGATCATGTCCAGCCCGGTCGATGGGCTGCGCATCGAGAACAACTACGGGCCGCTCGATTACGACCGGACCCACATCTTCGCTTCCAGTTGGGTGTTGAACGTGCCGGATATCGTGCGCGGCGGAAACGCCTTCGGCCGCCAGGCGCTCAACGGCTGGCAGCTTTCCGGCATTGTGCAATGGCAAAGCGGCATCTATCTGCCGCAGGCGCCCAACAGCGTCAACCTCAACTTCAACATGCGGGCGCCCATTCCCGGAAGCGACCGCACCATCGGCGGGCCGGACATCACCGGCACCAACGCGATCACGGCGATGCCGATCATCGTCTGCGACCCGTCGAAGGGTCTCCAGCCGAATCAGTACGTCAACCCGTCGTGCTTTGCTCCGCCGGTGCCGGGCGCGCCCGGGCGGCCGGGCGTCAACGGGGCGCTGATCATGCCCTATTTCGCCGGGCCGGCCTTCTTCAACACCGACCTGTCGATCTTCAAGCGCTTCCGGATCACCGAGTCGAAGAACCTGCAATTCCGGGCTTCGGCTTACAATTTCCCGAACCACCCGGTGCCGTCGTTTGTCTCCGGCGATCCGAACCTGCGCCTGGAGTTTGACGGTGCGGGCAGAGTGCTCAATCCGCGCTTTGGATTCGCCGACTCGAAGGTGGGCAAGCGGATCATCCAGCTCGGCATCAAGTTCGAGTTCTGAGGCCGGCCCCGCAAGCGGTGGGCCGGTTTGCTAGCGTGAGGGGTGTGGCCTAAGGTCATTGCGCTGTCGCTCGGCTTGAGCGTGGCGGCTTCGGGCCAGGCGCCTGCGGCCGCTGAGCTGGCCCGCAAGGCGCTGGCGGCTCGCGAGGCCGGGCGGCTGAGCGAATCGATCGAACTCTACCGGAAAGCGCTTGCGCTCCGGCCGGTCGACCCCGAATCCTGGTGGTATCAGGGGTTGAACTATTACGACCTGGACCGCTACGTCGAGGCGGAGGAGGCTTTCCGGAACCTGGTGGCCCAGAATCCGGAGCACGGCGGCGGCCTGGCCCTGCTCGGGCTCTGCGAATTTCAGAATCGCAAGTACAAGACTGCGTTCGCCCACATCGTGCTCGGCAAGGAGAAGGGAATTCCGCCGGGCAGCGAACTGGAGCGGGTCGCCCATTATCACTACGTGATGCTGGCCAACAAACTCGGCCAGTTCGAGCTGGCGAGCGGGCTTCTTGCGGATCTGACGCGCCGGGCGCCGGAGACGCCGCGGCTCGCTGAGATGGCCGGGCTGAGCGCCCTGCGCATGCCCCTGCTACCCGACGAGATTGCACCCGCCGACCGCGAGAGGGTGCTGCTGGCCGGCCAGGCGGCGGTTCTGGCCTGGCGGAAGGCCCTGCCCGAAGCCCTGCGGCAAGCCGACCGGTTGCTGGAGCTCTATCCCCGGCAGCCGAACGCACACTACCTGAAGGCATACATCCTGCTGATGATGAACTCCGATGAGGCGCTCGAGGAGTTCCACAAGGAGCTGGAGATCTCGCCGCGCCATGTCCAGGCGCGGTTACAGATCGCCTATGAGCTACGCCAGCGCGGCGAGGCCCAAAAGGGACTGCCGTATGCGCTCGAGGCGGTCAAACTTGCGCCGGAGGATTTTACCGCCTTGAACATCTGCGGGCGGCTTCTGCTCGATCTGGACCGTGTCCAGGAGGCGATCGTGCACCTGGAGCGGGCGGTCAAGCTGGCTCCCACCAGCCCCGAAGCCCACTTCCATCTGGCTGCGGCTTACGGTCGCGTCGGACGCGCCGCCGAAGCCGCCAGGCACCGCAAGCTGTTCCTCGAGCATGAGGAAGCGCGCAAGCGGCGCCTCGGGGAGACGCTGCCGTCGGCGCAACGCTGAGCCGGGCGGCCGGTCCGTGTAACAATCGAAGGGTGGGCGCCTCGCCGCCGGAGGAGAGACTCTCGGAGGCACCCTCAAGTTGGCACGAAGCTTGCTCGGTTTGAGCCAGTAGCGGCGATTTCAGGAAACATCATGTGGAAGAGACGAACAGAAGACATGGCAAGTGAGCAAACTCCCCAGCCGGCCGGGCGCGCCGGCGTCACCCCTGCGCCGGTCTCCGAAGCTGCGCCGCCGCCGCGCGTTGCGCCGCCCCCGCCGAAAGTCGAGGCCCGTATCGGCCCCTCGGTGCTGGTCAAGGGGCAGATCTTCTCCCAAGAGGATCTGTGGCTGGACGGCGAGATCGAGGGCAGCGTCGAGTTGCCGGAGAACAGGTTCGTCATCGGCAAGACGGGCAAGGTGAACGCGGACATCAAGGCACGGGAGGTCGACGTGCTGGGTTCGGTTCGCGGCGACATCCAGGCGCGCGAGAAGATAACCATCCGCAAGGACGCCAACCTGGTGGGGAATTTGAAGAGCGCGACGATCTCCATCGAGGACGGAGCGTTTTTCAAGGGCAGCATCGACATCGTCCGGCCGGCGCCTGTGGTGAAGCCCCCGCCGGCGCCGCCGGCCGCCGCTCCTTCTCCGCCGCCGGCACAGGCGAGCCCGCCGCGGCCCGCGCCTGCACAGCCGCAGGCCGGGGGAGCGGCGTCGGGAAAAAGCGCGAGCTGAAGTCGGCGCAAGAGCGCTAGTTTTACTTGCCGCTCAGGCTCGCCTTGAGCTTGGCGGCCACCCTCGCCGCCGCGCGGTCCAGCTCGCGGGGTGTGAAGTCCTTCGGGCGCTGGTGAACCGACCAGAGGACCTGGCGTGAGGTGCGCGCCACCAGGAAGACATTGCCGCGGCCCCGGCCGAAGGAGGAGATGGCGGCGACGGCCGCGCGCTGGCGGTCGGATTCGGCCCGGGCTTCGGCGGCCTCGGCGGCTTCCTTCTCCTTTTCCTCAGCCGCCGGCGTTTGTTCTTGGGGCGGGAAGAGCTCTTTGAGCCGCCGTTCGAAGGCCGGCCCGATCTGGTCGGTGAGCACCGCGTCGGCGAGTTCCGGATCGGTGACCACCGGCAAGACGCCCTGCGCGGTGAGTTGATGGGCCAGGTATTGATCGAAGCCGTTGGCCATGGGCAACAGGTAGACGGCGCGGATCTGGCCCGGTTCGGCGGCCGGGAGCGTCGAGGCGACGAGCGCCGCCAGGGCGAGGATCAGTCTCCGCGTTGCTGGGTGCATCTTCCTTTCCACTATAGACGTCCGGGTGAGAAAGAAAGACGGTCTACAATAACAGGTTGTACAAGGGTCACAGCATCACCGTGATCATTCCCTGCCTGAACGAGGAGCAGGGCATCGAGCAGGTGCTGCGCCGCATGCCGGCCTTCGTCGACGAGGTGATCGTGGTGGATAACGCCTCCACCGACCGCACTTCGGAGGTGGCCCGGAGCTTCGGCGCACAGGTCATCCGCGAGGAGGTGCGCGGCTACGGGCGCAGCTACAAGCGGGGCTTCGCCCAGGCGCGGGGCGATCTCATCGTGACGCTCGACGGCGATCACAGCTACCCGGTCGATGCCATCTCCTACCTGCTTGAGGCCTTCCTGCATCTCGAGGTCGACTTCCTGAACGCCTCACGCTTTCCGGTGCGCGATCCCAAGGCGATGAGCTTCAAGCACAAGATGGGGAACCTGGTGCTCTCGCTGGCGATGTCGTTGTTGTTCTTCCGCTGGGTGCGCGATTCGCAATCGGGCATGTGGGTCTTTCGGCGCTCGATTCTCGAGGACATGGAGCTGGTCTCCGACGGCATGGCCTTCTCCGAGGAGATCAAGATCGAAGCCATCCGCAATCCGCGCGTGCGCTTCGCCGAGATCTCCATCCAGTACTCTTCCCGGCTGGGCGAGGTCAAGCTCAACCCCTGGCGCGACGGCTTCTACAATCTGGCGTTCCTGTTCCGCAAGCGGTTCTGGCGACGCAAGCGCCGGCCGTGAGGGTGCGGCCCGAACGGGACTAAGATGAAGGCATGGCTGAGCTCGACCGCAGGACCTTTTTGGCCGCCGCCGGCGGGGTGCCCGGGCTGGCCGCGGCGAGTGTCAACCGGCTGAGCGGAAGCCACACGCCTGAGAAGCTGGCCGGGGTGCTCGTGCCGCGCCAGGACTGGCGGCCCTACCCTCGCGCGTCCGACCGGGAAGGCTGGGAGGGGCTGCCGGCCGATGTCCGCGAGGCGCTCATCGCCGAGGGGGAGGGCGAGCTCGGCTCGGACTGGCCGGCGCTGCCGGCGAGCTGGTTCCTGGACTTCATCCGCAAAGGGGAGCGCGCCAGGGCCGACAGCGCGCGCGCCCGCCGCCGGACGAAGCTCCGCGCCCTGGTGCTGGCCGAGTGCGCCGAGCACAAAGGCCGGTTCCTCGACGCCATCGCCGACGGGATCTGGCTGACCGCCGAAGAGAGTTACTGGGGCTCGCCGGCGCATCTGAACATGCAGCGGGCCGGCGCCGGGCTGCCGGACGTCGCCGAGCCGACCGTCGATCTGTTCGCCGCGGAGACGGCTGCGCTGCTGGCCTGGACCGACTATCTGCTCGGGGCCGAACTCGAAAGCCTCTCGCCGCTGCTTCGCCGGCGCATTCTCCAGGAGGTGGACCGGCGTGTGCTCAGCCCGTGCGAGCGGCGCGAGGACTTTTGGTGGATGGGCCTCGGCCCCGGCGGGCCGCGCCGTTCGCTCAACAACTGGACGCCGTGGATCAACTCGAACTGGCTGGCGGCGAACCTGCTGCTCGAGCCGGAGGAGGAGCGCCGCCGGCGCATGGTGCACAAGAGCCTCCAGAGCATCGACCGGTTTCTGGACAACCATCCCGAAGACGGCGGATGCGACGAAGGGCCGGGTTACTGGGGCCGCGCCGGCGCCTCGCTGTTCGACTGCCTGGAGCTGGTGCGCTCGGCGAGCGCCGGCGCGATCGATCTGTACGAGGACCCGCTGGTGCGGGAGATGGGCCGCTACATCGTGCGCGCGCACATCCACGAGGACTGGTTCATCAACTTCGCCGACGCCTCCGCGAAGATGCGTCCGGACGGCGACCTCATCTTCCGCTACGGGCGACGCATCGGCGACCGCAACATGCAGTTGCTCGGCGCCTGGTTTGCGGGCGCACTCCGGAAGGGCTACACGGCGCGGGGCGATATCGGGCGCCAGCTTCCGGCGTTGTTCAACGTCGAGGCGCTGCGGGCGGCGCCCGCCGGCCAGCCGCTCGTGGGCGACGTCTGGCTGCCCGCCATCCAGGTGATGGCGGCGCGCCGGAGGGCGGGCTCGGCCGAAGGTCTGTACCTGGCGGCCAAGGGCGGGCACAACGCCGAGAGCCACAATCACAACGACGTCGGCAACTTTATCCTCTACGCGGGCGGCGAGCCGGTGATCATCGACATCGGGGTGGAAACCTACACGGCCAAGACGTTCAGCCCGCAGCGCTACGAGATCTGGACGATGCAATCGGCCTGGCACAACCTGCCCACGATCGACGGCGTGATGCAGGCGCCCGGGCGGAAGTTCGCCGCGCGCCAGGTGAGCTACCGGGCGACGCAAGGGGCGGCAGAGTTCAGCCTGGACATTGCGGGCGCCTACCCGCCGGAGGCGGCGCTTGAGAGCTGGAGGCGGACGCTCGTCTTTGACCGGCGCGCCAACGAGGTGCGGCTCGAGGAACGATACCGGCTGGCGCGGGTGCCGCGCACCCTCACGCTTACGCTGGTGACGCCGCGCGCGGTGAGCACGGACAGCCCCGGCGTGCTCCGGCTCGAGACGGTGGCGGCGCGCTACGATCCGGCCGTGCTCGAGCCGTCGGTGGAGGCGGTAAAGGTCGAGGACGCCCGGCTTCGCGCGGTCTGGGGTGAGCGGCTCTACCGCATCCTTTTCGCGGCCGCTGCTCCGGCGCGGGAAGGGGAGTGGCGGGTGACCTTCTCGGGGGCGCGCGGCTGAGAAGCCCCCGGGCCTGCCGCGGCGCGCCAGGCGAGTGCGAGGGCCTTGCGGGCCGTCGTGGCCAGGGGCAACGTGCCGAGCCGGGCCTTCGAAATCCAATGGCAGCCGGCGGGGGCGCGGCTGAGGCGGGCCTCGACGACTGTCAGACGGAAGTCGTGATTGGTAATGGCATGGCGGAACCTGCCGCGTTCGCCGATTGCGAGGGCCTCGGGCGCCTCGTCGGCCTCCGGCAGTTCCCAGAAACCGGCCAGGCGTCCCGAGTCGCGCCGGCGAAGCAGAATCTTGCCTTCATGCTCGACGAGCAGCAAAGTCTTTGAGATCCGCAGCGGAGGCCCGGCGCGGCGCCTTCGGGGAAGCTCGGTTTCGAGGCTCCGGCGCCGGGCCTCGCAGTCGCTCTCCAGCGGACAGGCGGCGCAAGCGGGCCCCTTCGGCAGGCAGACGGTGGCGCCGAGCTCCATCAAGGCTTGATTGAATTCGCCCGGCCGCCGGGGGTCGAGAAGGTGCTGGGCGACCATCTCCAGGCGCCTGCGGGTAGCGGCGGCGCCGATCTGGCCCTGCTCGGCGGTGAGCCGCGCGAGCACGCGCAGGACGTTGCCGTCGACGACGGCGCAGGGCAGCCCGAAGGCGATGCTGGCGATGGCGGCGGCCGTGTAGCGGCCCACGCCGGGCAGGGCGCGGATCGAGTCGTAGTCGCGCGGGAAGACGCCGGTGGCGGCGATGCGGCGGGAGGCTTGGTGCAGGTTGCGCGCGCGGGCGTAGTAGCCCAGGCCGGCCCAGGCGGCCAGCACCTCGTCCTCGCCGGCCGCCGCCAGCGCCGCCACGTCGGGAAAGCGCGCCAGGAAACGCTCGTAGTAGGGCAGGACCGCGGCGACGCGCGTTTGCTGGAGCATGATCTCGGCCACCCAGATGCGGTAGGGGTCGGCGGTGTCGCGCCAGGGTAGCGCGCGCCGCACGCGCCGGTACCAACAGATGAGGCGGCGGCGGACGGAGCGCCTGCGGGCGGGCGCTATACTAATTTCGGAACTCCCCTTCCAGACCACCGGTAGCGACCGTGCAAGATTTTATTGTCATCCGCGGCGCGCGGGTGCACAACCTCAAGAACGTTTCGCTTTCGATCCCGCACAACAAGCTGACGGTGGTGACGGGCGTTTCCGGCTCGGGCAAGTCCTCGCTGGTCTTCGACACCGTCTATGCCGAGGGCCAGCGGCGCTATGTCGAATCGCTTTCGGCCTATGCGCGCCAGTTCCTGGAGCGGGTCGGCAAGCCGGACGTGGACGAGATCGACGGCATCGCGCCCCCGGTGGCGATCCGGCAGAAGAACACGACGCGCAACCCGCGCTCGACGGTGGCCACGGCCACCGAGATCTATGACTACCTGCGGCTGCTGTTTGCGCGGGCCGGCGAGACATGGTGCCCGCGGTGCGGCGTGCGCGTCGAGCGGGACACGGTGGACCCGGTGGCGCAGAAGATGCTCGCGCAGCCGGAGGGTTCGCGCTGGTATGCGCTTTTCCCGGTGCATACTGCCGGCGGAAAGCCGGAGGCGCTGAAGGAACGGCTCGAGGACCTGCGCCGGCGCGGTTTTACGCGGCTGTATCAGAACGGGCGCGTGTATGAGTTTTCGACGCCGGAGTCGCTGCTCGAAATGGACTTCGGCCAGCCGTTCTTCGTCCTGGCCGACCGCCTGGTGGTCCTCGACCACGGGCGGCGCATCGCCCAGGGCGCGCCGGACGACGTGGTCCGCGACCCGGCGGTGATCGAGGCGTACCTCGGGACCGCGCGGTCGGGCTGAGCGCCGCTAGCCCCATCTTCCGCAGTTGGGAGTGGGTAGGGCCAGTGGCGAATCGCGCCAGCGGGTTGCCGGGCACGGCTGACACGGCTCCTGACCTGCCGGTTTGAGTAGGGCGGCCTTCCCCCCTGACCCCGACAGAGCCCCATCGCCGAGGGGCCGTAGGACCAAACGAACCTGGATTACATGCTTGTAAGCCCGGGACCCGCAGTGTACCGTAGGACCAACATGTACCTGAAGCGGCACGTGGTCCGCCGGGGCGAGAAGCGCTACGTGTACCTGCGCCTCGTCCAGTCCTACCGCAACGAGGCCGGGAAGGTGCGGCACCGGGTCCTGACCACCCTCGGCCGGGAGGAGGAGCTCAAGGCGTCGGGCCAACTCGAGCAGCTCGCGGCGGCCTTCACCCGGGCCGACCCACCGACCCCCGGGACCCGCCGGGAGGTGGGGCCGCTGCTGCTGGTGGCTCACTACCTCGATCGTCTGGGGCTCCGGCAGATCGTGGACCGGGCCATCCCCCAGCGGGGGCGGGCCCGGCTCACCTGCGGGGAGGTGGTGTGCGCCCTCGTGGCCAACCGGCTCGCCTCCCCGGCCCCGCTGTACGACGTGGCCGGGTGGGCGGAGCAGGCCGCCATGCGGGAGGTGTTCGGGGTCCCGGGGGCCCTCCTCAACGACGACCGGCTGGGGCGGGCCCTCGACGCCCTGGCCCCGGTGGCCGAGCAGGTCCGGGGGGCGGCCACCCTCGCCGCGGTCGACCGGTGCGGGGCGGAGGCGGCGCGCCTGCACGTGGACCTCACCACCCTGCGGTTCTCCGGCGCCTACCCCGACTCCCGGCTGGTGGCCAAAGGATGGGGGCCGGACCGGCGGGTGGCCCGCCAGGTCCGGGTGCTGGAGGCGACCAACCCAGATGGGATCCCCCTGTACGTCAGGCCCCGTCCGGGATCGGCCGCCGAGCTCACCCTGATCGGGGAGGCCCTGGAGCGCCTGGTGGAGCTCCTGCCGCCGGGGCTGCTGGTGTGCGCGGACTCCGCCCTCGGGTACCCCAGGAGCCTCTGCCACGCCCACCGTGCCGTGGTCTCGTTCATCGTCCCCCTGCGGGAGGACTCGGGGTTCCGTCGGCGCTTCCTGGAGGAGGTCGGGCACGAGGGGCTCCACCCGCTCCGCTACGTCTCCCGCCGCGACCGGGGGAGGCCTCAGAAGGACCGGACCCGCTACCGGGGCACCCTCCGTCCCTTCGAGGTCCAGGACCCCGAGACCAAGGAGCTCCACCGATCCCGGGTGGCCTACATCTGGTCCTCGGAGGAGGCCAGGAGCGTGGCCGAGGGGAGGGAGCGGGCCCTCGCGAACGCCGTGGAGCGCCTGGAGCGGGTCCGCCGGGCCTCGGGGGGCGCCACTACCGGACCCAGGAGCAGGTGGAGGCCGCGGTGGCCCGGATCCTCCCCCCGGTCGAGGGGCTCCTCGACGTCGAGGTCGGCACCCGGAAGGGGCGCCCCACCCTGTCGTTCCGCCGCAACGAGGCGGCGATCGCCGAGGCCGGGGCCGCCGACGGGGTCTACGCCCTGGCCACCAACCTCCCGGGGCGGATCTCCGCCACCGGGGTGCTTCGGACCTACAAGGACCAGACCCTCGTTGAGCGGCGCCACCGGGATCTCAAGGGGCCCCTCCGGCTCCGCCCGGTGTTCCTGCACACCGACGCGCGGATCGAGGCCCTCATCGGGGTGGTCGGGCTCGCCCTCCTCGTGTTCGGGCTCATCGAGGCCGACCTCGGCCGCGCCCTCGGTCCACAAGAGACGCTCCCCGGTCTGCTCCCGGAGGGTCGCGCCGCCCGCCCCACCGGGCGCAGCATCCTCGCCGCCTTCCAGGGTCTCGGCCTCACCTACACCGCCGACGGCATCGTCCTCGACCGGCTCACCGCCACGCAGCGCCGGATCCTCGACGCCCTCGGCGTTGCGTTCCCATGGCCCGAACAGGGAAGGTAAGGGCCGTGAACTGCGGAAAACGGGGCTAGCCCGGGCGCTGCGGGGCCACGACCGGGTGGCCGTGGACACCGCGCCCCTCGTCTACTTCCTGGGCGGCCACGCGCCGAGGGACGCGCTCGTCGACGACCTCCTGGCCCGGGCCGCGGCCGGCGAGCTGGAAGTGGTCGCCTCCGTCGTCACCGAGGCGGAGCTGCTCGTCGGCGCCCTCCGGGCCGGCTCCCGGGAGGCCGCGCTGGTCGGCCAGCTCTTCGACGGGCCCGCCGTGCGGGTGGTGCCGGTGAGCCGGCAGGTGGCGCGCCGGGCTGCAGAGCTCCGCGCCGGGCACGGCCTCCGGATGGTCGACGCCGTCGTCGCGGCGACCGCCCTGGAGGAGGGGTGCACGGCGCTCGTGGGGAACGACCGGGCGTCCCGCAGGCTCGTCGGGCAGATCTCCTACGTCCACCTCGACGACCTCGTCGATGGTTCCCAGGAGCCGGGTCCACCGCCGGGTGGGTAGCGTCGTCCGCTCCGACGGCGCGAAGGCGAGACCCCCGGGACGGCGTCACCGCGAGCCGGGCGCGGCCGGCTCGCGGACGCCATCGTGGGCCTCGACCCCTCCCCGGGCAGGGCCCGCTACCCGGAGCGGCCCTCGGCCTCGATGTCAGCGACGATCGCGGCGAACCGCTCGATCGGCTCGAGCTCGTCCAGGGCCTCGACGACGCGTGCGAGATCGAGGGCGACGTACTCGTGTACGAGCACGTTGCGGAAGCCGGGCAGGCGCTCGAGGCGCCGGACCAGCTCCGCGGGGAACCGCTCGTCCCTGGCGAGGTTGCGGACGGCCTGCGTGTAGTCCTCGAACCGGTCGCCTCGGCGAGCCGAGAGCTCACCGGCGATGTCGATGACGATCTGGCAGACGGTGAGGAGCGAGAAGAGCACGTCGTTGTGGAGCGAGAGATCGCGCTCCAGCGCCTCGGGTCCCTGGATGCGTGGCCGGAGCTCGTGCAGGTGATCCAGGTGCCGCCGCAGTTCCGCGAGCCGTTCGACGAGGAACGTCATCGTCTCAAGGCGCGCAGCTTCACCGCCCGCGTGCGCCGCAGGAACGGATCCAGGTCGGCCGCTCGCAGCTGGACGTCCCGAGCGAAGGTCGCGTCGACGTCGGGATCCGCGCAGAAGACCCGCCGCCCTTCCGTCACGATCCGGCGGGCGAGGTGCGGCGGCGCCTCCTGGAGGATGATGAGGTCGAGCGAGTCCTCGTGGAGCTCGGCCATCAGCACGGACGCGAGGTCCAGGCGGCGCTCGAACAGCTCCTTGCCGCCGGCGAACCGGCCGGGGGGGAGGAGGATGGCGAGGTCGAGATCGCTCTCGCGGTGGCGATGCCCCGCCGCCCGGCTGCCGAAGAGGTACGCGGAGACGATCGGGAGGCCGAGCGCCGCGGCGGCACGCCGGACCGCTTCGGCGATCCTGCGTTCCTCCGTGCCGACGGCCGTCTCCCCACCACCCATGGCGGAGCGAGCCTAGCACCCGGCTCCTTCCTCCCGTGGAGCGCGCGGGTGGGCGCGCCGCGGAGGGCACACCCGGCCGTCTGCCAGGCCCGGCTACCCGGCGGGCCCGCCCTCCAGGGCCCGGCGCTTCGCCTCGGTCCGCCGCTCGGCTTCGAGCCGTTCCAGCTCGACCCGCGAGTGATCCACGAACGACATCGCCGCCCCGATCGCCGGGTGGACCTCCCCGATGAGCCGGTGCATCGCCTGGGCCACCCGCCGGTACACCGGGTGGCCCTGGGGCTGGGAGCGGAGCTCGGTGAGGTGCATCGCCTCCCGGGCGTTCATCTGCACCACGAACCGGATCCGGTAGGCCATCGCCACCGCGTACTGGGCGGCGTCCGCGAGCCCCGCCGCGAGGAGCTCGTGCTCCGCCCGGGCCGAGGCCTCCATCACCTCGGTCCACTCCGGGAGGAGCCCCGCGTCCTCCACCTCGGGCGGGGTCTCGTAGCCGTGCCGCGTGGAGAGGCGCTGCCACTCGAGCGTGAGCATCCGGTGGCGCTGGAGGTCCCGGAACGCGCCGAAGTCGCAGAGGACGTCGAACCGGTAGGCGGTGCGCTCGAAGGCCCGGCCCGGCTTGTGGCGGCGGTTCCCGCGCTCGCCGACGTAGGCCCGGAGCACCTCGGCCCGCTCGGCCGCGGACATCCCGCGGGCCAGCTCGAGGAGCTGGTCGTCGGGGAGGTCTGAGGCCGCGTAGAGGGCGGCCGCCACGACCTTCACCTCGCCCTCGGGGTCGAAGTCGGTGAGGGTCACCTCGGTCCGTGGCTCGGGGCGCGCGCCGAGGAGGAGCTTCCCCGCGACCTCCTCGGTCCGCTCCCGGGTCTCGCGGAGGTAGCGAGACCAGGCCACCCCGCGGTCCTCCACGTCGACCCGCCGGAGGAAGGCCGGGATCACCTTCCGGAGCTCGGCGAGGATGAGGTCGGCGTACGCCCGGACCTCGGCCAGGGGGTGGGCGCGGAGGCGGAGGAGCATCTGCTCGTAGGCCTGGCCGGTCGCGTAGATCCCGACGTTCGAGCGGGTGGCGGCGGGGAGGAGGTCCCGGAGCGTGTCGCAGGTCTTGGCGGTGATCGTGCTGCGGTAGACGGACTCGGGGTCCGCGGGATCCTTCGGGAACCGCTCGCGGTAGTAGGCCTCCATCCGCTCGAAGAGCCGGCCGTAGGTGGAGAACGCGAGGTCCACGAAGCCCGCGAAGCCAGGCTCGAGCGGGGTGCCCTCGATCTCGGGAGGGACCACCACGCGCCACCGCCCCGCCGGGCGGTCGTCGTAGCGCATGTAGCGGGTGGACTGCTCGAGGTAGGCGGCGAGCCGCCCCCACTCGATGGCCTTCGTGAGGAGCTGCGAGGCCTGCTCGCACGCGAGGTGGACCCCGCCGAGCTGGGCCACCGAGTCGTCCCCGTACTCGAAGAAGACCCGGTCGTACAGCCGTTCGGCCCTCGCCACCCCCACCGCGGCCGCTGCGCCCGCGTCCTCCACCTGCTCGGCGAACTCGTCGAGGAAGAGGCGCCGCAGCGGCTTGGCGGTCCGCGAGTAGCGGGCGAAGAGCGCGCCCTTCACCACCTCGGGGAGGTTCGCGAGCGCGAAGACCGGCCCGTCGAGGTTGGTGAAGTACCGGGAGAGGATGGCCCGCTCCTCCTCGGTGTAGGTCTCCGGGGCGAACCAGAGGGCCATCGGCGCCCGCATGCTACACGTCCGGGCCGTTCAGTCGCCCCCGGGGGGCGGCGACGTCGGGGGGGCCGAGGTCGAGGGGTACAGGGTCACCGCGGACCCCTGCGCAACCGGCGACCCCTCAGGCGGGTCGACGGCGGCAATCCTCCCATCCTGCGGGCAGTCGGGGTTGAAGCGGGGCTCCCCGTACACCCAGTCCAGGCCGACCTTACGGAGCCCGGCCTCCGCCTTCCCCGCGCTCTCGCAGACGACCTCGGGCACGGTCACCGTGGGCGGCGTGGGGCTCGGGGGAGGGGCGACCGCGACGACGACGTCGACGGCGGTCCCGGGCGGCACCCGCTCGCCCGCCTCCGGGAACTGGTCGACGATGGTCCCCTCGGGCGCCTCCGCCGGGTCGACCTCCCTCGTCGTGATCTCGCCGAGCACGAGGCCGCGGGCATCGAGCGCCCGCTCGGCGTCGTCCTGGGTCATCCCGGTGAGGTCGGGCACCACCACGGGGCGAGGGCCCTTGGAGAGGAAGAGGTCGACCCGTGCGCCGGTCGGCACCCGCGCGTCCGGGCGGGGATCCTGTCGACAGACCCGGCCCGGGGGCAGGTCGCAGAACACGTCGTCGACCTGGCCCGGGCGCAGCCCGCGGGCCTCGAGCGCGGCCGTGGCCTCGGGGAGCGTGAGACCGATGACGCGCGGGACCCGGACCCGGGCGACCTGGGGCTCGGCGAGGAGCGCCCGGAGCAGCACGTACAGACCCGCCGCGAGGAGCGCGAGGATCGCGAGGGTCGCGAGGACCCCGACGAGGAGCCGCCGCCCCCGGCCCCCCTCGGGCTCCTCTTCGCCGGGGGGGAGGACCGCGGTGGGTGCCGGCCGGCCGAGGACGGCGGTCGGCCGTTCGGGGAGGAGCGGGGTGGCCTGGACCGGCTGGCCGGCCCGGACCCGCTCGAGGTCCGCGAGGAGCTCCTCGGCCGAGGCGTAGCGGTTCTGCGGGTTCTTCGCGAGGCAGCGCATCACGACCGCCTCGAGGTCCGCGGGGACGTCCGGCGCGAGCTCGGAGGGCGGGGTCGGCGGTTCGTTCACGTGCTTGTAGGCGACGGCGACCGGCGAGTCGCCGGTGAACGGGGGCCGGCCGGTGAGCATCTCGTACAGGACGACCCCGAGCGAGTAGAGGTCCGAGCGGGCGTCGACCGGCTCCCCCTTCGCCTGCTCGGGGGAGAGGTAGGAGGCGGTGCCGAGGACGGCGGCGGTCTGGGCGACGGTCTCCGCCCCGTCGGCGAGGCGGGCGATCCCGAAGTCCATGACCTTCACCCGGCCGTCGCGGGTGACCATGATGTTCCCCGGCTTCACGTCGCGGTGGATCACGCCCTGGGCGTGGGCCACCGCGAGGGCCCGGCAGACCGCCTCGGCGAGTTCGACGGCCTGGGCCGGGGGGAGGCGGCCGTCCCGGGCGAGGAAGTCGGCGAGGGTCCGCCCCTCCACGTACTCCATCACGATGTAGTGGGTGCCGTCGTCCGAACCGGTGTCGTAGACGCCCACCACGTTGGGGTGGTTCAGGCGCGCGGCGGCCTGCGCCTCCCGGCGGAACCGGGCCACGAACTCGGCGTCCTCCGCGTACCGCGGGGCCAGGATCTTGATGGCCACCGGCCGCCCGAGGACGGTGTCGGTTCCCCGGTGCACCTGGGCCATCCCGCCCGAGCCGATCGGCGCCTCCAGGCGGTACCGGCCTCCGAGCAGCCTCTCGCTCATGCTCCCGTCCCAGGGATCCGGAGGGCGGCGGCGATGACCTCGCGGGCGATGGGGGCCGCCACCTGCCCCCCCGTCGCCTCGCTGCCAAGGCTACCGCCGTTCAGCACGACGACGGCCACCGCGACCCGCGGGTCCTCGGCGGGGGCGAACGAGACGAACCAGGCGTGCGGCGGCTCGCCCTCCCCGTGCTGGGCCGTCCCGGTCTTCCCCGCCACGGTCACGCCCGGGAGCCGGGCGGCGGTGCCGGTGCCCGCCTCGACGACCGAGACCATCATCCTCGTGAGGGCGGCGGCGGTCGTTGCCGAGATCGGCCGACCCCAGGCCTCGGGTCCGATCTCGCGGAGCACCCGCCCCTGTGGGTCCCGGATCTCCGACACCAGCCGGGGGCGCATCTCCACCCCTCCGTTCGCGATCGCCGAGGCCACGAGCGCCATCTGGAGCGGGTTCGCGGCGACGTCGAACTGCCCGATCCCCGCGAACGCCAGGAGCGGGTCGTTGCGCTCGAAGGCCGAGGGGTCGGGGAACACCCCTTCCTCGAAGGGGATGTCGAAGGGGACGTCGCCCTCCCCGGGGGCGGGGCCGAACCCGAACGCCCAGGCCTGTCGGGCCAGGCGCTCCGGTCCCAGCCGGAGCGCGATCTCCCCGAACGTCACGTTGCACGAGACCTGGAAGGCCTGGGCCAGGGTGATGCTCGGCGCGCCCCCCAGGCAGTGGGAGCCGCCGAAGTTCTGGAGCGTGTTCTCGGTGAGCGGGAGGTCCAGCTCCCGGGGGTTCGGCCAGGAGCTCTCGGGGCCGAACCCGGCCTCGAGGGCGGCCGCCGCGGTGATGAGCTTGAACGACGACCCCGGTGGGAAGAGCTCGTCGGTGGCCCGGGAGAGCAGCGGCTTCGCGGGATCGGCGTTCAACCGTTCCCAGGCCCGGCGCACCTCGCGCGGCTCCTGGGACGAGAGCTCGTTGGGGTCGAACGTGGGGTTGGAGACCAGGGCCAGGACGTCCCCGGTCCGCGGATCCATCGCCACCACCGCGCCGGGCTGGTCGCCGAGGGCCCGCTCCGCGGCGGCCTGGACGTCGGGGTCGACGGTCGTGACCAGGGTCGCGCCGCGCTTGGGCCGCCCGAGGACGAGGTCCCCGAGGGTCGTGGGGAAGAGCTCCGGGGCGTCGCCTGAGAGGTAGTCGTCGAAGGAGGCCTCGAGCCCGGTCCGGCCGTAGACGATCGAGGAGAACCCGGTGATCCCCGCGTACCGGGGGCCCTGCGGGTAGCGGCGCTCGTAGACCAGCTCGCCCCGGCTCCGCCGCGACGTGGCCAGGACGGTCCGGCCGTCGGCGGCGAGGATGTCGCCCCGGTCCACCCGGTACTCGGCGATCAGCCGGCGCTTGGCGTTCGCGGGGTGGTCCGCGATCCGGTCGGCGGCGAACACCTGGACGTAGCTCACCTGGGCGAACAGGACGAGGAACAGGGCCACGGTGGCGAGCCCGGCCCGTCGGATCTGCCTATCCATCGGCCTCCCTCCCCCGCGCCGGGAGCGGCCCAGACGAGGCCCGCACGAGCAGGGCGAGGATCACGAAGTTCGCGACCAGGCTCGACCCCCCGTAGGAGACGAACGGGAGCGTGATGCCGGTGAGCGGGATGACGCGGGTCACCCCGCCCACGATCACGAAGGTCTGGAGCCCGATCACGGTGGCCAGGCCGGCCGCGAGGAGCTTCCCGAAGGGATCGGTCCGCTCGAGCGCGAGCCGGAACCCCCGGGCCACGAGCACGAGGAACAGGAGGAGGAGGGCCGCGGTGCCGAGGAACCCGAGCTCCTCGCCGATCGCGGCGAAGATGAAGTCGGTCGGGGCGAACGGGATGTCCTGGGGCACGCCCCGGCCGAGCCCCGAGCCCACCAGGCCGCCGGTGGCCATCGCGAACCAGCCCTGGGCGAGCTGCCCGTACCCCAGCTCGTGGACCTTCCCCGGGTCGAGGGCGTGGAGCCAGATGTCGACCCGGAGCCGGACGTGGTCGAAGGCGGCGTGCCCGAGCGCCGCCCCGGCGGCGAACAGGACGAGCCCGATCAGGAGGTAGCCCGCCCTCCCCGTGGCCATCCACAGCATCGCGACGAAGATCGCGAAGTACAGGAGGGAGGCCCCGAGGTCCCGCTCCAGGAACAGCACGAGCAGGGAGGCCCCCCACGCCAGGAGCAGCGGCGCCAGGTGCTTCGGCGGGGGCAGGCGGAGGGGCCCGGCGCGGACGATCCCCGAGGCGAGGAGCTCCCGCTTGGTCGCGAGGTAGGAGGCCAGGAACACGACGACCAGGACCTTCCCCGGCTCGGAGGGTTGGAACCCGAGCGGGCCGATCCGGACCCACAGGCGCGCGCCGTTGATCTCCCGGCCGATCCCGGGGACGATCGGCAGGAGCAGGAGGATCAGGCCGAGGAGGCCGATCGTGTAGGTGTACGCGTCGAGCTGGCGGTCGTCGCGGACCACGAGGAGCGTGCCCACGAACGCGGCGAGCCCCACCAGGAGCCAGGTGGCCTGCTCGGCCGCGAGGTCGCCGTCCAGGCGGAAGATCACGGCGAACCCGAGGCCCGCGAGGAGCCCGCCGGTCGGGAACAGGACCGGGTCCGCCCGGGGCGCCAGCCGGCGCACGGCGAGGTGGGCCGCCAGGTAGCCGGCCGCGAACACCGAGCCGTAGAGCGCCAGGTTCGCCGGCAGCCGTCCCCGCTTGCCCAGCGCGACCAGCGCGTAGGCGCCCACCGCCACGATCACCGCGAGGAGGGTGAGCGAGAGGCCGCCCG
>ENA-ORXB01001893-ORXB01001893.1-sediment-metagenome-genome-assembly--contig:-NODE-1893-length-21178-cov-4.155775_pt1 | contig 21178 bp, 16 predicted proteins | sample MGYA00237863_ERZ511475 | MGnify/ENA primary metagenome ERZ511475 (study PRJEB26305, sample SAMN06343858) | sediment metagenome | isolation source: hot spring sediment | place: Canada: British Columbia... | reverse complement strand
CGGCTGCTTCGCAGCCTCCTCGCAATGACAGTTTCTCTTACTTATCCCCTAGCAGCCTCCTCGCAATGACAGTTTCTCTTATTCTCTGCCTTAATCCTCGGCCCTCCCCTAGCTCCTTTCCTCAAGAGAGGGGAATGAGATTGCCACGTCGCCCTAACGGGCTCCTCGCAATGACAGTTTTAACTACCTCTGTCATTGCGAGCGACTGTAAGCCGTAGGGAAGTCGTGGCAATCTCCTCGCAATGACAGAAAGAGTTATCCCTTATTTAATTTTGAATTGTCACTCTCTGCCCTTGCTGCCACCTTTTTGTAGAGCTCAAGCCCACTCAAATCCCACATAGCGAGCGTTATATATGGTACATAGGCAAGGATGACTGGTCATAACGGGTTTGTCTTGTTGCAAGCTGCTTTAGCGTCATGCCCTTAAGAACGCGCTCAATTGCATAGCCAACCTGGCACCACAGGTCCTGCAGAGCACACTGCGTGCTCTTGGCGCAATCAGACGAGCTAGCGTTAGCGCAGGTAACGGTGGTTAGCGGGCCCTCCAAAGCTTTTATAACCTCAAAAATGGTTATATCCTCAGGTGCGCGGGCAAGCGCCACACCACCTTGAGCGCCGCGTTGGCTTCTTACCAGCCCTGCCTTTCTTAAAGCTGTAATCTGCTGCTCTAAAAAACGCTCAGGAATCCCTTGTCTTAAAGCTATCTCGCGGACCCCAACCGTTCTTTGGCCGTAAAAACCTGCCATGTCAATAAGCGCCCTGAGTGCGTATTCGCTCTTTGCTGAAAATTTCATTCGGTGTTCCTTAATAAATGAGAATTTATAGAATATAGCAACGTCCCCTAATTCCAATAATTCCGATAAAAATAGTGCGCTTGAATGTAAAATAGCACTAATCAAGGGAAGATGTCAATTATTTTTTGCTAACTATTTCCTGCTATTTCCAAGACTAGACAGTGCCTGCTTTAAATTAGGATCATTTGGGCTTAAACTTAGAGCTTTTTGTAGGTATAGCTTGGCATCATCTTGCCTTCCCAAATCTCTATAGAGGAGCCCTAGATAATAATAAGCTCGAAAATTGGTGGGGTCGATCTTTGTTAATAGTTGAAGGTTTTCCACTGCAACATCGATTTCGCCATTTGCTGCTGATATCAGTGCATAGATCAAGCGGGCATCATATTTGAGCGGATACCTTTCAAGCGCTGCAAGTGCGTAGTTTAACGAGGCCTGATAATCATTTTGCCGGTAATAGATCTGCGCCAGCCGGAAATATCCCTCATACGCCTCAGGATTTATTCCCATCGATTTTTTATAAACAGATATAGCCCCGTCAATATCTCGAGATGCCTCTAGCAGCTCGCCATACTGTAGCAAATAATCAATTTGCCATGGGGCTATTTGGGATGCTAATTTAGCATTGCTTACTGCAGACAGACGGTCACCGTTAATTTCTGCATCGATGGCCTTTCGAGACACGATATCAGCAGCAAGAGTCATAAGATTTGGTATAAGAAGAAGCAGGCAAAAACCAAGCGCAGCTAATGTTAAAATACCAGGGACATGGTTCTTAAGAACTATTTCCCTTGAACCAATTACTGAAGCAGTTAAGCCCACCATAAGCCACATAGCAGGGGTTACCCCAACAGTTGAAAAATAAAACTGCAGTGAAACAAGATAGCCAAATACACCCAACCCCAAGCCAGCTACCAGGAGTCTATCATCTATATTTACTTGCTTGCGTAAAAAATGCAATATGCCAAGAAAATAAGCACTAAAAAACAATAAGTATATCATAAGACCAACAAAACCTAATGAGAATGTGACCTGCAAAATATCGCTATGCGGCCTATCATAGCGTTTGTTAATCTCAAACGAATACTGCGTAAGATCTAAAGACCGGGTTGATACCTGCAGGAAAGTATCAATCCCGTATCCAAGGATTGGTCTTTTTTGAATCATATCAAGGGTCAATCCCCAGAGATGAAGTCTTGCTGATGCTGTATCACTTTTTTGATCAAAAGCTGATGCAATACGAGACCCAATATCACCCGAATAAATAACGGCTAGTACAACAATCACCAAGACAACAACTGCAGCCCATATAGATGTCGATTTTAAGGGTACACCTGGCTTAGCTAATTTTAGCCATCTGAAAAAAATTACTGCTAGTAAAGGGATTTCTATGGCAAATGCAAGCCAACCTGAACGAGAATAGGTAAAAAGAAGCGCGCTTGCGCCCAGCAATATAAAGGCAATTGTGCTTAGCTGTGGCCGCTTTAGAAGTCTAGTAAATGCCAATGGAAATATTAAAACGATATAGCCTGAAAGAGTAAGGGGATTTCCAAACGTTGAGAAGACACGCTCTCCGGCAAAGGTTCCTTCTTCCCACCACTTCCAGTCAATTCCAAAGTGCTGAATTACACCATATGCAGAGATAAGAACACCAGCCCAAATTAACGCAGATATCAGGCGCTCAACATCATCTCTTCGGGTAACAGTTGGAATAAGAAGTCCAATTGCCAAATAACCAAGATATGTAAGCAGACCCTCAAATCGGCCATGCGACCCAAAAAAGCTTATCATAGGATTAACCGAAAAAACGGTCGAGATTGTGTAGCTTACCCCAAGCAACAGAAGTGGCCAAAAGTAGTACGGGCGGTTAAGAATAATTCGACTTTCCATCCCCCACCTGGCTAGCCAGGCTAAAATTAGAAAGACAGATGCGATTATAGCAAGATTAACCTTCCAGGTAGAAAACGCTTCTTGTGCGATGTTTGGAGCAAAAACAAGAGGAACAAAAACAGCGATTATAATAGCGGATGTAAAACCAAGCTTATTATGTAGATAACTATCTGGGGCTTTCGGTTTACTATTTTTGGCTTTACTTACCATATATGTATCCTTTAAACAAATCTACGATTATCTAGATGCTTGAGCCATTTGTGCCTCGGAACAGTGCGAAGGTCCGAAGCCCGAGGCGCGGAGGTCTTTCACCCCCACCCTTACCCTCCCCCCTCAAGGGGGAGGGAATTATTTTAAGCTCTCCCTCCAAGGGGGAGGGGATTTGGTTGTGCTTCCCCTCAAGGGGAAGGGGATTTTCTGTCATCGCCAGCTAAGCTATACCAAACAAAATAGTCCAATTTGAACTACTGCCCGATTTATTATATAATAGCAGCATATGGTACTATATTAAAGCTCTTGCAAGTTATTTGGGGGTAATTGTGAAAAAAAGCATATGGCTAGTAGCAATAATTTCGATAGTCATGCTCAGCTTAATTGGGTTAACTGCTGGTTGCCAGAAGAAAGAAGATATAGGCGGGTTAACTGATGAGCAAATCAAAGCAGCTAAAAAAGGCGATCTGCAGGCCACGCACGATTTTAAGTACACTGGAGGCATGTGGTCTGAAAGTAAATTACCGCCTAAAGAGGCAAAAAGAATCAAGAAAGAGATTGAAGAGGGATTTAAAAAGGCACTTGATATTTGGATAAATACAAAGGATAATCCAAAAGATTTCGAAAAAGGTTTAGCTGGTAAAGCACTATGGGAGTTAAAGCAGCAAACTGCAGCCGAGCAAGCACAGGGTAAGATTAAAATCAGAGTGCATGATAAAAGAGAGTTTGAAGTGGTAAAGATAAAGGAGGACGCAGGGGCTGTTGCATATACCTATGTTGATAATAGTTATTACATTGATGCAAAAACTAAGAAAAAAATAAGTAAGCCGACTGGAGACAAGAAAGAATGGCTTATAGGTATAGGCAAATATGGCAAAGTATGGAAAATTTCAGAGATAGTTCCGCTAAGGCCTAAAACTCCAACAGACAAAGAGCACAAATCCCAATAGCGAAGCCTAATAGAAATCCCAACAAGCTAGTTTAATTTCTATTTCTATTCCCGGTTCTCAAGCACAGCGCCAGCGGCGCTGCCTGAATGGCAGTATGTACACAACCCGCTCTGGTGGCAAGAGAAACATTTCCTTTCATTTTCTGCCGGATGGCACTTGTCACAAAGCTTGTTGGGCGGAAATGAACCGCCAGAAGCAGCCATGCCGTGATATTTTAGCCACCTCTCCGTTGAGCCATGAACTGACGGGTAATTATGGCATTCGTCACAAAATATTTGATAGCTTGGATATGAACCTTCAATTGCATGAGGTATAGGTGAAAGCCCATCTTTAAATATATGGCACTTCTTACAAAGCCTCTTATTAATAAATCCCGGCAGAGCATGTTTTTTTGCATCCCCTACCCAATCATCCGGATGCGGCATTTCAAGACCATGGCACTTTATGCAAATACTATCCTGAGTCTGCGGATGGCAGCTGCGGCAATTTTTCATAGCCGCCACATCGATTTTTATAATCTCGCTCGCTATCTTGCGGGTTGTTGGCTTGGCCTTACTTGTATGGCAAGTATCACAGCTGGCAGAGGCCTGCTTATTATTATGGCAAGCTAAGCATTTATCCATTGTAGGTACGTTATTGACCGCTAGTGCCTTACCATGCGCAACGCTGTTATGGCAGTCCATGCAAAGTAGGCCTTTTTCTAGTACATCTGTATGACGCATCCGCACTCCCCACTGAGAAACAATCTTGCGAGTGATTTCATAGTGACAGCGCAAACAAGCCTCGTTTGATACTTGAGCATCATAGCGCTCCTTCTCTTTTTTAAAAACAGATGCGCTTAACCAGCGCATGTAATCAATAAATTGCGCAACAGAGCCATCTATGCCAGGCCTGCTGTGGCAGGAAAGACAGCTTATCCCTTTGTGCGTAGACTTCTTTAGATTCTGGACCAGCTCGCCGCTATGGCAGCGCTCACAAACCTCAGGTCTGCTCCCATAATAGTAAACAGCACTTATTGAAATAATTAGCGCAACGGCAAAAATAATGCGGCCTGTCCAGGCCTCACGCCTTATAACCTTAAAATGCTTAGCTGTAAGAACATCCAATATTTTTTGATGCCTGCTTCTAACCGAAGAAATCGCTAGCCAGATAAAAAGGCTGGCAATAATAGTAAGAAGGGCAAGAATTGCAATGATAAGTATTGTAGTCTTGGTATTTGCCTGGGGGTTGGTAAATGCCTGGTTGACGTCTGATAGAAAGTGCCGAAGCAATGATCTTAAGTTGTGCCAATCAAACCCCTGATTGTTATTTATCAAGACCGGCACTCCTTCTCAGTTCCTGCAAGCGATCTTTTGGCAAGCCAGGATGTATATGCGACGCATGACATCTTAAGCAGCCCTGTTCAAGATGGCACCTATAGCAAGTTTTTTTGCCCTTCTTTTTTGCTATGCTGCTATGGTTTTTAAAAAACTTATCATCATGGGGCATATCAATACCATGGCAGGATAGACAGTAACTTTTATGATGGCATTTATAGCATCCCTCCGCATCAGCCTTCGCTTGCTCGGCATGATACCTCACCCAAAACTCGGGATGCGGCAAGGAGGCATTATGACATCTTAAGCAGAAGATATCACCATGACAGGTTGTGCATGTATTAAGGTTACCCATGCCATGAAGCTTTCTCCACTGCGGCCCATGGGTGATTTTCCAGCTTGTTTTTATTTGTTCTCTTCCATCGACCCCTTCTACATGGCACTCAGTGCATGATACACTTGCCTGCTTCCCGTTATGGCATGTGGAACATTTATCCATCGCTGCGGGTTTCGGGTTGGCAATAGCACCAGGGTGGGCAACTGTATTATGGCACTCTGTGCATCTTAGATAATCTGCGACCTCCTTGTGGCTCATTTTTATAGCTTTGCTTATAACAGCCCTTGTTAAAATATCATCATGGCACTGTTTGCAGTTATCCTGCGATACGTTTGCAACAATAGGACGCCTATATGAAAAAGTTACCTGGCGCGCTACCATGCCCACTACCCTTGCGCGCCAGGTAAATACAGCAAAAACATTATTTCTCTGGTGGCACGTATTGCAGCGGATATTGCGGTGACTTGATTTTTGCAAAGCTGGCGCTTGAGAGCTGTGGCAGATTGTACAAAACGAAGGGCTAAACGTGGCAGAAATAATTATGTTGATAGCAACTGTCATGCAAGCAATTCCTATTAGAGCTATCCTAATAATCCAATCTGATCTCTCTCTCATCTAACAAAAACCTGCCCGCTAGAAGATTGCTCCGCAAAGCTATTCCAAGACCATCGCTGAGCGGATCATATTCCCAACCTTGACTACATGCTTCTCAAGCGTGCCAGTTTTTTTCATAGGAACAGCTTGCTCATAATTAGCGCTAACCTCAACTACATATCCGCTCTTAACCCATTCAACAAGAAGCATGCCTTGGTCCTTTGTATAGCCCGCATTGGTTGGAGCATCGCCAATCTCTATATTAACGCGATCACTAATCCCCCTTACAATTAGATCGCGATCGATTGCTTTTTGCGCAATATCATTAGAACCATAATATGTTATCCTTATATAAACACTGATAGGCTCAACTGCTGCAAATTCTTCTTCCTCCGGTTTAAGCACTGCCTCAGCTGCATAATCGCCCTCACCGGGAACTTTCTGCGGGCCAAAAAGCGTATAGCTTTCAATCTCCCTTGGGAAGAAGCGCAGAGGATGTACGGGCGGTAGCGGTCGCTTTACTTCCTTGCCTTTAGTGATTTTTCCCCTTGCCCCTGAAAGACGAACAGCATAATTGCTAATTTGACTCTTTGTTATGGTGAATACATCCCATCCGGTTAAAAAGATTGCAGCCATAAACGAAACGATGACCGTTGCTGAGATTAATATTCTCACCTTCGTAGGAAAGAGCGGGTTTTTTATTTCTGCAGTCTTTCTAGCAGTCTGCTTTCCATTATCAGTTTGCGGCTTATTGCTGAATATAAACATCTAATATTACCTGTACCTTTTCGCTTCTATTTTACTCTAATAGTATATTCGGTTCAACTTGAGATTCTTTGGTCACTCGGCTTCGCCTCGTTCCCTCAGAATGACACCAAGCATTAGTTCGAGATAGCCACGCTTGCTTTGCTCGCTCGCAATGACAAAAAGAAGGAGTGAGCGTTGAAAAAAGAACGGCTCCAAAGGAGCCGTTCTTTTTCTTTTTTGCCAGTTAAGCTATTACTTGTCATAACCTACCGAGCGGCTAGCTTCTGGGCCGTGGCAGATTAAGCAGACTGCATCAAGTGCATCTGCTCCACCGGTATATGGACTGCCGTTTGGAGCAGCTACTTCATATGTCGGATCATTAGCATCCCAAGCGTCACCCTGGTCAGGAACCGACTGTAGAAGTTTGTGACCAGTAGATGGACCGGAGTGTGGGAAGTCAGAGTAGCTTGGACCTCCATCAACACCCTGGAACTGGCGATAGGTCTGCTTGTATGCCGCATAGTTTCTTGGTGAGATGTGGCAGTTTGCACATGTTTTATCTCCACCCATAGCTGTGAGGCTCATGCTTGTCTCACCGACTCCATCGTTGTCAAGGTCGAACTTGACCGAGGTATCCTTTGTACGCGGCATATCATTGTTATGGCAATCATAACAATGGAAGCCTGAGTTTGCATTTGCAGTAGTTGACTCACGACCGGTGATCATCATAGGCACTGCGTGAGACCTGTCGCCCAGCATGCCCTTGCCGTACTTGCCAACACCAAGCTCGGTTGAGACATAGTCTTTACCAGCAATATTGAGGTTATGGCAATCGGCACAGTAGAAGGACAGCGATGTTTCATAGACCGGTACAGCGCTGAAGTAGCTGTCCCAGTTTGCATCGCCTGGATTCAAGTTGTCGCTGTGATAACGGTAGGCAACATAACCAGTACGGTTCACACCGCCTGCGTAAACCCATCCAGTAGCCGTAATTGACTGATCGTTAAGCGGAACTACATTCGGCCTTACATCAATGGTCGCAAGCTCAACAACCTTCAAGCGAGGATCAAATGTAAACTCGCCAATCCGCCTGAAGTTTAGACGGCTGTCTGCAGTAGAGCTGACTTCTACATTACCTGACTTGATACCAAGTCCTGTAACATCCATCGATGCAATACCGCCTGATGGGCTGTTACGCAGCAGCTTATAGCCGCGTGACCATGTAGTACCTGCCGGCAATCCAAACTTAGCCTGTGCCACTGGCGACATTGCAGGCTTCCATACCTGCCTATAGGCGTTATGCGGCTGGTGGCAGCTCTGGCAACGCAAGCTAACTGGACCTACACGGAACCACTTACCAGCGTGAACTGTCCAACGCATGATTCTGTTCTTTGTTGGATTGTAGTGACGCTTACGAGCTTGACGTGTAGTTCCATTAGGCAAAGTAATGTTTATGGTTTCCTCCCACTGCCATACAGAGCTGTCTGGAATCGCACTATCAGCGCCAATTGTATGGCCGTTAGCTGGGTAGATAGTGCCAGCCTTCCAGTATGCGCTGACAACCGAGTGGCGGTGGTCGCCAACGTGGCAGTACTCGCATGCCTGATCTGGAGAATCAACCCTCATCAAGGCAAAAGTACCGGTTGCACGGTGGACTGCGTGGCAGGTCTTGCACTTGTTGGTTGTTGTATCATAGCCACCGTGTGGACCGCTGTCACGAGCTGACGAGTCAACCCTCAGAGCATCTGGGATCTCATATAGCTGTCTTGTCTGGTCATCAAAAGCCCTATATGAACCCTCATACTTCGTTGCTCCATAGGTGTCGCCATAGGACCAGAGGGATGCACCTGATGGCCCAGCACCACTTGTTGGTGTAAGCGCATTGTATTCCGTACCAGGAGGAACATTTCCTGATTTTTCTGAATACGTGAAGTCATCGCTGCTTGTTAAGCCTGGGTCTTTTGCGAGAGCGATACCAGCCATCACAAATACCAGCAGCATAGCCGCCATTAAAACGACTAAAGCCTTTTTCATTCTTTTCACCTCCTTTCAACAGAGAATAAAATTTCCTTTCTTATCACATCTGAACTAGCTATAAGTGAGCTATAGATTTAAACTTCGATACTTACACTTTTCACAAGACATCCCATAACTGCCTGCAGCAAGCAGCCCGCCAACAAACACATGGCCTTTTGATAACATGGGAAAGTATTTTAACCAGTAGGACATTTGCTTTCGACTAGATTCCAATACCTGCACTGTTTCCTTGCTTTAGCTCTTGGAAAGGGCACTACTCACAATCCTTTAAGAAACTCCCAATAATCAGGGCTTTCAAAGATCTTGACCTTATTATGCATTAGTATAATCCATTTTAGACTAGTATATCTAGGGTTATGCTAATATATGGTACTCGTGAAGTCAAGCACTATCTTGAAAAATTTTCAAGAGATTTTTTAAAATCTTTTCGTTTAATAAGTAGAAATACAAGGGGAAGCTTCCTGAACTGGCAAAACTTATCTATCCCTTATTCTTGATATGGCACATCTTGGAAACCCAAGATGTGCCATGCGCTGACTGCCACAACGCAACTTGCAGAAACCAAGATGTGACATATCAAGAATAAAATGCCAAATTTTGCTAAATAAATCGGGTGGATGAACCCGATATGGTTACTAGTCCAATTTGGACTAGTAACATAATAATACTTTGCCTTCTCTAGGTCAAGCTCCTTAAAAGCTCTTATTTAAGTGCTTTGGTACTTTGCGCAGGTACCATGAGCTGTCGCAATGGCAGTCCCGTCAATGCTTATGCTGATTTTCCTTCTAACCCGCTTATAAACTCATCATAAGACAGCGTAACGATATCATTCTCATCGGCAGCCTTCTGAAGCAGGTTATCTTCAGTAAGCATCGTAACTTTCTTAAATCTCATTTGAGCTGCAAATAGCTTAGCAGATTCACCGCTTAAGCCGTATGCATCCGCAAGTTTTTCTATATCCTCAGCGGAGTATTCGGCCGCCTGTAAAACTCTACCCAGCTTGACATTATCATGAACCTGACCGCTCAGCTTTTCATATAATGTATCAGTTACATATATCCTTCCAGTTGCTTTAGCTAAGGCAGCAATCTTTTCATCATCAATTGCTCTTTGCAAGAACGCCTCGTCAGCAAAGAAGACAAGCTTGCGCCTGCGAAGCAGAGCAAGAAGCGGTATCAACAAGAAAACCAAGAACCATGGTACATAGCGGCGTGCAAAGGTAACCGGTGTTATAACCGGGCTCGGTATCCTTACTACTTGCACCCGATCATTAAACTTATCAGCAACAGCAAATAGTTCGCCGCCCATAGAGGCTATTCCACCCGGGTAATAGAACTGCCCATCCTCTTTACCCCACTCTCCAACCACTCCGCGCTGGCGCCCGCTGGTATCAAACATATATATCTCGCCATTAAAGGCATCCATTACATAAAGGAGGCCATCATCGGCAAAGGTTACACTAACTGGCAGGCCGAACTTTCTTTCCCTAGACATAATAGCTTTTTGCGGATTAACTGGGGATCCAACATCCCAAAGATGTTTTCCCTCTTTGTTATAAGCGCTCAAACGGTAATTTATTGAATCGGCTACATATATGTTGCCTTTGCTGTCAACTGCAATACCTGTCGGGCGATTGAATTGACCTTTACCTCGGCCCTTTACGCCAAAAGCGTTTAGAAGCTTGCCGTTAAGATCTCCAATCATTACCCCCCGATCAGTTGTAACGTATAGTTTATTATCTTTAGTTGTAGCCGCAAGCGGCCTTGGTACATTAATCTCCCATATAGGTTGCTTTTTGGCGTTAAAAATCGTAATTTTATTCCGTGTATGCTGCAATACATAAATACGTCCGTCATCGCTTACAGTGATTGCACTTGGAAGCTGGATCTCGCCCCTGCCTGTGCCGCTTTTGCCAAATCTGGTAACATATTTGCCGTTTTTGTCAAAAACAAGAACTCGGTTTTTAAATGTGTCTGTAACATAAAGATTGCCCTGTTTGTCAACCGCCACTTCTGTCGGCCTATACAGCCTATCCGGGCCTACTCCATATATCGAGAATATATGCGCATAGCCCTTAGGCTGCTTAATACCAACAGCCTGCGTTGGCCTTGTTAATACATAATAAAGACCAATTAAACCTACCAGCATAGCCAGCAAAATAATCAAGATGACTATGTACTTCCTGTTGCTCTGAGGAATAGCCAAGTCAAACCCCCCTAGACCTTATTTCTTAAGCTTAACCCCAAGCCTAACCAGAGCATCTTTTGCTTCTTGGTTTGTTGGGTCGTAATCTAAAATACTGCGGTACTGCTCTATGGCATTTTTAGTTTCACCAGCTTTTTCATAGGCGCGTGCGAGTGCCATAACAACATATGTTGCTTCAGGTCCTTCAGATAGCGCCCCATAATATGCCTTTATTGCATCTTTATACTTGCCCTCCCTCATATATATCTCACCAAGCTCGTAATATGCCTGCTGATACACATCAGCTAACCCGGTGTTTAGCTTTACGCATTTATTAAGGGCAGCAATTGCTTCTTCTGTATCACCTGCTCTACTTCTTGCAACGCCAAGGGCATAATAGGCGGTTGCATTATTGTTATCAAGCTTTACAGCAATACTTGCCTCCTCGATAGCTTCGTTATAGCGGCCGGCCCTGCTATAAGCAAGGCTTAACATAATCCTTGCTTTAACGCTAGTAGGGCTTGACTTTACAGCTGCTTCGGCATCCATTATTTCGCGCTCTACCTCAGTTCTTGGCGTAGTCGGCTGGTTATATAAGACTGCTTTAACAACAAATATCAAGGCTACTCCTATTGCAATAACAGCTAAAAAGACCAGGATGCGCAGGGCAAACCCCAAAAGCTTTTCATTTCGCATACCTGTAATTAACCCCCTTTAAAACCTACTATTTTATTCAGCCATTTATTATTCCAATATGGTATATATCGGCATAAAATTTATTGAACCTTCCATGGCTGACTCTTTAGGGTAACGCCACCCCAAAACTTCTCTATATCCTTGCCGCCAATCTTTCCGCTTTCACGTCCTTCAACTTGAAGTTTAAGCTTTTTTATGTTTGGAAATTGAGCAAGCGTGTTAGTGATTGCGGCAATGACTAGCTGTTGGTCAAATTCAGAAGCTTTAAAATTTAGCACGCTTCGTTCAAAGTTAACTATAGCTGTATCACTTTCAATCTTTACATCCAAAACTTTTGTAATAGGGATAGCTGGCTTATATTCCTTGACCACGTTCGGGGCTTCAAAGATTTGCCTTATAGCCTCGGCGGGGCCGAATTTTGATTTTTCGATTTCGCGCGTTTCTTCAATCAGCATTCCATTAGCGGGATAGCAGATATTAATCTGAACTAGATCTTCTTGGTTTTGCAGTCTTTGGGAAACTTCTCTTGCAACTTTGCTTTCTCTCGAGCAGCCGGTAATTAATAATGCTGCCAGCGTAGCTGACAAAATAGCAAAATAAACTAATTTTTTCACCATTCTCCCCTTACGGTTCTAAGCGCCAAAAAATCCTAGACTAATAAGCCGCCTTTTACATCTATTGCTTTGCTGTTTTCATCACTACCCTGATTGTGAAGATTATCTTTAATAAAAGAACAAAAACGCCGGCCTATGCTTTACCTTTACTTCCTCAAGAAATTTGCAATGCCCTCTGTCACTTACGTTCATCTAGCAGCATTAGCCTAGCTTAATATATGCTAATCAAATTTAGCATCGATGACGGTAAGTGTTGCCTTATCGCCAACCTCGTCAAGACCAAAACCTGTCGGGATTTCAAACTCCTTTGTCTCGCCAGGCTTTACGTCGTTTATGGTACACTTGCCAAAAACAATATTCTTGCCCTTGGTTCTAACATCTGATGCAACTATGGTTGCTGAGATAAGATTTCTGTCTGTTCCGTTGGTAAGCGAGCCGAAAATTCTTACAAGACCTTCGTCGTTTGGATAACGAGTGATAAAATCAACTTTAAGTTTGCTAATAAGCTGCGATTTTTGCTCTTTGGTTAACACTGAGGGCTTTTCTGCACTGGCACCAACAGAACTCCCTGATGAGCTGCAGCTGGAGAGAATGATAACGGCAAGACACAAAACGGTGCTTAAAACCAACAACTTACAGCGAGACATTAGCAAACCTCCTAGCAAAGAGATCATTTAGACTTCTTTGCAACAGCAAACAGGCAAATAATAGCAAAAAGGTCATTGTTAGTCAATCAAGAAATAGTATAAATTGGAATAAGCTATAATATCAACTATAGCCTGTTAAATTAATAGAAAAATTTTACAGCCACTATTTACGGCTGTTAACACTGCTGAAAAACTTGCAGGAAATATAAGCTGTCGGAGTGTTATGCGTTATTTCTTTACGGGCAAGCCAGGAAGCATAGGCGGCGCTAGAAGCAAAATTAACTTTGATATGGCTATCCGGTTATGCTTAGTCCTTATTGTAACTGCACTTCCCCTTTTCGTGCTTCCGCAGACTTATAGTGTGTTTGACCTGCCAAAAGCTATGCTTTTCATTGTACTTACAAGCCTAATCTTGTGCACATGGATTATTAAAATTACTCAAGAGGGCCATATTAAATGGTGTCGGAGTCCTCTGGACATCCCCACCGTTACTATGATTGCAATAGTAACCATATCTACTATTTTATCTGTAAATCCGATCACAAGTTTAACTGGATCATCGCTATCTGATAGAAATGAATCTTTTTTGGTCTTTCTTTCCTATATTTTTCTGTTCGTGGCCGCCAATCAATTCACCGCCGGTAACTCCAAGCGGAAACAGCATCTGCTAAAATTTTTTGTTACTACGGCTTCCGCAATTTCGATTTACGCGGTTCTTCAACACTTTGGAATTGACTACTTTCAATACGATGTGTCAGGAATTGATACAAAGCGGCCGCCCGGGACACTTGGCCAACCTGCTTACCTTGGGATGTACCTAGCAATGGTCCTTCCTATCTCCATAACGCTGTTCTCTATCGAAAGGCGTAGACTAGATCGCATAATTTATGCTTTATCAGCGATTGTAGTTGTTATTGCCTTGGTTTTAACCTACACGAGAGGCTCATGGCTTGCAGCAATCATGGCCGTTGCCATTGTTATCAGCTATTCTACCTTAAAGCAAAGTAAATACCGAGTAAGATTGCTGGTTCTTGTCGCATGCATCTTTTTTGCAGTTTTGCTTGCAGTAGTCCTTTCAGACTCGCTAAATCTCTTAAGCGAAAGAGTTGAGTCCGCTCTTGAGCTCAAAGGGAGTGTGGCGCAAAGATTAGGTATCTGGAATTCAACCCTTAATTTAGCAAAGGAAAGGCCGCTTTTAGGTTGGGGCATCGAGACCTTTGAGGACATACACCCAAAGGCAGAGACTAGACCGCTGGTTAGGCTGGAGGGTGGACCAATTCGGGCTGATAGGCCGCATAATCAGATTCTTTACTTAAGCTACTCTATAGGTTTCATAGGATTGCTAACATATTTATGGGTAATAATTACAGCGTTTCTATTTGGTCTTAAAGCATTGAAAAATTTGGATGGAAATGATTCTTTAATGCTAATTGGCATCATGAGCGCTCTTGTTAGCTGTATTGTAAGTGAGCAGTTCCTGTTTAGCCTAGCTGCAGTTACACCAATCTTCTGGTTGATGGTTGGTTTGTTGGTATCAAATGCAAGCCGTTTCCAAGTAGTAAACATTAGCCATCTGAAAGCACAAGTCCTTCGATGCTCCATGGTAGCGATTGCCTTTATCTCACTAGCTATGGCAGCTGCTTTTATTACAGCTGATGTGCTTTACGAGCGTGGAAATAAGAGTTTTGATAGCAACGACCTTATAAGCGCATTTAATAATTATGAATTAGCTTCAAAAATCAATCCATGGCAGGCATCATATACGATTGCTATTGCTAAAACTGCTGATTTGCTATCATGGCAAGATTCAAACTTTTCATGGAGCAATACTGCTATTTCTTACCTAAATCAAGCCATTAGCCGCAATCCTTACAATCGCGACCTTTATATGGCTGTGGGCAATTTATATTTTTCTCAGAGCGCATTCAAATCAGAGACAGATTTGAGAGCTAACTACAAGAAATCAGAGTCTGCCTACCGAAAAGCTATTAAGGCTTCTCCTTTGTTTATCCCTGCACACCTCCAATTGGCGCAAGTACTTCTCTTGCAAGGAAAACCAGGTGAAGCCATGTCTCATATAAATCTAGTTAAAAGCCTTCAGCCAGAGAACGAAGATGTTCTTAATTTAATTTCGGAAGCACATAAACAGCTTAAAAACAAAGAGGCTAGAGGCAAGAGATAGAAATTATCACGAGTAAACTTGAATGTTAGGCTAACGGTGCGGGGCAGAAAATGGTAGAGGAAATAAAGCAAAACGATCAGATAAACAGCCCAAACAATTTTGACCAATGGGTTCTCTACGGTTTTTTAGCAATAGCAGTCGCTCTTCCCCTTGCATTGTCAAGGATAACCTTTGACCAATTTGACATAGCAAAGATACTCTCCCTGCGTATCCTAACGCTTATCATTGTAGTTTTTTGGATTGCAAAGATGCTATCCCAAAAAAAGCATCAAATTCGATGGAGCAAGCTTGATTTTTTTGTCCTTGCCTTTTTAGTCTTGGGTTTTATATCAACTATAACCTCTATCCATATCCCAACATCAATACATGGAAAGTATAAGCGCTTTGAGGGGCTTCTTACATTTCTAAACTACGGCATCCTATATTTTCTTGCCCTTCAGACCTTTACTAGTTTCAGCCGACTATCAAAACTTAGCAAAACCCTAACAATTGCTGGTGGGGTTGTTGCCTTCTACGGAGTCTTACAATACGTGGGAGTGGACATATTTAGTTGGGCAACTTTGCCCTTTGAAGAGAGAAGAAGCTTTTCTACCTTTGGAAACCCTGACCTTCTAGCTGGCTTTATTGTTATTTTAGTTCCAATTGCTCTAGCAGAGTTCTTAAAGGCACGCAAAGCTAAAAGCAATATCTTGATGGGGTCTATTGCCTTTGTAACTGTTGCATGCTTAATTACTGCCTTTACAAGGAGCGGATGGGTTGGCACTTTTACGGCAACAGTTGCCTTTGCGATCTTGAGCTTTAGGGAAATATTGTCTAATAAGAAGAAAGTAGCATTTGTAGTAGCAGCCTTTATCCTTGTTTTCACAGCAGTAGCAATTTATTCCTCAAGCCATGGTCAAAGCACCATGAACCTTATTGAGCGCTTAAAATCAACCACTAAGATTACTGAAGGAAGTGCTGGAAACCGTCTTGAGATATGGAAAGCCGGCATAAAAATGATAAAGGCGCGCCCAATCCTTGGCCTTGGGCCAGATACCTATAGACTTGGCTCTGAGCATTATGAAACCCTTAAGTATGTTAAGATGGGGGCTGGCAAAACAGTTGCCGATAATGCTCACAACTATGTTATCCAGCTTGCAGCTGGAGTTGGCATTCCTGCAACAGCAATATTTATCATCTTCTTTATAGGGGTTGTTGTCACCTCACTAAGATATTCTCTTAAGCTTAAAGCAGATGATAGGCTAACCTATGTGGGTCTTATCTCCGCTGCTATTGGATATGCTGTTCACCTCATTTTTGGAGTAAGTGTATCGGGAAGCACAGGCATCTTTTGGATTATAATTGGTGCTCTTGTTGCAGCATCGCCAATTGTAAAAACATCTCAGGTAAGCCAAAGTAGGAGACATGAGATGCTGCTAAGGGTAGCGGTAATTATTTTTAGCTTGGTTTCGCTAATCTCAGCTTACTACGCAGTTTCTATGTATATTGGCGATATGTATCATGTCCGCGCAATTAAGAGCGCTAATGCAGGTGATTTACAAAGCGCTATAAATAATTACGAGCGAGCTATCTCCCTATACCAAAATGGAAGATTTTATATTGACTATGGCATATGCCTTGAGAGATCTGGTACCCAACTAAATGATCGTAGCTTAGTCGAAAAGGCAGTTGCAATATATAGTGCAGGCAGAGACTTTGAACCAAATGAGGGCGATCATTATGTATTTTTGGGCGGCGCCCTTTCTAAGCTCATTACCAGCCCACAAGATCCACTATTAGAAAAGGCGGTCGGTGTGCTGAAAAATGGCATTAGGGTGCGCCCGTACAACTATCCTTCGCATATTATTCTTGGCGATTTACTCTCTTTCCAGGGTAAATATGGGGATGCAATTAAACATTATGACATTGCTTTAACAGTTAACCCATCGGATACTTCAGTAATTAAAAGAATGGCAAAGGTTTACGAGCAGGATGGCAAAAAAGACAAAGCAAAGAAATACTATGAAAAACTGCTAGCACTAACGCCTGATGACCAGGAAGCTAAGGATGCACTGGCCAGATTGGTAAGTGGCAAATAGCAAGCAATGCACTAAATCGGTAAAAGGCGGATAGAGCAAGACATGGTTTAAATTACCACTTTCTGTTATAGACAAAGTTATGTAGTTTAAGTTACAATCTATCAAAGTTCTCAAAATCACAAAGTAATAAAGTAGATTTAAGGTATGAATAAGAAGTCACTTAAAAAAGGCAAACTTCCACAGGCAACTATAGCAAGATTACCGGTCTATCTTCGTTCGCTGGTTATGCTAGCCAACAAAGGTGAGCAGATAGTTTCTTCTGATATTCTTGCGCAACTTGCTGGAACAAACGCTGCACAGCTTAGAAAAGACCTTTCCTACCTTGGCGAATTCGGTACCCGAGGGGTTGGTTATGAAGTAGATCAGCTGATCAATGAGATGTCAAAATGGCTTGGACTTCTTAGAGATAGAAAAGTAATAATTGTGGGCCTTGGACGTTTAGGTGGAGCATTGGTAGGCTACCAAGGTTTTTCACAGAGGGGATTTAAAATTGTTGGGGCCTTTGATCGTGATCCTGCAAAGATAGGTATGGTAACCGATGGCGTATTGGTTAGATCAATGGAAGAGCTAGAGGATTTCGTAAAAAATACGCCTGGCGGAATAGATATCGGAATAATAGCAACGCAAGCCTCTTCAGCTCAGAGCGTTGCAAATAAAATGATTAATGCCGGGATTAAAGCTATCATCAATTTCGCACCAATTACGATAGATATTCCTGCTGACGTTGTTTTAAGGCAGGTTGATTTATCTGTGGAACTTCAAATACTTTCTTACTATTTGCAGAAAGAATAGTCTGATGGAATCAACCAAATCTTCCTCGCTGCTTGAACTTATCGAATATGATTTAGCAAAAACAAAAAAAGAGCTTCTTGCGAATGCTTTTTCAGGCCATAAGCTTCTTGCAGATCAATTGCGTGATATCAAGAATTTGCCCCTTGCCTCACTGTTGCTTGTCTCAGCAAGTTTTGGAAATTACAAATCTGATGAGCTAATACCTGTTGCTGTGGGCCTTGAGCTTCTGCGGTTAGCTGCTGAGACGCATTATCGTGGATTGGATGAAGATGGAAGGGCAAGCGATGTATCAGCCAGAAATCTGTCTTTGATTACGGCAGATAATTATTACGCGCGGGCAATAAATATCGCGGCCCCCTTGAAGAAAGGATACATAGTTGAATTTATGGTAAAAGCTATTGCGGATATTGCAGAAGCAGAAATAAGCAAGCTAGAAACAGGCGCTCAGAGCAGCGATTTAAATTCTGTTGTAGCTGAAAAGCATCTTAGCCTTTTTAGATCAGCAGTAAAATTGGGTTTGTTGATTAGTAATTGTTCTTTAGATATAGAAGGTATCTTAATTAATTTTGCGTCATTGTTCGGTTATATTTATCACATCGTTTACGCTGCCCAAGGCAAAGATCTTGCCTTGATCGACCACCTTGGCGATGTAAAAAACCAAGCTGCCCTGCTCTTAAGAAACTTACCAAAAGAGCAGGGCAGCTTGCTTGAAAACATGCTTGCAGCAATTTAGTTTAAGCTTTAGTAAAAAAACCAAGATTGCAATTGTGCAGTGCGCTAATTTATACTATTGAAGATTGTTTAACATTGCAGGTGTGTTTTTTTGCTAACGGGCAAAATAAGAAAAAGGCTATGAGTATAACGTATCCAATCCCACAACATATCCTCCATGACCTGGAAAAGGTAGAAAAAGAGCTGGTTAATTCAGTAAAGTCTAGCAACGGTCTGCTGACAGAGGCTTGCCTGATCACACTAAAGGCTGGCGGGAAAAGGCTCCGCCCAGCGCTTGTTTTGATGGCTGGCATGGTTGGTGATTATGATTTGGATACACTTTTGCCAATTGCAGTAGCATCGGAGCTTATCCATATGGCATCGCTTATACATGATGACGTGTTGGATAACGCCTTAACAAGGCGCGGTGTCGCAACAATAAATGCCACGTGGGGTGAGCAGGCAGCAATAGCCGTCGGTGACTTTGTTTTTTCAAGAGCGTTTGAGATTTTATCGCGAACTGATACCTACATGATTGAAGTTATGGTTAAAGCTGCACTTGACTTAAGCTTGGGGGAATTTGATCAAATGGCTACCGCGCGTGTTATAGACCAGTCCATGGCAGATTATCTGCAAAAGGCTAGAAGAAAGACAGCTGCTTTATTTGCTGCCTGCTGTGAGGCCGGGTCATATCTTTCTGGCGCTAAAGCTTATGAGGTCAATGCTCTTACTAGCTATGGAGAAAATCTAGGGATAGCTTTTCAGATATACGATGATGTGCTTGATATCATAGGCGGCAAAGCTACCGGCAAAGCAGCTGGCGTGGACATACTGGATGGCACGGTTACCGTGCCCATTCTTTGCGCGCTTGAACAGCTTGGGCCTAAGAGCAGGTTGGCTGAGATTGTGTCGCTAGAGAAACCAAGCGATGAAGATGTAAAAACAGCTCTTGAGATCATTTACAACTGTGGGGCCATTGATAAGTCAAAGGATATTGCAAGGTCATATGTGGACTTAGCTATAAATGAGCTTAAAATTATATCAAAGCCGGATGCAGTTTCTGTTTTTGAAGGAATCGGCAGGTTTGTAATCGAGAGATATCATTAAATGAGGTGAGGTATGCTTTTAGCTGCAAAATGGGTGCTACCAATAAGCCAAAAACCTATTGAAGATGGTGCAGTTGTTATAGAAGGGTCCAAAATCAAAGATGTTGGTAGATTTAGGACACTGGTAAATAAGTATCCTAACAAAGAGGTTTTGGATTTTGGCAAAGCAGCAGTTCTACCTGGGTTTGTTGACCTGCACACCCATCTTGAATACAGCGTATTTAGAGGGGCATGCGATGACCTTGGTTATGCCGATTGGAAAATGCAGCTTACGCTTAAAAGCGAGAGTCTTAAAAAGTCTGATTGGATACAATCGGCGTATTTAGGTGCACTTGAGGCTTTACAATCAGGCATCACTACTATTGCCGATATTACAAAGAGCGGTGCAAGCCTAAAAGCTGCCAAAGATGCCGGTTTAAGAGGGGTCATCTATTATGAAGTATCCGGAATGGACCATGCTGCCGTGACAGATATCATGACAAAAGCAATAAAAGGCATCGATAAGTGGATTGATGCTGCATCAGGCACTAATCTAATAATTGGCGTTGCTCCTCATTCTCCCTATACAGTTTCGCCACCTTTATATAAAGTGTCCACAGAATGGGCTAGAGAGCAAGGATTGCCGCTGTGCACTCACTTGGCAGGCTCGAAAGCAGAATATGACTTTGTTAAGTATGGGTCAGGGCGTCTATCAGATGAGTATTGGGATATGGTTGGCTGGGGTGATATTCTCTGGCAGCCTACCGGTGTAAGCCCTGTTAAATATCTTGAGGAGTGGGGCGTATTTGAGGGCGGAGGCATGCTAGCTGTTCACTGTGTGCAGGTAGACGAGCCAGATATCGACATCCTTGAGAAATACAATGTGTCAATAGCTCATTGTGCACGGTGCAGTGCCAAGCTAGGGATGGGGGTTGCTCCGCTTTCAAACTTCTTAAACCGAAAGCTTAAGGTTGGCATTGGGACTGACAGCCCTGCCAGCAATAACACCATGGATATGTTTGATGAAATGAGAATCAGCCTTCTTATTCAAAGAGGAATGACCAGGTCAGCCGATTTTACCGCTGAGGATTTTGTTTATATGGCAACTCTTGGCGGCGCTAAGGCGTTAAATTTGCATGATAGAATTGGTTCGCTTGATCCTGGTAAGAAGGCTGATATTGTAGTGGTCGATATGTCACACAGCCACCAAATTCCAACCCGTGATCCTTACTCAGCGCTTGTTTATACAGCAAACCAGGAGAATGTAGTTTTAACTATGGTTGATGGCAAAATTTTATATAAAGATGGCAAGTATAT
>ENA-ORXB01001892-ORXB01001892.1-sediment-metagenome-genome-assembly--contig:-NODE-1892-length-21183-cov-9.389463_pt1 | contig 21183 bp, 23 predicted proteins | sample MGYA00237863_ERZ511475 | MGnify/ENA primary metagenome ERZ511475 (study PRJEB26305, sample SAMN06343858) | sediment metagenome | isolation source: hot spring sediment | place: Canada: British Columbia... | reverse complement strand
GCCTTGCTGAACCGGCTTATCCGGGAAGGCAAGGTGGAGCGGATGGGCCGGGGAGCCGCTACCCGTTACCGGAGGCGGGTCTAGGCCATGCTTCACCTGGTCCTTTTCCAGCCGGAGATCCCACAGAATACCGGGAACATCGCCCGCACCGCCGCTGCCTTGGGCTGGCCCTTGCACCTTATCCGCCCCTTGGGCTTCCGCCTAAGCGACCCTCGGCTTAAGCGGGCGGGCCTGGACTACTGGCCCCACGTGGACCTGCGCCTTCACGATACCTGGGAGGCCTTCTGGCAAAGCCTGCCCCCGGGTGCGCGGGTCTGGGCCTTTAGCGCCCGGGGGGATACCTCCCTCTATAGGGTGAGCTTCCAGCCTGGGGACTACCTCCTCTTTGGCCCCGAAACCCGGGGGCTTCCCCCAGAGGTCCTGGCTCTTTTCCCCAGGGTGTACATCCCCATGCCGGGGCCGGTGCGCTCCTTAAATCTGGCGGTGGCCGTGGGGGTGGCGGCCTATGAGGCCTACCGGCAGCTTCATAGGGCATGATGGAGGCGTGCGGGCCTATACCACCGCCCACCTAAGGGTGGACCTCCCTCAGGGCCATCCCTTCCCCCTCTACAAGTACCAGGGGGTGGCGGAGGCCTTGAAGGGACTTCTTCCCATCCTGCCTGCCCCCGAGGTGCCCCGGGAAGCCCTTCATCTGGCCCACCGCCCGGAGTATGTGGAAAAGCTTTTCACCGAGGGGCTTTCCCGCCAGGAGTCCTTGCGCCTGGGCCTGCCCTTTAGTCCAAGCCTCCTCAGGCGTGCCCTCTTCGCGGCGGGGGGAACGCTGGCCGCCGCCAGGGATGCCCTGGAGTTGGGCCTCGGCCTGAACCTCTCTGGGGGCACCCACCATGCCTACCCCGACCGGGCCGAGGGGTATAGCCTTTTCAACGATGTGGCGGTGGCCGTGGCCTGGCTCAGGCGGGAGGGCTTCCGGGGCCGGGTTTTGGTGGTGGACCTGGACGCCCATCAGGGCAACGGCACCGCGGTCTTTTTCCAGAAAGACCCCACCGTTTTCACCCTTTCCCTCCACGGGGAGCGGAACTATCCCTTAAGGAAGGAGAGGAGCGACCTGGATGTGGGGCTTCCCGACGGCGTGGGGGACGAGGCCTACCTCTATGCCCTGGATGAGGCGTTGGAAATAGCCCAGGCTTTCCAGCCCGAGCTGGTTTTCTACAACGCCGGGGTGGACGTGCTAAAGGGGGATCGGTTTGGCCGCCTGGGTCTGAGCCTCGAGGGGGTACGGAAGCGGGATGAACGGGTTTTTCGCATGGTAAAGACCTTGGGGGTGCCCTTGGTGGTGGTGATGGGTGGGGGGTACAACCGCGACCCCCGGCTCACCGTGGAGGCCCATGCGGGGACCTACCGCCTGGCCCTGAGTTCCTTGGCGTAGGTGGCCACCGCCTCCTCGAGGCTGAAGCCCAGGTTGCGGTAAAGCTCCAGGGCCCCGGTCTCGTGGTCGTGGGCCCGGACCCTCAGGAGGGTGGCGCCCTTCTTCTGCGCCAGCTTTGCTGCTTCCGCTAGGAGGGCCCGTCCGATGCCCCGGCCCCGGGCCTTGGGCACCACGCCGATATAGGCCACGCTGGCCTCCTTATCCTCCAGCTCCACCTCGGCCAGGCCCACGGGTTCCTTCCCCTGGTAGGCCACCAGGAGGTGGACATGGGGATCCTGGAAGTGCTCCCAAAGCTCCTCGTCCGTCCATTTAAGGCGCAGGGCCCAACCCTCTTCGCTTTCCCGGTAAAGCTCCCGGTAAACCCCGGGGCCCGGGAAACCCCTTCGGATGGCCACGCCCTCGGGGGGTGGGTAGTCCAGGCCCTCCGGGTTTTTCACGAAGAAGTAGGTGAGGTGCAAAAGGCCGAAGTCGGCTTCCTCTAACACCTTTCGCAGGGTGTGGTTTTCCTCCCGGGGGAAAGCGTAAAGCCGGTCCAGGTGAAGTTCACTGGCCCGCTTTTCCGCGGCCTGAAGAAGGGGGGGAAGGTCCTCCTCCCGGTAGGCCAGGGGTCCCTCGAGGGCCGCTCCATCCCAAAAGGCATAAAGGCCCACGTACCCCGCCACCTCCCCGTTCCTCAAGAGGACCAGGCCGTCCTCCAGCTCCTCGGCCAGGCCCTCGAGGTCCCTGGCCTCCGGGGCCAAGACCCCCCGCTTGGGGCTTTCGTCCATCCAGTGGAGGAGCTTGAGGAGCCCGGGGAGGTCCTGGCGGGCCACGGGCCGGATCATGCTTCTAGTCTACTCCCCGTTGCCGGGGACGGAACCAGGGACAAATGCCTTCCGTTTGCTACCTGCCCTCCTGCCCACCAAGAAAGGAGGAGGTACTAAAGGTTGGGCGCGAGCACCCCCTTTACCATATCGACGCAGAAACCCTGCTGTGTCCACCTGCATCTGGGTGGATCACCCTTCGAGCGTGGGAGGCTTTTGCAACCGATTACAAGCCTTGGCCGGGATCCCTGGCTAGGATACACTGAGGGCGTGGAGGTCCTGGCTCCCTACCTCGAAGAAGCGGTGCGGAGGCTTCGGGAAGCCCTAGACCTAGAGGCGGTTTACCTTTTCGGCTCCCATGCCCGGGGTACCGCGGATGCCCGCTCCGACCTGGACCTCCTGGTGGTAGCCCGCACCCACCTGCCGCCCCTGAAACGCATCGGTCTAGTACTGGAGCTTCTTCAGGATGCCCCTTGGCCCGTGGAGGCCCTGGTGCTCACCCCCGAGGAGTGGGTCGAAAGACAGGAGCTCCCGTTTTTACGGGGGATTCTAAGGGAGGCCGTGCCCCTTTATGAGCGTGGAAAAGAGGCGGCTTGAAGGGGAGCGCTGGCTAGTCCAGGCCGAAGACGACCTGGAGGCCGGCAAGGTTCTCCTGGCAGTGGGCAAGCACGCTCAGGCCGCTTTTATGACCCAGCAGGCCGGAAAGAAGGCCCTAAAGGGCCTTTGGTTCGCTCTGGGCTTGGATCCCTGGGGGCATAGCCTTGCCCGGCTTGTGCGCGACTTACCGGGGGAGTGGGGGAAGAGGCTCTCGCCCCTTCTCTCCCTAGCCCTGGCCTTGGACAAGCTCTACATACCCACCCGTTATCCGGATGCATTGCCCGGCTTGACTCCAAAGGAAGCCTATACCCGTGAGGAGGCCGAGGAGGCTCTAGCCCACGCCGAGGTCATCCTCGAGAGGGTTCGGCAGGCCTTCGCTGAGGTCCAATAGGTGCCCCCCCTCCCGAAGGAGCGGGAGGGCCTTCCCGCCTGGGGAAGCCCTGCCATACGACCCGTCAAGGTTGAACGCAAGCACCTCCCTACCGCGTCGGCGCGGAAACTCGAGGGACGTGAATGCTACCAGGAACATTCTTCGGCTGGAACGCAGCCTTTGGGCGCTAACCTCTGCGGCGGGGGTTGCCCAAGGTCAGCGGAGCTATCTACTAGTAGTAGCTGCCGGGTTTTAACCCGAGCGTAGCGTCACCCAGGTTGAGGGCCTTCACCACCCCTTCCTCCCCGTAGAACTCCACCACGGAAAGCCGGGCGTAGTCCTGTTCCACCCTGAGACCTTCTTCCACGGGAAGGGGTAGGGCCAGGCTCAAGGCGGCGCGGTTTAAGGTGCAGTTCCCCACCACCAACAGGGCCTGGCCTCGATGCTTTCCAAGGAGGGTCCTGATCGCTTCCCGCCCTCTTTCCCAGGCCTTCCTCAGGCTTTCCCCACCCGGGGGGGCAAAGCCGGCCTCGTCCTCCAGCCAGGCGGCTACTTCCTTGGGATACCGCTCCCTTACCTCGGCGAAGCTCAGTCCTTCCCATTCCCCCCAGCTTCGCTCCCTCAGTTCCGGGAGGAGGGTAAAAGGCACCCCAAGGGCTTCCGCAAGAAGCCCGGCCGCCTCGGCCTCGGCCAGGCTGTCGGCGGCGTAGACCCAGGCCACGGGGTAGCGCTGAGCTAGCCTGGCCAGGGAGCGGAGGGCTTGCCTGCCCTGTTCCGAAAGGGGAAGGCCCGGATGGCTGTAAAGGACGTGTTCGGGGTTTTCCACCGGCCCGGCGCGGGTGAGGAGCAGGGTGGTTTTGGGGTGGGGCCCCTTGAGGAAGTGGCCGAGGAGACCCATGGCCCTAGAATACGGGGGTGGAAAGGTGGGTCATCGTTAACCCGGCGGCGGGACGGGGAAAGGTAGGGAGGCTTTCCGGGTTCATCCTCAAGGCTGCCCGGGAAAAAGGAGCGAAGGCCTTCCTCACCGAGGGCCCGGGCCACGCCACAGAGCTTTCCCGGAATGCCCCCGAAGGGGCTAGGGTGGTGGCCGTGGGAGGGGATGGCACGGTGCACGAGGTGTTGAAGGGCCTGGCGGGCACGGAAAAGGTCCTGGGGGTGGTGCCCATCGGTAGCGGCAACGACTTCGCCCGCATGCTGGGCCTGAGGGAGCTTCCCTGGAGGGAGGCCCTGGAACTGGCCCTCTTCGCCCAGGAGGAGGCCATAGACCTCTGCTGGGTGAACGGCGAGCCCTTTGGGGCCTCCCTGGGCATCGGCTTCGATGCCCTGGTGGCCAAGAAGGCCCTCACCGCTCCCTCTTTCCTCCGGGGCATGCCCCGTTACCTTTACGCCCTCTTCGGGGTGCTTAAGGAGCTTCGCCTGCCCGAGGGGCGGGTGGTGGTGGAGGGGGAGGAGGTGCACCGGGGGCCTCTTCTCCTGGTGGCGGTGATGAATGGGCCCGTCTACGGGGGTGGCATCCCCATCGCTCCCATGGCCGATCCCCGGGATGGCGTTCTCTCCGTGATCCTGGCCCGCTCCTTCACCCGACCCGGGGTGGTCTTCATCCTGCCCCGGCTCCTTTTGGGCAGGCATCTTTCCCATCCTCAGGTGGTGGCCTTTGCGGGCCGGGAGGTGGTGGTGGAGTTCGCCCATCCTGTCCCCGCCCATGCCGACGGGGAGCTTCTTCCCGAGGCCCGCCTTTACCGGGCCCGGGTGGAGCCTTTGGGCCTTAGGGTGGTGGGAGGCAGGGCAGGGCAAAGGGGGGAAAGGCCCCTTTTAAGCCCGGTGGGAGCGGGTTGAGGCCTGGAGGTGCCGGTTCTTGAACCTGGAAAAAAGCCCAGTCCTCAAAGACTTGGGCGTGGAGGTGTCCAAGGGTTACTTGAAGGCCCGTGCCCTCGAGCTTCTCCGCCAGGTGGAGACCAAAGGGAGCGCTTTTGATTTTACCGCTCGGGGCTTGGTGGTCCAACCGTACCGGGAAGAGGGCTTGGGGAGGCTTCGGGGAACCCTGTGGGCCTAGGTGTCTTCCCCTTCCACCTCCTCCAGCCTTTGCAAAAGCTGGCGAAACCTTTCCAAGGCATTAGGGAGCTCCCCGTAGATCCTCTCCGCCAGGGCTTCATCGTAGGTGTGGCTGGTGAGGTTTCTCAGTTCCAGCATTTCCAGCCAGCCTGGGTCCTCCGGCAGAAGACCCACCTGGAAGGCTCCCCGGATAGCCGCTTTGGGGGAACGGGCCTCGAGGCCCTGGAGCTCGAGGTACTCCTTGAGGACCTTCCAGGCCAGTTCAAAGGTGAACTCAAAACGCTGGATGGCGGAGTCCCGGAGGAACTCGTTCTTAGGCTGGGCCAGGGCATTGGCCAATCGATCCACCGCCCGGCGGAAGAGGTGCAGGCGCTCCCTAAACCTCTCCTTCTGCAATCAGGATCCCCTCCTCCTCCACGGTTTTCTTAAGCCCTGGGGCCCAGGAGAGCTCCACCAGGTCTATCCTTTGCAGGATGGGAAGCTCCTCCAAGGCCTCCCGGATGCGGGCCAAGGTGGCCAGGTCCAGGGGCGGGTCGGCCCAGAGGGCCAGGTCGTAATCCGAGCGGGGGCTGGCCTCTTTCCGGGCCCGGGAGCCGAAAAGGTAAAGGCGGTAGCGCCTTCCCTTGAGGAGCTCTGCCACCCGCCTCGAGGCCTCCCTTAGCACTTCCTCGCGGGCTCCTTCCCCCACCCACGCATTGTACCCGTATACTTAGGCCATGCGCGGCCTTTCGCAAAGGGTTAGGGCCATGAAACCCTCGGCCACGGTGGCGGTGAACGCCAGGGCCTTGGAGCTTAGGCGCCAGGGGGTGGACCTGGTGGCCTTGACGGCGGGGGAACCGGATTTTGACACCCCGGAGCACGTGAAGGAGGCAGCCCGGCGCGCCCTGGCCCAGGGGAAGACCAAGTATGCGCCTCCCGCGGGGATTCCCGAGCTTCGGGAGGCCCTGGCGGAGAAGTTCCGAAAGGAGAATGGCCTTGCCGTCACCCCGGACCAGACCATCGTCACCGTGGGGGGGAAGCAGGCTCTGTTTAACCTCTTCCAGGCCATCCTGGACCCCGGGGATGAGGTGATCGTCCTGGCTCCTTACTGGGTGAGCTACCCGGAGATGGTGCGCTTGGCCGGCGGGGTGCCGGTGGAGGTGGAAACCCTTCCCGAAGAGGGCTTCGTGCCCGACCCCGAGCGCGTAAAAAGGGCCATCACGGCCCGCACCAAGGCCTTGGTGGTGAACTCCCCCAACAACCCCACGGGGGCGGTCTATCCCCGGGAGGTCCTCGAGGCCCTGGCCCGGCTTGCCCTGGAGCACGACTTCTACCTGGTTTCCGACGAGATCTACGAGCACCTCATCTACGAGGGGGAGCACTTCTCCCCGGGGCAGCTGGCTCCTGAGCACACCATCACCGTGAACGGGGCGGCCAAGGCCTTCGCCATGACCGGCTGGCGCATCGGCTACGCCTGTGGCCCCAAGGCGGTCATCAAGGCCATGGCGGACGTTTCCAGCCAGTCCACCACCAGCCCCGACACCATCGCCCAGTGGGCCACCCTCGAGGCCCTCACCAACCAGGAGGCCTCGAGGGCCTTTATCGAAATGGCCCGGGAGGCCTACAGGAGGCGGCGCGACCTTCTCCTTAAGGGGCTTTCCGAGATCGGGCTGAAGGCGGTGCGCCCGAGCGGGGCCTTCTACGTCCTCCTGGACACCTCCCCCTTCGCCGAGGACGAGGTGAAAGCAGCGGAAAGGCTCCTTGAAGGGGGGGTGGCGGTGGTGCCGGGCACGGACTTCGCCGCCTTTGGGCACGTGCGCCTCTCTTACGCCACCAGCGAGGAAAACCTGAGGAAAGCCCTGGAGCGCTTTGCGCGGGTTTTGCAAAGAGTCTAGGCCCTTAGGTTCCATCCCAGACCGGGAGGGCCTCCAGGGAGAAGCGCCTTAGGGCCTTGGGGTCGGAAAGCCGCTTGCTGGCATCCAGGATTTCGATGCCCAAGAGTTTTCCCTCGGCATCCCAGTCCAGGGCAATGCCTTCTCCCACCTCTTCCACGGTGGCCGGCCCCTCGCCGAAGGCGATGTACAGGGCATCGGCCTCGGGGTCATAGGTGATGCGCATGGTTTTCCTCCTTCAGTCCCCCCTTGGGCAGGAAGTAAACGTACACCGTGATGACCACGATGGCGTCCGCTTCCTCAACGAATATGGGGCGCACCTGTTTTCTATTGTAGCGCCTTCCGTTCCAAAAGCCCTCAAAGGAGACCTCCAAAAGACATTCCCATCGTCCCCTGGTGGTGGGCTTCCAGGGAGCTACCCGGATGCAGGTAATCACTTCTTCCACCGTGGTTCCCCGGGCCAGACGTAGCCTGGCGTGTTGGGTAAAGCGAATGGGTTTGTCCCGGGCTTCCATGGGCTCTAAAAGCGGCGCTTCCGCCTGGGAGCCAGGAGGAGCAGGGCCGCCCCCACCGTCACGCACACATCCGCCAGGTTGAAGACGGGGAAGGTGGCGATAAGGGGGATGGAGGTTCCCAGGTCCAGGTAGTCCACCACAAAGCCCCGGCCCAGGCGGTCTATCCCGTTACCCAGAGCCCCCACGGCGATGAGGGAAAGGGCCAGGGTTTGCCAGAAGACATAGCGCCTTCGGGCCAGAAGGTAAAGGAGGAGGGTCCCCACCCCCAGGCTGAGCCACCCCAGGAGGAAGGCCCGGCCCTCGAAAAGGCCAAAGCCCGCCCCCGTGTTCTTGACCAGGGTGAGGTAGAGGAGGTCTCCCAGAAAGGGCCTCGGCACCGGGGAGAGGTTTTCCAGGGCCCAGAGCTTAAGGATCTGGTCAAAGGCGAGGAGGAGGGGCACCAGGATCGTGGGCATCCCCTAGAGTCTACCCAATGCTCCCTTTTGTGCTATACTCCATAGGGTTTGCCTTCGGGCACGGGAGGGTCTTATGTCCAAGGTGTGCGAGATTAGCGGAAAGAGGCCCATCGTGGCCAATAGCATCCAAAGGCGGGGTAAGGCCAAGCGGGAAGGGGGCGTGGGTAAGAAGACCACCGGCATTTCCAAGCGTCGGCAGTACCCCAACCTGCAGAAGATCCGCGTCCAGGTGGCCGGCCAGGAGATCACCTTCCGGGTGGCGGCGAGCCATATTCCCAAGGTTTACGAGCTTCTGGACCGGGCCAAGGGGCTTAAACTGGAGGGCCTTTCCGCCAAGGAGATCAAGGAAAGGCTCTTGAAGCTACTCTAAGGCCTTCCTCCCTTGGAAAAGCCCCCCTTGGGGGGCTTTTTTTGTAGCATAGGTTCATGATCTGGAAGCCGGGGCATTATCTCCTTCTGGCCCTGGCCCTCTACAGCCTGGTGGTCACCCTGGGGTTTTCCCTAAGGGGAAGGCAGCTTGCCAGCCTGCGCCAGGAGGTGGGGATCCTAAGCCAGAAGGCGGCCCTGGCGCCCGAGGGGTATGTTCTTCCCCTGCCTGGGGCCTGCCTGCCCACCAGGCCCGAGAACCTCCCGGGTGCGCCCCGTCCCTACCGCAAGGGGATAAGCGCGGGCTTCGTGTTCATCCAAGGGGATGCCTGCGTGCCCGTGGTGCGGGGGATGGGGGTGGTGGCCGCTTTTGGGGGAGAGGTGGTGAGGGTGGAAGGGGATTACAAGGAGCCTTCTGCTGAGGAGTACCAGAGGCTTCTGGAGGCGGTGCGAAACGGGGCTTCCCCGGAGCAGATGGACTTCTTGCGGGGCCTCGAGGTCTGGATCCGCCACCCAGATGGCCGCACCAGCGTGTACGCCCACCTCGAGGGGCCCTACCCTGGCCTTAAGGTGGGGCAGAGGGTGTACCGGGGGGATCCCGTCGGCTATGTGGGCAGCACCGGGCTTATGGGCGGGGCTCCCAGGCTTCTTTTTGAGATCTGGGAAGGGGAGCCCGACCGGGGGAGGTTCCTCTTTCAGGGCCTATCCCGGGAGGAGCTCCTCAAAGAGGCCAAGGCCTTCTTCCGCTTAGAATAGCCCCATGCGCGAGGCTTTCGCCCGGGTCTGGGAGAACCCGTATGTGCGGGTTCTTGTTTACCTCCTATTCTTCTTCCTCCTCTACCGCTTTCTTCTCCGGGCCTGGCCTGCCCTTTCCATCCTCCTCACCGCCTTTGCCATCGCCTACCTCACCCATCCCGTGGTGCGCTTCTTTGAAGGCAAAAGGCTTCCCCGGCTCGTAGGGGTGGTCCTGGTCTACCTGGGCCTGGGCCTTTTCCTAGGCCTCGTCTCCTTCCTCACTGCCCAGACGGTGCTGGAGCTCTCCCGCCTGGCCCAGGAGCTTCCTGCGCTCCTGGACCCCTTCCTCTCGTGGCTGCTGGACCTGCCCAATCGCGTTCGGACCATACCCATTCCCGAATCCCTAAGGCCCGTGCTGGCCGAGGCCAGCCGTAACCTCCAGGGCCTTTTGCAGGGGTTTCTGGAAACCCTGGTTCACTGGCTTCAGGGGCTTCTCTCCCAGGGAGGCAACCTCCTGGGCTTTTTCACCTCCTTGCTGGGCGGTATCTTCCAGCTCCTCACCGCCCTCACCCTTTCCATCTACTTCCTCTACGACCTGCCGCGCCTGGCCCAGGCGGCCTTAAAGGTGTTCCCGGAACCCTACCAGCCCCTGGTGGCCGAGCTGGCCCATAAGCTGGACCAAAGCGTGGGGGGGTATATGCGGGGGCAGCTTCTGGTGGCCTTTCTGGTGGGGCTTCTGGTGGGGGTGGGGCTATGGCTGGTGGGGGTTCCCTTGGCCGCCAGCCTGGGCTTTCTGGCCGGGGTCTTTAACCTGATCCCCTTCGTGGGGGTGGTTGTCTCCGGGGTACCCGCCCTGCTCCTGGCGGCCACCGGGGGGTGGGGCAAGGTGCTTTTAGCCCTTTTGGTCCTCTGGCTGGCCAACCAGCTGGAGGGGAACCTCCTCGGGCCTTTCATCGTGGGCCGTTCCACCCGGCTTCATCCGGTGACCGCCATCGCTGCCATCTTGGTGGGGGCCACCCTTTTTGGCCTCTGGGGGGCGCTTTTAGGGGTCCCCACCGCCGCCTTCCTCAAGGTGCTTTTGGAGGAATATTACAAGAAAAGCCGGTTCTACCGGGAGGGCTAGGTTACGGCCGGGGTCCCCGCCCTGGCGCAAGCCAGGGCGGGGTGGCTTTACCAGTGCCCCCCCGCCGCCATGGCCTCCCGGAACCAGGGGGGTATCTCCTTGCCAAAACGCCTCTCGGCAAACTCCCGGGCAAAGGCCCCGTAGCTTCCTTGGCGGATGGCCTCCCGAGCCCTTTCCGTGAGGCGGTGCAGGAAGCGGAGGTTGTGCAGGGAAAGGAGGATGCCTCCAAGCATCTCCTCCGCGCGCACCAGGTGGGCGATGTAAGCCCGGCTGAAGGTTTGGCAGGCGTAGCAATCGCAGCCTTCTTCCAGAGGCCGCTTGTCCTCTAGGTACTGGGCGTTTTTCAGGTTTATTCGCCCTTCCGGGACCAAGGCCGAGCCGAAGCGGCCCGTGCGGGTAGGGTAGACGCTGTCGAAGAGGTCCACCCCTAGGCCCATGGCCGCCACCAGGTCCTCGGGGTGCCCCACCCCCATGAGGTAGCGGGGCTTTGCCTCGGGAAGGATCTCCGTGGAGAGGGCCACCATGGGGAACATCTCCTCCTTGGTCTCCCCCACGGCCAGGCCTCCGATGGCGTAGCCAGGAAGGTCAAAGCGCAGGGTTTCCCGCGTGGAAAGGGCCCTAAGCCCGGCATCCGTCCCCCCTTGGGCGATGCCGAAGAGGGCCTGGTCGGGCCGGGTTTTGGCCTTCAGGCTCCGCTCCAGCCAGCGCAGGGTGCGTTCTAGGGAAGCCTTCAGGTATTCGGGGGAGGAGGGGTAAGGAGGACACTCGTCAAAGGCCATGATGAAGTCCGCCCCCAGGGCCTCCTGGATGGCGATGCTTCTTTCCGGGGTGAGGCGGATCAGGCTCCCATCCAGGTGGCTTTGGAAGACCACCCCTTCCTCGTCAATGCGCCTCAGGTGCCCCAGGCTCATCACCTGGAACCCCCCGGAGTCCGTAAGCCAAGGGCCATCCCAGCCGGCAAAGCGGTGGAGTCCTCCCAGGGCCTGCACCCGTTCGGGTCCCGGGCGGAGGAGGAGGTGGTAGGTGTTGGCCAGGAGCACCTGGCTGCCGATGGCCTTCAGGTCCTTGGGCAAAAGCCCCTTCACCGAGCCCTGGGTGCCCACGGGCATGAAAAGGGGGGTTTCCACCCTTCCGTGGGGGGTGGTGAGAAGGCCTACCCGGGCCCGGCCAGAGCGGGCTTGGATGGTGAAGCGAAAGGGATCCATCAGGCTTTGGAAAAGCGCCGCTCCACGTAGTCTTCCAAAAGGGCCAGGAAGTCCTGGGCCAGGTTCTCCCCCTTGAGGATGGTGAGGAGCTTCCCGTCCGCGTAAACCGGGGCCTTGGGCTCTTCCCCGCTTCCCGGCAAGGAGATGCCGATATGGGCGTGGCGGCTCTCCCCGGGGCCGTTCACCACACACCCCATCACCGCCACCTTGAGTTCCTCCACCCCTGGGTACTTCGCCCGCCATTCGGGAAGCCTGGCCCTTAGGTGGGCGTTTACGGTTTCCGCCAGTTCCTGGAAAAAGGTGCTGGTGGTGCGGCCGCACCCCGGGCAGCTGGTGACCTCCGGGGCGAAGCTTCTAAGGCCTAGGGCCTGAAGGATCTCCTGGGCCACCTCCACCTCCTTGGTGCGGGGCTCCCCGGGGGCTGGGGTGAGGGAGATGCGGATGGTGTCCCCGATGCCTTCCAGAAGCAGGGGAGCAAGGGCTGCGGTGCTGGCCACGATCCCCTTCACCCCCATTCCCGCCTCGGTAAGGCCCAGGTGAAGGGGGGCTGGGGTGCGGCGGGCGAGTTCCCGGTAGACCCATACCAGGTCCGGGGCCTTAGACACCTTGGCGGAGAGGACGATCTTATCCTCCCCTAGACCCAGCTCCCGGGCGGCCTCATAGGCCCGCACGGCGCTTTCCACCAGGGCTTCCAGGAGGACCTCGTGGGCGCTTTTGGGCTCAGGGCGGCGGGCGTTTGCCTCCATGAGCTCGGTGAGGAGGGCAGGGTCCAGGCTTCCCCAGTTGGCCCCGATGCGCACGGGCTTGCCCAGGTCCAGGGCGATCCTTATCATCTCGGCGAAGTTCTCGTCCTTATGCCGCCCCCGGCCCAAGGTGCCCGGGTTGATGCGGAACTTGTCCAGGGCCTCGGCCATTTTAGGGTACTTCCTGAGGAGCAGGTGGCCGTTGAAGTGGAAATCCCCCACCAGGGGCACCTCCACCCCCTCCACGAGGAGCCTTTTCCTGATCTCCGGGACGGCCCGGGCCGCCTCCTCGTCGTTCACCGTGAGGCGCACGATCTCGCTTCCCGCCCGGTAGAGGGCCAGGATTTGCGCCGTGGTGGCCTCCACATCCTGGGTGGGGGTGTTGGTCATGGACTGCACGGCCACGGGGTGGGCGCCCCCTAAGGGAACGCGTCCCACCCAGACCGTAGGGGTAGGTCGCCTCATCACCCTTATGGTACGGGATAGCGAGGATAGGTTACTTCACGAAAAGGGCTTTGAGACCTCCGTTCATTCTGCGTTCAGGCTCATCAGCGTAACCTGAGATTGGGAGGTGGGAGGCTTGCTGGAAAGTGAGAGGGGTTTAGCCTAGGGAGGGTCTTGACAAAGTCTTAAGGGAACGCTTGTTGGCTTGACATGAGAAGGGGTTGTGCGTAAGATTAGCCTCGGATGCCAGGCGGCAGGATTCCTCAAGAAGAAGCGGGGCCTTCCCGCCTGGCGCCGGGCCCAGAGGGGGAAACTCGGAAAACCCCTAAGGGAACAGCACTAAGGAGGTGCAAGGTATGAAGGGAGTAAGGCTTAAGGCGTTAGGCATAGCCCTTTTGGGGGCCCTGGGCCTCCTGTTCGCAGGCTGCGGACAGCAGGGGCAGCCCACTCCGCAAACGGGGACCTTGCAGGTCACCGTTCAGGATCAGGGTGGTTCCCCCATCCAGGGTGCCCAAGTGAGTGTGCAGGGGCAATCGGGGACCCAGCTCACCGATAACCAGGGCAAGGCTTCCTTTACCCTACCGGCGGGCACGTATACGGTTACCGCTACCAAGCAGGGTTATAACCCTGGGTCCACCCAGGCCACGGTAACCGCCGGGCAAACCACCACGGCTACCATCACCTTGACCCAGCCCAGCCCACCCAGCGGGTATCGCATCGGGTCCATCGAGCTTCTCTCCGGTTACCCTAAGGACGCTTCTGGTCTCCTGCCTTTGAGCCAGGAGGAGAATCCCCAGAAGGAGGTGAACCTCTACGCCGCCCAGACCGAGGAGCCCATCTGCTTCCGCTTCCAGGTGAAGGATGAGCAGGGCAACCCCGTGGGCGCGGGCGTCCGGGTTAAGCTGGAGAGCTTTGAGTACGGCGGGGTCACGGTGGACGTGGCCTTCGGCTGCGAGCCCAACCTCCAGGGGCGGGACTCCGGCGAGACCGACGCCCAGGGCCGGGTCTACTTCACGGTCTACGCGCTTTACAGCAACATCATTAACGGTTTCTTGTTGAATGAGCCCATTAAGTTCACCGCCGTGGCCACCGATGTGCAGACCCAGACCCAGGCTCGCACGGAGTTCAAGGTCTGGTTCTTCAACATCTCCCACCTGTACTTTGCCCATAAGGAGGGCAACCAGCTTCCCTTCCAGCCGGAAACCGGCCAGATGGCCCCCACCCGCACCGGCCACGACTTCGGCGCCATCACCAACATCTTCAACCAGGACCGCGACAAGATGGCCCACACCTTCGCCAGCTTCGTGCGGTCCAAGCAGCCCGACCTTGGGCCCTTCTATCCTGGGTCCCTTCCCTGGGTGGCCAACTCCACCTACCAGATGGTCTACACCCTCGAGGGCGGGGACGTGAACGACGTGGCCTGGGTGGCGGGGTGCGATTCCACTCCCACGGCCACTACCTGCATCGACAGCGACGGCTCCGGCGTGGTCCTGAACCTGAAGCCCACGGTCACCCTCCAGGACCTGCCCAAGGAGGTGCAGGTCAAGGCCACCATGCGGGTGAGCGTGGAGTACGGCAACAGCACCTACACCTTTGACCTCAAGGACTACACCTTCACCAAGCGCTGGGTGGGCGCCTACCTCAAGGTGGAGAAGTACGTGGACAACCACGTCCTCACCTGGTACGGCCCTGATCGCACCCTCCCCGCTTCCAGCAACATCTTCACTGAGGAGTACACCAGCAAGGTCCACATCAAGGTGACCAACCCCTCCCAGTCCCCCATCTACAACGTCACCATCCGCGATGCCCTGCCCCCTGAGCTGGGCGTGGTCACCAGCAGCATCGACAACAACGGCACCTACGACCCCGCCAACCACGTGGTCACCTGGAACTACAGCCAGTTCAGCGCCCTCCAGGTGATCAACCCCGGGCAGTCGGTGGAGGTCACCTTCAAGGTTTACGTGCGCCAGAAGCCGGGCTTCTGCGCCAACCCCAGCCTGGTGGGGCCCAGCTACGTGGTCCCGGCCCTTTACGGGGCGGCGGGAATCGCCAGCCAGGATAACGCCAACGACTGCCAGCGCCCCTACGACGATCCCTACCGGGTGGTGAACGGCCTGCGGGTGAACGATGTCACCGCCGCCGGCTTCCTGGGCCAGGGTGGCACCGGTCCCCAGCTGGTCTTTGACTACACCCCCGTGGCGGACGAGTCCGACATCTGGGCGGTGCGGCCCCTCTTCCAGATCAATAAGGCGCTGAAGACCGCCTCCCCCATCACCCAAGGCGCCTCGGCCCTCTTTGAGATTGCCGTCACCCACGTGGACCGGACGAGCGGCGAGAGCGCCTACGCCGCGCTGGAGGCCAGGTACCCCTGGGAGTTCGGCAGCAACACCCTGGGCAGCGGCCACCGCTCCCCCACCTACCAGCTCCGCGCCAACACCTACGCCCGCGACCTCGAGGTGACCGACGCCTTTGAGGTGGGCCTGGACTTCACCGATGCCTCCAACTTCACCGGTCCTGGCCTCATCTCCGGCGGTGTGGCCCAGCCCTACAACCCCGTGGTGGGCAAGCGCTTCAGCTGGAGCAAGATGGCCATCCAGGCCGGGAGCACCGTCACCGCCAACATCTTCCTCACCGGCAACCTGCTCACCCAGGAGGAGCAGCGGTGGGACAACTGCGCCTTCCTGGGCGCGCCCCAGCTGAACCAGCCTGCGGAAGTTGCGGGCACCGCTTACACCGGCGCCCCGGTGTATATCCCCGGCACCAAGGTCTGGAGCCAGGACCAGCTCACCGGCGCCAGCCAGGTCACGGGCACCGACGGCGTCTTTACCACCACGCCCTCCCTGACCGATGCGGAGGTCTCTGGCCGCCTCAGCAGCTGCGCGGGCGTGGAGGTGGTGCCGCCGCCGCCCTCCCCCTACCTCTCCCTCACCAGCCACGGGGAGTACAACGGTACTGGGAGTGGTCCGGATCCCTTCGCCAACCCCTCTGGGCCGCCTGGGCAGGGCACCTCTATCACCAACACCAACCCCGGCGGCACGCCCACCGAGGGCATCCCCGTGAACACCACCTTCTGGTACAAGGGCACCATCTTCAACACCGGTCAGACCCAGGCTACCAACGTCACCTACACCGCCACCCTCACCGGGCCCACCTTCGTGAACTTCCTCAACACCACCAACACCCGCATCTACGTGCTGGATAACACCACCAACACCGTGGTCGACGTGGTGACGCCCACCAGCGTCTCCCCCACCAGCGTCACCTTCTCTGGCTTCAACATCCCCGCGGGTGGCCTGGCCCGGGTGGTGATCGAGGCCCGCGGTGTGCAGGTGGGCCAGCAGGAGTACTTCCGCCAGGAGGTCACCTACGCCAACAACACCTACCCGCAGCCCCTGCCCCTGGTGACCCAGGAGACCACCACCATCGCGCCCGCACCTTAAGACCCGAAGTCTTCTGCCCCCCGGGCCCAGAGGGCCCGGGGGTTTTCTTTGGCCTAAGGGATTAGGGGTTTGCCCCGGGGCTTTTCCCCTAGCTGGGCCCGTTGGCGGATTGAACACCCGGCCCCGGTAGCGACCCCTGGGGCCTTTTCCTGGGCATGGCGCAGGGGTGGGCACGCGCCGCCGATCCGGCCAGGCTCGGGGTGTTAGGGAAGGAGCACGAAATGCTCCACCGTGCAGGCGTAGGAAAGGCTTAGGGTCTCCTCCACCTGGACCCAGCCGGCGCTTCCCAGGCCGCTTACCCTAAGCCGGTAGGTCCCCGGGGCCACCTGGTAAACCCTGGCCCGCCCCTGGGAGTCGGTGAGGAGGCGCAGGACCTCCGGGCCCTCCAGGGCCACCTCCGCCTGGGCTACGGGGCTTCTCCCCACGGGGCTTTCCGGGTCCGGACGGAAGACCCGAAGCTGGAGGCAGGCTCCGAAGCCGTACCGGTCAAAAGGGGCTTGCAGGAGGGCCTCGGCATCCAGTTGGCCTTGGGATTTGAGAGCCCAGCGCAGGGGAAAGGGCCCACGGTTTTCCTGGGCCTGGACCAGGGCCAGAGCCCCGGCCACCAATGGTGTGGCGAAGGAGGTGCCATCCATAAAGGCCCCACCCCCACCGGGGATGGCGGTGAGGATGCGCTCTCCCGGCGCGCCCAGGGTGAACCAGGGCCCTCGGTTGCTGAAGGAGCTGGGCTGGTCTGAAGGGTCGGTGGACCAGACCCCCACAACGCCAGGGTAGGCGGCGGGATAGTAGGGGAGGGTAAGCCCCAGGTTCCCCGCCGCCGCCACCAGGCTCACCCCCCGTTCCAGGGCGTAGACCACCGCATCGTAGAGGGCCTGGCTGTAGCCAAGGCCTCCCCAGCTCAGGGAGAGAACCTTGGCCCCGGCATCCACCGCATAGCGGATGGCGCGGGCGGCGTAGAAGTCCCCGGGGTACTCGGGCTGGAACAGGCGAACCGGCAGGATGCGGGCCTTAGGAGCCAGCCCGTAAAGGGGTCCTTGGCCTGCCAGCAGGGCCGCCACGGCGGTGGCGTGGGGGTCCGGGGTGGGCCCGGGCAGGGGAATGGGGGTGTCGGACACGGGATCGTATCCGGGAAGGAGGCGGTCCTGGAGAGCGGGGTGGCCGGGGTCGGGCCAGTCGTCCAGAAGGGCGATCATCACCCCCTCTCCCTGGCTCGAGGCCCAGGCCTCAGGGGCGCGCACTGCTTCCAGGAACCATTGCAGGGGGTTGGGCGTGGTTTGCGGCGAAAGGGCTCGGGCAGGAGGTTGGCGGGTGCGCTCCCCTGCGCCCAGGGGCTCCCAGAAGCGGATGTCCTCCTTTCCCATAGGGCGCACAGGGAAGAGGGCTAGGCCAAGAGCAGGCTCGGTGGTCAGCGGGGGGCCCAGCTCCTTTTCCAAGCGGGCTAGGCTTTCCTGGCTGGAGTAGCCCACCACCCAGGTCTGGGATGGGGTCGGGGGGGATAGGGGCGCCTGGGTGCAGGCCACCAAAATGCCGGCCAGGAGGGGAAGAATCCGCTTCATGGCCTTACCTCAAAGGTAGCGGTAGGACTGGCCAAGACCTGGCCTATGAGTTGGCCAGCCTGATCCACGGCCAGGGTGTAAGCCGTGGGGTTTTCCCCGGAGTCCGTGGCGTAGGCCAGGTACACCCCCCAGGTGTAGGTCCTTCCCGGGATCAAGGGGGAGCCAGTCCAGGGGATGGAGGTTTCGGAAGTGGGGCTGGGAGGAAAGATGGTTACGCTGTTGCCCGTGTGCAGGTCAAAGAGGACCAGGCGCAGGGTTAAGGATCCTGGGACCTCGGGGGACACCGCCACCTGGAAGGTGGGGGTGGAGGAGGCCACTCCCTGGGGCTCCAGAAGGGTCACCGTAAGAGGGGGAAGCGGTGTGGTGCAGGCTTCAGAAACAAGGGGCGGACCTCCGGATATCACGGTTTCCAGGCGGTAGCACGTTTCCTGCCCCGGCCAAAGGTCAGGCCCCTGGTCGTAGGCCTCATCTTGGAGGGCGGGGTACTGGCCCAGGAGCCTGTTTCCCCGGTAAAGGCGGTAGCCAAGGGCTCCGGTTACTGGCTCCCAGGTGAGCCGTACGAAAAGACCCGGCGGATGTGCTCCCAGGTCTAGGGTCTGCAGCGGCTGGGAAAGAGTGAAGGCAGTGGCCTTGAAAGGGGGAGGCATTTCCGGATCTGACCCGGGGGATGCGCTGAGCTGCACAGGAAGAAGGAGCTGAGTGCGGTTGTTGTTGTAATCGTAGGCCACGATGTGAAGCCAGGTGGGCCCTGGCGGTCCTGAAGCCAGGCTGGGGGGAAGGGTGAACCACCCCGTGTCCTCGGTTTGATTCCATACCAGCTGGCCCGAAGCAGATAGGGGTAGGGTGGGCGGGCTTCCCACTCGGACGAGGATTTTCTGGATAGGCAGGGCTCCGGATGCGCGAATGCGCACGCTCTGCCCAACTGTCAGCTGGGCGCCTGCGGAAATCCCCTCCAAGGACAGGTCCGGAGCGTTTCTGGGCCAGCCGGGATAGAAGACGGGAAGAAGGGTCAGGTCAAACCGGCTGTAGCTGTTCACGAATAGCCCATCCACGCGACTGGCCGCATATCCCTCCCGTTCCACGTGGGCGGTGTAGGTTCCCTGGGGCACCGTTAAGCGGTACCGTCCTTCGGTATCGCTTTGGGTTCGGAAGACCCCCCAGGGGGCGTACAACGTTACCTTGACCAGGGCTACCGGGGGACGGGTGGGGCCTTCCTGAACATACCCCTCGAGCTGACCCAGGGGAGGCGGGTTAAGGCGACAACCACCTATAAGGGCAGCAACCCCTGCGAGCAGAAGCCGAAGGTTGCCCCTCAACCACATGGTCAGCCTATGGACGGATGGCCAGCCCGAAGGCCAGGGTGGAACGCTGGCCCATCCGGCCGTCAAAGAGGTAGCGCTGGTGGCCCTCCAAGAAAAAGCTCAGGCTGGGCACCACCCGCATCCCGGCCCCGATATGGAGCTGGCCGAAGGAGGTTCCTTCCAGGTAAAGACCGCCTCCCACCCCGAAGTAGCCGTCCAGATCCCCGTAGGAAGCCCGGAAGGTGAGGTCCAGGCTGGCAAGGCCCTGCTCCAGGTTGGTGAAGGGGGCTTCGTAGGCCAGGCGCAGGCCCAAGGGGCCCAGGAGGGCGTCGTGGCCCAGGAGGAGCCGGCCGAACCATTCCCCGGTGACGTCCCCCCGGTAGATGGCCAGGCCCACGTACAGGGGTTGGCGGGAGGGAGTCAGGGTGCGCTTCAAGGAGACCACCTCCTCCTCCAGGGCCCGAAGGCGGTCCTCGGTACGGGCCTGGCGTTCCTCCAGGGATTTGATGCGGTCCTCCAGGGCCTGGAGGCGGTCCTGCTGGCCTTTAAGCCCCTCCTCCAAAGCCTTTATCCGCGGCTCCAGGGCTTGCAGGCGGCCTTGGGCTTCCTCGGCCAGCCTGCGGGCCTCGGGCAGGTCCTTCAGGCTCTCCTCCAGCTTCTTCAAGGCTTCCTGCTGGGCGGTGCGGGCTCCTTCCAGGGCGGCCAGACGGTCCTCTAAGCCTTTCTGCGCTGCCTTCAGGTCAGCCTGCTCCTTCCTCAAGGCCTCGAGGTCCTGGGGGGTTGCCGGAGGCCGGCCTTCCAGGGCCTTCAGCCGCTTCTCCAGGTCCTGAAGACCCTCCTGGGCCTTCCTGAGGGCCTCCTCCAGGGTCCGGGCCTCCAGGGCCTTCTGGGCGGCCTCGAGGCCCTTCTGGGCCTCCTCCAAGGCCTTAAGGCGTTCCTCCACCCGCTTCAAGGCCTCTTCCAGGGGGCGGGTGTCCGTTTGGGGCTGGCCCTCGAGGGCCTTCAGGCGCTCTTCCAGTGCCTTGGCCTCTTCCTTAAGGCCAGCCGTTTGCTGGCTTTGATCGGCAAGTTCTTCCTGGAGGCGCTTCACCGCGGAGAGGAGCCTGTCCACCTCCTCCGGGGAAAGCCGGTCCAGGCCGTAGGCGGCAAGAAGCCTGTACAGGGCGAGGGCGGCTTCCTGGCGGGTCAGGGGTTCCCGCCAGCGGAAGGTGCCGTCGGGGTAGCCGATGAAGATCCCCTTGGCCACCAGAAGCTCCACGGCTTCCCGGGCCCAGGGGGCGGCGGGAGGGTCTGAGGGTTCCTGGGCCAAGGCTAGGTTTACGGACAGAGCGAGGGCGAGAAGCAATCGGCGCATATCGGAAGTATACTCCACGGGCATCCGGCTTTTCATTCCAGCTCCATCCCCATGATGTGGTACCCGGAGTCCACGTAGACCACTTCCCCGGTGATGCCGCTGGCCAGGGGTGAGAGGAGGAAAAGCCCCAGGTTCCCCACCTCCTCCTGGGTGATGTTGCGCTTTAGGGGGGCCACCTGGGCCACCCGGTCGTACATCTTCATGAAGCCCGGGATGCTCCTTGCGGCCACGGTGCGCACGGGCCCGGCGGAGATGGCGTTCACCCGCACCCCCCTGGGGCCAAGTTCGTAGGCCAGATAGCGGACGCTGGCCTCGAGGGCCGCCTTGGCGATGGCCATCACGTTGTACCTTGGCACCACCTTCTCGCTGGCGTAGTAGGTGAGGGTGACGAAGCTTCCCCCTTCCCTTAGGAGGGGTTCTGCCCGCTGGGCCACGGCCACCAGGGAGTAGGCGGAGACCTCGAGGGCCAGAAGCCAGTCCTGGCGTTTCGTGTCCAGGTACCGCCCCTCCATGGCCTCCCGGGGTGCGAAGGCGATGGCGTGGACCAGGTAGTCCAGCTCCCCCCAGGCCTCCTTGATCCCGGCGAAAAGCCGGTCCAGCTCCTCGTCCTTGGTGACGTCCGCCTGGAAGGTGAGGGCCTTAAGGGGAGCGGCCAGCTTCTCCACCTCCTCCTTGAGCCTTTCCCCCTGGTAGCTGAAGGCCAGCTCCGCCCCTGCCTGGTGGAGCTTCTCGGCGATGGCGTAACCCAGGCTCCGCTGGTTGGTGACGCCCATGATGAGGGCTTTTTTGCCGGAAAGGTCCAGGGTGAGCATGGGGGGATTATACCC
>ENA-ORXB01001889-ORXB01001889.1-sediment-metagenome-genome-assembly--contig:-NODE-1889-length-21193-cov-3.059718_pt1 | contig 21193 bp, 22 predicted proteins | sample MGYA00237863_ERZ511475 | MGnify/ENA primary metagenome ERZ511475 (study PRJEB26305, sample SAMN06343858) | sediment metagenome | isolation source: hot spring sediment | place: Canada: British Columbia... | reverse complement strand
GTCCGGACATCCGGGTGGTCGCCGCCGCCCGACGGGCCTCCGTCGGTGCGGTGGTGTCGGCGGGAGCGCGGATCTGGGCCACTGCCGACCTCGCCCCGAGCTCGCTCGTCGGTCGGATCGCCTCCGGCGGCACGAGGCCGAGGAGGCGGCGCGGGTTCCTGGCGAGCCGCGAGTCCAGGGCGAGGGGCCCGCACCCGAGCCGTTCCGCCAGCGCGAGGTACTCCGGGTCGCAGGTCCTCGCCCACCCGAGGCGTTCGGCGAGGCGGTCCCACGCCCCCCGGCTAGCATGGGCTCCGTGGGGTCCGGGCGGCTCGTCTGGCGGTGCGGGCGGCGGGAGCTCGTCTGCGGCGAGCGCACGCTCGTGATGGGGATCCTGAACGTGACCCCCGATTCCTTCTCCGACGGTGGCCTGTTCCTCGACCCCGACGCCGCGATGGCCCGGGCGCGGCGGATGGTCGAGGAGGGTGCGGACATCGTGGACGTGGGCGGGGAGTCCACCCGACCCGGCTCGGACCCGGTCCCGCCCGAGGAGGAGCGGAAGCGGGTCCTCCCCGTGATCGAGGCCCTCGCCCCGGAGCTCGACGTCCCGATCTCCGTGGACACCCGGCGGGCGGAGGTTGCCGCCGCCGCCCTCGAGGCCGGGGCTTCGATCGTGAACGACGTGATGGCCGGGGCCGATCCCGCGATGTTCGGGGTCGTCCGCGACGCGGGCGCCGGGATGGTCCTGATGCACATGAAGGGCGAGCCCAAGACGATGCAGCGGGACCCCCGCTACGACGACGTCGTCGCCGAGGTCCGCGCCTTCCTCGAGGGGCGGCTCGAGGCCGCCATGCTCGCCGGGATAGAGGCCGACCGGCTCTGCGTCGACCCCGGGATCGGGTTCGGGAAGACCCTCGAGCACAACCTCCTCCTGCTCCACCACGTGGACGCCCTGTTCGACCTGGGTCGGCCGGTCCTGGTGGGCCCATCGCGGAAGTCGTTCATCGGGGCCCTCCTCGACCTCCCGGCCCACGAGCGGGTCGAGGGGACCCTCGGCGCCGTGTGCTGGCTCGCCTCCCGGGGGGTGCACGTGGTCCGGGTGCACGACGTCCGCGAGGCGGTGCGGGCCCTCCGGGTGGTGGACGCGATCGCCCGCGCCGGGGGCTGATCGCGGTGCGCGGAGGCGGGATCCGCCGCGTGGGCCTGCCGGCCGGCGAGCTGGCGGTCCTCGAGGCCGGGGAACCGACGGCGCCCGCGGTCCTCCTGCTCCACGGTTCCCAGGGGTCGCCCGGGATGTGGCGGGCCTACGTGCCCGCGCTCGCCCCTCCGTTCCGCGTGCTCGCGCCCGACCTCGTCGGCCCCGGCGGGACGGCGCCCCGGCCGGAGGCCCAGGCCGACCGGATCGGGGAGCTCCTCGACGCGCTCGAGGCCGTCGACCCCGCCGCCGTGGGCCACGGCTCGGGGGGCGGCGCGGCGGCGGTCCTCGCCGCCCGGGGCAGGGTGCGGACGCTGGTCCTCATCGGAGCCTCGGGCGTGGGCGACCGGGTGGCCGGGGAGCTCGGCCGCCGGGAGGTGCCGACGCTCCTGGTCTGGGGCGAGGAGGACCGCGTCGTCCCGGTGGCGGAGGCGGAGCGGCTCCAGGACCTGATCGCCACCGCCGCCCTGGCGGTCCTCCCCGGGTGCGGGCACCACGTCACCGAGGACGCCGCCCCCACCGTCGCCACGCTGGTCGTGGAGTTCCTCCGCTCCCGCCACCTCGGGGCGCGTCACTCGCACGCGCCGGCCGGACCCGTCATGCTTTCGCTCGAGCGACGCCCGCCGAGGGAGGGACGGTGAGCACGAGCCGGCTGTTCCTCTCGGGGATCCGTGCCCGTGGCCGGCACGGTGTGAACCCCGAGGAGAAGGAACGGGAGCAGGAGTTCGTTGTGGACCTCGACGTCGAGGTCGAGGTGGACGGGGACGACATCTCGTCCACGGTGGACTACCGGACGGTAGCCGAGACCGCGCGGCGGGCGGTGGCGGAGGGCTCGTACGAGCTGCTCGAGACCCTCGCCAGGGCGGTCGCGGACGCCGTCGCCGCCCTCCCCCGCGTGGCGCGGGCCACGGCCGTGGTCCACAAGCCGCGGGCCGCGGGCTCGCTCGGGATCGAGGGGGTCGCGGCGGCCTCCTCCTCGGGGGACGACGAGGGGCGCTGAACGTGGAGGTGGCCGCGTTCCTCGGGCTGGGGGCGAACCTGGGGGATCGCCTCTCGAACCTCCAGTCGGCGGTCGATCTCCTGGGGACCCGGGAGGGGATCCGCGTGCTCCGATCCTCCAGGGTCTACGAGACGGCCCCGGTCGGTCCGCCGCAGCCCGACTTCCTCAACGCGGTGCTCGAGGTCCGCACGTCCCTCCCGCCGCGGGACCTGCTCGGGGCCTGCCTGGAGGTCGAGTCCGCGCTGGGCAGGGTGCGCGCGGAGCGCTGGGGGCCGCGACCGATCGATGTCGACGTCCTCGCCTACGGGAGCGAGCGGATCGTCGACGAGGACCTCGTGGTGCCCCACCCCCGGCTCGCGGAGCGGGCGTTCGTCCTGGTGCCGCTCCTCGAGATCGCGCCGGACCTCGAGCTCCCCGGCCTGGGGCGGCTGGCCGCCCTCCGGGCCCCGGACGTGGACGGCCTCCGCCCCTTCGCGCCCCCGCTCCTCGTGCCGGGGTGAGCCGTGGGCCAGCGGTCCGCCCGCGCTCCGACCGGGCGGGCCCGGGGTCTGGCTCCGTTGCGTGCGCGTCGGGGCCCGCGCCCGGCGCATCGGCGATACTCGGGAGCGTGGACGTCGCGATCGTAGGGGCCGGGCGGGTCGGGACGGCCCTGGGGATCCTCCTGGCCCGCGCTGGGCACCGGATCGTGGCCGTATCCGGTCGAGGGGCCACGAGGGAGCGAACCGCCGCCTTCCTGCCGGACGTACCGGTCCTCGAGCCCGCCGAGGCCGCCGCGGGCGCCGACCTGGTCCTGATCGCGACGCCCGACGACGCGATCGCGCCTACCTGCGCCGCCCTCGCCGGCTCGGTCGGGGGCGGGCGGTGGGTGGCGCACGTGTCGGGGGCCACGGGCCTGGACGCCCTCGCTCCGGCCCGGGCGGCAGGGGCCGGCGTGCTCTCGCTGCACCCGCTCCAGACGTTCCCGGACGTCGAGGCGGCCTTGGGCCGGATCCCCGGGTGCACGGTCGCGGTGACCGCCGAGGACGAGAGGGGCTTCGCCCTGGGGGAAAGGCTGGCGCGGGACCTGGGGGCCCGGCCGGCCCGGCTCGCCGACCGCGACAAGGCCCTCTACCACGCGGCCGCGGTGTTCGCCTCGAACTACCTCGTCGCCACCCAGGCCCTTGCCGAGGAGCTCTTCCGGCGGTCGGGGCTCGAGGAGCCGCTCGAGGCCTTCCTCCCGCTCTCTCGGGCGACCCTCGACAACGTGGCGACGATGGGGCCGGGGCGGGCGCTCACCGGCCCCGCGGTCCGGGGCGACGCGGGGACCGTGGCCCGGAACCTCGAGGCGCTCGCCGAGCGCGCCCCCGAGGCGGTCCCCGCCTACGTGGCCCTGGCCCGCGCCGCCCTGGACCTCGCCGGGCGTGCCGGGCGGCTGGACGCCTCGGGGCGGGCGCGGGTCGAGGAGGTGCTGGCGCGGTGGAGGTGATCCGGAGCGTCGCGGAGATCAGAGGGGCCTGCGACCGGGCGCGGGCGGCGGGCCGGAGCGTGGGGTTCGTGCCGACGATGGGCGCGCTCCACGAGGGGCACGCCTCGCTCATCCGCCGGGCGCGGGGAGAGCGCGACGCGGTGGTGGTCTCGATCTTCGTGAACCCCCTCCAGTTCGGGCCCCACGAGGACTACGCGCGCTACCCCCGGGACGAGGAGGGGGACCTCGCGAGCTGCGCCCGCCTCGGGGTGGACCTGGTCTTCGCTCCCTCGGTCGAGGAGATGTACCCGGGGGGCGAGCCGGTGGTGACGGTCGACCCCGGCCCCATCGGGGAGCGGCTCGAGGGGGCCTCGCGTCCCGGCCACTTCCGCGGGGTGGCGACCGTGGTGGCCAAGCTCTTCCACGCGGTCGGCCCCTGCGCCGCCTACTTCGGGGAGAAGGACGCGCAGCAGCTGTTCCTCGTCCGGCGGATGGTGCGGGACCTCTCGTTCCCCGTGGAGGTCGTGGGCTGTCCCACGGTGCGGGAGCCCGATGGCCTCGCCCTCTCCTCCCGGAACCGCTACCTCTCGCCCGCCGAACGCGAGGCGGCGGGGTGCCTGTTCCTCGCGCTCTCCGAGGCCGCGGAGCTCGCGCGGAAGGGCGAGCGGGACGCCGCCGTGCTCGTCGCCGCGATGGCTCGGGAGATCGGGGCCACCGAGGGGGTCCGGCTCGACTACGCCGCGGTCGTGGACGAGGCGACGTTCGAGGAGGTCCGCGAGGTCCGAGGCCCGGCCCGGGCCCTCGTCGCCGCCTGGGTGGGCTCGACCCGTCTGATCGACAACCTGCCGCTGCCCGAGCCCTCGGCGCGGTAGCTTGTCGGCGGACGCGCCCGCGGAGGTGCACGTGCTGCTCGCCGTCGACGTCGGCAACACCGAGACGCTGCTCGGGGTGTTCCGGGGGCCCGAGCTCCGCCACCACTGGAGGATGGCCACGAAGGCCGAGCGGACGCCGGACGAGCTCGCGCTGTTCTTCGCCGGGTTCCTGGGCTCGGTGGGCCTCTCGTTCTCCACCGAGATCACCGGGGTCGTGATCTCCTCGGTCGTCCCGGCCGCTACCCAGGCGCTCCGGGAGATGACCGAACGGTCCTTCGGCTTCCCGCCGGTCGTGCTCGAGCCCGGCACCCGCACGGGGATGGCGATCCTGATCGACAACCCCCGCGAGGTGGGGGCGGACCGGATCGCGAACGCCGTGGCGGCCTTCGCGCGCCACGGCGGCCCCTGCATCGTGGTCGACTTCGGCACGGCGACCAACTTCGACGTGGTCTCGGCCCGGGGCGAGTACCTGGGCGGGGCGATCGCCCCCGGCCTGACGGTCGCCGCCGAAGGCCTCTACCGGGCGGCCGCCCGCCTCCACCCGGTCGAGCTCCGGGCCCCCCGGGCGGCGATCGGGCGGAACACGACCGAGGCCGTCCAGTCCGGGCTGATCTTCGGGGCGGCGGCGGAGGTGGACGGGATGATCGAGCGGATCCGGAACGAGCTCGGGGCGGAGGCGAAGGCCGTCGCCACCGGCGGGCTCGCCCCGCTCGTGGTCCCCCACTGCCGGACCTCCCTCGAGCACGAGCCGTGGCTCACGCTCGAGGGCCTCCGCCTGGTCTTCGAGCGGAACGTGGGTCCCGCCGATGGCTGAGGGCGAACCTCCGGGGGGCCCCGGGCGCCCGGGAGGCACCGGGGGGGAGCCGGGCGCCCGCGGGCGGGGCGCCGACGTCCTCCGCGCCCGCCGTGCCCGCCTGGAGCGGCTCCGGGCCAAGGGGATCGAGCCCTTCGCCCACGACTTCCGCCCCCCCGGCGGCGTCGTCTCGAGCCGGGAGGTCCGCGAACGGTTCCCCGCGCCCCCGCCGCGACAGCGGTTCGGCGTCCGGTTGTCGGTGGCGGGGCGGATCGTGCGGGACCGCGACCTGGGCAAGCTCCGGTTCCTCGTGATCAGGGACCGCGAGGGGGACCTGCAGCTCGTGTGCCTCGCCGGCGACCTCTCGCCGACCGCGGCGGAGGTGCTCCCCGAGGTCGAGCTGGGCGACATCGTGGGGGCCACGGGGGAGGTCGGGACCACCGAGCGGGGGGAGCTCTCCGTCTTCGTCGAGGAGCTGGTGCTGCTCACGAAGACCCTCCGGCCGCTCCCGGAGAAGTGGCACGGGCTCCGGGACCCCGACCTGCAGCAGCGGCGCCGGTACCTGCACCTGATCGCCGACCCCGGTGCCCGCCGGATCGCCACCGCGCGGGCGGCGGTCCTCCGCGCCATCCGCCGGGAGCTCGACGCCCGGGGCTTCCTCGAGGTCGAGACGCCGGTCCTGCAGGCCACGGCGGGCGGGGCGCTGGCCCGGCCCTTCGTCACCCACCACCGGGCCCTCGGCACCGACCTGTACCTCCGGATCGCGCTCGAGCTGTACCTCAAGCGGCTGCTGGTCGGGGGCCTGGAGCGGGTCTACGAGATCGGCCGGGTGTTCCGGAACGAGGGCATCGACCGCCAGCACAACCCCGAGTTCACGATGCTCGAGCTCTACCAGGCCTACGGCGACTACACGACGATGGAGGAGATCGTCCAGGAGCTGGTGCGCGCCGCGGCGCTCGAGGTCCGGGGGACGCTCCGGTTCCCCTACCAGGGCCGGGACCTCGACCTCTCGGGGGAGTGGCCCCGGGTCACGCTGCTCGGGGAGGTCTCGCGGGCCCTGGGGGAGGAGGTGACGCTCGAGCGTCCCGACCTCCACGCGCTCGCCGAGCGCCACGGGGTCGGCACGCACCCGCGCTGGGGGCCGGGGAAGGTGATCCTCGAGCTGTTCGAGAAGCTCGTGGAGCCGGAGCTGTGGGGGCCGGTGTTCGTCCGCGACTTCCCGCGGGAGGTGTCGCCCCTGGCCCGGCCTCATCGCACCAGGCCCGGCCTCGTGGAGCACGTCGATCTGATCATCGCCGGGATGGAGCTCATGCCGGCCTACTCCGAGCTCTCCGACCCCGACGAGCAGCGACGGAGCTTCGAGCTCCAGCAGGAGCAGAAGCGGGCCTGGGGCGACGACGAGGCCCATCCCCTGGACGAGGATTTCCTCCTGGCCCTGGAGCACGGGATGCCGCCGGCCGGCGGTCTGGGCCTCGGGATCGACCGGCTCGTGATGATCCTCGCCGACCTCCCCGGGATCCGGGACGCGATCCTCTTCCCACACCTCCGGCCGGGGTCGGGCGAGCCGTAGGTCCGTGGACGCCGCCGCGGTCGCCCTGGTCCTCGCCGCGGCCGCGCTCCACGCCGGGTGGAACGTCGCCCTCCACGGGGCGGACGACCGCATCGCGGGGATGGCGATCGCCGGGATGGCCGGGGGGCTCGCGCTCACCCCGTTCCTCGTGGCCGACCCCCCCGGCGAGGTCCTCCACCTGGCGGTGCCCTCGGGGATCGCCGAGACCGCTTACGTGCTCGCGCTCTCGGCGGCCTACGGCCGCGGGGCGCTGTCCCTCGCCTACCCGGTGGGGAGGGGCACGGCGCCGCTCCTCACGATCCTGGGCGGATGGCTCCTGCTCTCCGAGCGGCCCGCGGCCCTCGCCCTCGCGGGCGCGGCGGCGCTCGGGGCCGGGCTGTGTCTCCTCGGGCTCGAGGCGCGGCGGAGCGGGTCGCTCGACGCCCTGGGGTTCGCGCTCCTGGTCGGGGTCACGATCACCGCGTACTCGCTGATCGACGCCCGCGCGGTCCGCGAGACGAGCCCGCCCGGGTACCTCGCGGTCTCGTTCTGGGTGCAGGGCGTGCTGACCTGGGCGGCGGCCCGCTTCGACGTCGGGAGGCTCCGCGCCGCCCTCCGCCCGGGGGCGCTGATCGCGGCGGGGACGACCGGCGCCTACCTGCTCGTGCTGTTCGCGTTCCGGCTGGCCCCCGCGGGGAGGGTGGCGACCCTCCGGGAGGTGGCGGTCCTGCTCGGGATCCTGGCCTCCCGCGAGCGGCCCCGGGCCTCGACCTGGGTGGGGGCTGCGTTGTGCGTGGCGGGGGCGGTGCTGGTGGCCGCCTGACGCGGCCGGCGGCCGGGCCCTACGGGACCGAGGAGGTGGCCCCCTCGGCCGCCGAGTGGAGCACGGCCACGAGCTCCTCGAGGGGGAGGCCCTTGGCGAGGAACCCCGAGGCCCCCGCGGCCCGGGCCTCCTTCTCGATCCCGGGGTCGGCGTGGGCGGTGAGGATCACCACCGGGAGGCCCGGGCGTCGCTCGTGGATCCGCCGCATGGCGGCGATGCCGTCCAGGTCGGGCATGGAGAGGTCCATCAGCACCACGTCGGGGCCCAGGGCTTCGGCCTGGGTGGTGGCGGCCAGGCCGCCGCCGGCCTCCCCCACCACCTCCACGGTCGCGACGAGCTTGAGGGCGGCGGCGAGGGCCCGGCGGAAGGCCGGGTGGTCGTCCACGATCAGGACGCGCACGGGCATCGTCTCCTCACGGGGAAGCTCGGGGGGAAGCTCCGGCTCGCCGGCCCATCGTCCCACCTCTCCCCGACCACGGACAACGCCCCGAACGGGGGGATCTTCCGTAGGTCGAACGGGGGATCCCCCCGGGGGACCTTCGGTCCCGGGGCTCATCCCGCGCCGGCGAGCGTCCGAATGACCAGGATGAGGAAGGAGGTGCCGTGGGGCGATCGGGCGGGCGGGGGTATCGGGGGGTCGGGGTATACTTGCTTACGTCGGGCGCCTGCGTGGTCCCGGGGCGCCACGGAGCGCGCTCGGCGCGCCTCGAGGGTAGGACGGGGTCCGTTGATCCTCGGGGCCGGGGAGAGGTCGGGCCACGGCCCGGGGGATCGTAGACATATGTTCGAACGCTTCACGGATCGAGCGAGAAGGGTCGTCGTCCTCGCGCAGGAAGAGGCGAGGATGCTCAACCACAACTACATCGGGACCGAGCACATCCTCCTCGGCCTGATCCACGAGGGCGAGGGGGTGGCCGCGAAGGCGCTCGAGCAGCTCGGGATCTCGCTGGAGGCCGTCCGCCAGCAGGTCGAGGAGATCATCGGCCAGGGGCAGGCGGCCCCCACCGGGCACATCCCGTTCACGCCGAGGGCCAAGAAGGTCCTGGAGCTCTCGCTCCGTGAGGCGCTCCAGCTCGGCCACAACTACATCGGCACCGAGCACATCCTCCTGGGCCTGATCCGGGAGGGCGAGGGCGTGGCCGCCCAGGTCCTGCAGAAGCTCGGGGCCGACCTGAACCGCGTGCGGCAGACCGTGATCCAGCTGCTCTCGGGCTACACCGGGGGCAAGGAGCCGGCCGCCGGCGAGCAGGGCGGGCCCCAGGGCTCGATGGTGCTCGACCAGTTCGGGCGGAACCTCACCCAGCTGGCCCGCGAGGGCAAGCTCGACCCGGTGATCGGCCGGGAGAGGGAGATCGAGCGGGTCATGCAGGTCCTCTCCCGGCGGACCAAGAACAACCCGGTCCTGATCGGGGAGCCGGGCGTGGGCAAGACCGCGATCGTCGAGGGCCTGGCCCAGCGGATCGTGAAGGGCGAGGTCCCCGAGACCCTCAAGGGCAAGCAGATCTACACGCTCGACCTCGGAGCCCTGGTCGCGGGCTCGCGCTACCGCGGCGACTTCGAGGAGCGCCTGAAGAAGGTCCTCAAGGAGATCCGGACCCGCGGCGACATCATCCTGTTCATCGACGAGCTCCACACGCTCGTCGGGGCGGGGGCCGCCGAGGGCGCGATCCGTGAGGTTGCCGAGCGCCCCTCCGAGCACGAGACCGAGCGCCACCGCGACCAGCCGTCCCGGCAGGCGGGCCGAGACCGCGACGATCACCGCGACCACGATCACGGTCGCCGCGGCGAACAGCCACGGCGAGCTCTTCCCGATCCCGAACGCCCCGCCCGAGTTCGTGGTGTACGTGAGGTGGAGCACCCCCGGGATCACCCGGATCGGCGGGCGCCCGGCGAGCGCGTGCTCGGCCCAGAGCTTCGTCACGCGGTCCAGGCCGTAGGCGAGCCCCGCCACCCCGTAGAGCAGGGCGGCGAGACCCAGGGAACGCCGCATCCTCGGCCCCCTACCGGCGGGCCTGGGCCTGCGCGTCCTTGATGCAGAGGTCGACGTAGGGCAGCGCCTTCAGGCGCGCCTTCTCGATGGGCTTGCCGCAGCGGGTGCAGGTCCCGTACGTGCCCTCGGCCATGCGCTCGAGGGCCCGGTCGATCTTGCCGAGCAGGTCCCGCACGTTGTTCTCGATCGAGAGGTCGCGCTCGCGCTCGAACGTGAACGTGCCGGCGTCGGCGTTCTCCTCGTCGAAGGACACCTCACCGGACAGGTCCGACTGGGACGTCGCGAACGAGCTCTCCTCGATCGTCGCGAGCTGCGACTCGAGCTCGCGGCGCTCCTCGAGCAGGCGCTCGCGCAGGTCCTCGAGCTCCTTCTTCGTGTACGCGGGCTTCGTGGCCATGGCCGAGGGACGGTAGCATCCCTTGTCCCGCTCGACAACGAGCCTCACCCCAGCCTGCGGCGGAGCTCCTCTTCCTCCATGCCCTCGACCTCGAAGACCTTCGTGCGGGAGCTCGCTCCTGCGAGGAGCCGCACCGCCGAGGGCGGCACCCCAAGGGCTCGCGCGAGCGCCGTCCGAGCCTCCTCGGTCGCGCGGCCCCGCTCGGGGGCGGCCCGCACCCGCACGCGGACGCCCTCCGCCCCGACCTCGACGGCCGTCCTCCCCGAACGCGGCACCACCCGGACCGTGACCCTCGCCATCGCCGCGTGTAGCATGCCGTGCACAGGCGACGACGGGAACGAGTAGCGGGGGAGGCCACCCCCAGCGAGCCGGGGACGGTGCGAGCCCGGCGGCAGGCCCTCCGCGAAGATCCTCCCCGAGCCTCCGCCCGAACCGGGTGCCGCGGGGCGCCCGCAGTAGACGCGGACGGGTCCGCCCGTGACAGCGGGAGGCCGTGGTGGCGGCCGGTGAGCGGTCCGGGTCCGTGAGGCCCCGGGCAAGCGGGGTGGTACCGCGGGGCAGGCGCCTCGTCCCCGAGGGGACGGGGCGTTCGCGTTGGTGGGCGTCCCAGGCAGCGAGGAGGCAGGAGTGACGCAGCGGTTCGAGCCGGTCGATCCGAAGGTCCGGTTCCCGGACCTCGAGCGTCGGGTGCTCGCCTTCTGGCGCGAGGCCGACGTGTTCCACCGCCAGCTCGAGAGCCGCCGGGACGGTCCGCTCTGGGTCTTCTACGAGGGCCCGCCGACGGCCAACGGCAAGCCGGGGATCCACCACACCGAGTCGCGGACCTTCAAGGACATCTACCCGCGGTTCAAGGCGATGACCGGCTACCACGTCCCCCGCAAGGCGGGCTGGGACTGTCACGGCCTGCCGGTCGAGCTCGAGGTCGAGAAGGAGATCGGCACGCGGACGAAGCGCGACATCGAGGCCTTCGGCATCGCCGAGTTCAACCGGCGCTGCCGCGAGTCGGTCACGCGCTACGTGGACGACTGGGAGAAGGTCACCGAGCGCCTCGGCTTCTGGATCGACACGCGCGACGCGTACTGGACGATGGACCCCGCCTACATCGAGAGCGTGTGGTGGTCGCTGAAGCGCCTGTTCGAGCGCGGCCTGCTGTACCAGGACGACAAGGTGACCGCGTACTGCCCGCGCTGCGGCACCGCGCTCTCGGACGCCGAGACCGCCCTCGGCTACGAGGAGGTCGAGGACCCGAGCGTGTTCGTGCGCTTCCGGATCACGGAGGCGCCGGACCCCTCGCTCGTCGGCGCCGCGCTCCTCGGCTGGACGACCACCCCCTGGACCCTGATCTCGAACACGGGGCTCGCCGTCGCCGAGGACGCCACCTACGTCGAGGTCGAGCATGAGGGCGAGCGCCTCGTCCTCGCCGCCGCGCTGCGCGAGCGGGTCCTGCCCGGCTCCCTCGAGCGCCGCTCCTTCCCCGGCCGGGACCTCGTCGGCGCGCGCTACGAGCCGCTCTACCCGACGGTGGAGGGGGCGCACCGGGTGGTCGCGGCCGGGTTCGTCTCGCTCGAGGACGGTACCGGGGTCGTCCACATGGCACCCGCCTTCGGCGCCGAGGACCTCGAGGTCGGCCGCCGCGAGGGCTGGCCGGTGTTCAAGCCGATCGACGGCGAGGGGCGGTTCACCGAGGAGGCCCCCGCCTTCGTCCGCGGGCGCTTCTTCAAGGAGGCGGACCCGCTCATCACCGAGGACCTGCGCGCCCGCGGGCTGCTGCTTGCGGCCGGCACGATCCGCCACACCTACCCGCTGTGCTGGCGCTGCGGCACGCCGCTCATCTACTTCGCCCGCACCTCCTGGTACATCCGCACGACCGCCGTGAAGGATCGTCTGCTCGAGGTCAACGAGCAGGTGAACTGGTACCCCGAGCACATCAAGCACGGCCGCTACGGCGACTGGCTCCGCAACAACGTGGACTGGGCGCTCTCGCGCGAGCGCTACTGGGGCACGCCCCTGCCGATCTGGCGGTGCCCCCGTGGGCACGACACCGCGATCGGCTCCCTCGTGGAGCTCTCCGAGCGCGCCGGGCGCGACGTCACGGGGATCGACCCCCACCGCCCGGCGATCGACGAGGTGACGTTCCCCTGCCCCGACTGCGGCGAGGAGGCCCGGCGCCTCCCCGAGGTGATCGACACCTGGTACGACTCGGGCGCGATGCCGTTCGCCCAGTGGGGCTACCACCCGGAGCTCGGGCGCGGCCTCGAGCTGTTCGCCGAGCGCTTCCCCGCCGATTTCATCTCCGAGGCGATCGACCAGACCCGCGGCTGGTTCTACACGCTCATGGCCGAGGGCGTGCTCCACTTCGACTCCATCACGTACCGCAACGTCGTGTGCCTCGGGCACATCGTCGACGCCGAGGGGCGCAAGATGAGCAAGAGCCTCGGCAACGTCATCGACCCGTGGGACGTGCTCGAGCGCCAGGGGGCCGACGCGCTGCGGTGGTACCTGCTCACGAACGGCTCCCCCTGGACCTCGCGCCGGGTGAGCATGGAGATCCTCGACGAGGTCGTGCGTCGGTTCCTGCTCACGCTGTGGAACGTGTACGCGTTCTTCGTCACCTACGCGAACGCGAGCGGTTTCGACCCCTGGTCCGAGCCCGAGGTCCCGCTCGCCGAGCGCCCGCCGCTCGACCGCTGGATCTGCTCGCAGCTCGCCGACACCGCGGCCGAGGCGCGGGCGCGGCTCGAGGCCTACGACGCCACCGGCGCCGGCCGCCGCATCGAGCGGTTCCTCGAGGATCTGTCGAACTGGTACGTCCGCCGCGCGCGCCGGCGCTTCTGGGACCCGGGCGGCGAGGGCGGGCCCGACGTGCGCGCGGCCTTCCAGACCCTGCACACGTGCCTCACGACCCTCGCGCGCCTCCTCGCGCCCTTCACGCCGTTCGTGGCCGAGGAGCTGTGGCGCAACCTCGCCGCCGGCCGCGGCGGGGCGCCGGACTCGGTGCACCTCGCCGACTACCCCACCGGCGGGGAGCTGCCCCGGGACGAGGGGCTCGACCGGGCGATGGCGCTCGCCCGCCAGGTCGTGGAGCTCGGGCGGCGGGTGCGGACCGAGACGAAGGTGCGCGTGCGCCAGCCGCTGCTCGAGGCCGTCGTGCACGTCCCGGATCGCGAGGCCCTCGAGCCGCTCCTCGACCTCGTGGCCGAGGAGCTCAACGTGAAGCGCGTGGTCTTCGCGGGATCCGCCGAGGCCTTCGGGCGCTGGCGCGCGAAGCCGAACTACCGCGCGCTCGGGCCCCGGCTCGGGCCGGCCGTGAAGGAGGTCGCGCGCGCCCTGCAGCGCGACGACGGGGCGCTCGCCGGCGCGCTCGCGCGGGGGGAGACGGTGACCCTGGCCGACGTGGGGCCGGAGCCGGTCGTGCTCGCCCCCGAGGACGTCGAGCTCACGCAGGAGACGCTCGAGGGCTGGGGGGTCGCCACGGAGGGCGGCGTCACGGTCGCGCTCGAGCTCGAGATCACCCCCGAGCTCCGCCTCGAGGGTCTCGCGCGCGAGCTCGTCCGCCTCGTGCAGGACGCGCGCAAGGAGGCCGGCCTGCAGGTGAGCGACCGGATCGCGCTCGGGGTCGCGGCCACCGGCGAGGTCGCGGAGGCGCTCGCCGCGCACCGGGCCTTCGTCGCCGCCGAGACGCTCGCCACCGAGATCCGCGACGAGCCCCTCCCCGAGCCCGAGCACCGCGCCGAGGCCGAGATCGAGGGCTCAGCCGTGACGGTGACGTTGCGGCGGGCCTGAGCTCCGCACGACCTGGACGGCGAGGAGCACGAGCGCGCCCGCCGCCGCGACCAGCCCCGCGGCGAGCGCCGCGGGGCCCTCGGTCGCGATGCCGACGAGGAGCGAGGCGACGGAGGCGAGCACCAGCGCGAAGGCCGCGGCCTCCAGCAGGTGCGGGCGGCGGGGCTCGGCCGGGATCAGTCCTCGCCCCAGAAGAGCTCGCGCAGGGACCGCTCGCCGGAGTCGCGGCGGAGCTCGGCCGGCGCCGGCGCGGGCTCCGGCTCCCGTTCGCGCTCGGCGCGGTCCTGCTCGGCCTCGGGAAGGCTGATCGGGGCGAAGGCCTCCTCGACCGTCGGTCGGGGTGACCCGCTCGGGGCCGCCGACGCGCCCTCGGGCTCCCGTTCGGCGGGCTCGGCGGTCGGCGCGGGTTCCGTCCGGGCGGGGCTCTGGGCCTCGGACCGGACGGCGAGCACCATCGCCTTGATCTCCTCGGCGTGCGACTGGACCAGGCTCCCGATGCTCTGCAGGAACGCGCGCTCGCGGTTGAGGAACGGCGCGAGGGTGGCCCGCGCATCGCCCCCACCGGCGCCGAGCGCCGCCGCCCGCGCTCGCGCCTCCGCGAGGATCCGCTCGGCCTCGCGTCGGGCGTCCGCGAGGATGCGCTCGGCCTCCGCGCTCGCGGCCGGCACGTCGAGGGCCGTCGGGGGCGCCGAGGCCCCCGCCCGGAGCTGCTCGAGCTCCTCGAGGTAGGCGGCGAGGTCCTCGGTCACACGGTCGAGGAAGGCGTCGACGTCCCGCTCGTTGTAGCCGCGGAACGCGAGGCGGAACTCGACCTCCTGGATGTCCTTCGGGGTGATGCGTCCCGTCGTCCCGGTCGCGCCGGCGGTCTCGTCCTTCTTCCTGCGCATGAGCCCTTCCCCCTCAGCGGGCGGATCAGCAGTTCAACGCGATCCGCAGGACGGCAAGGATAACGAACGCCACGATCACGGAGAGGTCGAGCCCGACGCCCCCCGCGCGGACCGGCGGCATGAAGCGCCGCAGCGGCCGCAGCAGCGGCTCGGTGACGTCGTCGAGCAGGTCGAGGAACCACCGCACCGGGCCCGTGATGGGCGGCCGGAAGCCGAACACGAAGGCCCACGACACGAGCACCTTCACGAGCAGCAGGATCGTGAGGATGGTGATCGCGGCGCACAGGACCCCCGTGAGGACGCCGCGGGCTGCGAGGATCGGCACGGGACCTCAGAACTGGTTGTAGAAGCCGGTCCCGGCGATCCGCTCCCGGTCCTCGGCGGAGACCTCGATGTTGGCCGGCGTGAGCAGGTACACGCGGTTGGCCACCATCTCGATCTTGCCGTCGAGCCCGTAGACGAGCCCCGAGGCGAAGTCCACGAGCCGCCGCGCGATCGTGTCGTCCGTGCTCTGCAGGTTCATGATCACCGGGATGCCGTCCTTGAACCGGTCGGCGATCTCCCGGGCCTCGTTGAACCGCTTCGGCTCCGACTTGTGGATCGACGAGGCGGTCGAGGCTCGCGATGCGGGGATCGTCCGCACGATGCCCTCGTCCTGCGGCTCGACGACCTCCCGCACCGCCTCCGGACGCCGGATGCTGCGGACCTCGGCCGGCCGGGGCTGGGCGACGACCTCGTCGAGCTCGTCGAGCTCGTCCTCCTCGACCAGCCCGAGATAGGTCAGCGTCTTCTTCCACACGCCTGCCATCGCTCCTCCCTCGTCACCATCGGCCTCGCCACCATCGGCCTCGTCATCTCGGCCACATCACCCCGGGGGCCGCGCGCCGAACAGGGCCGTGCCGATGCGCACCATCGTAGCGCCTTCCTCGACCGCAACCTCGTAATCGAGCGACATCCCCATCGAGAGCTCCGTGGCCTCCGGATGGCGCTCCCGCACCCGCTCGAGGAGCTCGCGCAGAGCCACGAAGTACGGACGCGCGCCCTCAGCGTCGGGCGTGAGCGGGGGCAGGGTCATGAGCCCGACGAGGCGGAGCCCCGGGGTCGTCGCCACGAGGTCGCAGGCCTCGACCGCCCCCTCCGGCGGCACGCCCGAGCGCTCCCGAGTGAAGTCGACCTCCACGAGCGCCGGGACCGTGCGGCCGAGCCGGCCGGCGGCCCGCGCCAGCCGCTCGAGCGCCCGGCCCGGAGCCGCCGTCTGCAGGACGTCGGCGAGGGCCGCCACGTGGTGCGCGCTCCCCCGCTGCAGGGTCCCGATGAAGTGCCACGTGGCGCCGGGGACGAGCTCACGCTTGGCCCGGAGCTCCTGGACGTAGTTCTCGCCGAGGTCCCGAACGCCCGCCTCCACGACCCAGCGGAGCGCCTCGGGCCCGACGGTCTTCCCGGCCGCCACGATCCGGACCCCGGCCGGGTCCCGACCGACACGCTCGCACGCCGCGCGGATCCGCTCGCGGAGGCGGGCGAGGTTCTCGAGCACGAGGTCCCGGCTGCGTTCCATCCGGCCGGGCACACCTTACCCACGCCCACGGCGCGGGAGACGGAACGGGGCGGGGACCGCGTCCAGAGGCGGGGGAAGGTCGCCTCCGACCGCCGGCCCCCGCCCCACGTCGTCGGGCGGGCGGCGCCGCCGCGTCAGCTCTTCAGGAAGTCCGGGATGTCCAGGTCCTCCTCGGCGTCGAACGGCACCGTCTCCGGCGCCGGCCGGAAGACCTCCTCCTCGTCGAGGATCGAGGGCACGGGTGCCGGCTCCCGGGCCGCCTCCGGCTCGGGCTGCTCCACGCTCGCCGCCGCGCGCGCCGGCTCCGGCTCCTCGAGCAGCCGCGAGATGCGGCCCTCGAAGCCCGACGGCGCCGCCAGCAGCTTGTCGAACCCCGCCGCGATGACGGTCACGCGCACCTCGTCGCCGAGCGCGTCGTCCACCACGGCGCCGAAGATGATGTTCGCGTCCGGGTGCGCGACCCGCGTGATCGTGTCGGCGGCCTTGTTGACCTCGTGCAGGGTGAGGTCGGTCGGTCCCGAGATCGAGAGGAGGACGCCCCGCGCGCCCTCGATCGAGGACTCGAGGAGGGGCGAGCTGATCGCGGCCTTCGCCGCCGCCTCGGCCCGGTCCTCGCCGGAGCCGACCCCGATGCCCATGAGCGCCGAGCCAGCGCCGGTCATGACCGAACGCACGTCGGCGAAGTCCAGGTTGATGAGCCCCGGCGTCGTGATGAGCGAGGTGATGCCCTCCACGCCCTGGTACAGGACCTGGTCGGCCATCCGGAAGGCGTCGACGATCGGCGTGGACGGATCGGAGACCTGCAGCAGCCGATCGTTGGGGACCACGATGAGCGTGTCGACCGCCTTCTTCAGCTCCGAGATCCCCATGTCCGCCTGGAGGGCCCGCTTGCGGCCCTCGAAGCTGAACGGCCGGGTCACGACCCCGATCGTGAGCGCGCCGAGGTTCCGCGCGATCTCCGCCACGACCGGCGCGCCGCCGGTCCCCGTGCCGCCGCCCTCGCCGGCGGTCACGAACACCATGTCCGCGCCCTTGAGGATCTCCTCGACCTCGTCGGCGTGCTCGTCGACCGCGCGGCGCCCCACCTCCGGGTCGGAGCCTGCCCCGAGCCCACGGGTCGTCTCCCGACCGATGTCGAGCTTCACGTCGGCATCGGACATCAGGAGCGTCTGCGCGTCGGTGTTGATCGCGATGAACTCGACGCCGCGCAGCCCCGCCTCGATCATGCGGTTGACCGCGTTCACGCCGCCCCCGCCGATCCCGACCACCTTGATGACGGCGAGGTAGTTCGAAGGAGCATCCATCACCGTGACCTCCATCTCCCGGGAGCCATGCCCCGGCCTACCTGGGGAAACACCGTTCCGAGCACCACGACCCTCAACCTCAACTAAAAGGTGATTGTCATATCTACCTACACTGAACCTTCGCCACCCTACTATCGAACCGCAGGCCCGTCAATGGGTTCGTCGAGATGACCGGTCTCGGGTTGTGGCGGAGCCTGACAGCGCGGGCCAGGCTCTCGGGCCGTCTTCAGGGGGCGAGGACGACCGCCGGCGCGCTCGGCGCCATCACGTTGATCGCGCGGATCCGCTCCCCGGTCCCCCTCGCCCAGGCGAGGACCCGGGTCAGGACCTCCGCCTTCGCCGCGACCTCCCGGGGCTGCCCGTAGGTGATGCGGAGGCCGTCCCGCAGGATCAGCTCGAGACCCGTGCTCGCGCTCACCTCGGCGCGCACCACGCCGGCGCGCACCTCCGGAGGGAGCGCCGCGAGCGCTCCGGCGATCGGCCCGAGCGAGACCCCGGGCGCCGTCGAGCTCGCGTCCGGCACGCGCCCGATCCGGCTCGGTGGGAGGACGATCTCGGGCAGGCCCCGGCCGGCGCCGGGTGCGATGATCGCGCCCCCCGCATCGACCAGGACGGGTCCGGACCCGAGGTTCACGGTAGCCACGGGAGCACGTTCGGTGATCCGTACGGTGACCGTCGACGGAAGGTCGATGTCGATCTCGGCCCGCTCCACCCACGGATCCCGCTCGATCCGGGCTCGCACGGCGTCCACGTCGAGGCCGAGCGTCGACTCGCGCTCGGAGAGCGCCGCCAGGCGCACGATCCTCGCCGGCGACCCGTGGGTCACGCCTTCGACCCGAACCTCGCGCACCCGGAACAACGGGGAGCGGGCGAGGGCGAGGGCCGCCGCGGCCAGCACGACCGAGGCGACCCCGATCGCGACGACCCATCGCCAACCCCCGCGCAGCCCTCTCGGGGCCGCGGCGCGCTCAGTGCGGGAGGAGATCGAAGGCTCCAACGAGATGCACCTCCGGCTCGAGCACGATGCCGGTGCGCTCGGCCACGCGCTCCTGCACCGTGCGGATCAGGGTCGCCACGTCCTCGGCGCGGGCGCCGGGGCGGGTGACGATGAAGTTGGCGTGCTTGCGGGAGAGCTGCGCCCCGCCCACCGCGAGACCCTTCAGCCCGGCCTCGTCGATCAGGCGCGCCGCGTGCGCGCCGGGCGGGTTCTTGAACACGCTGCCGCAGCTCGGCTCCGCGAGTGGCTGGTGCCGCCGCCGCCACTCCCGGATCTCGTCCATGCGCGCGCGGATCTGCTCGGGGTCGCCCCCGCGGAGGACGAGCGTACCGGCGAGCACGACCCCGGGGTCGGGCAGGCTCGAGCCCCGGTAGCGGAACCCGGCGTCCTCGGCCTTCACGACCGCCCGCTCGCCGGTCGACAGGTCCAGCACCTCGGCCGTCTCGAGGACCTCCGCGATCTCGCCGCCGTGCGCCCCCGCGTTCATGCGGATCGCGCCCCCGAGGGAGGCCGGCACCGCCACGGCCCACTCGAAGCCCGCGAGGGCGTGCTGCAGCGCGACGCCGGCGAGCGCGGGCAGGGCCATCGCCGCGCCGGCCCGCACCCTCGGCGGCTCGACCCGGACCCACCGGAACGCCGCTCCGAGCCGGAGCGCGAGCCCCGGGAACCCGGCGTCCGAGACGAGGAGGTTCGATCCCCGTCCGAGCACGAGCACCGGCAGCGCGAGCTCGCGCGCGACGACGGCCACCGTCCGCAGGTCGTCCTCGGACGCGGCCTCGAGGAACAGCGCCGCCGGTCCGCCCACACGGAAGGTCGTGAACGGCGCGAGCGGGACGGCCGTCCGCACCCGCTCGCCGCAGGCCGCGCGCAGGACGGCCTCGGCGCGCGCCAGGTCGCCGCTCACGACGCCTCCTCCCGGATCGCCTCGAGCGCGGCGTCCCCGAGCATCCACACGTCCCCGCACCCCATCGTGAGGACGAGGTCGCCCTCGCGCACCTCGCGCGCGAGGAACCGGACCACGTCCGCCCGGTGCGGCAGGTACACCACGCGCTTGGTCGGATCGGCGAGCGAGATCCCTCGCACGACGAGCTTGCCGGTCACACCGGGGATCGGATCCTGCGCGGCCCCGTACACGTCGGTCACCACGACGAGGTCCGCCCCGAGCAGGCTCCGACCGAGCTCGCGCCACAGCGCCTGCGTCCGCGCGTAGCGGTGCGGCTGGAAGACGGCGATGATCCGCCGCGGCCGGGTGCGACGGGCGACCTCGAGCGTGACCGCGAGCTCCGTCGGCACGTGCCCGTAGTCGTCGTAGAAGGCCGCGCCGCGCGCGGTCCCCCGGAGCTCGAAGCGCCGGTGCACCCCGCGGAAGTCCCGCAGCGCGCGCGCCGCCTCGGCGGGCGCCACCCCGAGGATCCGCGCGGCGGCGATGGCGGCCGCCGCGTTGCGGAGCATGTGCGCCCCGTCCACCCCGAGCCGCACCTCGACCCGCTCCCCATCGAGCGTCACGGCGCCGGTGGCGCCGCTCGGGGCGAGCTCGCCGATCTCCAGGTGCACCTCGGCCCGCGGGTCCGTCCCGTACCACAGGACCTCGGTGGGAACGTCCTCGAGCGCGCGCACGACGCCGGGGTCGTCCCGGCACGCGACGACGAGGCGGCTGCGCTCGGCGAACGCCGCGAACGCCGCCTCGATCTCCTCGCGTCCGCCGCGGTAGAAGTCGACGTGGTCCACCTCGACGTTCGTGACGATCGCGACCTCGGGACGCAGCAGCAGGAACGTGCCGTCGCTCTCATCGGCCTCCGCGACGAACACGCCGCCCGAGCCGGTGCGCGCGCCGCTCCCGGTCTCGTTCGGCTCGCCGCCCACGAGGTAGGAGGGATCGAGCCCCGCGCGCTCGAGGACGAGCCCCACCATCGAGGTCGTCGTGGTCTTGCCGTGCGTGCCCGAGACGGCGACCAGGCGCGAGCCGGCCGCGAGGGCGGCGAGCGCCTGCGCCCGCGCCCACACGGGGATGCCGCGTCGGCGCGCCTCGGCGAGCTCCGGGTTCCGCTCCGGGATCGCGGCCGAGACGACCACCGCATCGGGATCGCCGAGCTGCTCGGCCGCTACCCCACGTCCCGGGCGGCGCTCCTGCCGGTCCTCTGGTTGTGCCAGGACCGCTACGGGTGGATCTCCCCCGGGGTGGTGGAGGCCGTGGTGAAAAACGGCGTGGTAATGCAGGTCCTGACCGACCAGCCGGGCGTCTCCATCCCCCCGAACGGCTTTATCCTGCGGGGTCACGGCCAGGCGGCCCTGTTTATTGCTGAAAACCTGCCCGTGGGAGCAAAAGTAAGCTACGATTACTCAGTGAGCCCGGACGGGGACAAACTCCTGGCCGCGGTGGGCGGACAGGCCCTCCTGGTGGAAGACGGGCACCTGCCCGCCTACTTTACCCAAAATATCAAAGGCAACCACGCCCGGACGGCCGTGGGCATCTCCAGGGACGGCAGGACTCTTTACCTGGTGGCCGTGGAAAAACAAGCTTCCAATGGGTCAGGGGGGAGCAGGGGGATGTCCCAGGAAGAGTTGGCCGGCTTCCTCATCTCCAGGGGCGTCTGGCGGGCGGTCAACCTGGACGGCGGCGGTTCC
>ENA-ORXB01001887-ORXB01001887.1-sediment-metagenome-genome-assembly--contig:-NODE-1887-length-21201-cov-43.522155_pt1 | contig 21201 bp, 20 predicted proteins | sample MGYA00237863_ERZ511475 | MGnify/ENA primary metagenome ERZ511475 (study PRJEB26305, sample SAMN06343858) | sediment metagenome | isolation source: hot spring sediment | place: Canada: British Columbia... | reverse complement strand
TTCATTATAGCCTTCTAACCTTGAAAATACTATATTTGCCATAAATTTGATTTCAATATTGACGCATTATTAAGGATCAACAAAGGGCCCTTCTTTCGCTTCTTCCTCCCCAACCCAAACTTCTATTGATGGAACACCCAACCCGGGGACTGGATATGGAGTCCACAGAATTTATTTGGAGATTATTGCAGGCCCGCACCCAACAGGGCACGGCCATTCTTTTCATCTCTTCGGATCCGGAAGAACTGCTCGACCAGAGCGACCGCATCCTGGTTTTCTTCGGAGGAAAGGTGCGGATGATGGATGCCTGCGGCGCCAGCCTGTTTCAACTGGGTGAAGCGATTGGAGGTAAAGGTTTTGAACCCTAAATGGATCTCACCGACCCTCTTGCTTCAACTCTCTGCGATCCTGTTGACGATCCTTTTGATCGGGGCGATCCTGATAGCCCTATCCACCTCACCGCTGGATGCCTTCTCACTCATTCTGTCTGGCGCTTTTGGTTCTCTGGCAAAGCTGGCCTACGTGATGACGGCATGGGCTCCATTGCTTCTCTGCTCAGCAGGATTGTTGATCACCTTTGCCGCAGGTCTGTGGAACATCGGCATCGAAGGTCAGGTGGTGATGGGCGCGGTCTTTGCCACAGGTGTGATGCGAATCTTTCAGGATTCCCTTCCTCCTTATCTGGTTCTTGCTTTTGCAGGATTAGCCGGCCTTTTGGGTGGCGCACTGTGGGGGATGTTGGTCGGCGGACTCAGGCGTTATGGCAATGTGAATGAGATTTTTGGTGGCCTGGGACTTAACTTCATCGCGGGCAGCCTCACGGTCTACCTTGTTTTAGGCCCGTGGAAGAGGCCAGGCATCGGTTCGACAAGCGGCACAGAACCTTTTCCTCCCTCGCTCTGGTTGCCATCGTTTAAAGCGTTTCAGGTCAGCCCCATCGAAATTCTCCTGGGATTGATAGCGATTATTTCGGTTGCCATTGCGCTTCGTGGCACCCATTTCGGACTCCGGTTGAGGGCCATCGGCCTCAATGTGAAAGCCGCGTTTCTGAAGGGAATCGCCGTAGATCGGAGTCTCTTTTTGGCGCTTTGGCCTCTGCGGCGCTCTGGCCGGTTTAGCCGGTTGGATCCTCATCGTGGGAGCAAGCGCACGCCATAATCTCTTTCCCCTGATCTCAAGCGGTTACGGATATCTGGCCATCCTCGTCGTTCTCTTAGCCAATCTCAAGGCCCTCTGGAGCGCGCCGATCTCCTTCTTCTTTGCGGCCATTTCAATGGGAAGCCTCCAGCTCCCGCTTCAACGGCAACTGGACTCCTCTCTTGGAGGAGTGATTCAGGGGATGCTTGTGCTCTAAATTCTTATCATCCATGGGATTCGGTCCCGATGGATTCAGAGCGGAGGGTGATGGATGGAGTTTACCATTCTCATCGGTTCTATTCTGGCGGCTTCGCCTCCGATCCTCTTTGCCGTGCTTGGCGAAACGATCACGGAGAAAGCCGGCGTGATCAACCTCTCTCTCGATGGATCGCTCCTGCTTGCGGCTATGATCGGATTTGCAGCGGCCCTCCATACCGATAGCGTCATTGCCGGATTCTTGGCAGGGATGGCAGCGGGAAGCCTGATCGCAGGGATCATCGCCTTTGTGAGCCTGACCCTTCATCAGCCCCAGGTGGCGACAGGTTTTGTTCTAACCCTGTTATGCCGTGACTTAGCCTATGTGCTTGGCAGGACTTATGCCCATCTTCCCGGACCTCAGGTTTCCCACCTGGCAATCCAGGGGCTTTCCGATCTTCCAGTGGTTGGACCGATTCTCTTTGATCAGAATCCCATTGTCCATCTCAGCCTTATCGCAGTGATGGTGGTGTGGGTGTTTATCTATAAGACACAGCCCGGGCTCAAGTTGCAGGGTTTAGGAGAGCGGCCCGCCTCTGCGTATGTTCGAGGAGTTCCTGTGACCGCCATGCGGTATATTTATACGCTCATCGGCGGCGCCATGGTGGGATTAGGTGGAGCAAGTTTTTCGCTCATGGGCAAACCGGGCTGGGCCCGGCCTTATGGAATCGAAGGGGCTAGATCGCGCTTGCCATTGTCATCTTCGGAGGGTGGCATCCGATCCGCGCCGCGCTGGGCGCCTTTCTCTTCGTTAGCCTGCAGACCGCTGTCACCTTTCTACAGAGCCTGATGCCGGACGTTCCCACACAGATATTTTCCACCCTGCCTTTTCCGATCATGATCCTTACCCTTCTCCTTGTCACGATCGGCAATGCGGATTGGACGAAACAGGTTTTAAACCGCCTGCCCGAGGGCCAACGGCGATTCCTGACCCGCGCGCTCAAGACCCATCAAACCTCTCCCCCAGCCTCGCTTGGCACGATCTTTAAGAAAGAGTAGGTATTGGATACTTTCCTTCAGTTCACTTCAGGGTAACGTAAAATCTTTTGTGTAAAAAGAGAGAGGGGTGTTATCCTCTTGGGAGAGATTTTGTACAGGAATCAAAATTCAATGGAAAAGGAGGACACACCCCATGTCAGGATATGTATGGAAGGCAACAGTCAGGAATGTGAACCGAGCATTGAAAGAAGTCAATGTATTTGAATGGGAAGGGGATTATCGGTTTGCGGCGCGGAATAAGCTGAAAGAGATTCTCGAGGGGGGGTTGGAGACGGAGGTGGAACGGCATTTAGGTCGAGAGCCCTATGAGAGGAGGCAGTCTTGGGATAAGGAGGATTATCGGAACGGTTCGTATTTTCGTCATTTTCTAACGGAGTTGGGAGACCTAACGCTTAAGATTCCTCGGACGCGGAAGGGTTTTATCTCGAAGGTTTTAGAGGCCTATAAGAGGAGGGCCCGGTCAGTGAATCAGTTGATCATGGCCTGTTTTGTCTTAGGGATGAGTACGAGGAAGGTTTCGACGGCTTTGTTTTCCCTTTTGGGAGAGCGGGTTTCGGCGGCCACGGTCAGTGAGGTGGCCAAGGGATTAGACGAGGCTGTGCGGGAGTATCATGGGCGGAGACTTGGGGATGACTATCGGTTTCTTTTTTTCGATGGGGTTGTCCTGAAGCAGAGGGGAGCGGCGAAGGTACAAAAGAGGATCATTCTGAGTGTGTATGGGGAGCGCTGGGGGGGTAAGCGAGAGATGATTGATTTTCTGTTGGCCTCTTCGGAATCTCAGAATGCCTGGGAAGGTTTTCTGAGGGATCTTTACGAGCGGGGGTTGGAGGGGAAGAGGTGTGAGATGATCACCACGGATGGGGGCCAGGGGCTTCGGAATGCGTTAGAAGTGGTGTATCCTCGTATTGCACGGCAGCACTGTTGGGCTCACAAGATGCGCAATGTATTGGACAAGGTCAAGAGAGCCGATTTGGAGAAGGTAAAGAAAGATTTGAGCCGGATTTCTCATGCGAAGAATCGGCAGGCGGCGATTCGGGCTTATGGGGCCTTTTGTCAGAAGTATCGGAAGAGCTATCCTGGGGCAGTCAAGAGCTTAGCCTCAGAGATCGACGATCTGCTCTCTTTTTATCAGGTGAAACTCTCTTCGAAGGAGAGAGAGGGTTTGGATGTTCAGGGAGTTCAAAAGGCTCAGAAGGCCTTATGGCGTAAGATTCGTACGACCAACCTTATTGAAAGGGCGTTTCGGGAAGTCAAGAGAAGGACCAGACCTATGGGTGTTTTTGGGAATCGAAACAGTATGGAACGAATTCTCTATGCGGTTTTCTTTCACTTGAATTCCAAGGGCCAGGAGATTCCCATGATCATCCGAGTTTCATCTGAAAAAAGAGAGAAAAAAGCATCATCCATCGGGTTCTGACTATTCATGACAGAATTTGAATCGCCAGGATGCGCTACAATCAACGATCTCCTTTGAGGAAGGGTTAGACTATGAGCCATAAAACGATCTTTAATCTGGTCACTTTGCTCGATGTCATATTCCCCTCTTGCTTTTTACACAAAAAGCTTGACATTAACCTGGATGTCATGGTAAAACAAGCCTGGCTGAAAATAGGCATGTCGCTGTTCACTGCCTTCTTATGGTTGGGGATGTGGCTTCATTATACTTATGCAGCAAGCTCCCAGGTAATAGGAGAGATCACAATTCAGTACGAAGCAAATAAGGCGAGCGAACCTCTCAAGGCATCATCGGGCACTACGGTCACGGGCAAGGGGCTTTCAACACAGCATATCATGACAACCAAAGCCAAGGTCTGCATACAGAACGGGAAGGCCGTGCTGGGAGATATCACCCACGACCTCAAGTTCATTCAGGAAAAGGATGTAAAAACGGTCTACAACAAGACCGATTGCACGCCTATCCACCGTACCCGATCGAATTTGGATATCCGGAGGCCGGGAAACTGGGAAAGAACAGTGTCGAATCTTAAACAAGTGATTCTGGAACCCGAGGAAGCTCAAAAGAAATTCAAAACAACCTTCAATTATAGACCTGGATTTTCCATGAACCGTGTTTCTGGGGGGAAATACGCAGATAAAACCGAATCTTCCAGACAAGGCGGGATGCCTGCGGGCAGGTACCATCTTTTTTTGGATACGAAAGTATTCGAGGCCACCTCCGGTTACTCCGTCACTCAGCGCCACAATGTGTGCACAGGAATCACAACGGAGAATCGACTCGAGTGGGAACCTGTACCGCCAGGATCGAAGCCAAGTCAGACAGTTATTGGGTCACAAAATTCCAACACGGTCGTTATCGCCAATCCGTACACGCTGTCAACGCCCTTGGGCGGCGCAGCCGCCAACGTATTCATAGACTTCAACCCCAACGGTTGCAGCGGCTCTCAGACCCTGCTCCAAGAGAAAAAACCTCATTTTGAGCAGACCCTGACCGTCCACTGGAAGTTTAAACCCAACGACCCTTGTCCGCATTTGATCGAAGCGATCAAGCACGATCTGGCATATGCCGAGGCCTATTTAGACAAAGCTACAAGAAAGAAAACGACAGACATGGACAAGTATAAATGTTATGTCGATCGGAAAGCCTATGAAATACTCTATGGCTCACCTCCTCCAGCAGGTGTTTTAGAGTGCGATAAAAAACCAGGGGACACGGTTGCTGGAAGTAGCTCTCCCGGAGGAAATGATGTAGACGAGGGGTTGGGCGTGGGTGATGAAATCGGAGTGGATGGAAACTGCAATCTTGTAAACGAACAGGCTTACCGAGAGAAGGCCAGGAGGAACTGCACCCCCGAGGAAGTGGTTGAAGGAATCCTTGCTCACGAGAAAACTCATGTGTGGCAATGTAAAACGGACCGCACCCGTTACAATACCAGGGACACCGCCATATGGGGAGAAATGGAAGTATCGGCACATCTGATTGGCATTGATCACATGCTCAAGAGCCTCAATCGGTTATGCCCTGAGTACTGGACAGGCGAGATCCAGGAAAAAATAAAGGAGATCAAACGTAAACAGTCACAACTGTAATCCATCGTATAGGATGAAAGTAACGGAGACGGTGAAAAAAAGATTAGGATAGAAACCCGTCGCAGGAGATCATAAGAAGATGGTCCATACAAACACAAAAAAGGAGGTAAAAATTCAACATGAAGAAGATAGCCATTGTTAGCCTGTTCGTTGTTCTCGTACTTTCTCCATTTGTCTTGGCTTCAGAATTTAAGGTTTATCCCGGCGCTAAGATGGATGAGAAAGCAACCAAGGAGGCCCAGGAAGCCGCTTCGGCAGCTAAGATGTCCAATGTGAAAGCCACTATTTACATGACCAAGGACTCCTTTCAAAAAGTGGCTTCTTTCTACAAAGGCATTGCCAAAGAGCATATGATGCCCCGTGCTTCAGGAACATCAGGCAAACCCAGAAAATCAGATCTATTTGAAGGAGATCTCTGGGAAGCCTACTTTATCTTTGACGGTGCAAAAGATCTTGCCAGTTCGAAGCTCTGGGTCAAGGTTCAGCGCCCCTATATCGGGGAGGACGTCCGTGATGTGACGGCCATAGTTGTTTCGGAAAAAAAGTAGTATATATAATTGTTTTGTAAAATAAGCATAAGGAGGAAAACACGATGAAAAAAATGCTTTGGATTATCTCGACACTTTTTATCTTATCTCTTACTCCCTTTGCGCATGCACAATTTGGACAGACCTCCGGGCCTTCATTTTATGGTGAATTCAAACCCGTGGTGGGTGGATGGTCAGAATACCAGATTACAACCAAGGGGGAAGGATCGATGAAGATGAAGGTGGCTGTGGTTGGGAAGGAAGGAGACGCTTACTGGTATGAAACCGTAATGGAAGGAGGAAAACAAGGACGCACCATTATGAAAATGCTTGTCTCTGGAAATCCGGAGGATCAGAAAAACATAAAAAGAGTGATCGTCAAACAGGGAAACGAACCTGCCATGGAGATGCCGGTTGAGATGATACAACAATCATCGAAAAGTCAGGGACAAACGGGTAAGGTGATTGACAAAGGGACAGAGACGATCAAAGTCCCTGCTGGAACATTTAAAACTCAACATTCTCAGTATCAGGATGCATCAGGTGTTGTGGATACCTGGGTCTATAAAGATGTTTCCCCTTATGGGATGGTCAAGTCCGTATCAAAGGATACAGAGATGGTCCTGTCCGGATACGGAACCGGTGCAAAGACACAGATTACCGAGACACCTCAGAAGTTTGAGATGCCTCAAATGCCCCAGATGCCTGAAGGCCGCCCAAGAAAAAGACGCTAAATTGAGTGTTCGGCCCCTGAACGATTAATATTGGGGCTTAAATGAATAATGGCTCTCAAAAATTGTAGAAGGAAGATCTTTAAGGCATTCACAAAATCAATGGCCCTGGGTTAAGTATTTAAACACCAAATGAAAGAATAACTTAAAGGAGAACGAATATGGGAGAAAAAAAATTGACACGCCGAGAGGCGATGTCTCGTTTAACAAAACTCCTGGCCATGGCCGCTGGTTTGAGCACAACGCATACAGGTGATTTGTTCGCTCAAATCCAAAGACCGACTCAGGAAATCAATATGGCAAAACTGGCCAATATAAAAACTTTGAATGAACAGGCGAAGGCCATAAAAATTTTGATCATTGGAAGGAGAGACGTTTTTGTTAACGAGTTTGGCCGAAATCCTATTTTTGAACCTGGAAATTTTGCTGGGAAAAGTTGTACAAATCTTTTCTCTCCAGGGATGTCGAATTGCAGTGAGCAAGGTAATTGTTCAGGAAATAACTGTGGTGAGCAAACTTGTGGGAAACTAAAGACCTGTGATAGCAATAATTGCGGTTCACAGAGTTGTCCTAATTTAATAATGCCCGGTAATACAAACCTATTTTCATCCGATGTGTTGAACCGTCTAAAAACAGATCCTTTTGTTGGGGCATTGTATCGAGAATTCAATGTCACAACCTCCCAAGCGCTGTCTCAAAAGCTTCAATCCATGGTCAGGCAACGGAGAGTAGAAATTCAAAAAAGATGATCATTCTTTTTACGATAAGAATCGTTTTCGGAAATAATAAAGATGAAAACATCTGTTTATAACTACTCCCACTTATTACCAGACGGCACCACTCTCTTTTTTAACTTTTACACTCTTTCCCTCATCGCCTTAAATCCGCTTGAGTCGAAAATGGGGGTTGATATCCTTTCGTCCCCAAATCAAACGAATAAGAATAAAAGGTTTTTAGATTTAAAAAAACTTCTTAAGCATCATGGTTTTATCGTCGATGAGGGAGCCGATGAAGTCGAGCTCCTAAAAACCCAGCACATCAAATCAAGAAAAAATCAGGACCATCTGAGTTTAACCATTGTCCCAACCCTCCTCTGTAATTTTAATTGTATCTATTGCTATCAGGTTAAGAAAAAAGAAACGATGAGCCGGGAAGTGGAAAAGGCCCTTATTGAGTTTGTAAAAAATAAGGTGGCAAAGAATGGAAGTTTATCCGTAACCTGGTTTGGGGGCGAACCATTGCTTTGTTTAGAAATCATAGAGCGGCTGTCGAATGCCTTTATCGAGATTTGTCAGAATCAAAGCGCAAAATTTACTTCCAACCTGATTACCAATGGATTCCTTCTTCATAGGGAAAATGCAGAGAAATTAATGAACCTCAAAGTGGATTATGCCCAGGTGACCCTTGACGGTGTGGCGGAGATTCATAACCCAAGAAGACCCCTGTTGGGAGGAGGAGAAACTTTTAAAACGATTATAAATAATATGAAAGAGGCTTCCGAAAGAATAGGTATTAATATAAGAATGAATGTGGATGGGAAAAACAGAGATCGTATCCTGGATTTCCTCGAGGTCTTAGAAGAGGAAGGATTAAAGGACAGGGTTGGATTTTACCTGGGACAAACATATCCTTATACAAGCGTTTGTCAAGATGTATCAGGATGGTGTTTAAGTGACGAAGATTTCTCGCTCCTTGAATTGGAAACGGCCATAGAGATGGTAAACCGAGGATACACTTCCTTCAATATACCAAAGTCCAAAAATTATTTCTGTATGGCAGACTGTGAAAATGCTTATGCCATTACCCCGACAGGAGGAGTGGTAAAATGCTGGAACGATGTGGCGAATTCTGAAGTTGAGATCATGCATCTGACGAAACCCCTTTCAAAAACGATGAGAGAAATTGCTGAAAGACGGCTGAAGAGGAACCCTTTTGAATTGGAGTGTATGAAATGTTCTGTGCTCCCCATCTGTATGGGGGGATGTCCATATATTTTTAAAGAGACGGGAAGACTCCAATGCCATGACTGGAAGCATCATCCAAAAGAAAACTTGTTTTTCTACTATTACCTCAAGAAAATTGAGCAGGAGTCAGAGATCGCCAAAGAATTCTGGAATCTGTTGGAATCCGCCAATAAAATTTGATTCAAGGAGGGTAAGATGAAGGGAAAAAAATTGACGAGAAGAGAGGTAGTAACCCGTTTAGCAAAAATAGTAATGATCGCTTCCGGTTTGAACGGTTCTAAGGTGACTCATATATTTGCTCAAACTCAGAAAGTAACCACAACGGTTCAAAAATCCAATTTAGAACGGGCAGCCATGATTAAAGCTCAAACTTACAATGCGAAGATAATAAAAGGACTGATTTTCCCCAGACGGGATATTTTTATAAACGAATTTGGTCGAGTGCCTGGTGAAATTGGAAGGCTTGCTTCCGGGGCGACTGGATGTGAATTCTTTATATCGACCGCATCTCATTGTGGCAATCAAAATTGTGGAAGTATGGCCATCTGTAATGATAACTCCTGTGATAATCAACACTGTGGACAATTTTCCAATTGTCCTAAAAACAGTTGTGGTAAGCAGACCTCTCAGACATCGTTGAATTGTAGTGTCAATAATCAAAATATATTTTCAGGCCAATTCTTGGAGAGAATAAAAGCGGACCCCTTCATCCAAGCCTTGATGAAAGAACTCAATATTAAAACAAGCCAAGAATTATCCAATGAATTTCAAAGAATGCTAATTCAAAGAAGGCAAACCATTCCAACAAAATAATCAGCCGTTGACCAATGGAATTTATTAAATCATTTTGAAAAATGTAGTACAAAGATTCATCAATTGCCCTTAACTCTTGTCGAGTTCCATTCGCCATTGAAAACATCGAATTCATAGTAGACTGGCATGAAAACAATCGTTGCTCTCACTTATTTCTTTGGCTCCATCCTTGTCATCTTCGGTTTGTTATGGCGCGGCTTTTTCTTGGCGCCCCCGGAATATGTTTTAGACAGGGAAGTTTTGCAGGTTGAGCGTAGTGCCCTGAAAAATTCAAAGCGTCTATTTCCAAACCTAAAGTCTAAAGAAATTTTCCATTACCCCGGAGCCATGGCAGGGCTTATGGGTCAGGATGATAACTGCAAGGTTTGGCTATTAGTCTGCATAGATAAAACGCAAGCAAAGACTGTTTTTAAAAACTATGCCAAAAAAGTAACGGCAGGGATTGGAATTCACCAGTCCTCTGGTCCCAATTACCATAACTACAAGGATCCTAAGGTTGGAATTTGGGGTCGTATCAAGCGCATCGACGAAGTCATCTTACATGTAGAAGCGAGGAAGGAAGAGACAATTGATCAAACATTTCAGCAGGCCGGATTGATCACTCCCAATCCAAAAGAGAACATCCTGACCGATATATTCCAAGGAGGCAGATATTGGTCCTATATTTTAATAATCTTTCTTATCTATGCCGCTCTTCAGTTTCCCATCTGGAATCGGATAGTAGGTTGGGCAACCGCGGTTAACCCGAAACCTGAAGTTACGCCCTTGAGCGAATCAGAATTGAAGCGCCGTCTCCTCTCTCTTAACGAAATGGATGTACCCTTCCGGGTATCTGAGAGAAAGGATGGAAAGATCGACATCACCTGGCGGCTGGCCGATGCCAAATGGGTTGGGCTGATGACCCTAAATAAGGTCACAAAAATTCAAGTGATCCGTTTGAAACTCTCAGAGCCAGAGAAAGCGTGTCGTGCCGTTGATATCACAAAGTCAGTGAGAGCAACGGCGGATGGTTTAAAAACAGCTTTTTCATTCGACACCTTTTTCTCCCGGGGGGTCATCTTTGGGCAGTGGGAATTTGAAAAGCAATATGGATTGATTTTCAAAAACGGAGATTTCACTTTTAACAAGGTCTATGAATACAAATTTAGTTACGATGAGCTGAAGAACCCTATTGTGAATGTGGTGATTCAAAGTGGGTGGAAATACAAACAGGTGCTGTTTCTCTCTAAGATCATGGGAGGATGAATTTTAACCTTGATCGCTCACAGAGAACATTCCAAAAGGAGGGAGCTATGGAAATGAAAGAAGGCATTAAAAATGATCAGGATTTGCCCGAAAAGTTGACTCAAACTTCTCCACAACCTGAGGAGATTATGATTGCCGGAAAGCGAATCTCAAGACTGGGAGATAGACTAATAGCCGTAATCCTCGATACCTTCCTCATGGGAGCTGCCTTTGTAGTGATCGGGATGTCTGTGGCTTCCAAGTTGGGTGGTGTTACTGAAAGAGGATTCTCGATGGAAGGAAAGCCTGCAATCATCACTCTTGGCCTAACGATCATTTTTGGATTCCTTTATTACTGGGTTCTCGAAGGTCTCTTGGGTGTCACACTCGGCAAAGCCATTATTGGTATAAAGGTTATAAAAAAGGATGGCACGAAAAGCGATCTAAGATCATCATTGATCCGCAATCTCATGAGGATTATCGATATCATCGGAGTTTATCTGGTAGGCTTTTTTATAGCCCTCCTTTCAAAATTCCGTCAGAGGCTTGGCGATCATCTTGCAAATACGGTGGTCGTCGAAGTGAGGGTGGGAAAGAGTTTAAGAGCACTGTTCATTATTCTGTGGGTTTTTAGCATTGGAGGAGGAGTGTGGTTCTCCTATACCCTCCATCGGGGAATTCCAAAAACTCTATATACCAAGCCCACGGCACCTGCTCCGTCAGCCCCTGAGGTCACCACCCCAACCATCGTCTCTGGAGATGTGAAGATCATAAATTTTAGGTTCACTGAATCTAAAGATGGCCCTGTACGCCCGGAATCTCCTTATAAGCCTGGGGACAAGGTTTACACAGATTACAATGTAATAGGATTTACAACTGACCAAGAAGGAAAATTGCACCTGCTTTACACTTTAACTGCCTTTGATCCTGCAGGTATCCCTTTATACCCACCCTATAAACATGAACTGCACAAGGCTGTCCCAAGACCGGATGAACCCGTGAGTGGCTACTTCAACTTCGACCTTCACCCCTGTGTTCCATCTGGAAAATTTAATATCCAGATAAAGGTTCATGACTCAGTAAAAAATACAGACTCAGAGTTTATTCGTTCTTTCTCTGTTGAGGGAGGGGCTACAGAGACCACTTCTCGTCTTGAATTCAGGAATTTTCAATTCTCGCTCTCCGAAGGTGGCCCACCTGTAACCAACCCTGTCATCCGGGTGGGAGAAAGGATATATTCCCAGTGTATCATCGCCGGGATGCAGTTTCGAGAAGACCGACCAGATGTAGTGATTGGTCTCAAAATAATAGGACCTAAGGGAGAGACCATTATTGAAAACCCTGAACTAATAAAAATAAGTGATTCCTATTTTTATCATCCAGTCACTTTCTTCGAGAGAATCTCTGCCCATGCTTCACTCCCCTCCAATGCTCCCAGAGGAAGATATACCTGGAAATATGCGATGACCGACCGGGTCGCCAACACCAAGGTCGATTACGAGGCAAATTTCGAAGTGAAGTAAAGGATTTGGGGTCACCCATTGAAGAGTGGCAGAGAAAAGATATAGAGAATTCGTTTTTGATGGGATAGGAGGTCATCGAATTTGGGATGATGTTAACGCTCAGAGTATCCTTGGGGAAGAGAAATTTGCAGATGGGTTAATAGATTTTAATAGATTTTATAAAGGGGCATGAGGAATAATTTTTTCTCTTGACAGGTGCCTTTAAAATGGATGACCCCATATTCTCTGATGAAAATAAAACAAAAAATGGAGAAAATGGTTGCTGGCTCAAAATGGAAATTCCTCTCGTGAGACATCGGGATAAGGAGGAGATATTTTGAAAGGGAAAAAAGTTTATCTTGCGATTCTTCCTGTTGCAATTTTTATTCTTCTTACAACGATGGGGCCAAAACTTATCCTTGGTCAGACCCGAATCATCTCACCTATTCAAAACCTTTACTACCATATTTCCGATGATAATGGAACCAAACCGACTAAGGATACCGATGTAATTCTCCTATTTGAACCTGATGGCCGTGCCATTATTTATGTAGAAGGTAAAAGCGATCATATGGCCATGAAGGGAACCTGGTCTTACCGAAGTGGGCAACTTTCCCTCCAGTTTCAAACAGAGGAACTTCGGGTAAACACTACATTCCCCATCGATTTGCAAAAGGATGAAGTGGGGATGCCTTTTCGGCTTTTTTCCTCTGACAGGGGGACATCGCGATGGAAGCGTCAACCCGTTATAGTGGAACGTGCGGTGACATTTGTTTTCCGGGGAGAGGTGCTAAGTGAAGCACCAAAAATCGATGCCGATAAAGCGATTACTCGTGCTGTTGATTTTGCTAATGCCGTTATTCAGATTGGGAAAAGACAAGCAAAGAGCTTCTTTATGAGTCTTGCTAATGCATCAAATAGCCAAAATAAGTTGCCAAAGGTGGTCAGACCATTAAAAAATGGCATAGAAGTGGAATATGAAGATGGTACAAAGGCAGAGATTCTCCTTTTCAGCTGGTCCCCTCCACCTCCTGGAACACTTGAACTTAAACCAAGCAAGCTTGTTACTGACCCACGTGTCCATCTGAATGCAAAACCGAGCGGTAATACAAAGTTTGATCCTGATAACAAAACTGCGCTTTTCATCTCTCCGCTCCACACTGGCCGAATCATTAGCTGGTTTGATAGACTTTTCAGTGAGGCAAAAAACAGTGGAGTTGTTTCTAAACTCACTGAAGGCCTTCCATGGGATAAAATCAAGGAGCGTTTGGAAAAACGCGGTTACAACATTAAAGAACTCAAGGATGAAGACGTGACCGTGGAAAGATTGATTAAAACCTTTATAGATTTGAAAGATCCAGGAATTGTCATATTTTTAACCCATGGGACAAGCAGTGGTTCTCTATTGATTGGTGAGCAATTAACTGAAACAGATGATGTGGATGAAGCAAATCAGAAGTTTGAGGAACTCAAAAATCGCCTCAAGGGTGCCGGTCATAGAAGGTTAGTTGAGAATGATGGGGTAGGGATAATGAAAGTTGAACTTGACCTAAAGGTTCAACAAGACTCTGCCTGGTTTGTTTCAATTAAACCTTATTTAGGTTCTATTTACAGTGGGTTGTAGCCCGTCCAGTCTCGTTCAAAAAAACCCTTTTTTATACGGGAGCTTGTTATACAGACTCTACAGAAAAGTTGAGAGAAGCCATTCAAGCAAAAGCTCATTTTGCCTGGAAGTCATCGATTCATCCAGAATTAAATGGGGCAGTTTTACACTTTCTGATAGAATCTTTGGCCAGGCCAACCCGTTCAGCCGAGGAGGCTTACTATAATCTTGTGCGGGTGGTGAATACTCGTGAAATTATACATAAAGAAGATTTAATTCTTAAGGGGAAAGTGCCGGTAGGAGAAGTCCAAAAAGGGATCAAATCTCCACTTTTTCAGGATTTAGAAAACTATCTCTTCAATGGTTATGGATCGGAGAGTGGGAAAGTTATACGGTATGCGGGAAATGGTTGGTTAAATCCCAGTGAAGTCAATGTAGGACAGGTATGGTGGCTTGTTTTTGCAGGACGTTGGGGCCAGGATGTAAAAGAAGGAGTGAAGAATTTAAAAGATTGCTACGATAAATTCTGGGCAAAGAAAGATCATGGTAGATTGAAAAGTCCATTCTGTAATTCAGCCCATTCTGGCAAAATTCCGAGGAAACCTGAAGTTTCGTATGCCTGTTATCTCCTGAATGGAGATCGCCCTGAAGGTTACAGAGAACAAGTGGTCCCTCGCTGGACGCTAAATGAAAGGCAATAATCGGTAGTGGGTGATAAATTTTTCCGTCGTTATGAGTATAAATTCAGTTACGATGAACTGAAGAACCCTATCGTGAATATCGTGATTCAAAGTGGTGGAAATACAAACAGGTGCTGTTTCTCTCTAAGATCCTGGGAGGCTAACCGTAAAAGCGACTTATGAAGAAGGTGTGCTAATCTTAGTTGAAATTTGAAGAGAGTGGCTCCTAAAATGGTGGTAATATCTTAATCCGGTGAGAAAAAGAAAAACCACCAGGAAAGGAGCCAATGATGAGAAAGATATTACGAATTGGGAAAGGTGTCAAGGTCAGAAGAGCACGGCTGAAGGAGATTTGTGAACTTCCAGTGGATGCAATGGCGTTAGATGTGAAGGTGGAGATGATCCAGGCATTAATTCCGCTTGGGTTGCGGTATGTGAGGGAAGTTTTGGAGCAAGAGGTTAGGGAGTTGGCTGGAGAGCGGTATAAGCGGAGCGGGCTACCGGGGCATGATCGATGGGGAGCGCAAGGGGGGTCAGTGTATCTTCTGGATCAGAAGGTTCCGATTATGGTACCGAGGGTAAGGAATCGGGATGAGGGCAAGGAGGTTCGGTTAAGGAGTTATGAGCGGTTGCAGGAGCCTCGGGGTGGGGATGAAGGGGTATTGAGGCGGATACTTCATGGGTTGAGTTGTAGGCGTTATGAGGAGTGTGCGGAGGCGGTGCCGGAGGCCTTTGGGTTGAGTGGGTCGAGCATATCGAGGCGTTACATTCGGGTCAGTGCGAGGCAGTTGAGGCAGCTTTGTGAGCGTCGGTTGGAGGGGTATGATTTTGTGGTTTTGATGTTGGATGGGAAGAGTTTTGGGTCGGATGAGATGGTGATAGCGTTGGGGGTGACCCGGGAGGGGAGGAAGGTTCCCTTGGGATTTATTCAGACAGGGGCAGAGAATGAGCGGGTTTGTCGGGAGATGTTGGAGGGGTTATTGGATCGGGGGTTAAGAATTGGGTCAGGGCTTTTATGTGTGATAGATGGGTCGAGGGGTTTAAGAAAGGCGATTGATGGAGTATTTGGCAGCAAGGCGTTGATTCAGCGGTGTCAGTGGCACAAGAGAGAAAATGTAGTGGGTTATCTTCCGAAATCGATGCAGGCTCAGATGAGGCGGAGACTTCAGGAGGCCTATCAGGAACCTACGTATGAGAAGGCCAAAGACAAGCTTTTGAAGATTCGCAAGGAGCTTGGGCTCATCAATCAGTCAGCTGTGAGCAGTTTAGATGAGGGGTTAGAGGAAACCTTGACGCTTCACCGATTGGGGCTGTTTCGGGAATTGGGGGTCAGCTTCAAGACGACCAACTGTATCGAGTCTTTGATGTCTCTGGTTGGGCAGAGGACGGATAAGGTGGATTATTGGAGAAACAGCGATCAGAAGCATCGGTGGTTAGCGGCAGCGCTTCTGGACATTGAGCCAAGGCTGAGGAAGGTGAAGGGGTACCGATATCTGCCCCAATTGCGAATGGCTCTCCAAAGAGAGACGGAGAAACAGATAGTCAAAAAGGATCAAAAGGAGGCCGCTTAGGGGGATACTCAGATATGGACCGAGCTGAGAAAATGGATTGTAGCGCAAATGGTGAAGTCAATTTCATTGGAGCCACTACTGAATTTCAACTAAAAAAGGGATTGACTCGCCATGAGTGGTAAGAAATCCATAAAAATATCTTAAGGCCCTTTTGGCTATAATTTCCCGATGCTTCTTATCGGAAGTTTAGCTTAAAGGGCTTTTTTACTTTGGTGCAAAGAGAATCTTTTTACAAAAAGGAGGCGGGAACCATGGAAAAGAGAACTAAAATCGTTTTTAGTTTGGTGTTGGGATTTTTGCTGATGACAAGTATCGCCCTGGCCCAGGAAGACAGAGAGGGGTGCAAGGATCATCCATTGTTTTCAAGAATGGAAGGTTTCTACATATCGAATTGTTCGCAGGAAGACTTTGCCGCCGAAACTTTCATAGATCCTGAAACGAAAAAGAAGGTAACTATTGAAGGGCGGAAATATGTCATTAACTATGGCTTCAAGAAAGGGGTCGAAAAAAAGTATAGTCGGCTTCAGCTTTCCAGAAATTACATAAATGCCATTACCAAAATTGGCGGAAAAGGCTATGAAAGCAACCCCATGTACAATGATAACACTAACATGAAAATCGTTAAAGATGGGAAGGAGATCTGGGCAGCATTCTGGCAAGGATATGCGGGGCTCGCCGGCGTGCTATGCATCATTGAAAAGCAGGCCATGTCTCAGGAAATCGTAGCTGACGCCAAGTTTATGTCTGAGGGTATTAACACGACCGGCCACGTTGCGATTTACGGGATCTACTTCGATTTCAACAAGGCCGATGTGAAACCGGAATCCGAAACTGCTTTAAAGGAAATAACCAAATTTCTGCAGCAAGACCCCAAACTGAAACTCTATGTTGTTGGTCATACCGACAACGTGGGCGGACTTGATTACAATATGAAGCTTTCACAACAGAGGGCTGAGGCAGTCGTCAAAGAATTGGTTTCGAAATATAAGGTTGCACCAGATCGTCTTAAGGCTGGTGGTGTGGGTCCCCTGGCGCCCGTCGCTTCAAATGACACGGAAGACGGAAAGGCCAAAAATCGCCGCGTCGAACTGGTAAAGCAGTAAACTCCTTATGATCCTTTCTATCTCTATTAAATGAGGTGTGAGAGGTAGGCATTGCTATGAGAAGAATATTTTTTATCTTCGTAATGAACACCTTGCTCCTGGTTATTTTTGTTACTCCCTTATCGAAAGCCTATGCAGATTACCAATTGGAAGAAAAGCTGGATGTTAGTATCATGATGAACATTACGTGGGAAACCCTCCCGGATGCCGGTGGTAATATTAAGGAGCAGGGTTCCTGTTCTATTCAAGCGTCTGGACAAGTAATTAAATTTGAAAAGGAAAAGAAGAGACGCAGTCGCAGACAATCCTCTGTGGTTAGTGAGGAAATCGACTATCTTCCACAGGGGAAGATGAAGGTAACCTATAAATTCAATAATAAATATTACGACAGAGGTGGCCTGTGTGCAGAAGAGGAAGCCTCTGGATCAAAAGAAGTGAAGGGTAAAGATGCCCAAGTTGAAGATCCCGGCTTTTCTTTAGTGGCATTATTAGGTATGGTTGGGAAGGGGACAGCCCTCCAACTTTGTGGGGACATAAATAAAATTCACGAAAAAATATTTACTTTACGAGAGGGGCCTCCTGACGACAATTATATGTTTTTGTTTACAGTCCCATTCCGTACCACAAGTAAGAATTACAAAGAGAGATGTGCCGTACCGTCACCGGGTGGCAGGGTATTTGTGTTGAATATGGAACTGAAGAAACTGGACGAAAAAGGTATGCATGGTTCCTTCAGTTGGAATACAAGAGCTTCCGATTATAATCAAGCTGCTATTAAAGAGTGCGGGGGTACTACTCAGTTTGTCGAACCCTCCCAAGGGAGAAAATATAATGTCCACCATAATGTCACCTGGCAGTTTGGAAAAGTAAAACCCTTTGTCAAAATCTATCAAATCACTGAAAAGAAAGATATTGACATTACGAATGGAGAAATAGATGTGCTGGTGGGGAAGAAGGTCAAGATAAAAGCCGTTGTGCTTCCGTATGCTGATGCAGGAAGTGGACGTTGGGAGGGCATTCCTGATTCCGTTATCTCTGGGTTCATTGCTAACGACGATACAGGTACGGTGATAAAGTTCAAAGATTACGAAAAGTCAGAAATTGAGTTTTTCTTCGCTGAGGGAACACCAGAGGGCAAAAAAATAACTCTGACTTACACTACGGACAATGGGAAGGTTGTGGGCAGGACCAACTTTCGGGTTTTCGCCCCAGAAGTAAAAACGAAATTAGAAGTTTCAAGGGATATTACTATAGGTCCATATGGGACAATGTGCTTTCTTTATTTTGGGAAACTGATAAAACCCGTTTCTCTCGAGGGTATGCCTGGGATAATCATCTCTCATGAAATTAAGTTACCGATGAAATTTAAGGGTCACCCCCATCTCCTTCAGTACGTCCAGCTGATCAAAGAGGAACAATTGGACTATCATGCTCATACTTATTATCAAAAGGCTAATAGAGAATGGTGTCTGGATACATATTATCCTTATGGAAAAATGGAACCAGCTGATTCCCCCTATCAAGAACCTGTTCCTCATAAGGTCCAAATGAATGACATCCCTGGTATAGAGCTGGGTTTGGCAACCCAGGAGGCGCATGTTCGAGATCAGTTTCAAACGTATCTGATGTTCATCCCTTCTGAAAATCCTGAGGATAGGGACAGTGCCTGGGTTCCTCTTAAGGTCGTTGAATGGAATTGGCGTGCTGGTGCAGAACGTACGGTGGATTGGAGAGAAAACCCCCCTTGCGATGAAAAAACTTTTAAAATTTTATACAAATTTCATTCCAATCCAACAGAAAAGGATTGTAAAAAACATCCTGAATGGTCTTGTAACGTTAAGAACAATCGAAGAGAAATGATCTCTGAAGATGGATGGAAAAGAGCAAAGGCTGAGCAAGAAAAGAAACCATAATAATAGAATCAATAATGGAATCCAAACTTCCAAAGGGGGATCAAAATGAAAAAGGTAATTTACATTATTCTACCAATCGTTTTTACATGTTCCCTTCTCTTTGCCGCAGAGTTTAAACTTTATCCCGGCGCTAAGATGGATGAGAAAGCAACCAAGGAGGCCCAGGAGGCCGCTTCAGCAGCCAAGATGTCCAATGTGAAAGCCACTATTTATACGACCAAGGACTCCTTTCAAAAAGTGGCCTCCTTCTACAAAGGCATTGCCAAAGAGCATATGATGCCCCGTGCTTCAGGAATGTCAGGCAAACCCAGAAAATCAGATCTATTTGAAGGAGATCTCTGGGAAGCCTACTTTATCTTTGACGGTGCAAAAGATCTTGCCAGTTCGAAGCTCTGGGTCAAGGTTCAGCGCCCCTATATCGGGGAGGACGTCCGTGATGTGACGGCCATAGTTGTTTCGGAAAAAAAGTAGTATATATAATTGTTTTGTAAAATAAGCATAAGGAGGAAAACACGATGAAAAAAATGCTTTGGATTATCTCGACACTTTTTATCTTATCTCTTACTCCCTTTGCGCATGCACAATTTGGACAGACCTCCGGGCCTTCATTTTATGGTGAATTCAAACCCGTGGTGGGTGGATGGTCAGAATACCAGATTACAACCAAGGGGGAAGGATCGATGAAGATGAAGGTGGCTGTGGTTGGGAAGGAAGGAGACGCTTACTGGTATGAAACCGTAATGGAAGGAGGAAAACAAGGACGCACCATTATGAAAATGCTTGTCTCTGGAAATCCGGAGGATCAGAAAAACATAAAAAGAGTGATCGTCAAACAGGGAAACGAACCTGCCATGGAGATGCCGGTTGAGATGATACAACAATCATCGAAAAGTCAGGGACAAACGGGTAAGGTGATTGACAAAGGGACAGAGACGATCAAAGTCCCTGCTGGAACATTTAAAACTCAACATTCTCAGTATCAGGATGCATCAGGTGTTGTGGATACCTGGGTCTATAAAGATGTTTCCCCTTATGGGATGGTCAAGTCCGTATCAAAGGATACAGAGATGGTCCTGTCCGGATACGGAACCGGTGCAAAGACCCAAATTACGGAGACGCCCCAGAAGTTTGAGATGCCCCAAATGCCCCAAATCCCAGAGGGCCGCCCAAGAAAAAGATAAGATTTTACACTTTTAAGCGGTATCTCAGGATGCTGTTGGATAGGGTGTCCAACATGCAGATGGAGATGGAACAGACTCTAACAGAAAGGGGGGAAAATAGGATTCAAGAGGTAAAAAATAGTTTTCTAAAATTTTTCTTTAAGGAGGACCCGTCATGAAGGTTTCAAAAATTTTGTTGATCGCTCTGATGTTAGGTGCCATTTCAATTTTCTGGGCAGAGATTCCAACGATCGGGTTTGCAGAGGAAGTGGATGTGGTCGCCCAATTGACCACCAAGCCGGGAGCAACTGTAACACCTGTCAAACCAAAACTGGACTGCAAATGGACGGAAGAAAAATCTAAAGATGGAAAAATCACTTATAAACTTACAGGGAAAGAATGCGAAAAATTAGAGCAAGACGTGAACTCCCAGCAAAAAGCCCAGGGAAAAACCTGCTGTGTGTGCAAGAGGGAAGGAGGCATCATTGTTTGTCGAGGGGAATGTTGCATAGAGCTTTTTACTAAAGCTTCCTCTCAATAACGAATCCAGAAGGCCCGATGGTGATCATATCAACATTGGGCCTTTTTATTCTTATTTATGCCGCTATTCAGCTTCCTATCTGGAACCGGGTGGGGAGTTGGGCGGCTTCGGTTTACCCAAAACCAGGAGTTTTGCCTGTGACCGAATCCGAACTCAGACGACGCCTTTTAGCCATCAACGATTTGGATGTTCCGTTCAAAGTGTCGGAGAGAAAAGATGGAAAGTTGGATGTGACTTGGCGATTAGCCGATGCCAAATGGGCAGGGCTGATGACTTTGAATAAAGTTACCGTCACCCAATTGATTCAATTAAGACTTCCCGAGAAGGAAAGGGCTTGTCGTGCTATTGATATTATTAAACCTCAATAATGCGTGAAAATGATATTTTTTCTTCTGAAACCTGCATGAACACTGGATTATGAAAAGCCGTT
>ENA-ORXB01001885-ORXB01001885.1-sediment-metagenome-genome-assembly--contig:-NODE-1885-length-21257-cov-6.459112_pt1 | contig 21257 bp, 18 predicted proteins | sample MGYA00237863_ERZ511475 | MGnify/ENA primary metagenome ERZ511475 (study PRJEB26305, sample SAMN06343858) | sediment metagenome | isolation source: hot spring sediment | place: Canada: British Columbia... | reverse complement strand
GGTCCAGCTCGTCCAGGAAGGCCTCGTAGTCCTCGATGTGGCCCAGTTGGCCAGGGGCGTCTTCGTATCGCTTGAGGGTCCAGTAGGGGGGAGAGGTAAGGACCAGCCCAATCGAGGCCTCGCCAAACCCCGCAAGCACCTCACGGGCGTCCCCGATGTAGAGGGCGTGGGGGGCTGACTCGTCTAGGGAAGAGGTTGCGATCTCCGCGCCCCCAATGGACTGCTTCTTAATACCGCTGGGGCACATCCCCCCTCCTCACAGGCAACCTTTCCAACATCCTCAACGTCAGGTGGGGCACGAGGTCCCGGTAAAGGGTCCTGACGTGCCTCCCTATTTCCTCCGAATTCAACCATTCCACCAGGGACGAAGGGTCTAGCTTAATGCCTTCCTTGGGCAGGAGGTGGAACTCCTCCCGCCAGGGGTAGGCCCTCTCGTCCCAGGCCGCTACCACCCTAGTCCCCTTGGTGTGGCCTACCACCAGGTGGGGCGTGGCGTAGAACTCCCTGAGCTCCCTTGCCCTTTCCTTGGGCATCCAAAGGCCAGAGTGGTTCCCCTCGTAGTCCACCCAACCCGGCCTCAAGTTCTTCCCCGTGAGGACGGGCACCAGGCCTGGTCCCGGCTCCCTTTGGACGGCGGGGTGCCTCTTGAACTCTGGGCTCCTTGCGGCGAAGCGTATGTGGAAGAGTTCCCCGAGGGGTATTCCGGAGGCTTCCAACTCCCGGGTTTCCTCGGTTTCGAAGCGGATCATCTCCCCCCTCCAGTCGGGATACTCTTCCCAGAGCGTGGGCGTAAATCCGCCCCCTTCCCGCTTCGTGTCCCAGAGGAGGAGCCCCTTCCCGCCTTTCTTAAAGCGGAGGACCACAGCGTTCACGTTCCTTCCGGGGAAAACCTTGCCCAAGTAGTACACCTCCGTCCTGCCCTCGCGGGCCAGGAAGGCCCTAAGGGAGGAGAAGTCGTCCAGGACAAGCCACGTAGTCGGAACCACGAAGACGAGGGTCCCACCTGGCCGGAGAAGCCGGACGGACTTTTCAATGAAGGCCCCATACAGGTTGTATTTCCCCCTCCAAGTGGAGAGGGCCTTCTTGTAAAGACCCTTGACCTCCCTGAGAGCGTGGATGGGATACTTACTAGCCTCCCCCACGATGCCGTAGGGCGGGTTGCCCAGGATGAGGTCAAACTCCGCCCCGGGCTCAAAAAGAAGGAAGTCCGCTACGATGGCCTCTGCCCAGGGGGGAAGGTCTAAGGCGTTTGGGTCTATCTCCACCCCAAAGAAGCGGTAATCCCCCCCGTGGGCTTCAAGGTAGCTCCGCTGACCGCGGAAGGCCCGCAGGAAGGGCCCATGGGCGCAGGCGGGCTCCAGCACCCTTCCCCCCTTGGGAGCCTCGGCCAGGGCCACCATGAAGCTCACCACCTCAGGGGGGGTTTCCACCCGGCCGAGGCTTCTGGGGGTAGCGGTAGCTAGCGGGTCCTGAAGAAGGAGCCTGGGGGCAGTGTACAGCCGCCAGGCCCGGAGCACCGCGGCCCCGTACTCCTCGGGGTGGAGGTAGATGCAGTCGCAGTCGTGCTCGATGTCCGCGGGGTGGCGGAAGCCCTTGCCCTTCAAGGCAGGGGCCCCGCACAGGGGGCAGGGCGGAAGGTCGGGGTCCACCTGGGGCTGGACGATTTGAACCCCCGGGATGTTGGCTAGAAGAGTTCGCCTGTCGGGTTCCATTTCCTCACCTCCGTCTTCTGGCTTTGCAGGACCTTAGCTGCATAGCTGAGCGGGTTTTCCGGGCTCCTGCGCTGTACCTCCTGAAAGACCCGGATCACGGCGTCGTCCCCCAGCCTCTTGGCCTGCTCCAGCACTTCCCTTATCCAGGCCAGGGCGGTGGGCACCCGCCTGGGCATGGGTATGGCCTCAGCCAGGTTCAGGAAAGCCAGGAGGACGTTCCGGTGGGAGTGGGCAAGCTCCTGAATGACCCGGTTCTCCTCACGGCGCGCCCGGTAAAGCAGGTTGGCCCGCCACCCGCCAAGCTCCTGGGCCAGGGCCCCGGCGGGGTCGGGGTAGCGGACGGATGGGCCTCTCGTTTTCCTTCTTTCCCCGGACGGATAGGCCAGAGGTTTCGGCGGTTTCGCCAGGGGTTCAGGCCCTTCCTCATCGGCACCTGGGCGGACGGATAGGCCGGGGGTTTTCGCCTTTTCCCCGGACGGATAGGCCGGAGGTTTCGGCGGTTTCGCCCCGTCCGCTCCTGCCTCACCCCTGAGTTTCCTGATGGTCCGGCTCAGGGTCTGGGGGTTGGCGGGAAGGGGGAAGTCCTTGGGGTCTTCCCCCAGGGCCTGCCACAGGCGAAGAGCCTCCTTCAGCGGCATCTGCTGGAGTAGTTGGATGAGTTCCTCCCGCTTCAGGCAGTACTGGCTCCTGGGTCGTGCCATGTTCTGACCTCTTGCTCCCTCTTCCTCATCTACCGCATCTACCGCCGTGCAATGGCCCGGAGAAGGGGTATCAGAAGCGGGTCCTCCTCTTTCGGAGGGAGGGGGACTTCCGGCCTCAGCTTAGAGAAAAGAGATGGCCAGCCGGTCCTCGTCTACACCCGGGGTAAGGCGGGTTTTCAGCTTCTTCTCGTCCATGGCAAAAGAAGCGGGCACCGGCGACCGCCGGTGCCCGGGGTTCCGATTCTTCCGGCTACTACGCTTTAGCCCGCACCGGGATGAACCTCGGCTTCACGGCCTCGGCCACCTCCGGGAACAGGACCCTGGCGAATATCCCGTAGGCCATGTCCCTGTCGCCGGCGCTGAACTCGTCCACCAGGGTTTTGATGAGGCCCTCGAGGCCCTGGGGGTCCAGGGCCGCGGTGGGCACGTCCATCCCGTAGGTGACAAAAAGCCTTCCCCCACGCACCTCCACTGTGTACCGGCCCAGGGTGGGGCGGGAGTTTAGCCTGCCCGCCGCTTCCCGGGCCCTCTTGAGGGCCGCCTTCTCCTTCTCCGTGCCCACCTCGTAGTCCAGGGCTTCGCCGTCCACGAGAACCGTCCTGACCAGGGTGCGCCTGGCGTCCACATGTCCTTCCAGCAGGGTGTCCCCCTCCGGCTCCTTCACCACCGCACCGGTAGGGGTTTCCCTGTAGGCCAGGTCGGGGTTTACCCGAACGATGTCCCGAAAGGTGGTTCTCAGCATCTTTCTCACGGCGTCAACCTTGTTCACGCTTTCACCTCCGACCTCATGGGGTATGCGGGCTTGGGCTCGGGGCTCAGGTACTCGTCCATTCGCCCCAGGGCGTACATCCCAAGCCTCACCGCGTTCTCCAGGAAGAGGGCCACCCCCTGCTGGATGGTTTCCTCCTCGGGTTCTTCCTCCCCGAGGACCAGGGGAAGGCGGGCCACCAGGCCGTCCTCCTCGTTGATGGCTTGCAGGAGGTTTTCCTGGTTCCAATGGCGGATGCGCTGTTCGCTGGCTTTAATCCCGTAGCGGGCCTCGAGGATCACCCCGTTTTCGGTGTAGCGGTGGCTCAACTGCACCCCGCCCTCCTCGAGGAACCTCACCGCACCGGGGTACCGCCTTGCCCCTTCCAGGAGTATCTTGTCCAGGCGCTTCAGGTCCGGTCTCATGTCTTCATATTAGCCCTGTCTTGGCCATGTGTTTGAGAATCCGCTCCCGCTGGCGCACTAGCCGGTGGTGCTCCCACAGGATTTCCTGCACCACCTGGGGGCGGGTCCAGTTCTCCGGGGGTGTCCAGTTTTTGCCCAGGTAGATTTCCCGGCGGGTGCTTCCCCGCCACCCCTTCCTCTTCCGCTTTTCCTTGATCTCCTTGTCCGGGGTGTAGGCGTACAGGTAGGGGCCGTGGGGGTGGCCCTTCCGACAGCGGCACCCCTCTTTCCCACAGGTCTTGTACTTCCGCTTGACGTGGAGGGGCACCAGGGAGCGGAGCTTCTCCTCCAGCTCCTGTAGCCTTGCCTCTATCGCCTGCAAGCGTTCCTGGGGGTTTTGCATGTCCCCTCCCGTGCCAGTTTAGGTTCACCGGCGCTCGTGGGGGCAAGACGATTGTCTTGCCCCCCTCTCTCGCTACACCACTTCCTCGAAAAGCACCGGCTGTCCCGCGGGGAGCACCGTCCAGGTTTTTCCCACCCGCACCCTGCGGCTTTCCTTGAGGGTGGGCAGGTGGATCTGGGCAAACTCCGCCAGGGCCTGCTGGGCGGCCTGTACCAGGGTTTCCCTTGCCGGGTTCTCGGCGGTGTCCACGCCCGCCAGGTTTTCCCAGAAGCTGGCGGGGGCGAGGCTCTTTTTTCCCGCCAGGACCTGGGCCAGCACCAGGGTTGGGTCCTCCTCGCTGGCTACGGCAAGGCCTCCTTCCACCAGTTCGCCCTCCAGGGCCAGGCTGGACCGGGCTTTGGTGGCGACCAGGCTGATGGCCGCCTCCTGAAGCGTTTCGCGGTAGGCCAGGAAGAAAACCTTCACCGGCCTCGTCTGCCCGATGCGGAGGGACCTCCGGGCCGCCTGCCGGAGGGTATAGACGGAGTACTCCACCTGGTGGAACACGAGGGTGGGAAAGTCCACCAGGTCCAGCCCCGTCTGTACCAGCCGGGGGTGGGCCACCAGCACGTCCACGCCCTCCGCCACCTTCCGCCCGAGCCAGGCTTCCCGCTCCTCGGGCTTCACGGTGTCCGCATACAGCCCCACGGCCCTGAAGCCCGCTTCCGTCAGCACCCGGGTGAGGCGGGCCACCTGGTCCTTGCTCCCGGTGTTCTGCACATAGATCAGGACCCTCCTCCCCTCGCTCTTCTCCTTGGAAAGCAGGCGGATGAGCCACTTTTCCTTGGGCGACAGGTAGTCCTCTCCCACCGCCTTCATCTGGGCCACCACCCAGCCGCTTTCCGGGTCCCGCACCTCCACGTCCGTGAAGTGGGCGTCCGGCCCGTTCAAAGCCCCCTGCAGGTAGCCTCCCAGAAGGCGCTTGCTCCCCCGGGCCAGGGCCTCGTTCACGGCGGCCTTGAGCTGGTTGTAGAAGGCTTTCACCAGGCTTCTGTGGGGCTCCTCCAGGTCGAGGTAGATCACCTCCTCCCGGTAGGGGGGAAGCCCTTCCGCCACCTCGGGGAGGCGCACAAAGGCGGTGTAGGGAAGGAGGTAAGGGAGGAGAAGGGGGGAAAGGCCCGGCTTCTCCTTGGTCTGCGGGGAAGACCGCCTCCGGCTCCTCCTGCCGTCCTCCTCCGGGTAGGCGACAACCCGCTCCAGCACCCCGTATCGGGCCACAAAGGTGTCCAGGTCGTTGGGGCCGTACTCCTCCCTGAACCCGGGGAGGAAGCGGCGGAAGAGGGCGAAAAGGGTGCTGGCGTACCCGCCAAAAAGGGTGCCCGTGAGCACCAGCACCCGCCCCACCCAGTCCGCCAGGACCCCCGCCACAATCCCCTGGGCGCTTCCCTGGCCTTTGTATTCGTGGGCCTCGTCCAGGACGAGGACGTCAAAAAAGCCTTTGGGGAGGAAGCGCTTCAGGGCGTCCGCCAGGGCCACCCGGCGGGGCGGGGCCACCTGCCAGAGGGGTTCTCCGCAAACCGGGCAGGCGCGCTTTTTCCGGGCAAGCGTTTCCCTGGCTCCCGAAGGGGAGAGGGGGATGCCGTCCTTGTCCTGCACGGGCCGTCCGCAGGAGGGGCAGGCGGCGTACCGGATGAGGGTGTCCCGGTGCTTCAGGCTTTTGACCACATAGGCGGGCCTCCAGCCCGGCCCCAGCTTGGCCCGCTCCCGGGAGAGGACCGCCACCAGGGGTGTGGGGAGGGCGGGGAGGCGGCGGATGTCCTCGAGGGAGGAGAGGATGACCGCGTGGAAGCCTTCCGTTTTGGCTTCCCGCCTCCACTTGGCCACCAGGTGGGGCGGACAGAGAACCAAATAGCGGCCCCTGGGGTTGTATCCCATTAAGGCGTCCAGGGCCATTTTGGTCTTCCCAGTGGACATCTCCGCCACCAGGAAGCCCGCCCGGTGCCGCTTCAGGCTCTCCACCATGGCGGTGGAGGCCAGGGCCTGGATGCCCATGGGCTTCCTGCCCCTGGGGACCAGACTGGCCCGCTCCACCACGGGCGGGAAGGCCCGGCGTGCCCGCTCCATGAGGGTCGGGCCGAACCGCTCCATAAACTCAGCCAGGGTGAGGGCGGACTCGCTCATGTTCCTCCTTCAAAAGAAGCCTGGGGGCGGGAAATCCCGCCCCCCTCTTTCCCTTCTGCCCGGCTACAGGGATACGCCGTCAGAAAAGCCTCATAGCGCCTCCTCGGGGATGGGGAGTTCGCCTCCTCTCAGGGCTGAGGCGAGCATCTCCTTGATTTCCCGCACCTGGGACAGGGGCAGGTACAGGGCTTCTATTCCGATGGCGGTGAGGTTTTTCTGGTACGGCTTCACGGCTTCCTTAAACCATTCTACCCATTCGGGAAGGATGGGCAGGTTGAGGGCCCTGGCAAGGTTGGCGGCGGCCTCCTCCCTGGAGGTCCAGACCACCACCCGCTCGCCCACCGCCTCGCTGGTTATCAAGCCGTGCACCACCTGCCCTATACGGGCACGCCGGTACTTGAGTTCGTTCATGCTCCTCCACACGAGGAGGCGCTCCGGGGCCACCACCACGAGGTTTTTGTGGGTAGCAAAGGCTCCCCAGATGGCCTCCACGCTTTCCCGTGTGCCTCCAAAGGACAGGTAGTGGGCCTCCTTGCCCACCGCCACCAGGCGGTGGAGCACGGCTTCCACGCCGTCTTCCGTTCGGATTCGCATTCAGGACACCTCCAGGATGGTTCCGCTTTTGAGGCCCAGGGCCACCACCTTGACCTCAAAGCGCTCCCGGGTGATTTCCCGTACCACGCCCCCCTCCCGTTCCTCAAAGCGAAGGGGCACTTTCTTTACCTCACCCCTCACCAGGTAGGGCTCCCCTTCCAGGTGGACCACCTGGTTGTCCAGGAAGCCCCCGGCCAGCATGAGGGCCAGGTGGGCTTCTTTAAGGGGCAGAAGGGGTCGAACATGCCGTACCTGGCCGGATGGGTGGAAGAGGGGGCTGTTCTCCAGGGCCTTCAGCACCTCCTCCTCGGTTAGCTGGTTCTTGCGGGACAGGTACGCCGTGCCTCCCCCGGGCACCGGGTACACCCACTCGCACTCCTCCAGGGACCCCTGGACCTCGAGGTTCTCTGGCGGGAGGGGTTCTTCCGCCTTCACCCCCAGGACCACGATCTGCTTGAACTGCTGGTACTCGGGCTCGGGGAAGCGCCAGGCGCTGACCTCCTCGTAGTGGGCCGTCAGGTACGGGCTGGCGTCCTCCAGGGTGCTTTCGGGGATGATGTAGACCAGAACCCCCCCTGGCTTCAACGCCGGGGTCCAGTGCTTCAGGAAGGTTAGCTCAAGCCGTTCGCCTTCCCCGTGGTCGTAGGGCGGGTTCAGCCAGAGGAGGCTGAACCCGTGGCCCTGGAAGGTGAAGCTGTCCCCCTGGTACACCCGCAGGCCGTTGGCTACGGCCCGCTTGGCCCTGGCCCGGGATAGCTCAATCCCCTGAACCCTGGCCCGCAGGGCTTGGGCGAGGATGTAAAGGGCTTCTCCTTCCCCCGCACAGGGGTCCATGGCACCCCCTCTTTTCTCACACCCTAGGGGTTGGAGTCAAGTAGCACACGAAGGGATCTTCCTCATTCACACCCGCCCGCCCAGGCCGAGGAGGACGAGGCGTTAGGAGAAGAAGTAAGCCAACCCTTCCAAGAAGAGGAGAACCTGGGTGGCGAAGGCCTCCCGGCCCTCCCCTCTTCGGCAAACGGGCCTTTGGCTTTCTCCAGCCCTTCCCCGGCGCTCGTGAAGGCGGGCACAAAACCCCTGCAGGGGGCCCTCAAGGGGGCGGGGCTCTGGGGAGAGTTCTACAAGGCCTTCCGGCCCGGCTTCCCCTCCGAGGCCCTCTGGGCCGCCTACCTGGCCCGCCTGGAGCGGGAGGCCCTGCCCAAGGGAGAGGTCTTCCTCCAGGCCCTGGCCCTCACCCTGAGGGGGGTGGCCCAGGGAGGGGTGCGCTACCCCGCCCGCTACCTGGAGGCGGTGATGGCGGACCTGGAGGCCCGGACCCCCGCCCCTCCGCCCCCGCCTCAGGGAACCCGGGACGGGATCCTGGACGGGGCCCTCCTCCACCTGCCCGATGGCCGGAGGGGCTACTTCGCCGGCTGGACCGGAGGCGGGGCCAAGGCCTTCGTTGAGGTGGACGGGGTGGCCCACCTGGTGGATAGGGAACTCGTCCTGGCGGCCCGTGTGGTAGGGTGAGGGGGTGGAGACGGTGAGCCTGGTGGCCTCTCAGGACCCCGCTGAGACTTCCCAGAGCGAGGGGCAGTGCCCTAGGGATCAGGCCTACTACGCCTCCCTCTGGAGCGTGGGCCACGTGCGCCTGCGCGAGGTGAAGAAGAAGGACAAGGTGTTCTCCTTTTACCATCTCGAAGCCCCCGGCTATCCCAGGGGTGTGTTTCTGCCCCTCCCCAGGGGTTTGGGTCAGACCTTTCTGAACCAGAGAATCGGGGTCGTCTACGCTCCCAGGACGGACGAACAGGGAGCCCTTAAGGGCCGCCTGGACTACCTGCGCCGGCTGGACCCCACCCTCTGGGAGAGGGCCCCCTACTTCCACCTGCGGGGCCGCCTGGCCGCTGTGGACCTGGAGGAGGGCCGGCTCCAGGTGGAGGTCCGCCCCAACCCCGGGGGCAAGCTCCGGGCCCCCTTCACCCTGACCCTGCTAGCCCCCCTGAGCCTCTTGGAGGCCCTGCCCCCCGTGGGGAGCGCGGTCTACCTGGAAGGGGAGGTGAGGCCGAGGAGCGGCCGCCTGGTGGTCCGGCGCTGGGAGCCCGCCCGCCTTTGGGACGACCCCCAGTAGGCCACTTGGCCCAGGTCCGGGGCGTGGTCCACCTCTCCCCCCTTCCGGGGGCGGTGAGCCTCCGCCTGGAAGGCCAGGGCCTCTTCTCCAAGCGGGTGCGGGCCCAAAGGGGCCTGAGGAAGTGCCTCGTCCCCGGCCTCTACCGGGTGGTCCTCCACCCCCGCACGGACGGGGAGGGCTTCCTCACGGGGCTCTACCTGGCCCACCGGGAGCTCCTCTCCCCCGCCCCCGTGGGGGAGACGCCGGGGGAACCCCTCCGCTTCCTCCTCCTGGGGGAGTGGCTGGGGGCCTGGGCGGGGCTGGGCCGGGTGCGGGTGGTGCCTGGGCCCAAGGAAGAGCCCGAGACCCGGCCCTTCGTCCTCCGCTTCCTCCTTCGCCGCCCCCACCTGGCCCCGGCCCCGGGGGGGCTGGTCCTGGCCCTGGGCCGGGTGGAGCGGGGCCGGCTTGTCGGGGAGGCCTTCCCCCTGACCCCAAGGGCCCTGCCCTAGCCCTCTTCCCGGACCGCCGGCTCCAGGACCTCCCGGGCCCGGGCGTGGGCCCGTTCCAGGCGGCGGAGGGCCTCCTGGAGGGTCTCCCTCAGGACCCGGTGCCCCTCCCGGGGGAGGGAGGCGTAGAGGACCCCCAGGAGGCGGTCTTCCTCTTCCAGGACCTCCATAGCCTCCCGGGCCTTGCCCAGGGCCACCAAGGCCATGCGCACCTCCTCCCATAGCCAGGCGAGGTCGTCCGCCAGCTCCTTCCTGGCCTCGGGGTCGTGGAGGGGGCTCACGGTTGGTTCCCGTAGACTCCGTCCCTACTCGCTTCTCTGAGGGAGAGGAGCGTGGGCTGGGCCACGCGCTTTGCGCCGTTCCCTCCCTCCTCCTCTCCAACCGCTTCAGCTTCTTGGGGTTCCCCCTCTTCTCCCCCAGGCGGTTCCCGCTGTTCAGGAGTCGGGGTCGGAAGTTCATCCACGATAAAGAGGGGGCCCTCCAGAACCTTTTGTAGGAGCTCCTTCTGCTCAGGATAGATCTCCAAGGTCTTCTCCAAGACCCAGAGGAGTTCCAGAAGCTCCCGGCCTAGGTCCGGGGTCCATTTTGAGGGGACGATACCATCCAGGGGGCTGCTCTTCCGCCCCCTCCTGTTCTTCTGGCGGAATCCCAGCCAGCTCTTCACCGGAAAGAAGCCGGAGACCTCAAACCCGTAGACCTCTGGGGCCACGTCCTCTACCTTCCCGTCTCCCACGTGAAGGATTCTCGTCTCGGGGTCGTAGTTGTGCCCCTCGGGGTAGGCGGAGGGGGGCTTGGCCCAGCGGGCTCTGCCCTTGGGGGGCCAGCTCCGCCCCTCGGCGTACCGTTCCCCGTAGGTGTGGAGCCAGAGGAGGTGGGCTCCCAGCTCCACGCCCTCCCTGAAGAGGCTGGGGTCCTTGGTGAGCGGGACCCTGGGCCCAGGTACCCTGAGCTCTTCCGCGAAGCGTTCCGTGTAGGCGGGGTGGGCCAGGAGGGCGTAGACGTAGGCGGCGAAGCCATCGGGGGAGACGGGAAAGCCGTAGGCCTCTTCCAGGAGCTTTAGGAGGCCCCGTGTCAGGTTAGGCTCCAAGCCCTCCCGGTCGCGGAAGAGGGGGATGACGTCCTTCCCGCCGAAGGAGCCCCTAAAGTGGTGCCGGTCAGGAACGTAAACCGTGGCCACCAGGGCAGGTCCTCTTCCTAGGGGGGCGGTGAGGAGGGAGGTGAGGTACACCTGCCTCTCGCTCCAGGTCTGCCACAAGGGGGGACGAGGACGGCTACACACCCTCCCGTCCGCGATGGCCCAGGCGCGGTCAAAGCTCCGGTAGCCGTAGCGCACGATGGCCTCGGGCGGGTCCCCAGGACCAAGTGTGGCAATGGGGGGCAAGGGCTGGGAACTGAAGATGGCGGGATGACTCTTTGCTAATAGGCGGTCTTTTGTTTCCCGAAAGAGCGCAGGCCTTTCTCCGGGGGGGGCTTTCAGGAGGATCTCCCAACGCTTTTTCAGGACTTCTTCGGTGGACCCGATGGGCCAGGTGCGCTTGAACTCTACCCCCGAGTGTTGCCAGGGGAAGAGGTCCGTGAGCTTGGGCCACCTGGCCCACTCCCCGCCCGCCTCGGGGACGAAGGGGGCTTGCCAGTCCCCGGGGGCTTCCTGGAAGGGGATGTCCTTGAGGGGGGGAAGCTCATCCAGCTCCTTCAGCTTCCCCTCCCGGGTAGTGGGCGCCAGGCGGTGGTAGAAGACCCGGGCCGGGGTTTGGGAGTCCTGGGGGCCGCGCCGCACCACCAGGGCGATGGCCACGGGGGTCTGGATGTTGAAGACGTTCTCCTCCCTCACCGCTCCCCTGCCCTCTCCCCCCAGGTCCAGGATGTAGACCCGGTCCGCTACCCGGCGGACGTGTTCCCGCATCCCGGCGAAGCCCAGACCCCGGAGGTAGGAGCTGGGGGTGATGAAGCACAGGACCCCGCCACGTTCTGGGTCCTGCTCAAAGACCTTCCACAGGGCGAAGCGCCAGAAGTAGACGTAGAGGTTGTAGAGGTTCTTGAGGTGTATTCCCAGGCCCGCCTCCCTGGCCGGCTGGAGGAAGTCCTCCATGAGGGGGTAGGGTTCCCGGGGTCCCTTCAGGACCCAGCCCCCCTTCCTCTCGCGCTCCTCCTCGCTTTCCCCTTCTACCCGATCGTAGGGGGGATTGCCCAGGACCACCAGGATGGGCTTGTCCCGCTTGAGTTCCGCGGCCCTTTTGCGCTCCTCCGCCAGGCGCTCGTAGAAGAAGACCTGCTCTAGAGGGGGGGCCTCCGGGGCCTCCAAGGTGTCGGCCAGGTAGAGGTTGAGGCCTTCCTCGGGAAGGGAGCCCCCTTCCCCTTGGATCGCCTGGGAGAGGCGGAGCTGGGCCACGGCGTAGGGGCCCACCATGAGCTCTATGCCGTGGAGGCGGGAGGCCACTTCTTTCGCGTACTGTCCCCGGTAGCCCCTCCCGTAGAGGGAAGCCACGTTCGCGAGCGCCCGTTCCAAGGTGGCGAGGAGAAAGGTCCCCGTGCCCATGGCGGGGTCCAGGACGGTGACCTTCTCGTGGGCCAGGCCCTCCGCCAGGCCGAAGCCCTCTTTCAGCGCCTCGTCCACCAAGCGCACCATGGCCCTGACCACGGGCACCGGGGTGTAGTAGACCCCCATGTCCTTGCGGAGATCGGGGTCGTACGCCTGCAGGAAGTCCTCGTAGAAGTAGAGCCAGGGGTCAACGCCATGGACGTGGAAAACCGAGGGATCCACCGCCCGGAGGGCCCGCCGCAGGAGGTCGTAGGCGGGGCGGATCTCCGCCAGGAGCCGGGGGTGGTTGGCCACGAAGAGGGCCTCCATGAGGAGGCCGTACCGCCCCTCCAGGAGCTCCAGAGCCCGCTCCAGGTAGAGGGGCTCCTCCCCGCTGTCTAGGGCCGCGGCCAGGAGGAAGCCGTAGGTGATGAGCTGGGCGTAGGCGTCGGCGAAGACCCTCTCATCCCCCTCGGGCAGGAGGTTTTTGCGCCACTCTTCGCGAAGACGCGCCAGTTCCCCCTTTGGGTTTTCCCTCACCTCCTCCAGCACCGCCTCCCGCAGGAAGCGGGCCAGGGGGGCGAGGAAGCGGGCCAGCTCCTGGGGGTTCCTGGGGACCAGGGGCTTCCAGTTGAGGAAGTCCAGGAAGAGCTCCCGCAGAGCTTCGGCGTCGCCCTCCGAGGCCAGTCGCACCTCCCGGACCTTCTGCCCCTCGCGGAAGAGGGCGAAGTCCCGCCCGTCCGTGTAGACCAGATTGGGTAGCTGGCGGAACCTCTCCCACTGCTCCCGGTCGTGGCCCCTGTACCTTTCGGGGTCGGCCCCCTTGCCCGGGGCTTTGAGCTCCACGAAGCCCACCAGGAGCCCCTGGTGCTTCACCCCTAGGTCCGGCTTGCCCACTTTGGTATCCCCTTTGGGACGGGCCTCAATGACCACCCGCACCCCCAGGGTTTCCTCCAAAAGCCCCTTCACCAACGGGATGAGCTGGGCCTCGGGCTCGGCCTCGCCCTGGGCTAGGGCCTGAACCCGGCGAAGCTCGCTCAGGTATTTCCTTACACTGAGGACCCAAGTGTCTTCCGTCATCGCTTCTCCAAGAGGGCCAGGAGCTCTCTGACCTTCTCCTCCACCGCCCGCCGCTTCTCCGGAGGGAGGCTTTCCGGGTCCAGCCGGGCGAGCCTCGTCGCCACCTCCTTGTGCCAGGGAGGAGGCACCTTCTCCTTCACCAAGACCTCCCGCACCCTGGCCTTGAGCTCCCTCAGGGAGAGGCCCCCCTTGGCCTCCTCCAGGAGCCGGGCCCGGGCATTGAGGTCCTTCACCTTCTTGAGCTCCAGGGCAGCGGTGTAGGGGAGGGTGCCCTCCTCCAGGGCCGCCCTCAGGTCCTCGGGGAGCCCTAGGAGGGGGAGGCGGTGTTGTACGAAGGACTCCCAGGTCATTCGCCCTAAGGCCTTGAAGATCTCTTCTACCCTTTGGGCATCCTTAGGGACAACGTTGTCCCTAATCCGCCCCTCTTTCGCGTTTTTCATTTGCCGGAGGAGCCCCACCACCTCTTCCCTCGTCTTCCCCAACTCTTCCGATAGGAGCTCCAGCACCCCCAGGGTCTCCTCGTAGGGGTTCAGGTCCTCCCGTTGCAGGTTCTCCACCAGGGCGAGGAGGCGGGCCTCCTTCTCCGGAAGGTCCAGGACCCGGACCGGGACTTCGGCGAGCCCCGCCATCTTCGCCGCCCGGTAGCGCCTCTCCCCGGCCACGATGGCGTACCGCCCGTCCCCCAGGGGCCGCACCAGGAGGGGCTGGAGGACCCCCTTCTCCCGGATGCTCTCGGCGAGGGCCTCGAGGTTCTCGAAGCGCCTGCGGGGCTGGGGGGAGGGGAGTAGGGCCTCGAGGGGGAGGTGCGATGTGGCGGGACTTTTGGCTTCCTCCACCAGGCCCTTCAAGTAAGCGCGGATGGCGCTCACGCCACCACCTCCTCAAAGCGGAACACCCTCTTGAGCAAGAAGTCCGTGAGCAGAGCTACCTCCTCGGCGGCCTCCCGGTCTCCGGTGAGCTGGATCGGTATCTGTCCCTCAGTGGCCTTTCGATGGGGGCCAGGGCGATAGGCTACACGCGGGGCCACGGGTGCGATTTCCTCTAACTCCCCGAGGGCTTGGAGGATGCGGTTGTCCCCTTGGGTCCTGGCGTCGTACTTGGTGGGGATGAAGGCCGAGATGATGTGGCTCCTCCCCGCTACCCCTTCGGGGTTCACTTTTCTGAGGGCTTCCCGGTACTCTTTGGCTACCTGGACCACTGCTCCGAGGGCTTGGATGCCCTTGGCCCCTGTTTCTACGGGAACGAGCAGGCCGTCCCCCGCCAGGGCGGCCATCACCGCCAGGGAGCCCAAGGAGGGGAGGGAGTCTACCAGCACCAAGTCGTACTCCCCCTCCACCCTTTCTAAAGCCGTGCGCAATGCCAGAGCTCCCAAAGGCTTTTTGTCTAGTTCAAGTTCCCCCATGGCCAGGTTCACCGAGGCGGGAATCAGGTAGAGGTTCCGGCCTACCTGCCTAGGGCGTGGAAGAAGATCCTGACGGATGACCTTGAGGAGGGTTTCCTCCTCTTCCACGGAGTTGGGGTCCACGCCTAACCAGGCGGTGAGGTTGGCCTGGGGGTCGGCGTCCACCAGGAGGACCCGGTACCCCCTCGAGGCCAGCTCGAACCCCAGGTCCCGGGCCAGAGAGGTTTTCCCTGCCCCGCCTGCGTGGGTGAAGAAGGTATAGGTCTGGGTCCCCTGCTCGGGTCCATCCACCACCTCAGGGATGTACCAGTAGTGGCCGAGGCGAACGGCTTCCACCCGGCCCTCCCGAATCCACTTCCGCGCCAGGCTTTCCGACATTCCCTCCTTGCGGGCCCACTCCAGGAGGGGTATCAGCCTTTCCCTGCGCATGGTGGAAGACTACCAGATAGGTGCGCATAGGCGCAAGTAGGCGTAAGGCAAACCTTGGCCACGTTCTTCGGCTTGCCCCTTCAGAGATACGCTTCTTCTCACGCCATTCGCCCTCTCCCAAGGGCGGGGATGTATACTGGGACTGGCGGTCAGGAAGGGGCTCTATTTGAGGGAAGACCAGGACCTACTCTTGAAGGAGCGGGCCCGTAAGTTGGGCGTTTCCGAGGCCCAGTTGGTTCGCATAGCTTTGGACCGGTTTCTCTCCGGTGAAGAGGGGGAAGCCACCGCCAAGGCGAGGGCTTCCCTTGAGGCGTTTCTGGCGGAGGCCCGCCATCTTGCTGGGACCCACCGTTTCCCTGAAGGCTGGCGCCTAAACCGGGAGGCGCTATACGCCGAGGAGGGGCGCGGGAGGAGTTGACGACAGTCGCCATTTATCTCGTCATTCAGAGGTTGTCGTAAAAGTGTGGTATCCTTGAAGGGCGACTCTTAGACGATATTACCCCAGCGACCTAACCGACGAGGAGTGGGCCCTCCTGGAGCCTCTCATCCCCGCCCCCAAGCCCTGCGGCCGGCCCGCCAAGGTGTCCAGAAGAAAGATCATGAACGCCATCCAGAAGGTGTTCCCCTAAAGGGGAAGCACGTTACGTCCTGAAGAACGGCATCCCCTGGCGAGCCAGGGGGAAACGATGGGGCGAAAAGGGCCAAAGGGAGAGAACGCCAGATCCTAACGGACACCGGGGATCGCCTCCTGAAGGTCTTTGTCCACCCGACCCATGAGCCTGATGGGTGGGGTGGGCGGGCCTTTGATACCCCCGTACCCCAGGGCCAAGGCGGGGCCGCGAGCCCTTGCGGCCAGCCGGGGCGCAGGGTACCGTGAGCTCATGATGGTCCTGCTCTACGAGGACCTCGAGGTCCCCCCCCACCTCCGGGACCGCCTGGAGCGGGTGCTGGAAGCCCTGCGCTCTGGGCACCTGGCCCAGGCCGAGCTCAAGAAGCTGACGCCCACCCCCTACTTCCGCGCCAAGCTCAGCGACAAGGACCGCCTCCTCCTCAAGCCGGTGCGGGTGGGGGAGGAGGGGGCGTGGCTGGTCCTCGAGGTCATCCCCAACCACGCCTACCACCGCTCCCGCTTCCTCCGGGGGGCGGAGGTGCGGGAGGAGGAGGTCTTGGCCCCGGAGTCCGCCCTTGCCCAAGCCGAACCCGTGCGCCACCTGGACCTCAAGGCGCCCCGCTTCCGCCTCCTGGACAAGCCCCTCACCTTTGACCAGGCCCAGGATGCGGTCCTCCGCGCCCCGCTTCCCCTCCTCCTCCTGGGCCCGGCGGGCTCCGGGAAAACCGCCCTGGTACTGGAAAAGCTTCGCCAGCAGGCGGGGCGGGTCCTCTACGCCACCCTCAGTCCCTTCCTGGCCCGGGAGGCCCGCCGCCTTTACTTCGCCCACGGTTACGAGAACCCCTACCAGGAGGCCGACTTCCTCTCCTTCCGCGAGTTCCTGGAAACCCTCGAGGTGCCCGGGGGAAGGGAGGTCGGCTTCCGCGACTTCCTCCGCTTCTTCGCCCCCCGGGCCCGGGCCTATCCCTTTACCCACGCCCACGCCCTCTTCGAGGAGTTCCGGGGGGTGTTGCTGGCAAGCCCCGAGGGGCCCCTCTCCCTGGAGGCCTACCAGGCCCTGGGGGTGCGCCAGAGCCTCTACCCCAAGGACCTGAGGCCCCAGGTGTACGCGCTCTTCCAGAAGTACCTGGACTTCCTCCATGAGGAGGGGCTCTACGACCCGAGCCTTCTCGCCCACCGCTACCGGGAGCGGGTGGAGCCCACCTACGACTTCGTGGCGGTGGACGAGGTCCAGGACCTCACCCTGGCCCAGGTGGACCTGCTCCTCAGGAGCCTCAAGGCCAAGGGTGCCTTTCTCCTCGCCGGGGACAGCCACCAGATCGTCCACCCCAACTTCTTCAGCTGGGCGACCCTTAAAAGCTACTTCTTCCGGGAGGACGCCCAGGCCCTGGAGCGCATCACCGTCCTCAAGGCCAACTACCGCAACGCCCGCAAGGTCTCCGAGCTCGCCAACCGCCTCCTCCGGCTCAAGCAGGCCCGCTTCGGTTCCGTGGACCGGGAGAGCACCTACCTGGTGGAGCCCCAGGGGGAGCGGGAGGGGCGGGTGGTCCTCCACCCGGCGTCGCCCGAGCTCCTGAAGGAGCTGGACCGGAGGATCCGCCAAAGCGCCCAGGTGGCGGTGGTGGTCCTCCGGGACGAGGACAAGGAGCGGGCCCGCCAGGCCCTGGGCACGCCCCTCCTCTTCTCCGCCCAGGAGGTGAAGGGCCTGGAGTACCCCACCGTGGTTCTCTTCCGCCCCGTGGATAGCGCCCCCGAGGTCTACCGGGAGGTGGCCCGGGGAGTGGGCCCGGAGGACCTCGAGGGCCCCCTGACCTACCGCCGGGCCCCGGACAAGGAGGACAAGTCCCTGGAGGTCTACAAGTTCTTCACCAATGCCCTCTACGTGGCCGTGACCCGGGCCGTGGAGGAGGTGGTCTGGCTGGAGGAGGACCCCCAGCACCCCTTCCTGCGCCTGCTGGGCCTGGAGCCCGGGAAGGAGCTGGAGGTGGCCGCCCGGGCCTCCAGCCGGGAGGAGTGGGCCAGGGAGGCGGCCCGCCTCGAGGCCCACGGCAACCTGGAGCAGGCCCAGGCGGTGCGGGAGGCCTTCCTCAAGGAGCGTCCCGTGCCCTGGACCGTGTACGACCGGGAACGGGTCCGGGCCCTCCTGCCCGAGCTCCACGCGGACCGCCTTCGCGGGAAGGTCCTCAGGGAGCTCTACGAGTACGCCCTCTTCCACCGGGCCCGCCCCCTCCTGGAGGCCCTAGCCCAGGCGGGCCACGAGGGGGCGCGGAACATCCTACGCCCCCTCCTGGCCCCAAGCCTGGAGTACGGCGAGGAGCAGTTCCGCAACCTGGAGCGGCGCCTTGTCCGGAGCTACGAGGGGCGGGGGTGGAAGGAGGTGCTCTGGGATGTGAAGGACTTCGGGCCCGACTTCCGCACCCCCTTGGGCCTCACCCCCCTGATGCTGGCGGCCCGGGCGGGGAACCGGGAGCTCCTCGAGGCCCTCCTGGCCCAAGGGGCCGATCCCGAGGCCCGCGACCCCTTCGGTTACACCCCCTTCCTCCACGCCCTGGAGCGGGCCCTCTCGGACGAGGCCTTCGCCCGCGAGCGCTTTCCCCTGGTGGCGGACCTCCTCGCGCCCACGGCCCTGGACCTCCAGGCCGAGGGGCACCTCGTCCGCCTTTACCCCCGGATGCCGGAGTACTGGGCCTTCCTCGCGGCCTTGGCCAGCCTTAAGGCCCTGGCCCTTCCCTTGCTGCGCCTGCGGGGGCCCCTCATGGAGGAGGGGGTCACGGCCCGCTACCTGGCGGAGGCCCTGGGCCACCTGCCCCCCGCCCTCCTCCCCGCTCCCTTGGCCCGCAAGGAGACCCTGGGGGAGCGGAGGGCTTATTTGGGCGCGGTCCTGGCCCGGAGCGAGGTGGAAAGCGACTACCGTCCCGCCCGCAGGCTCTTCCTCAGGCTGCGGCGGGGGCGGTACCTGCCCAACCCCCATCTCCTCCTGCGCCCAAAGGAGGGGGAGGCGGCCTGGACCCCCTTGGGGGAGGTGATGGACCTGGAGGGGCTTGGGCTAGGGCGGCTCCACCTCGAGGGGCAGAAAAGGCGGGCTTGACGCAGGACTCCCTCTCCCCTTGACCCCGAGCCGCCGGGAGCGGGGCGAACACCCCGAAAAGCCCGGTCTCCACCGACCTTCCCCGTCGCCCTATCTAAACCGGTTCCGGCGGCCCTTTGGGAGCCGGGCTGGGGGGAGGCGCAAACAGCTGAAAAATAGCCCACAAATCCGCACACTTGTTCTCTTTCGTTCCCGGTTCATCCAAAAGCGCAAGACTTCGCGGAGGGTGGCGAAAGAGGCAAAGGGGGGTAAAATGAACCCAAGGATGCCCAAGGGCGAAGCCCCGAAGCTCTACCTCGGCGTCCACGCCCGCCTGGTCTTCCTCAAGGAGGAAGACAAGCGGGCCGTCTTGGACCTGATGCGCCGCTTCTCCAGCGCTACACGCTTCGCCTACAACCGCCTTCTGGAAGGGCGGGATCGGAAAGAACTCAAACGGGAGGATAGTCCCCTCTGCAGGCTCTTCGGCCTCAACACCCGCTACGCCGACGGGGCCATAGAAAAGGCCCAGGCCACCCTGGACTCTGCCCGGGAGCTGGGCCAAGACCCCCGAAAAGTGGTCTTCGGGGGAAGGAAGACTTTTGAACAGCTCAAGCGCAAACACCTCTCCGGCAAGGCCCTTTTGGCCCTGAAGCGGGAGTGGAAGGAAAGGAGGCAGGGCCTCCTCTACTCCCGGGGGGACGCCACCAAGAAGGGCAACGCCAACCTGCGCCTGGAACCCCAAGGGGATGCCCTCTGGCTCCGGGTCAACCTGGGGAACGGCGCTTATGTCCGTGCCCTGGTCAAGACCTCCCACCCCCAGCTGAAGACCCTGCTCCAGAGGGCCTACGCCTCCCTCCCCTACAACGTGACCCTCCGGCTCAAGGACGGCAAGGTCTACGCCCTCTTCACCTGGAGCGAGGGGCTTCCCCCTCCCGTCCACACGAAGGCGAACGGGGTCCTGGGGATAGACGTGAACGGCGACCCCTACCACCTGGCGCTGGCGGTGGTCTCTCCCGAGGGAAACCTGAAGCGCCACCTCACCCTCTCCCTGGGGGAGGTGGACCGGGCTCCCAACAAGGGAGCTAAGGAACTCCTCCTCTGGAAGGTCGCCCACCAGGTGGTGGCCGCCGCCGAGGAACACGGGGTTGCCATCGCCACGGAAAAGCTCAAGTACCTCCGTAAGTCCCGGAGAGGAGACGGCTCAGGCCGGCACTTCCGCCGCAGAGAGCACCGCTTCGCCTACCGGTCCCTCTTGGAGAAGATTCACTCCCTCGCCCGAAAGCGGGGCGTGGAGGTCCTGGAGGTGAACCCCCAGGACACTTCCACCATCGGCATGCTCAAGTACGCCCCCCTACTTCACCTCTCCAAGGACGTGGCCGCGGCCCTCGTGATCGGGAGAAGGGCCCTGGGGTACGAAGAGAAGCTCCCCAAGGGCTACCGGGCCCTCCTTCAAAACAAAAGCTTCCTCGCCCACGCCGAGGGGTTCTACCAAAGCCGCCTCCAGGAGCTAAAGAAGCTCAAGGAAGCGGAAAAGAACCCCCACCTCAGGCGGAGGCTTTCCCGGGACATGGGGAAGGCTAAGGCCGCTCTGACCCTCGTCTCAAGCCTTCAGGGCTCACCAGGGAGCCGGAAGGGGATAACCAAGGGAAGGAACCCCTCCGGTGCCCATCCCTGGCGGGTCCTGAGGGTAGGTCTCTTCCTTCCCCTTCTCGGGCTTGAGGTGCCCAGGGACCTTTCTCCCCTCAAGCCCATCCTACACCTCGCTCCGCTGACCCAGGGATCGTGGAAGGGGTGGAAGGTGGGCTCAGGTCCTTCTCCTGGTGGAGGGCCGGAGTGCACTAATGTGCACTTTTACTGACCAGGGTGCGCGCAGGCAGGGTCGGGAAGGGAAGGGGAAAAGTTTCACTTGCAAGGGGTTTCTAGAAAGCGGAAAGAGCAGGCCTGGTTTTAAAGAACAACTCCAGGCCCCTGATGATCAATCATTCATTCATTCAAGAGGTAAACACCTCTTTTTGATTAAAGACTTGATCAACAACAGGGTGAAGTCGGCTTGCGATGGGGAGACGCTTTCCCCGGCGCAAACGCCCCAAGTCTTCCGATAAAAGGGCCCCTTTCTCCCCAAGTCTTCCGATACTAACTCCCCAAGTCTTCCGATAGGGGAGAGGGCGAACTCCCAAGTCTTCCGATAGCGATTCCCCAAGTCTTCCGATACCAACTCCCCAAGTCTTCCGATAGGGGAGAGGGCGAACTCCCCAAGTCTTCCGATAGCCTGCCCACGGGCAGGAGTGGGCTACTGGACGGAGAAATCCCTTTTTGCCTTTTCGGGCTCCCCAAGTCTTCCGATACCCGGGCCCCCTCAGTCCGGTAGGCCCCTACGAAACTTTTCCAGCCAATCGTCCAGCTTGTTGACCGCCAGGGCTTCCTTGAGCTCCTCCACGAGCCGCCTTGGCTCCAGGGCCCCCGCCTCCATGAGCCGGGCCAGGTCCTCCAGCTCCCCCACGCTCACCCGGGAGCGGAGGACGAGGTGGGCCACCTGCAACGCCCGCCGCACCTGGGCCTCGAGGGGCATGGCGGCCCACTCCCGGGCGGCCTCCTCCTCCAGCCGCCGCGCCTCCTCTTCCTCTTGCACGGCCTGCTTCCGGGGTGGGCGCTTGGCGCGGATCGGCCGCTCGTACTTGCCCGTGGCGTCCCGGATCACGTCCACGAGGAAACCGAGGCGGTTCTTGGGCCGGTAGCCCGCCTCCAGGATGGCCCGGTACCGGTCCAGGCGCTCCCGGATGTGGGCCAGGGAGTATCGGCGGGCCAGGGAGTAGGCGGAGGTGAAGGAAAGCCCCTCC
>ENA-ORXB01001883-ORXB01001883.1-sediment-metagenome-genome-assembly--contig:-NODE-1883-length-21301-cov-6.762015_pt1 | contig 21301 bp, 18 predicted proteins | sample MGYA00237863_ERZ511475 | MGnify/ENA primary metagenome ERZ511475 (study PRJEB26305, sample SAMN06343858) | sediment metagenome | isolation source: hot spring sediment | place: Canada: British Columbia... | reverse complement strand
GCAGTAGCGGCACCGCAAGTTGCACCGGTCGGTGACCGATATCCGCAGGTACGTTATCCGCCGGTTAAACGGGTCAACAAGCGGGGCGGAACCGTTACCAGCCATCTTTTAACTCCCTTCAACCCGAAACCCTCGGCCGGACCCGGTCGGCCTCATCATTGGGGAAGCCGTCCGATACCCCCGGACCTAAACTATTCTGGATAGCTTCCAATTCGCTTCCGGCTGTTCAGCCTTTCCGGCCGTAGCTCCAGGCCAGGGCCAGACCCGTCAGAACCGCCCCGCCGATGATGTTTCCAAGGGTTGCCGGAACCTGATTCCACTGCCACCAGGTGTCCAGGGTAATGGGGGCTCCGGCAAGCATCCCGGCCGGCATCACAAACATGTTGACGACCGAATGTTCATAGCCCAGGCCAAAAAAGGTGAAGATGGGCAGCCAGATGGCCGCGATCTTTCCGACGGTTGACCTGGAGGCAAAGCCGAGGACTGCCCCAACGGTCACGAGCCAGTTGGCCAGGATTCCCTTGGTCAGGGCGGTGAGCCAGCCCCGCCAGCCCAGCTCGGCGTAGGCTACGGTTTTCGCCAGGGCCAGCTGGCGCAGCTGCTCCCCCACCGGCCCGGCGTCGTGGTCCCACCAGCCGGTCAGGGCGGCGACCGCCAGCACGGCGAACCCAACCCCGCCGATGAGGTTGCCCAGGTACACCCACCACCAGTTGCGGAGGAGCTGCCCGCCCATCACCCGGCCGGCATACCAGCCGGCCGGGAGCAGGGCGAAGTTTCCGGTTGCCAGCTCCAGGCCGAGGAGGGCCATAATGCAGAACCCGACGGGGAAGGCCAGGGCCCCGGCGACCCGCGGCAGGCCCTGGGCCCAGATGGTCGCCGCCAGGAGGGTTGCCGCCCCGAGAAAGGCGGCGCTCAGGATGCCGCGGACCACCATTGGGGCCACGCCCAGCCCGGCCTTCCGCTCGGCGGCCTCGATGACGGCCGCCGTGAGCTCATACGGCGTGAGGGCATCGCCCGGTGCCGCCTGAATCTCCTTTACTGCTACCTCCGGCATGGCACCTCCTCCCCTTTACTGCCGGCTGAATGCCCGCCGGTCACCCCCGCCGACCGGCGGCTCGACCCCCTAACGGCGTCTCCGGTAGGTCGTCCGTGCGGGCGCCCGGCTGGCCTTAAGGCCGAAGTAGCCCCCGACTATCAGGATCAAAAGGGCCAGGGCCAGGGCGAAGGGCACGGCCCCGCCCTCCTCGCCCAGGGCCAGAAGGATTCGGGATAAGCCGAAGACCCAGATGAACGTTACTACCGCCGCCGCAAAGGGAACCCCGAGGCCCAGCAACAGCTTCTTTCTCACAGCTCAGGCACCCCCTTCTCTTCCCGGTCAAAGGTCACGAAGAAATCCACGGCCGCCACCGCCCACACCGGTATGCTCCCGACGACCTTCATCAGGAGCCCGCCGATCAGCTGGTCCGTCAGGGGGTCAAGCCCAAAGGGCTTCGGTGTCGTCCCGTAGTAGGCGTAAATGAGCCCATCGGAGAAGGTGATAAAGGCGCCGATGACGCCCGGAATAATCCCGAGAAAGAAAAGATAACCCAGCCTCAGAAGCCAGGGAAGCCTCAGCTCCGGCAGGGGGCCCAAAATCGGCCACCAGACAAGTAACGCCGTCCCCAGGAAGGTTAGGTGCTCAAGCTGGTGGTAAAACCCGTTCTCGTGGACCAGGCCGTAATAGCGGGGGATGTGCCAGAAGACCAGGCCGGCGCTGAAAAGGCCGAAGCCCACCAGGGGGTGAAGGACCACCCTCAGCAGCCCCTTCAGCCAGGCCGGCCGGCCGAGGAGCCGGTAAAGGCGGCTCACCAGCCGCCTCACAACCCACGGGGGGATCCCCAGCAGCAGGAGCACCGGCGTCACCAGGGTGAACACCAGGTGCTGGGCCATATGCACCGCGAAAGAATACCTGGCCGCAAGCTCCGCCAGCGGGGTTCCTTCAAAGAGCAGAATCGTAGAGAGGCCGCCGAGAAAGCAGGCTACATGCCTTGAGGATACCGGATAGACCCAGAGAAGGTCCGGGCCGGCGAGGCGGCGCCTCAGCGGCCCCACATAGGCCAGGTAGGCCCCGGCCACCAGCAGGACCTGGGCCAGGAAGCCGTAGTTTAAAGTCCAGGGAACGAATACCCCGCCGATCACCATATCGGGCCCGGGTAGAGTAGCGTCCCGAACAGGGCCATTATCGCAATGCCGACGGCTATCATCATGAGCAGGGGGCCGCTGAAGACAAACGCCAGTATCCTGTTGTCAAATTTCAGGTGCATGAAGTAAAGCACGACGAGGGCAAACTTTATCGCCGAAAGCACCAGGAGCACACTGATGGTGAGGCCCCGGGCCAGGGCCACGTAGTAGGTGGCCACCTCCAGCAGGGTCACCACCGCCAGCACCACCGCCACCTGGATATATGTCACCGTAAGGTCGTGGAGCTCCGACCCGACCTCCGCAGGCGGGTCCGGCTTCTTTTTGTGTTCGGTCCTGGCCATCAGCCCGATACCCCCTTTAGTACGGCAAAAGGTAGACTACCGTGAAAATCACGACCCAGACGATGTCCACGAAGTGCCAGTAGAGGCCCGCAACCTCCACCGTGAGGGCCTGCCGCGGGGTCAGCCTCCCCAGAAGGGAGGCGAAAAGTAGCGAAAGCAGGATAAGTATGCCGACGGTTACGTGGGTCCCGTGAAAGCCCGTAAGCACGAAGAAGGTCGTCCCAAAGAGGTTCACTTCCAGGGTGAGCCCCTTGTGGACGAAGGTGGTGAACTCGAAGACCTGGCCCCCGACAAAGATTGAGCCCAGCATGGCGGTAAGCAGCAGCCAGATGCGGGTGGCCGGCATGTTCCCGAGTCGGATGCTGTTCACCGCCAGGGCCATGGTCAGGCTGCTCATGAGGAGAACGAAGGCGCTGATGGACGTGTACGGGATATTAAAAATCTCGTGGGGGTGCGGCCCGGTCAGGCTCTGGCCCCGGTAGGCCTGATAGGTGGCAATCAGGCTGCCGAAGAAGAAGCAGTCCGAGCCCAGAAAGAGCCACATGAGGAGCTTCGAGGGGTGTATCCCCGTACTTGTGTAGTGCTCTGCCGCCCCGTGGACGTGGGCCATGGGCCAAACTCCTTATCCTGCGGGTTCGAAAGACCAGCCGTACGAACCGAACACGGTTATCAGGGCCCCGAGGCCGACGAGGGCCCAGCCCAGGGGCCCGAGGCCGCCGACCTCGACCGGCCTCAGCATCACCGCCCCGAACATCCCCAGCGCAATCCCGAAGGCCACAATCAGCGGGTAATACGAGGGGTTGGGCAGGTGGATGTGGGTCCCGTGGCCGTCGCCGTGCCCGGGGTTGTCGGAAGCGTATCCATCCCCGTCCCCGGGATTATGGCCGGACAGCGGCCGGCGGGAGGCCGCCGGAGCCTGGGCCCGCTCCCCGTGGGCGCCGTACTTCCTGGCCCAGAACTCGTCCCGGTGGCTTACCGCCGGTATCTCGGCGAAGTTGTAGGCCGGCGGGGGCGAAGGGATCATCCACTCCAGGGTTCGGCCGTCCCAGGGGTCATTCCCGGCCGGTGCCCCGGACCTCAGGCTCTTGACGGCGTTTATGACGAAGACCAGGGTTCCCAGGGCCATCAGGAAGGCTGAGGCGCTCTCGAAGGCGTTCCAGAAGTCCCAGCCGAGGCCCGCCGGGTAGGTGTACTGGCGCCGGGGCATCCCCCACAGACCCAGCAGGTGCATCGGCCCGAAGGTCAGGTTGAAGCCCAGGAAGAAGAGCCAGAAGTGGAGCTTCCCCAGACCCTCGTCCAGGAGCCGGTTGGTATACTTGGGCCACCAGTAGTAGATCCCGGCAAAGATGGCGAAGACGATCCCGGCCACCACGTAGTGGAAGTGGGCGACGACGAAATAGGTGTCCGTCTGCTGGTAGTCGCTGGGCACCGTCGCATGCATCACCCCGGAGATGCCGCCCACTGTGAAGACGGCGATGAAGGCCAGGGCAAAGAGCATGGGCGTCTTTAGCTTAAGCTCCCCCCGCCAGAGGGTTGCCAGCCAGTTGAAGATCTTCACCCCGGTGGGTATCCCGATGAGCATGGTGGTTATTCCGAAGACCGTGTTGGCCACCGGGCCGAGACCCGTCGCGAACATGTGGTGGGCCCACACCCCGTAGCTCAAAAGCGCAATGAAAATCCCAGAGAAGACGATAAAGGGGTAACCGAACAGGGGCTTTCTGGAAAAAACCGGCAAAACCTCGGAGATGACCCCCATTGCCGGCAGAACCAGGATGTACACCTCGGGATGGCCGAAGATCCAGAAGAGGTGTTGCCAGAGGATGGGATTGGCCCCCGCGGCGGGATTGAAGAAGTTCGTCCCGAAGAGCCGGTCAAACATCACCTCAATCAAAGCGATGGCCAGTACCGGCAGGGCGAAGATCATCAAAAACGAGGTTATGAAGGCCATCCAGGTAAAGACCGGCATCCTGAAAAGGCTCATTCCGGGGGCCCGGTGGTTTATAACCGTGGCCACGAAGTTCAGCCCCGCGGCCACCGACGAAATCCCCAGGGCCTGAAGGCCCATCACGTAGAAGTCAGGCCCGAGCCCGGGATTAATGTTCACCTCGGTAAGGGGTGCATACCCGAACCAGCCCACATCCGGGGCGTGGCCCCAGAGCCAGCCGAGGTTCAGCACCAGCGAGCCGAAGAGGAACATCCAGTAGCTGAAGGCATTGAGCCTCGGGTAAGCCACGTCCCTGGCGCCGATCTGCAGGGGAACAACCAGGTTGAAGAGGGTGCCGTTAAAGCCCATCACCACCAGGAAGATCATCGTGAGCCCGTGTGTGGTGAAGATCTGGTTATACGTCTCGGGGTCCAGGAACGTGTTTTCAGGGCGACTCAGTTGCAACCTGATCAAAAGGGCCTCAAGGCCCCCGATGATCAGGTAGGCAAAGGTCGTAACCCCGTACATTATGCCGATGCGCTTGTGGTCAACGGTGGTAATCCACGACCACAAGTAAGCCCAGAAGCTGGGCCTCGGCGTAACCCCAACTGCTCGACCTAAGGTTGCCATCTTCAGCTTCCCCCTTCTACCGCAAGGTCTTTAAGTAGGCCACGATGGCCCGAACGTCGTCATCGGAAAGACCCAGGGTCGGCATCTTCGTGAGGGGCTTAACGGCCTGGGGATCCTTAATCCAACGGAAGAGGCCCTGGCCGTCGGGGTCGTTGGGCAGAATTCCGGCCCCGACGGTGGGCCGTTCGCCGATATTGGTCAGGTTCGGACCGACCTTACCCTGATAAGGAGTGCCTTCGATGGTGTGGCAGCCGCCGCAGCCCCGGGAGCCGAACAGCTCAAAGCCCTGCCGGGCCAGGCCTTCCTTCGGCTCCGGGGGCGGCGAAAGCCTGGCCCTGACCCAGGCCTCAAACTCGGCCGGGGAGACGGCCGTCACCCGGAAGCGCATCTGGGCGTGCTGGACGCCGCAGAACTCGGCGCACCAGCCGTAATATTCCCCCGGCTCCCGGGCGTTGAACCAGATCTGGTTCACCTGACGGCCGGGAATGACGTCGACCTTGCCCGAAAGCTTGGGGACCCAGAAGCTGTGGATAACGTCGGCGCTGGTCAGCTGCGCAATTACGGTCCGCCCCACCGGTATCCGCAGGTCATTGGCCACCGTTATGGTCCTGCCCGGCGCGATGTTCGGATACCTGAACTCCCACCACCACTGGTGGCCCACAACCTCCACCCGCAGGGCGCCGGCCTCATCAGGCGGGTGGGCAAAGGAGAAGATCGCCGGAACCGACGGGACGACAATGGCGGCCACGATCAGGGTGGGGATCACCGTCCAGAGGACTTCTACCGTTGGGTGGCCGTGAATCTGGGGGGGGGAGCCTCCCCGGCCCCAGCGGGCGGCGGAACTTTATGATGTTGTAAAGGAGCCAGCCTTCCACAAACACGAACACCGCCGCCCCGAGGTAAAGGAGATACCAGGTAATCCTCTGCTGGGCCTCCGCCTGGTCCCCCGCCACCGGGCCCAGCCAGTCCATCGGGCCGACGGACTGGGCGCAGGCGGTCAGGAAGAAAGCGGACGGAAGGAGGATGAGCCCCGAACGGACGAAGCTTCTAAGTCCTCGCCGCATCTCCTGCTCCGTTTATCACAATCCACCCTGGGATACCACCGAACATTTCCAATGAGCTTCCAGACCCTGACTGGCCGTGCTGAAGAACACTGCCCGATGTATCTGGTTTTGCTCATGGCGTTATCTATTTAGTTCTTAAAAACCGTAACTTCCAGCCGGCTTCCATACAGGCTATGGGGGCCGGGGTCTACTGCCGCAGGCCCCGAAGGACCTCGGCTTCCCACGGTGCCGGGGATGCGGTGAGCTGGCTCCGGATGCTGTGCAGGAGGCCGGCGAAGCCGGCGGCCCAGGCCAGCAGGCCGGCGTAGGCGAAGGCCTGGGAGACCGGCTGGACGAGGCCGACCCCGGTAACCTGCCCGAGCTGGTAGGTGCAGACCGAGTACATCCCCAGGGGGAACACCATTGACCAGTACTGGGCCTCGTACCGGGGCCTGACCCGGCCGGGCAGGTGGCGCCAGGCGAACAGGATGACCAGCAGGGGAATCCACCAGGTGGCGACGGACCAGGCGAACACGGTCAGCCCTTCCAGGAACGGGCGAACCGACCCGAGTACGGCCGAATCGGGGGCCAGTTTGACCAGGACCGTGCCGGTCAGGGTGGTGATGGCCATCGCCCCCATGTTTATCCAGTATGGGGGCGTCAGAAGTTCGGGTTCGACCCGGAACCCGATGAACTGCAGGAGAATCAGGCAGATTATGGCCAGATAAAGCAGATAACCGGCCAGGTGGAAGGCCAGCATGAGGAAGGCAACCTGCTCTACGGGTTCGAACAGGGGCCGGCCTACTCCCATCCAGGCCAGGGGCACCGACTGGGTCGCCACGACGGCCAGGAGCCAGGCTCCGTTGACCCAGCGGCCCGGTTCGGGCTTTTCGGCCCGGAGAATGACGGCCGCCAGGAACCCGTAAAGGATAACTACCCAGAGCAGGGTCGCCAGGACTCCGAGGACCCGGCCGGCGGACTCGTCCCCACCCAGCAGGACGAGCTGGCGGCCCAGGACCGAAGTTCCCGCAACCATTGTAAGAAAGCCCGGTCCCCGGGCCGGGTCGGCAAAGTCGGCCAGTAGCCGGGGCGTAAAGCCCACCAAGCGGGCCAGGGTAAGGGCCCACAGGAGGACGTAGGCCACCTCGTTAACCCGGAAGAGGACCCAGGCCGCCGGCTCGAGGCCGGCCAGGTGGCAGGCAATGGAGACGATGCCGGTGGCCATAACCAGGGCAAAACAACCCGGGTGAAGGCTCCCAATTGGGCGGGCCAGTCGCGGCCCCATCTACTGCCGTCCTCCTGGTGGCGGTTCGGGACCCGACGGGGTCCCGTGGAAACCGGAGCGCCCCCGGAACCTGAGCCCGCACGCCTGGCCCGTGGGGAGAACCGCAGGTTTCCGGGGGCGCCCCCCACGGCCGCTTTCTAGCGGCCCCTGGCTGGGCTGTACCGTCGAACCGTATTCCAGACCACCACCTGGTACGGCCGCCAAAGGTAAGTGACCGGCCAGGCGATGATGTGGACGAGCCGGCTGAAGGGGAAGAGGGCGACCAGCAGGAAGCCGACCGTCGCGTGGAGCTGGACCGGGAACGGCAGGCCCCGGATGAACTCGGTCTTCGGGTTCAGGGTGACCAGCGACCAGAGCCAGGGGGCGATGGTGTGGGCGTACCACTCGGAGCCCCAGCGGTAGCCCAGGGCCACCCAGAAGCCCACGACGATCTGGACCCACAGGGCCGCCACCACAAGCCAGTCCATGGCAGTGGTAACGGACCTCACTCGTTCATTAGTGGTGCGGCGCACCAGCAGGATGGTGAGCCCGGTTATGGCGGCCACCGCCGCGATGTAGCCAACCACTTCCATAACGTAGAGGCGGACCGGGTCGGCCACGAGGGCCGCCCAGATGTCAGGCACCAGGAACCCGACGACGTGGGGTATGAGGACGACGATCACCCCGTAATGCCACAGGACGTTGCCCCAGAAGAGGAGCCGGTTCTCCAGTACCTGGGCTGAGAAGCTGGAGTACGAGAACCGGTCCGAATAGTAACGGTAAATGCTGCCCAGAACCGCCAGGACGAAGGCCAGGTACGGCCAGACCACGAAGAACAGAACGTCGCTCATGCCTCTTCAACCCTCCCGTTGCCGTTTTGGCGCTGGGTTTCGCCGGCCTCCAGCGGCCGTCCGGCCGGAACCGTAGCCGGCGCCGCCGACCACAGGGCCTCGAGGGCCAGCCGGATTCCCGTGAGCAGGGCCTCAAAGGCCCGCCGCCCCGACCCGGCCGTGCTGCCCTCCGTCATCTCCAGCAGGACGCCCTCTTCCAGGTGTCCGCCGTGGCTGTGGCCCTCGAGCTGGGGCGAGCCCCCGCCGGCCGGCCCCTGGCCGTCGACGGGCGGGCCCTGCTCGACCCCGGTCATCCGCCGCAACGCCGGGATGAGACCCTCAACTACCAGGTCATCATCCCCACTCGCCGCCGCATACCGCATCACCACCGAGACCCGGTCCGGCAGCTCCGACCGGTCGAACTCAAAGCCCTGGGCCCGGTACCGGTCCACCAGGGCCAGCATAAGCACACTCCGGCGGTAGTTTTCGCCGAAGAGCTGGTAGCCCAGGTACGGGGCGCAGACCGGGTTCAGGTCGAAGAAGGCGGTGTAGGCCTCCTGCACCCGGCCGATGGGCGTCCGCTCCAGGTAGCGGCGAAAGGCGGCGAGATAGCGGGCCGCCTCCGGGGCCGCCCCGGCCAGCAGCTCCTCGCAGGCCCGAGCTTCCGCCGCCGACTCGGCCTCCGGGTACTCGAGCAGCCGGGCAAAGAGCCCCAGGAGCTGGCGGCGGAGCTCCGGAACCGAAGCCGCCATGAAGCTACCACCTCCGGCCCGCCTCGACCCGGAACCCGACGCCGACCTCGCCCTTCCGGGTCGGGTAGTTGCGGGAGACCGGGTCCAGCGGCGGGAACTGCGCCTCCACCGCCACCTCCCGGGCCAGCGGCGGCACCACGAACCGCTCCTCAAAGGTGGGTAGGGCCGTCAGCCGGAAGATCCCCTCGGCCTTCTCCGGCGTAAGGTTGGCCAGCCGCAGGGCCTCGGCCACCTCCCCCTCGGGGACGTCGCCCACCGTCTGGGCCCGCTTGTAGAGGCGGACGGCGATGAGCTTGTGGTAGACGTCCCGGATGATCTCCTCGTTCCCGGCCGCAAAGAGCCTGGCGAAGTACTTGATGGGCAGCCGGGACTTCTCCAGGCTCGCCATCAGCGGCTCGAGCCGCTCCTCGGTGGCGTCCACCGTGTCGAACAGGCCCGCCGGGCCCTTACGCAGGCCCAGGACCGGACCCAGCGGCGGCACGTAGAAGAGCATCGGCAGGGTCCGGAACTCCGGGTGCAGCGGCAGGGCGATCTGATACTCCTTGAAGAACTTGTAGACGGGCGACCGCCGGGCGGCGTCGATCATCGCCTCCGGGACCCCGTTCGCCTTGGCGTTGGCAACCACCTCCGGGTCGAAGGGGTCCATGATGACCGACCGCTGGGCATCCACCAGCTGGTAGTCGGGCGCCTTGGCCGCCTCCTCGATCCGGTCGGCGTCGTAGAGGACCAGCCCGAGGTAGCGGATCCGGCCGACGCAGGCGTGGAAGCAGGCCGGCGGCTGACCGGTCTCAAGCCGGGGGTAGCAGAGGATGCACTTTTCGGACTTGCCCGTCGCCCAGTTGAAGTAAACCTTCTTGTAGGGGCAACCGGAGATGCACATCCGCCAGGCCCGGCACTTGTCCTGGCCGATGAGGACGATGCCGTCCTCGCCCCGCTTGTAGATCGCCCCGGCCGGGCAGGCCGCCACGCAGCCCGGGTTCAGGCAGTGGTTGCAGATGCGGGGCAGGTAGAAGAAGGCCACCCGCATCACCTCCCGCATCTGCATCCGCTCCTCTTCGGTCCAGTCGTCAATGTTGGGGTCGTTGGCCGCGTAGACGGTGGACCCCCCCAGGTCGTCATCCCAGTTCGGCCCGTACTCGATGGTATCGATGTATTTGCCGGTCACCATCGAGATCGCCCGGGCCGTCGGCTGGTCGTCGCCTTCCGGGGCATCAAACAGGTTCTGGTAATCGTAGGTCCACGGCTCGTAGTAGTCGTCCAGGGACGGAAGGTAGGGGTTGTAGAAGATGTTCACCAGGGTGCCGAACTTGCCCTGGAGCCTGAGTCTGAGCTTGTTGCGCTTCTCGTCCAGCACCCAGCCGCCCCGGTAGTGGTCCTGGTCCTCCCACCTGAACGGGTACCCGGTGCCGGGCTTCGTCTCGACGTTGTTCCACCACATGTACTCGGCACCCTTGCGGTCGGTCCAGATGTTCTTGCAGGCGATGCTGCAGGTGTGGCACCCGATGCACTTGTCCAGGTGAAAGACCATCGAAACCTGCGCTCGGATGTTCATCTCAGTGACCCTCCTCCCAGTCTTCAAAATTGCCGAGCTCGTCCCGGTCGCTCAGGTCGGCCCCCGGCCGGTGGGTCCAGCCCGTCCGGCCGTGGGTGCCGGACCCGGCCGGGTGGGGAGCCACGAAGCCCCGTCTGAGCTCGTCCTCGGTCGGCTCCCGGATCCCGACCACGTCGACCTCAAAGACCAGCTCCATCCCGGCGAGGGGATGGTTGGCGTCCACCAGGGCCATCCCCTCCTCCTCAAGGACCTCGGTAACCATGAAGGTCTCGACCCGGCCGTCCTCGGTCCGGCCCTGAAATACCAGCCCCTCCTCAATCTTTTTCAGGCCCAGGGCCGCCCGCAGTTCCTCCAGGGGCACCTTCTGCTGGAGCTCCCGCCGGCGGGGTCCGTAGCCCTCCTCCGGCGGGACGACGACCGTAAAGCTCTCCCCGACCCGCCGGCCCTCCAGGGCCTTCTCCAGCCCGGGGATGATCTGGCCCGAGCCGTGCAGGTACTCCAGGGGCGGGTCGTTCCAGAGGGGCGAGCGCCCGTGGCGCAGAATGCCGTTCACCTTCAGCATGTAGTAGATGGCCACGACCTTGCCCTTCGTCACCACCTGCTCGGCCTGCCTGAGCTGACCGATATCGGTCAGCAGGAAGACCGGCTGGCGGTGTCCCTGCACCCGGCCGTCAGGGTTCGGGGCTGGCGGACGCTCCGGCATTTCTACCACTCGAGCTTCTCCAGCTTCCGGATGCAGACGTGGGTATCCCGGGTCATGATGCCGATGGGGCCCCAGTAGTTGAACCCGTAGGTGAACTGGGCGTAGCCGCCGGCCAGCTCCACCGGGTTAATGCGGGTCCGCGTCACGCTGTTGTGGCCGCCGCCCCGCCGGCCCCGCTCCTGGGACTTCGGGATGTACACCGTCCGTTCGACGGCGTGGTAGTAGAGGCAGGTGCCGGGCTGGATCCGGGCGCTGACGCAGGCCCGGGTGACGACCACCCCGTTGTCGTTGTAGACCTCGACCCAGTCGTTGTCCTTGATGCCGACCCGCTCGGCGTCCTTGTCGTTGATCCAGACCGGGTCCATGCCCCGGGAGAGGGTGAGCATCCGGTGGTTGTCCTTGTAAGTCGAGTGGATGTTCCACTTGCCGTGGGGTGTGATGTAGTTGAGGATGAGGCACTTGTCGTCCACCCGGCTGTTGATGATATCCCCGGTCTTGCGCCAGTCGAGCTTCGGCTTAAAGGTCGGCAGGGCCTCGTCGAAGTCCAGGTACCACTCGTGGTCGAGGTAGAGCTCCTGCCGGCCGGTGAGGGTCCGCCAGGGCACCAGCCGCTCAACATTCATACACCAGGCCGAGTAGGCCCGGCCCTCGTTGACAATCCCGGTCCAGCAGGGGCTGGTGAGGGTCCGGCGGGGCTGGCGGGTGATGTCGGCGAAGCACACCCGGTGGCCCCGGTACGGCTCGGCCAGGTCGGCCAGGGGCACCCCCGTCCGCTCCTCCTCTTCTTTAAAGGCCTGGTAAGCCACCTCGCCGTTGGCTTCAGGGGCCAGGTGAAGGAGGACGTTGGCCGCATCCACCGGGTCCTCCAGGCTGGGGTAGCGCTGACCGCCCCACTCGATGCTCCGGACCCGCCAGGGGTCGGGGAACACGGCCGCCTCGCTGAGCTTAAGAAGCTCGTCGTAGAACCGCTCGACGTTGATGTGGACGCCGTTGCCGCTGATGCCGTCCTGGCGGATGAGCGGCCCGAGGGAGATGAATCTCCTGTAAAGGTTGACGTAGTCCCGCTCCACCACCCGCAGGTGGGGCATCGTCTTGCCCGGAACCGGCTCGGTCTCGCCCTCAGCCCAGTCAAGCACCCGGGTCTGGGCCAGCTCATCGGGCGTGTCGTGCATCAGCGGGGTCGCTACCAGGTCCTTCACCGGCTGGGGGAAGACCAGCGGTGCCAGCTCGCTCACCTTCTGGGCGATGGACTTGAAGATGTCCCAGTCGGTCTTGGCCTCCCAGGCCGGCGGGGCCGCCTCGCCCAGCGGGTGAATGAAGGAGTGGAGGTCGGTGGTGTTGACGTCGTTCTTCTCGTACCAGAACGCCGTCGGCAAAACGATGTCCGAGTAGAGGGCCGACGAGTCCATCCGGAAGTTGATGTCGATAACCAGGTCCATCTTCCCCCTGGGGGCCGGCTCCCGGTAGCGGACGGTCCGCACCACGTCTTTGGCCCGCTCCGGGGCAACGGCGTTATCGTGGGTGCCCAGGTAGTGCCGGAGGAAGAACTCGTGGCCCTTGGCGCTGGACTGGATGGCGTTGCCCCGCCAGATGAACCAGACCCGCGGCCAGTTCTCCGGGGCATCGGGGTCCTCCACCGCGAACCGGAGCTTGCCCTGCTTGAGCTGGTCGACAACGTACTGGACAATCTCGGCTTCGGTCTTCGCCCCGGCGGCCTCAGCTTCCCGGACCAGCTCCAGCGGATTCCGGTTGAACTGCGGGTACCAGGGCATCCACCCCAGCCTGACAGCCTTGGCCACCAGGTCCACCGAGTGGCCCTGCGCCCAGCGGGCCCCGGGCGGGATGCTGTCGTAGTCGGTGAAGCTCGCTTCGTACCGCCACTGGTCGCTGTTGACGTAGTGCCAGATGGGCGACTGCTGGCGCCTGGGCGGCTTCACCCAGTCCAGGGCAAAGGCCAGGCTGGTCCAGGGGGCGATAAGGGTGAGCTTTTCCTGACCCACGTAGTGGTTCATGCCGCCGCCGTTCCGGCCGCAGCACCCGCAGAGGATGAGGGCGTTGATAACCGCCCGGTAGATCAGGTTGTTGTGGTACCAGTGGTTGACGCTGGCCCCGATGATCACCATCGACCGGCCCTGGGTCACCTCGGCGTTGCGGGCAAACTCCCGGGCGAACCGGGTGACGGTGGCCCGGCCGATGCCGGTATACTTCTCCTGCCAGGCCGGGGTGTAGGGCACATCGTCGTCGTAGCTGGCAGGGTAGTCCCCGGGCAGGCCCCGGCTCAGGCCGAAATGGGCCATGTGCAGGTCGAAGGCGGTGGTTACCAGGATGGTCGACCCATCCTTGAGCTGGAGCCGCTTGGCCGGGACGCCCCGCAGCAGCCACCGCTTCTCCCCGTGGTCGAAGAAGCGGACCTGGACCACCTCATCGTGCTGGCCCAGGAGGCTGAGCACGGGGTCGATGGGGCTGTCATCCAGCCCGTCCTCCATCTTGAGGTTCCACTTGCCCTTCTCCTTGTCCCAGCGGAAGCCCACCTGCCCCTTGGGCATCCGGGGCTCGCCGGTGCGGGCGTCCAGGACGACCATCTTCCAGTCGCCGTTGGTGACGTCGGCGTAGCGGGCCAGCCGGTTCGCCCGGACCAGCTTCCGCATCCGGTAGGCGTTCCCGTCGGGGACCAGCTCCACCAGGAAGGGCAGGTCGGTGTAGCGCTTGACGTAGTCGATAAAGTAGGGGACCTGCCGGTCGACGTAGAACTCCTTGAGGATTACGTGGTTTACGGCCATCCAGAAGGGCAGGTCCTGCCCGGCCTTGATGGGAATCCACCAGTCGGAGTACTTGGCAACCTGGCTGAAGTCGGGCGAGATCACCACGAACTTGGCCCCCTCGTGGCGGGCCTCCGAGATGAAGTGCACGTCCGGGGTCCGGGTCATGTTAAGGTTCGAGCCCATGCTGACGATGAACTTGCCATTGTACCAGTCGGCGCTCTCGCAGACGTCCGTCTGGTCGCCCCAGACCTCCGGGAAGGCGTTGGGCAGGTCGGCGTACCAGTCGTAGAAGCTCATGTTGAAGCCGCCGAAGAGCTGCAGAAAGCGCGACCCGGCCGCATACGACAGGTAAGACATCGCCGGAATCGGGGAGAAGCCGGCCACCCGGTCGGGTCCCCACTTCCTGGCCGTGTAGAGGCAGGCGGCGGCGATGAGCTCCAGCACCTCATCCCAGGTCGACCGCTGGAAGCCGCCCTTGCCCCGGGCCCACTGGTACTTGCGGCGCTTTTCCGCGTCCTCCACGATGGAGGCCCAGGCCTCCACCGGGTTCGAGTGCCGGGCCCGGGCTTCCCGCCAGTATTCCAGGAGCCGCCCCCGCACGTAGGGGTACTTCACCCGGATGGGGCTGTAAACGTACCAGGAGGCCGAAATCCCCCGCTGGCAGCCCCTGGGCTCATAAGGGGGCAGCTTGGATTCCAGGAGCGGGTAGTCGGTCTGCTGCATCTCCCAGGTGATGATGCCGTCCTTAACGTAGACGGCCCAGGAGCAGCCGCCGGTGCAGTTCACACCGTGGGTGCTCCGGACGACCCGGTCGTGGGCCCAGCGGTTGCGGTAAAACTCCTCCCAGACCCGCTGTTGCGGCTTAACCAGATCCTGAATCCACCCCATGGCCTGTTAACCTCCTGTTCGGCTCACCTGGAATGCGCCCTCAGCCAGCGGCGCCTCAGCCCGCCGGCCAGGCGCTCGTGCCAGTAAACGGTCGCAACCCCGGCCAGCACCGCCGTCCCGACCACGGCGAGGGCCGCCAGCTGCCAGACCAGCTGGAACGGCCGCTCCCCAACCGAGGCCTGCTGGAGGAAGGCGACCACGTCGGCCAGCTCCTGCGGCGTGAGCGGCTTCAGGGGCCAGACCGAACTCATCACCGGGGTAGCCGGGTTGCTCACGAAGGCCGCGACCCCCTGCGGCCCGCCGTAGCGGTCGACAACACCGGTCAGGTCGGGACCCAGCAAGCCCCCGCCCAGGGCGCCGATGCCGGCCACGCTGTGGCAGGCCAGACAGGCCGGGCCGCCGTTCTGGAAGCGCTCCACCCCGGTAAAGAGGTTCTTGCCCCGGACCGGGTCCCCGGCGGGAAGGTTAAGGGACGCCGCCGTCGGGGCCTGGGCCTGCCCGGTTGTGACGGCGTCGATGTAGCTGATAACGGCCAGGACCTGGTCCCGGCTCAGACCCAGGTTGGGCATGGGCGTCTTGTACTTGTTTAAAAGCTCGGTGGCAATCGGGTCGCCCCTGGCGATCATCTGGTCGGGGGCGGAGATCCACTGCTCGAGCCACGAGCGGTCCCGCCGCTGGGTCACCCCCTTCAGGTCGGGGCCGACCCGGTCGCCCTGGCCGATAGTGTGGCACCCGACGCACTTCTGCTGAAAGACCTGCTGGCCCTCCTGGACCGGGGGCTGGGCGAAGGCCGAGAAAGCCAGACCTGCCGTGAGTGCCGCGGCGGCTACCGCCGCCAGAGCCTGGTAAAATCTCTTACGCATCGCCGTCACACCACAAAAAGTTTTCACAACCACGCCAAGGCCGCTGTAACCACCGGCTTGGCGCCGGCGCCCGTTCTGCTACCCGCACTTTTCTAGCTGGGTCAGCTTCCAAAGCGCTTCCAGGCACCGCCCCACCGGGGCCTGAGGCATAATGGCCCCGGCCGATTCGGGGGGAATTCAAAACACGCTGGTTGGCGCCCGTGGGCCTGGGCGACGCCTGGTGGGACTGCTCGGCTGGGATAGGGGCCGACCTCGAGCGCCTTCCGAAAGTCTGCTGTAATAGCCTTTGCTATCATATAGCCGGAGGCGAGAAGGAGGTGGCCGGGTTCCCGCGGCTCCAACTGCAGCGGTTCAAAAGGCGCCCGGCCCGGGGCGCCTGTGCCCCGGCCAGCCGAGTTTTCCCGACGGCCCCGGCCATCCGGGCCGGAGTCTCGGCTTCCCCGAAGTCAAGCGGCCTGTGGCACGGCGCCGTCCGCGAGGACCGGCCGGTGCTCAGCGGCCTTCACCGGGGACGGGGCCTCGAGTGGGTGGACAACGGGGAGAGGCCTGCGACGGAGTCTATGACGCCTCGGGTTCCGGTGGGGAGGAGATGAAAGGTGAAGAGTGACCTCAGCCGCGCCATCGCGTCCGGGGTTCCCGTGCTCATCTGGGGGCCCCCTGGGGTGGGGAAGACGGCGGCCATCCTGGCCCTGGGCCGCCGCCTGGGTCTTCCGGTGGAGGTGGTCATCGCATCCATCCGGGAGCCCGCCGATTTTGCCGGCCTCCCCGTCGTCCACGACGGGGAGGTCCGCTTCGCCCCGCCGGCCTGGGCCAGGCGGCTGGCCGCTGCCGGGAAGGGGATTCTGTTTCTCGACGAGATCTCCACGGCCCCGCCGGCCGTCCAGGCGGCCCTGTTGCGGGTTGTCCTCGACCGGGTGGTGGGGGACCTGCCCCTGCCGCCGGCGGTAGCCGTCGTGGCGGCGGCAAACCCCCCGGACATGACCGCCGGGGGTTGGGACCTGGCGCCGCCCCTGGCCAACCGATTCGTTCACCTGCAGTGGCGCGTGGATGCCGGGGAGTGGGCGGAGGAGTTTCCCCACTACTGGGGCGACCCGCCCGCCGTTCCCGGTCTGGACCCGGCCGTCTGGGCCCGGGCCAGGGCCCTGGTGGCCGGCTTTATCCGGAGCCGACCCCATCTGCTGCTTCAGCTTCCGACGAGCATGGAGGCGCAGGGCCGGGCCTGGCCCAGCCCCCGCTCCTGGGACAACGCCAGCCGGGTGGTGGCGGCTGCCCTCCAGGACGGGGGCACGGCCGAGGACGCCGCCTCCCTCGTGGCCGGGGCCGTGGGGGAAGGCCCCGGCCTGGAGTTCGGCGCCTGGGTTCGGGAGCTGGACCTTCCGGACCCGGAAGTTCTGCTTAAAGACCCCGCCTCGTTCAAGCTCCCCCGCCGGGGCGACCAGGCGTATGCCGTCCTGGCGGCCGTAGCCGCGGCCGCCGTCTCCCGCCTTGACCGGGAGCGGTGGCTGGCTGCCTGGCGGGTGATGGGCCTGGCGGCCGAGCAGGGAGCCAAGGACATCGCGGCGGCCGCCGTCCGGAGCCTTGCCCAGGCCAGGGGGAAGGCCCCGGACCTGCCCATGCCGCCGGAGATTAGGTTGTTCATCCCGCTTCTTAAGGAGGCGGGCCTGCTGTGACGACGGTTGGCAAAGCCGACTTGGGCGCCTGGCTTCCGGGTGTGGCCGACCGGCCGGCCGCCTGTGGAAGCGCGGGTGTGCCTGCGCCCGGCGCGCTGGGTTTGCTCCCAGCGGCCGGTCCTGGGCGGCCAGGAGGCAGGACCCCGGGTAAGGAGGACGGATACTGCCATGATGCCTGAAAAGCTTCAAGCGGCCAGGCTAAAGCTCGCCAAGGAGCGGCCCTATCTGGGCGCGGCCCTCTGGGCGGCGGTTCCGGTGGAGCGGCCGGGGATTGGAAGCCTGGCAATGGACCGGTGGTGGCGCCTTTATTACGACCCCGCCGTTGCCGCCTTGCCGGTGGACGGCCTGGCGGGGGTCCTTTACCACGCAATCTGTCATCTTCTCCGCTCTCACCCCGAGCGCTTTGAATCCTACGAGCGCGTCATCGCAAACCTTGCCTGTTTCCCGCCAGACACTCTCCTTCCAGCTGGTGTGCGGATTCAACATGTGGCCACGACCACAAGGGACTACGCCGGTGATCTGGTCGTACTGCATTGCCAGGCAGGGGTAGTCGCTGCCACGCCAGAGCATCCTTTCTTCGTCTCTCGGCGGCGGCATCGAGTTGGCCTGAATCCAGTTAAACGCATGCCACCGGAATGGTTGCCAGCTGCCGATATCCCTGTCGGAGCCTTCATTCTGGTGCCAAGGATCAAGGAAAAACACTCCTTGCAATATATTGACCTCACACCATTCATCGAGGAAGGTGGCGGAAACCGTGCGGTAAAAGAAATCCCTCTTTCGGAGGATGTTGCCTGGCTCATTGGGCTTTGGGTTGCCGAGGGTTCGGCAAACCCCACCGTGCGATTTTCCTTGGGGCCAAGGGAAATAGACCTTGCGGAACGTGTCCAGGAAATCACTGCCCATCTTGGATGGTCTGCTTCTATATGTAAAGCCCGTACCAGCTTAACTGTACATCTGGGTACTACCGTATTCGGCAGGTGGCTTAAGGCTAATTGTGGTTGCAACGCACACACCAAACATGTGCCCTGGGTTATTCTGGCCCACGAGAATACCTGCATTCGACAAGCATTTATCCAAGGGCTTGTTGCGGGAGACGGAACAACCTACAAGCGCGGCAAGCACACATGGCTAACAGTCGGCACAGTATCCCGCGCCCTGGCTACTGATCTGGTCCTGCTGCTTGCGCAGGACGGGATCGGTGCACACGTTGATGTGCTCCGCCGAGGCAAGAGAAACATTGGGACAACCATAGTAGAGACTCCCTTACTTCTCTATCGTGTGAGCTGGAACCCGGCAGGTGCCACCGAAACAGAGAGAACCATAGGCGAGAGGAAAGTTCGTACTCGACACAGCCGGTGGCATGCCGATGAGTACGGTGTTTGGTACCCAGTACGCTTCATTGAGCGCATCCCATACCGTGGTCCGGTCTACAACCTTGTGAACACGTCTGACCACACTTACATTGCAAATGGTTTTCTGGTGCATAATTGTGACGCCGAGATTAATGACGACCTCCGGGAGGAGAAGGTTTCATTGCCGGGAGGAGCGGTCTACCCGGACATGTTCGACCCGCCCCTTCCGGAAGGGGGGCTGGCGGAAGAGTATTACGCTGAGCTTCTGCGGCGCAGGCAACATAAGGAGGGGCGGGCATTCCAGGGCTCAGGCGAGTCCGGCCGGTCCGGCCAGGGGGGTGGGGAATCCGAGGCGGAGGCGGGTCGGGACGGCGTCGATGCCGGCGCGCGCCAGGGCCACGGCCCCGGGGCCGCGGCCGGTGGTCAGTCCCCAACGGGCGGGGAATCCAGGCCGGGGGCGGGGGGTAGCTCGGGTGCGTCGGAGGCCGGCATCGCCGGCGGCTCACCGTCCTCGGTCTCCGACGGCCGTCCCAGCCAGTCCCCATTGTCGGGCCTGCACCCCGAGGGCCACAGCTCCGGCGCTGCGCCTGGGGCCGGTCGGTGCGGCTCCTGCGCCACCGGTCAGGCCGAGCCCTGGGAGGAGCCTCCGCCGGACCGGTCAGAGATTCCGGGCATCTCGGCCGCTGAGGCCGAGCTTATCCGGCGCCAGGTGGCGCAGGAGATTCTCCGTCTCGCCCGGGCCTCCAGGGACCGGGGGGAGATTCCCGGCCACTGGCGGCGCTGGGCAGAGGAGAAGCTTAAGCCCAGGGTTGACTGGCGGCGGGAGCTGACTTCGGCGGTCCGAAAGGCCCTCGCCTCCACCCAGGGGGCGGCGGACTACACCTATCGGCGGCCGTCCCGCCGGCAGGTTGCCTACCGGGAAGTGGTGATGCCTTCCCTGTACGCACCCATCCCCGAGGTGGCCGTGGTGGTGGACACCTCGGGCTCGATGTCCGACCGGCAGATAGCCCAGGCGCTGGCGGAGGTGGCGGGGGTGCTCCGGACCCTGGGGAACCGAACGGCCGTGCACGTCCTGGCCGTGGATGCGGCGGTGCAGACGTGCCGGATGGTCTTCCGGCCAGAGCAGATTGAGCTCGCCGGGGGCGGCGGCACGGACATGGGCGTCGGACTGGAGGCGGCTTTGCGGCTCCGCCCCCGTCCCAACGTGGTCGTCGTCGTCACCGACGGCCACACCCCCTGGCCGGAGCGGCCGCCGGAGGGGGCGCGGGTAATCGTGGCCCTGGTCGGGGATGGGGAGTCTCCGGCCTGGGCCAGGACCGTCAAAGTAGAGGTCTGAGGCAAGCCTCCAGGCCCGAAACGTGGGCCGGTGAATCGGTGGCATCAGCTTTGTAACTGGGTGGCGATGGTTAAGCTGGCTCAGCGGGGACGGGCGGCGGGTCGCCCCCAGGGCGGTGACCCGGCCGACCGGCATAACAGGCTGGGGGGAGGGGAAGAAGGGGGGCGGTTCCGGATGTTCGACCGGCGGCTGAAGCTTTTAAGGGGCGGCGAGCGGATGGAGGAGATTCCTGGTCTGGCGGGGAAGGTCCTGCCAGTGTGCCGCGGCTGCGCGGCCGCGTCCAGAAAGGTCGGCTGGCCCATCGTCGGCGAGCTGTGTCAGGAGGGACCCAGCGGCCCATTTCACATCGTGCCCCTCGTGGTCGGAACAATGGTCCGGACGAGCCTGTCGGATTACCTTCCGTACAAGCTCCGGGAAACCCTTTGCGGGCGCAAGAGCCTCCTGGCCGGCGGCGAAAGGTACAGGATCGGGCCGGCTCGCTTCTGGGCCGATTCGGACATGGCCAAGGAGTTTTTCCGGAGACACCCCGAGCTTCTGAACGAGCCTTTAGTCGGGTCCACCTTTAAACGGCACGGCATCGACCTTGAAGAGGAACTGGCATTGATTGCGCTTGCGGGGGATTGGGACGTGCCCGACGCAAAGAGGTGTCAGGTTGTCACTTACCACCTGATCCGTTCCAAAGCTCGTTTGCCCCTGCGTCCCCTGAACAGGCTGGAGCGCTTTCTGGTTGCAGGCGGACTGATGTGGGTCCCCATTATTGCCCTGGCAATCTATCACGGCGGCATATGGTTTCTTTTTATCCCAGCGGCCATCTGGTTTGTTGTAATGGTTATTTGGATTCTGAATTTCTGGTTATGATTTAAAGGGCTGTGACGCAGGTCCGCTTGCCTCCTTAAGGTTGCGCTTTAAAATCACGGCGGGGTCAGGCGGCCGGTCGAACCCCAGCGGCCAGGGCAGGCCTGGTTGCCCCGGGGCCGGCTCGGGAGCCCGCAGGAGAAGCCCCGCACCGGTTGACGCCGGAGGCCGACCGGCTTAATATATAGGTGAGGACCCCCACCCCTGGGGGTGGGGTTATGGAAGGATTGTAAGTGGACCCGCAGGTTCGGGCGGAAGCTATCAAGCGGCTCAATTATATTGAGGGCCACATCGCCGGCATCCGGCGGATGGTCGAGGAGGACAAGTACTGCGTCGACGTCCTCCGGCAGACGCT
>ENA-ORXB01001882-ORXB01001882.1-sediment-metagenome-genome-assembly--contig:-NODE-1882-length-21306-cov-18.148712_pt1 | contig 21306 bp, 24 predicted proteins | sample MGYA00237863_ERZ511475 | MGnify/ENA primary metagenome ERZ511475 (study PRJEB26305, sample SAMN06343858) | sediment metagenome | isolation source: hot spring sediment | place: Canada: British Columbia... | reverse complement strand
GGGGCGCGCACAGGTTCAACCACCTCGGCGCATGAGCAGGGGTCTGAGGATAGACAAGCTTCTTCGCAACAGAGCAAATCTGAATCGAAACGCTGCATAGCAATCGTTATAATTGCCTCGTAGAGCAGTGTGTAGGCGACCAGATAGTCTCTGTGGTCTTTAGCAACATCAGCGCGCGCGACCATACGGTCTAGGTCCGATGAGATTAGGTGCTTTCTTAGCGTCTCCTGCAGTATGTTTAGTAGGTCGCTTTTCAGAGGATTACTCGACGAGATACTTAGATCGATGGTCTCCATAAGGCGTTGCACATCTTCGTAATCTACGGGGTGGTTCACGCGCTCCAAGAAGGCGATTTCCCGAAGCCGATGGCGTGTCTGGCTCTCCTCAATGAGGGTTTCGCTCAGTGGCTCGTAGTCGCCGCTGGTTTGTAGCAAGCTCAGGTGTTGGATGTATTCCAGCAGTTCAGGGAACAAATCCAACTTCAGCACGCGTCTGTCCATGTCCAACGCGCCGTAGTAGAGTTCAACGCCTGAGAGGTTTTTCAGCATGCCCAGCAGCACCACCATCGGCGCAAGCAGCATCGGCTGGTGGCGGAAGCCATGCGTGATGTCCAGCACCAGTTCACTGCGTTCGGGAACCTCTACGCTCAGCACGCGCCACATCTGCAGTTGCGAGGTCGGCGCTTCGCACCAGCCCACCAGTTGGCACTTGACCACCATCGGCTGCAAACGCTCCGAGAGCGCATCGCTCCACTTGTCCAGCAGCGGTTGGGTCAGTTGCCCGATACCTGAGGCGCTGGGCGATTGCTCCTCCGCTTTCACGGCATCGCGAATTGTTCCGTAAACCTGATTCAGGGCACTATCCCGTTGGTCTTCGGGAACTGCTTCCAGCAGCGCGTCCCAGTTCGACTGCGGGCTGCCCAGCACCAGCCATCGGTCAATCGGCTGACGCAGATACTGCTCGTAGTAGGTCAGCAGCGCGATTCCAAAGACGGAGAGTTCAGGGCTTTGCCAGCTGTCTGGGAAGGTATATTGCGTCGTCCTGTAGCCGCTGGATGAGCCATCGGGTTGTCCCTTCCCAATAAAGCTAACCAGCACTCGCGGCTTCGGTTGATCCACTCGTGGGTTCCTCCACCGTTAGTGTACCCTCTTCCAGCGCGCGCACTTTCTGCAGGGCGGCTACGGCGACTTCGATTTGGTCGTCGGTCGGCTCGCGCGTGGTCAGGTACTGCGTCCACAGCCCCGGCGCCAGCAGCACCCGCGCCAGAAAGCCGCTTTTGAACATCCCCGCCAGCCGAATAATCTCGTAGGTGACGCTGGCAATCACGGGCAGCAGCGCCAGGTGCATCGGAATCCGAATATACGCAGGCGGTCGCCCCAGAAACGCGAACACGAAGATGCTTAGAATCAGCACCAGCAGCACGAAGCTGGTGCCGCAGCGCGGGTGCAGGCGCGTTTGGCGGCGCGCCGCCTCCACCGACACGACGCCCTCCTCCTCCAGCGCGTTGATGGCTTTATGCTCCGCGCCGTGATACTGGAACACGCGCCGAATGTCGGGCATCAGCCCAATCAGCCCCACATAGAGCAGGAAAATCGCGATTCGCAGCCCGCCGTCGACCATGTTGCGTGCGATGGCGCCCCAGCCCTCGCGCGCGAGCCAATCGGTCAGCAGCGTCGGCAGCACGAAAAACAGGAACATCCCGATGGCGAACCCGCCCAGCGCGGACGCGCCAATCGCAATATCCTGCACGGGCTTGGACATCGGCTTGATGTCGGGGTCGTGCTGAATCTGCACTTGGCTGGAGAAGTGGAGCGACTTGATGCCCAGCGCGAGCGAGTCGATGAGCATAAAAATCCCGCGCAGCAGCGGGCGGTTCAGAAACTGCAACTTGCCGAGGATGGTCTTCTCGATGGGTTCGGCATGCACAATCATCTCGCCGTTGGGCTTGCGGCAGGCGACGGCGAAATGACGGGGGCTGCGCATCATCACGCCTTCGATGACCGCCTGCCCCCCATAACGCCAGTACGCGGGTCGTTGTGCGCCCATTAGCGGTTGCCGTAGTTTTGGTACTTGCGCTTGAAGCGCTCCACGCGCCCTTCGGTGTCGACCACGCGGCGGCTGCCCTCGCCCGTGAACACGGGATGGCACGCGGCGCACACCTCGACGCGAATCTCCTCTTTGGTGGAGAGCGTCTCAAAGCTGTTGCCGCACGCGCAGCGCACCGTCGCGACGATATACTTTGGGTGAATCCCTGTCTTCATCGGTTATCGCCTCCAAAATCAGGGTAAATTATACCATGCGGGGCGCAAGCCAATAAGCAGGTTTACCCTCCCTCCTTAAGGTTCACCCCGCTTGCGAGGGGAACCAAGCGGAGCGCAGGTTCGGTTCCCCCTGCTTGCAGGGGGAACCTGCAGGAGGGGGTCATCCTGTTGGGAGAGTAAATATGAATCGAAGGCTAATGCTTGGGTTGGTCGTTGCGTTGGGCGTGTCGTCGCTCGCAGGGTGCGGGGGCGGCGGCGCAACTTCGGGCGAGCAGCGCGTCTGCTCCGCGGAGACCTTCACGCCGAACTATGTGCCGCAGCTGGAGCGACTGCTGTATTGGGAGCGGTTCCCCGTGACGGTCTACTTCGAGCGCGACGCGAACTACTCGGACTACTACCGCACGCTCGCGCGGCAGGGCTTTGACCAGTGGGTGGAGGCGACGGGCGGTGTGGCGCGCTATCGCGAGGTCAACGCGCCCGATGGCGCACAGATACGGGTCGTGTTCAAGCCCGACACGCGCAACGGGCTGACGACCTACACCTACTACCCCAGCAGTGGGCGGCTGATCAGCGCGACGGTGGAAATCGGCGTGCGGGGCAACAACCCGATTGACATCCGCAGCGTCGCCGCACACGAGTTCGGGCACGCGATTGGCATCGGCGGGCACAGCCAGAACCCCGACGATATGATGTATACAAGCTTTGTGACGAATGTGCCGCTGCAAATCACGCCCAACGACCTGAACACGCTGAAGACCGCCTACTGCAACTACTTTATCGGGCGCACGCGCACTGCGCCGACGCCGACCGACGAGACGCCCGTGACGGTCACGATTCGCTGCGGGCACGAACACTGACGGTATACTACCGATGTGAGTTGGCTGACGCCTGAGTATCGCGCGACGGCGGAGCGGTACGCGCCGCGCTTTAGCGCACTGAGTGGGGTGTGCCTGCTGATGGTGCTGCTGGCGTGGCTGGGCATCAGTCTGCGCGGGCTGGAGCGCGAACAGCACCCGAACGCCCTTCAAAGCTGCCCCGAAACCTACCTGCGCAGCGGGCAGTACCAACTGGTGAACTGGCTGCCGTGCAGTGAGGACGCCTTCCGACGCGCCCAGCGGCGAGACCGACTGGTGCTGATCGAGCTGGGCGCGTACTGGTCGGGGCGCTGCCAGCGACTGGGCAGCGAGGCGTTCTCCGATTCGGGCGTGGCGGACTTGATTAACCGCGAGTTTGTGGCGGTCAAAATCGACGCGGACGCCATGCCGAAGCGGGCGCGGTACTTGCGGCAGTTGGCGCAGCTGATGGGCGCGCCCGACCGCTACCCGATTGTCGCGTGGTTCACACCGGACGGCAAGCCGATTCGCGCCGTTGCGCCCGACACCCGCGCCGAGCTGATGCGCCACTTGGAGGAGCTGAGCCAGATGTACCGCACGCGCCCTGCGCAGGTGCTGCAGATGGCGGAGCAGCTGGACAGCGCGTGGGACGCCCGCTGGGCGCGTTCGGCGCGCGCGGCGCGCGTCGCGGGCGTCGCGAAAGCGTTCCTGACCGCGCTGCCCCCACTGCCGACGGAGCCGAACAGCGCGCCGCCTGCGTTCAGTCTTGCCCATCTGGAGACGCTGCTGACGCTGGCGGAGCGCGGCGACACGACTGCGCAGGAGACGCTGTTTGCCCGACTGCGCGCCCTGCGCGACAGCCCCTACTGGGACGCCGAGCGCAAGACCGTCTCCGCGCTGCGCGACGGGACAGACCCAGAAGGCAAGCCGACGGGCGGGGCGCGCCTGATTGAGCATGCCCGCCTGCTGAGCCTCTATAGCCGCGCCGCGCGCCTTGACCCCGAACTCGGCGACGCGGCGCACGAACTGGCGGACGGGCTGCGCGCGCAGTTCTATCGCGAGCGACCCGCAGGCTTCGTCGCCGCGCTCGCCCCGCCGAAACTGCGCATCGCCATCGCGCAGGGCAAAGGGCTACCCGAAACCGACCCGACGCTGTTCGCAGACGCGAACGCCTACGCCATCCTCGCGCTGGCAGACTACGCCGAGACCTTCGGGACGCTCGATCCGCAGGCGCAGTGGGCGCGTCAGACCGCCCCGCGCGTGCTGGAGACGCTGCGCGCGATGCGCACCCTGCGCGGCGACCTGTACCACAGCGCGGCGCGCACAAGCAGCGACTGGATGCCTGACCTCGCGCTGGTCGCCCGCGCCGCCGTCCGCGTGCATCGCCTGCAACCCAACCCGCGCGCGTTGCAACTCGCCGAGCAACTGCTGCAGCGCATCTGGCGCGACTACGCCGACCCGACAGGCGGCTTCTACGACGCCTCGCAGAGCAAGCAGTGGGGCGACTTCAAGGTCGTGCCTGTGCGCGTCGGCAGCGACGACGCCGACCTGCCCGCCGACAACGCGCTGCTCGCGCTGGCAATGCACGAGTACGCCGAAGCCTCTGGCGATATGCGCTGGCGCGAACGCGCCCTGCAACTCCTGCAGACGCTCGGCGGCGACTACGACCCCGCGCAACCACTTGCGTATGCAGGGTACACTCAGGCACTGGCGCGGATTCAACCATGAGCCAAGTATTGTTGGGACGCACGAATCGGTATGTGTTCCCCGTGTGGGCGCGGGGACATCTCACGGGCGAAGGCTCGGCGGAGGCGCGCGCCGAACGCTTGATGGACGCGCTGCTCGCCTCGCCGATTGAGACGCTCGACATCTCGCCCGCGCCTGCCCTGTGGGGGCGGTTCCTGCGCGAGCGGGCGAATCGGCTCCAAATCGCTGTCGCGACGCCGACGAACCTGCTGCTGCAAGCCCCCGACGCCCGCATTGCGGCGAATCTCCTGCAGTCGCACATCATCGAGACGCTCTGCGCGGTCGGACGCACGCACATCGACTACTACTTCCTGAGCCTGCACGAGACGCCGAACGAGACACAACTGAGCGGCGCGCTGGAGGCGTTGGAACTCGCGCGTCAAGAGGGGCAAATCGGCGCGATTGGGCTGGCGGCGTATGGCGCGCCGTTGGCGATTCTCGCGCTCTGGCGCACCCACGACGCCTTCGAGGTCGCCTTGCTGCCCGACGAGGCGGAACGGCTGCAGACGCTGCTGCCCGAAGCGCACGCGCGCCGCGCGGGGGTCGTGGTGCTGACCGACGGCAGCCGCCCGCCCGACACGGGACAGGTCGCGCTGACCCCCATCGAGCAGGCGGTTGCACTGGCGTTCGCCCTTCAAGGGTAGACGCCGCTCTACTCCAAGTCCATCAGCTCGTCGGTCTGCGGGTTGCCGTCGCGGTCGATGTTGCCCAGAGAGTAACGACGGTGCGGTTCGTAGGTCGGCTCCGTGCGCAGCACGGGCTTGAACGCCTTCGCGTGCCCGTCGCACCACAGCACATTGCCCATCCCGTTATGCCGCCCGTGGAAGGTCGGGTTGCTGTAGGAGGGTGGTTCGAGGAAGCCTGTGCCCTCGAACGCGGGCGCGCCTGCGCCCCAAGTGCGCCACTGCGCCGAGTCTGCCAGCCACGCGGTCTCGGCAGGGCTGCTAATCTGCGCCAGCGCGACCGCTATCGGCGTGTAGGTCGGCGGCTGCATCGGACTCAGATACACATAGTTGTAGCCGTAGCCCAGCAGCCCGTACTGGTAGGCGCGGCTCTCGCGGAACGACGGACACGCCTGAATCGCCGCGTTGCGCATGTACGGATACAGGAAACTGCGCTGCGTGTCCAGCCGCTGGTTCTGGCGATCCACATAGCCCCACCAGTAGTGCGACCAGTCGTCGTAGGCGATGGGGAACAGCCGCTCGTCGTAGTCTTGGGCGTACATCAAGCCTGCGGTTCCGATTTGGCGCAGGTTGTTGAGACACGAGGTCTGACGCGCTTTCTCGCGCGCCTGGGCAAACACGGGGAACAAGATCGCCGCCAGAATGGCGATGATCGCAATCACGACCAGCAGTTCAATCAGCGTGAAGCCGCTGTTGCGGCGTGTGTACCGTGTGTAATGCATCATCTGTACCCTCCACATGAGCGTTCGGCTCAGTGGTCGGGACGAAGGCTTGCGCAGCAGCGCCCGCCGCTGGAGGCGTCCAGCCGCAGGCAAGTGCTTACGCGCGCTCTTTCGCCCAACCCGCGAGGCGAAACGAGCGAGACACGGCTGAATCGGTCTTCGGGCTTCCGAATCGTCCTACTGGCGACGCCTTCCCAGCCGAAGCCAGTGGCGTAGTGTCGCGTTCGTCCTCGGTCACCGCTGCGCGTCAGCGTCGGATTTGCACCGACTTCCCGTGCATTCAGCCGCCGCGAACTCGTTTGCCGAAGCAGGGGTATTATACCGCGCCGATGACCGTTCGCGAGGCGATTGCACGGGTAGGGGCGCGGTTGCAGGCGGCGGGGCTATCCGAGCCGCAGCGCGAGGCGCAGGCGCTGGTCGCGGCGTGCTTAGGCTGGGAGCGTGCGCGGCTGATTGCCCATCCCGACGCGCGTTTGTCGGCGCGACAGGCGCAGCGACTGGAGTGTTGGGCGCGCCGTCGCGCCGCGCGCGAGCCGCTGGCGTATCTCACCCGCCGCGCGTGGTTCTACGGGCTGGAGCTTATCGTCGGGCGCGGCGCGCTCATCCCCCGCCCCGAAACGGAACTGCTGGTGGAGGTGTTTCTGGGGTGGGCAAGTAGCCTACCCCCCTCCGTAAGGTTCCCCCCGCTTCGCGAGGGGAACCGACCCGATTCGGTTCCCCCTGCCCGCAGGGGGAACCTGAAGGAGGGGGTCTCTTGCTCACCAATCCTCGTAGACGCAGGCACAGGCACGGGCGCCGTTGCGCTGGCGTGCCTGACGCACGCCCCGCACTGGCTTGGGATTGGGATTGACCGCAGTCGGCGTGCGCTGCGCCTGGCGCAGGCGAATCGGCGTGCGCTGGGGCTACAGTCGCGCCTGATGTTGGTGCAAGGCGACTGGCTGCGTGGGGTGCGCACAGGCGCGGTGGACGCCGTGCTGAGCAACCCGCCCTATGTGCTGCCCGACGAGTGGGACGCGCTGCAGCCCGAAATCACGCGCTACGAGCCAAAAGGCGCGCTGCTTGTCTCTGTGGACGACCCGCTGCGCCCGTATCGTCGGATTGCACAGGGCGCGCATCGAGCGTTGCGCTTGGGCGGCTTGCTCGCGTTTGAGACCAGCCCGCGTCTTGCCCCCCTATTAGCTGAGCAGCTGTCCGTGTGGGGCTTTCCGTCGCCCCACATCGTGCGCGACTACGCAGGCGACGCGCGTGTCGTGTGGGCGGTTCGAGAGTAAGCGCGGTTTTAGCGACTCTCGCGGCTGCGCCGACGCGCCTTGCGCTTGATACGCGCCAGCGCGTTGTCCACCGCCTTCGGCGAGCAGCCCAGCCGCTCGGCAATCTCGCGATAGGTCAGCTGCTGCTGGTACAAGGCGACCACCTGCGCCTCCAGCGGGCTGAGTTGCGTCGTGAGGAACTCCCGCTGCCGTTGCGCCGTCTCGCGCTCGCTTACCTGCTCATACAGGTTCTGGCGCGGGTCGGGCAACTGCTCCAGCCATGCTTGTCCATCCGCTTCGTCCGACAGGCGGACCACAGGCACTGCCCACCGTTGCGCCCGCTTCAGTTCCGAGAGAATCTGCCGCCGAATGCACACCCGCGCGAACGCCGCGAAGCCCGCCTTGCGCTGCGGGTCAAAACACAGCACCGCGCGCCACAGCCCCATCAGCGCAATCTGGCACACATCTTCAGGCTCATAACTGGGCACAAAGAACCGTCCCGCCACGCTCTGCGCCAGCGGACGGAACAGCGTCAGCACCTGCTCCGCCGCGCGCTCGTCCCCTTGCTGCGCCCGCAACACCAATTCGTCTGCTGATAGATACTCACAATACGGCTCCATCGTGCGCTCACCCACCCTATTATAGCCCAATTTTATGCCAATAGGGGGTGTCGCGCCGCAAACTCCGATTCTTCCACCCTCTTTCGGTGTCCACACTCGCAGAAGACCCAGTTTCGGGCGTCTCCACTCCGAATTCGCGCAAAGTGGGGTATACTGTGGTCAAGAGATGTTCCCGCAAGTTGCCACAATCCGAGCGCACTGAAGCCTTGCCCACAACGCGCAGGCAGGCGCATCTATTCTTATATTATCTTCCGAAGGAGGTCAGCACGATGATACCTGTAGGCTTATTCACGATTCGGCAGGCGGACTATGCCGACTTGGGTCGCATCGAGGAGTTAGATCGGCTGTTTGGCAACGCCGCGCTCACGCGCGAGTATTTCGAGGCGTGGCTGCGCCATCACCCAGAGGGTTTTCTGGTCGCCGAGTACGATGGGCGCATCTACGGCTACAGTATGGTCATCTACCTGCGCGCGCACCAGATTCGCGAGAACTGGTACCACGACACGGGCGGCGGAACCTGCAGCACGCACACCCCGCTGGGCGAATATCTGTATGCCGTCAGCATCGCCTCGCAGAAGCAAGAGGCGGCGCGGGCGCTGTTTATCGCCAGCCGACGCGTCTTCATCCGCTCCCATGTCTACCAGACCGTCATCTTCGGCAGGTTGCCCCGATTCCGCAAATGGGTCGAAGCACAGGGCTACGCGCCTGAATCGCTCGATCGGGCGACCAAGCGCCGCTTACTCGACATCTATGTAAACACGCTCCACGATCCGTACCAGGTGTTCTACGAAGGGATGAACTTCATGGCGGAGTACGGCGTAATGGACTACCTTGAGGGTGACGAGGAGTCGCTCAACTGCGCGTTGAAACTCGTGTGGCGCAACCCGTACTACAAGCCGCTGCTGTTGGAGCGCGCGGTCGCCGAGCTTGCCGCCGAGCCTACGACGGCAAGCAGGTGAGCGTCGGGACGCGCCCGACGCTCAGCACCCCGCGCCGAAGTTAAACAGCACAATCAGCAGGTCGGCGTCGTCCACGAGGCTGTCGCTGTTCACATCGGCAGGGTTGCTCCCCGTCGCGCCGAAGGCGAACAGCACCTGCAGCAGGTCGGCGTCATCGACGCAGCCGTCGCCGTCCACATCGCCGGGGCGTCGGAACGGCGTGTCGGTCGTCCACACGGGACCCGCAGGACTGCCCCCGTAGCGCAACCCACCGTGGCTGGGACCGCCCGTCGCGCCCGAACTGTCCAGAACCTGCGTCCCGCTGCCCTCGTCGAAATGGTAAAGCGCGGCGGTCTGCGCGTCGGGCGCAAACGGCTGACTGGGCGGCGTGAAGTTGCCGCTATAGCGCAGCACGGTGGAGAGGCGCACCTCGTCCAAGTAGCCGCTGAAGGACGGGTAGGCGTTGCGGTCATAGTCGTGCTTCTCCGCGCCGAACACCAGAAACGGGTCGCTGAAGTTGCACGACCCGTTGCAGCACCAACCGCACGGTATACCGTCGTCGGGGTAGGAAATGTCGCCGTTGGGACCGTCGCCCTGCGCCTCCAGCCTGCCGTCCACATAGAGCCACATGTAGCCGTCCGAGCGGCGGCGCTGCACAGCGATATGATGCCACGCGCCGTCCAGCACATTCGTAGTCCCGCAAATCGTGAACGCGCCCGTGCCGTCGCCCGTGACGCCGAAGACCATTCGCCCGCCTGCAATCGAAATCCCGAACTTGCGGTCTTGGCTGAAGCGGTCGCGGTCAATCACGATGTTGCCGTAAATCCAGTCCTCATTCGCGCCGCAGGTCACGGGGCTGGACGGGTTGTCGGCGAGCGTCCCCTTGAGCCAGAACTCAATCGTGAAGTTGGTCGCGCCGATGTCGGCGGGCGGACCAGGCAGGTTGTTCGTCGGGTCGTCGATGCGAATCTTGACGCGGTCGATGTCGCCGACGCCGTTGCCGTAGAAGCGTAGCGAGTAGCCCTGCGTATGGGCGAGCGCGAGCGTCAGCAGCGCGCTGCACAGACAGAATCCGATGCGTCGCACGAGCGTCTCTCCGTTCACAGGGGGATTATACATCGATTTCGGGAAACGCCTACTTCGCCTTCAGCCCAATACGCCACTTCTTCTGCAGCAGCGGGAAGCCCTCCGCCTCGCGCTTTTCGAGGTGCTTGAGACAGCACGCCCGCGAGAGGGCGCGAATGCGCTGAATATAACTCGCCCGCTCCGTGACCGAGATACTGCCCCGCGCATCAAGCAGGTTGAAGATATGCGAACACTTCAGCGCGAGGTCAAACGCGGGATGCACATAGCCCAACTCGGCAATCCGCGCGCTCTCCGCCTCGTACATTTCGAACAGTTTGAACAGCATCTCGGTGTCGGCATGCTCGAAGTTGTAGTAGTTATGCTCCAGTTCGGCTTGGTAGTCCACATCGGCGTAGGAGACGCCGCGGCTCCACTCCAGTTCCCAGACGCTGTTTTTCTTGCTAAGCAGCATGGCGAGCCGTTCGGGACCGTAGGTGATTTCGGCGCACACGGGGTCGCACTCGATGCCGCCGACCTGCTGGAAGTAGGTGAACTGGGTGATTTCCGCGCCGTTGAGCCACACCTCCCAGCCGACGCCCGACGCGCCGAGCGTGGGGGCTTCCCAGTCGTCCTCCACGAAGCGGATGTCGTGTTCGCTGGGGTCGATTCCAATCGCGCGCAGGCTCTCCAAGTAGACATCGACCACATCGTCGGGCGACGGCTTGAGGATGACCTGATACTGGTAGTAGTGCTGCAGGCGCATCGGGTTGCGGGCGTAGCGTCCGTCGGCGGGTCGACGGCTGGGCTGCACATACGCCACATACCACGGCTCGGGTCCCAGCGCGCGCAGCGTGGTCGCAGGCGCCATCGTGCCTGCGCCCACCTCCACATCATACGGCTGCAGGATCAAGCACCCGTAGTCCGCCCAAAACTGCTCCAGCCGAAACAGCAACTCCTGAAAGGTCATAGGCGCGGTAAGTATACCTCGCAGGGTATACTCCCGCCCGATGTTCGACTTGGAGACGCTTATCAGCGTGGTCATCTGGATCCTGGCGATTCTGCTCAGCCTGTCGGTGCATGAGTACGCGCACGCCAAATACGCCGACTGGGCGGGCGACCCGACGCCGCGCCGTCAAGGGCGCGTGACGCTGAACCCGCTGGCGCACTTAGACCCACTGGGCACGATTCTGATTATCTTCATGGCGTTTTCGGGCTACGGCATCGGCTGGGGCAAGCCCGTGCCTGTCAATCCGGGCTACTTTCGCAGCCCGCGCCGCGACTGGGTGATGTGCGCCTTCTGGGGACCGCTGTCGAACATCATTCTGGCAGTGATTTTCGCTATTCCCCTGCGCCTACTTCTATCGTCGGGACAAGTCTCGCCCGACAATGTGTTTGTCGATCTTATGCTGACGATGGTGCTGGCGAATGTTGGGCTGGCCGTGTTCAACATGATTCCGCTCCACCCGCTGGACGGTTCGAAGGTGCTGTCGGGCGCGCTGCCCGACATCTACGACCGTCGCTACTGGAACTTCCAGATGGTGTACGGACCGATTATTCTGTTCGGTTCAATCCTGATATTGCCGTTGATTGGCTTGCCGAACCCGCTGCGGTTTATTCTGTTGCCCGCGCGTGAGTTTCTGGTGCGGTTGCTGCTGGGGCTGTAGGTATACTTGCGGGTGCTATGGCGCGTGCGTTGTATAAGGGGTTGTTGCTGATAGCGGACGGGCTGGGCGACCGCCCTGTGCCTGAGATGGGCAGCAAGACGCCGTTGGAGTACGCGGCGACGCCGACGCTGGATCGGCTGGCGCGCGAGGGCGAGTGCGGGCTGATGGATCCGATTGCGCCAGGCATCCGTGCAGGCTCCGACACGGCGCACTTGGCGATTCTGGGCTACGACCCGTATCGGGTGTATCAGGGGCGCGGACCGTTTGAGGCGCTGGGGATTGGCATGGAGGTGCGCGGGGGCGATGTCGCGCTGCGCTGCAACTTCAGCACGGTGGACGCCGAAATGCGCGTGATCGACCGTCGCGCGGGGCGCATCACCGACGGCACGCGCGAACTGGCGGAGGCGGTCAACGGCGTCGAAATCGACGGCGTGCAGTGCTTTTTCAAGGAGTCGGTGGCGCATCGGGGCGCGCTGGTGCTGCGCGGCGAGGGGCTGAGCCATCGCATCACCGATGTTGACCCGCACGCGGAAGGCGAGCCGATACACGCGGCGCGCCCGTTAGACCCCGACGACCCCGCCGCTGTGCGCACGGCGCAGGTGGTGAACGCCTTCGTGCGCCTGAGTTATGAGCGGCTGAACGACCACCCCGTGAACCGCGCGCGTCGGGAGCAGGGGCTGCCCCCCGCAAACATCATCCTGCCGCGCGGGGCGGGCGTCGCGCCCCACTTGGAGCCGTTCCCCCAAAAGCACGGCATGACCGCCGTCGCGGTGGTGGAGACGGGGCTGATTCGCGGCATCGCGCGGTTCGTCGGGATGGACACGCTCGACGCGCCGGGCGCAACAGGCGGCGTCGACACCGACTACGCCAGCATCGCCGACACGCTCGCCCGCGCCCTGCAGCAGTACGACTTCGTGCTGTGCAATGTGAAAGCGCCCGACCTGTGCGGGCACGACCGCAACCCGCACCTGAAAGCGCAAGCCATCGAGCAGATTGACGGTTTGGTCGCGCGGCTGCTGGAGGGCTATCGCGAGCCGTTTTATCTGGTCTTCACGGGCGACCACTCGACGCCATGCTCGGTGGGCGACCATTCGGGCGACCCTGTGCCTGTGCTGCTGCACGGACCCGATTTGCGCGGCGACGAGGTGCTGCGCTTCCACGAGTACGCTTGCGCACGCGGCGCACTCGGACGCCTGCGCGGGGGCGACCTCGTGCCCATCCTGACCCAACTGATGGGCGTGCAGGAGAAATTCGGCGCGTAGTGGGGTATACTTAACCCCCGACGCTGACGGAGAGGCAATAAGCGATGGCATCGACGAAAACGCAAACGGAACGCCCTGGTCTGGTCGCGCGGCTGCGCAACTGGTTCCACGACATCGTGGCAGAGTTGCGCCGCGTCACCAAGCCCACGCCCGAAGAGACCACCCAAATGATGCTGGTGGTCATCGGCTTCCTGCTGGTGGTCGCCATCTGGTTCGCCGTGTGGGACACTGTGCTGACCTATGCGACGCAACGCATCGAAATGTGGGTGGATAGCCTGTGACGCTGAGGGAGTCGGACATGATAGGCATGGCGCGGACAGCATGGTATGTGGTGCGCACGCTGGTCGGACACGAGAGCAAGGTGAAGTTCGCCATCGAAAAGCGCGCAGAGGCGAAGGGACTGACCGACCGCATCTTTCAGGTGCTGATTCCGACCGAGCAGGAGGTGCGCACCAAAGGCGGCAAAAAACAGACCATCACGCGACGGGTCTTCCCCGGCTATGTGCTGGTGGAGATGATTCTGGACGACGAGACTTGGACGCTGGTGCGCACGACGCCGGGCGTCACGGGCTTCGTCGAATCGGGCGGCAAACCTGTGCCCCTCTCGCCCGAAGAGGTGGACGAGATCAAGCGCTCCATTCTGGAGAGCAAGGAGCGCCCGCGCATTGCCTTCTCGCCCGGCGACACCGTGCGCGTGATCGAAGGCGCGTTCGCCGACTTCAACGGCAAGGTCGAAAGCGTCGACGCCGAACGCAGCAAGGTCAAGATTCTGATTAACATCTTCGGGCGCGAGACGCCTGTGGAACTGGAAGTCGACCAGGTGGAGAAAATCACTTAGGAGGCGTATCTATGGCGAAAGAGGTAATCAATGTGGTGAAGTTGAACCTGCCTGCAGGCGCGGCGACGCCCGCGCCCCCCGTGGGACCCGCGCTCGGTCAGGCAGGGGTCAACATTATGGAGTTTGTGAAGGCGTTCAACGAGCGCACCGCCAGCATGAAAGGCTCCACACTGCCTGTGGAGATCACGGTCTACAAAGACCGCACCTTCACCTTCATCGTGAAGCAGCCGCTGGCGTCGGACTTGATACGGCAGGCGGCAGGCATCCAGTCAGGCTCGGCGAACCCCTTGCGCAACAAGGTCGGCAAAATCACGCGCCAGCAACTGCGCGAAATCGCCGAGCGCAAGATGCCCGACCTGAACGCCAACGATGTGGAGGCGGCGATGCGCATCATCGCGGGCACCGCGCGCTCGATGGGCGTCGAAATCGTCGACTAACACAACCCAGTGGCAGGGGCAACCGCTCCGCTACGACCACAGGAGGCAACCATGAGAGGACGCACACTCAAGAAGAAACAGCGCCACAGCACGCGCTATCAGCAAGCCGTGCAGGCGCTCGGCAACGGACAGCAGACCTACTCGCCGATTGAGGCGATTCGCAAGGTGAAGCAGACCGCCACCGCCAAGTTCGATGAGGCGGTCGATATGGCAGTGAACTTGGGCGTCGACCCGCGCAAGAGCGACCAGATGGTGCGCGGCGTGGTGAACCTCCCGCACGGCACGGGCAAGAAGCAGAAGGTGCTCGTGTTCGCCAAAGGCGAGCAGGCGGACGCCGCACGCGAAGCGGGCGCGGATATGGTCGGCGCAGAGGACATCGTCGAACAGGTGCAAAAAGGCTGGAAGGGCTGGAAAAACTTCGACCTCATCGTCGCGGGGCAAGACATGATGCCCATCATCAGCCGTATCGGTGGCGTGCTGAAGGCGCGCATGCCCAACCCCAAGTCGGGCACGGTCTCGCCCAACCCCGCCAAAGTGGTGCAGGAGATCAAGCAAGCCTCGCGCGTGGAGTACCGCGTCGACAAGGCAGGCATCGTGCATATGCCCATCGGACGCGCCTCGTTTAGCGAGGAGCAACTGCTGGAGAACATGCTGGTCGCGCTGAACGCCCTGCTGAAGGCGAAGCCCGCGACCTCCAAAGGGCGCTACCTGCAGAAAATCACCCTCTCCAGCACGATGGGACCAGGCGTGCTGGTCGATGTGAACGAAGCGCAACGCTTGGCAGAGCAGGTGAAGGGTTAACTTGCCCTCACCCCCTGTATCCCCCTCCTTAAAGGGGTAGGTTTTTTGCGGGCGTGCCTGCTCACGGCGTTGCCAAGCAGCGCATCTCTGCCGCCATGCGAGCGAGACGCTCGCGTTCCCAGCACGCGCGACGCTGGGAACGCGGGCGTCCCGCCCGCAATGCCAACCGCGCGAGAAAAAACCTACCCCTTTAAGGTATCCCCCTCGCCCGCGGGGCGGGCGAGGGGATTATGGAGTGCGGAAGCGGAGCTTCCGCCTATGCTGAAGCTGCGCTTCAGCACTCCAAACAGGTCAGCGAACGGCTCCCCTCTCCCACGCAGTGGGAGAGGGGCTGGGGGTGAGGGCGAAAAAGCGTGCGCTGCCTGCCCATAGCGAACCTATTGACCCGCATCGCGACACGCTGGGGCTGCGCGCCTTCCTTGAAAAGACCGCCAACAACGCGCCGTTTGGCGTGCTGATAACGCTTCAGGACGGCGCGGAAATCCCCGACCCGCGCATCGTGGCGTTGCCGCTCAGCACGCTGTTGCTGATGCGGTGAGGTATACTCCCCGCCGATGGCGACGGCTGTTGTGGGCGTGGACTTGGGCGGTACGAATGTGCGTGCGGCGGTGGTCGGGCGCGACGGGACGCTGCTCGCCCCGCCTGTGCAGTATCCCTCCCGCGCGCAGGAAGGTTTTGCACTCACGCTGGATCAGATCACGCTTGCCATCCGCGAGGCGATTGCGGCGGCAGGCGTTAGCCCCGCAGCGATCGGCCTGGCAGTGCCCGGACACATCGACGCGACGCGCGGGGTGGTGCGCTGGGCGCCGAACTTTGGCGAGATGCGCGGCGAGGTGTTCGAGGTGTGGCGCGATGTGCCGCTGGCGGACGCCGTGCAGGCGCGGCTGAACCTGCCCGTCGTGATGGGCAACGACGCGAACCTCGCTGCGCTGGGCGAATACTCCTACGGCGTCGGACGCGGCACGGCGCGCGGGCTGGTGATGCTCACGCTCGGCACGGGCATCGGCGGCGGCGTGGTGCTGACCCGCCATCAGGTGCAGGGCAACGCGCACTGGGAGGGCGGCGTGCTGCTGGTGGGTCTCAGCGGCGGCGCGGGCGAACTGGGGCACACCATCATCAACTTCGCGGGACCGCGCTGCGGGTGCGGCGCACGCGGCTGCATCGAGGGCTACGCACGGCGCGACGCGATTGTCGAACTCGCCCGCGAGCAGGCGCGGCGCAACCCCGATAGCCTGCTGAACCGCCTCACGGAAGGCGACCCCGCCAAAATCACCCCCGCGCTGGTCAGCGAAGCCGCCGCACAGGGCGACCCAACCGCGCTCGCCATCTGGCGCGAGGTCGGCTACTACTTGGGGATCGCGGTGGCGAACCTGATTAGCGTGTTCAACCCCGAAATCGTCGCGATTGGCGGGCAGATTGCCAAAGCGGGCGCGCCGCTGTTTGAGGCGATTCACGCCGCCGTGCGCAACTACGCGCTGCCGACCCTGCTGGAAGACTGTCGCGTCGTGCCCGCCGAGCGGATTGAGGACGCGGGCATTCTCGGCGGCGCCGCGCTCGCGTGGCAAGCGGTGGAGGCGCGCCGATGAAGTACCGCATGCACAAGCGCGTCGAGACCAAGCCCGACGGACGCAAAATCTACTACTACACCTTCGAGCCTGCAGAAACGCAGGAACGCGAAACGCCTGCCGAGCCTGACCCAGAGATGCTCGCGACCCTAAAAGCGACCCACGCGCGGCTGGAGGCGGCTGGACACTGTCCCCCAACGCCCGAAGAGGTACTAGAACGAATCGAGGCTGAACGCGCCAGTTGGGAGCGGGAGACGCAAGAGAAGGGCGAAGCGCATCTGTCTGTATAGCGGCACTATCATCTTCAGGCACAACCAAATCCTGTCCCCACACCCCATTCAGGTACACTCTTCCCCGCATGCAGGCACTCAAGGGCTATCTGGAGCAACTGCAGGCGGTGGCGCAGCAGCCGCACGCCACAAGCGAACTGTCGTATCACGGCGCACTGGAGACGCTGCTGCGCACGCTGCGCCACGACCTGACCATCGTCCACGAGCCGACCCGCACCGCCGTCGGGCGACCCGACTTCGCCCTGCTTCAGCAGCACGCGCCCATCGGCTATGTGGAGGCTGAAGCCTACGCTGCCGACCTCGACAACCTGCCCCCGCACGCCAAAGCGCAAACCGATGCCTTCCGCCAGCACCTGGAGAACTTCCTGCTGACCAACTTTCTGGAGTTTCGGCTGTACCGCGCGGGGCAAGAAGTGCTGCGCGCCCGCCTGCCGCAGCCGCCCCCGCACGGCAAAATCGCCCTTGCCCAACGCGACGCCGACGAGTGCCTCGCGCTGCTCCAGGCGTTTCTCGGCTATGCGCCCGCGCCCGTCGCCGACGCGCATACGCTGGCGCACCAACTCGCCCAGCGCGCCCAACTGCTGCAAGCCACCGTCGAGCAGAGCCTGCACGCCCAACTGAAACAGCCGCCCGACCAGTCGCTGGAGCTGCGCAACCTGTACCTTGCGTTGCAGCGCGCGCTGCTGCCCGACCTCCAGCCCGCCGAGTTCGCCGACCTGTACGCGCAGACGCTCGCCTACGGGCTGTTCGCCGCCCGCTGCTACGCGCCCAACGCCACACCCTTCACCCGCCACGACGCCGCACGCATCATCCCCGACGCCATCCCCTTCCTCAAGCGGCTTCTGGGTACGCTGACCACCCACACGCTGGAACCCGAACTGGAGTGGCTACTCGACGACCTCGCCAGCCTGCTGGAACGCGCCCAGATGCACGCCATCCTGCAGGACTTCGGCAAACGCGCAGGACGCGAAGACCCCGTGGTGCATTTCTACGAGGACTTCCTCGCGGCGTATGACCCCACCCTGCGCGAGGTGCGCGGCGTCTACTACACGCCCGAACCCGTCGTGCAGTTCATCGTGCGGGCGGTGGACAGCGTGCTGCGCCACGCGTTCGGCATGCAGGGGCTGATGGACGCCCGCGCGCTGGTGTTAGACCCCGCCTGCGGCACGGGCAGCTTCCTGTACGAAATCGTGCGCCAAGTGCACGCGCAGGTGTGCGAGCAACTCGGCGCGGGGCAGTGGGCAGACTACGCCCGCCAGCAGCTGCTGCCCCGCCTGTTCGGGTTCGAGCTGCTGATGGCGCCCTACACGATTGCGCACCTCAAACTCGCGCTGGAGCTGCAGCACCTCGGCGCGCCGCCCAGCGAACGCCTGCGCATCTACCTCACCAACGCGCTGGAGCCTGCCGTCAAGCCCGCCGAACTGCTGCTGGGCGAGTTCATCACCCGCGAGGCGGAAGCCGCCGCCGAAGTCAAACGCGACAAGCCCATCCTCGTCGTGCTGGGCAATCCCCCTACAGCGGGCACTCCACCAACCGCAGCTATGTGGCGGTGCAAGAGACCGTCGGCGGACGCATCCGCACCCGCAAACAGCCCACTTGGATCGGCGAACGCATCGAAGCCTACAAGCAGGTGGACGGGCGACCGCTGGAAGAGAAAAACCCCAAGTGGCTGCAAGACGACTATGTGAAGTTCATCCGCTTCGCCGAGTGGCGGATTGAGCGCACGGGTCAGGGCGTCGTGGCGTTCATCACCACCATGCCTACTTGGACAACCCGACCTTTCGCGGGATGCGGGCGCACCTGCTGCGCACCTTCCAGCGGCTGTATATCGTGGACCTGCACGGCAACGCGCGACGCAAGGAACGCGCCCCCGACGGCAGCCCCGACGAAAACCTGTTCGACATCCAGCAGGGTGTCGCCATCCTGATTGCCGTCCGCAACCCCAACAACTTCGCCGATTCTGACGAGAGCGCGCCCGTGTGGTACTGCGATGTGTGGGGTGCGCGGGAGGCGAAGTACGCCTTTTTGCGCGAGGCGACGCTGGAGTCGATCGAGTGGACGCCGCTTGCGCCCCGCGCGCCGATGTACCTGTTCGTGCCCCAAGATACCGCGCTGGAGGCGGAGTATCGGCAGGGCTGGCGCATCCCCGACATCTTCCCCGTGCATAGCGTGGGCATCGTCACGGCGCGGGACGCGCTGACCATCCATCGCACGCCCGACGCCGTGTGGCAGACCGTGTGCGAACTGGTCGCACTGGAGCCAGAGACAGCGCGGGAGCGGTTTCGGTTGGGTGAGCGCGTCGCACGGGAGCGCATTCAGCGCTGATAGACGACCTACAGAGCGCGGGCGTGCCCAACGAGTCGGCAAAATCGCGCATCGTGCCCATCCTGTACCGCCCGTTCGATGTGCGCTATACCTTCTACACAGGCAAGCCGAACGGGTTTCACGAACGCCCCCGCCCCGAAGTGATGCGCCACCTGCTGGCAGGGGAGAATGTGGCAATAATCACCACGCGGGCGCAGTCGCAGCAGGAGCCGTATTGGAGCAAGGTCTTCGTCACCACAATCTTGAACGAAGGACACTTTGCCACCGACATTAACTACGCCTTCCCGTTGTACCTCTACCCCGACGCGGCGGGCGAGCAGGGGGCGTTGATGCCCGAGGCGGGGCGCACAGTGAATCTCAGTAAGGAGTACCTGCAGGCGTTGGCGGGCGTGCTGGGGCAGACGCCTGCGCCCGAAGCGGTGCTGGGCTACCTGTACGCCGTGCTGCACAGCCCTGCCTATCGGACGCGCTACGCCGAGTTTCTCAAGCGGGACTTCCCGCGCGTGCCGTTGCCGCCCGATAAGGCGACCTTCGACGCACTGGCGCAGTTGGGACGCACGCTGATTGACTTGCACCTGCTGCGCGACCCTGCGCTAAACACGCCGTCGTGCAAGTACCCCGTCGCGGGCGACCATCGCGTCGAGCGCGTGGCATACGACGAGTCGGAGCAGCGCGTGTGGATTAACGCGGCGCAGTATTTCGAGCCTGTGCCGCCTGAGGTGTGGGCGTATCGGGTGGGTGGTTATCAGGTATGCCACAAGTGGCTGGACGACCGCAAGGGTGCCGTGCTATCCTACGACGAGCGGCTGACCTACCAGCGGATGGTCACCGCGCTGGAGCGCACGCTGGCGTTGCAGGCGCAGATTGACGCGGTGGCGTGTGGGGCGTGGGGGTGGTGAGATACCCCACCCGCGTGAGGCGTGGGGGTACACTATGACAGGTGAGACCGCGATGAGCATTATCGTAGAGGCACGATACAAGGCGCGCCAACTGCTACTGGAACAGCCGCTGAACCTGCCTGATGGACAGCGCGTGCGCGTCACCATTGAGCCGATTGACAACGCGCCTGTCGGAGAGCAAATCGTTGCCCACTGGCATGCGACAGGTGTCATCGGCGCGTGGGCAAACCGCCGCGCGTCGGTTCCCAGCACGCGCTGGGCGCGTCAACTGCGCCAGCGCGCCTCCCGTCGCACGCGATGAAATATCTGCTGGACACGGACATCCTCATCGATGTGCTACGGGGGTATCTGCCCGCTGTAGAATGGATGGCGACCCTGACCAAGACGCCCGCCGTTGTCTCCGTCTGCGTGATGGAACTGATTCAAGGCTGTCGCAGCAAGGCTGACCTCAAAGCAGTGGAGCAACTGATTGCACCGCTGGAGGTCTGGTATCCCACCGAAAGCGAGATGCAGCTGGCTCTGGAGGAGTTCAGGGCGCATTTCCTGAAGGCGCGAGTGAGCGTAATAGATGCGATCGTTGGCGCGGTCGCCCACGCGCGTGCGACCCCCCTCTGCACCTTCAATACCCGCCATTACAAGCCCCTCAACATAGAGCTTTACCACCCATACCCGAAAGCACATACACCCTGAGGTGTTCGCGTTTAAAAATGTGGGCAGCAACTTGGGACGCGAAGACACCCACTGCGACGGCACTGTGGACGACGCCGACATGCTGCAGGTGCTGTTCAACTGCGGTAGTGGGTGTTATACCAATCGCCGACCAAAGTTTGTAAATGCGTCGGCTTCAAATCCCCCCTCACCCCCCTTATCAAGGGGGGTGAGGGCAGGGAGTGGGGGGATTCTGCACGCGCAGCAATTCGTGAACTTTGCCCGCGCGATTGGTAACCGCCTTTGCGATATGATTTCAACATCGAATCGGGCAGGCACAAGAGGCGCGCGGTGTTGTCCTCACCCCCTTTGTTCCCCCTGATAAGGGTACATCGGTCGGGTACAAAAAAAGTGCCGCTTGGGGTAAATTTCATCCACTATGATAACACCCAAACGGCA
>ENA-ORXB01001881-ORXB01001881.1-sediment-metagenome-genome-assembly--contig:-NODE-1881-length-21326-cov-17.086216_pt1 | contig 21326 bp, 12 predicted proteins | sample MGYA00237863_ERZ511475 | MGnify/ENA primary metagenome ERZ511475 (study PRJEB26305, sample SAMN06343858) | sediment metagenome | isolation source: hot spring sediment | place: Canada: British Columbia... | reverse complement strand
GTTTGACCGACCATATTTGGAGTTGGGAGGAGTTTCTGACCTATAGGCATTATCACTACCAGAAGGGGTGACTACCGGATTTTGCGCCCTGTGGCGATTTTTTAAGAAAACTTAACTAAGTCGTTTCAGCGGAAGCCCTGCACCAACGCCTGCGCCAACACATTCCAGCCGTTTGCCAGCGTGAACACCAGCAACTTCGCAGGCAGCGAGACCACTACGGGCGGGAGCATCATCATGCCCATCGACAGCAGGATGCTCGCCACGATGAGGTCAATCACCAGGAACGGGATGTAGATGTAGAAGCCGATGATGAACGCCGTCTTGAGTTCGCTGAGCATGAAGGCAGGAATAAGCGTGGTCAGCGGCAGGTCGTCGGCGGTGCGGGGCGGCGGCTGCTTGCTCAAGCGGATGAACAGGTTCAGGTCTTCCGTGTAGGTCTGGCGGAGCATGAAGGCGCGGATGGGCTTCTCGGCGCGTTCTAACGCCTGCGGGAAGGTGATTTGCTGGCGCATGTAGGGCTGCAAGGCGGTGCGGTTGATTTCGTCCAGCGTGGGCGCCATCACATAGAAGGTCAGGAACAGGCTCAGCCCGATAATCACGGGCGTGGGCGGGATGTTCGGCGTGCCCAGCGCGCTCTTGAGGAACGACAGCACAATCACGATGCGCGTAAACGCGGTCATCATCAGCAGGATGGAGGGCGCGACCGACAGCAGGGTGAGGATGGCAAGGATTTGCAGCGAGGTGGAGACCTCCTGCGGGTTGCGCGCCGCGCCGACTTCCACGCTCACGCGGGGCAGGGGAACGGTCTCTTGGGCGAGGGCTGGGAGGAGGGTGAATAGGAGGAGCAGGGTGAAAATGGTGTGTCGGGTGCGATGTGCGGGTTTTGCCCCCAACCCGACGCGCCCCAAAGCACGAATGAACGAGAACCCCCTCCTTAAGGTTCCCCCTGCAGGCAGGGGGAACCGAACAGGCGTGCGGCTTGGTTCCCCTCGTGAGTCGGGGCAACCCCACGCACTATGCTCGGTTCCCCTCGCGAAGCGGGGGGAACCTAAAGGAGGGGGGGCATTCGTGAACTTTGAACGCTCGATTGGTCTCATCGTTCGCCTCCCAGCAGGTTTTGCAGTTGTGCGCGGGTCTGTCGGAGGCGCGTTTGCACCTGCGCGGCGGCTTCCTGCTGCAGGTCAGGCGGCGGGGCGGCGGGGCGGGCGTTGCGGAGAACCTGCTCGAACGCGCTTTCGGCGACTGGCGCGGGTTCAGGCTTCGGCAGCGTGTCGGTCAGGTCCGCCAGCAGGTGCATGCCTTGCGGGGTCGCGCCGATGAGCAGCAGTTTGTCGCGCGCCTTGACCAGCATTAGGCTGCCGCCGACCGCGCTGCGCGTTTCGATAATCCGTATCTGTCCGTCGACGGGCGAGCCGTCGCCTGTTTTGCCTGCCCAGCGCAGTAGGCGGGGCAGTCCCCAGCGCAAGCCGACAGCCACAATCAGCAGGGCGACCCCCAACTGCGCCCAGCCCGTGGACGAAGCGTCGGGCGACGCCACGCGCTGAATGGGCGCGCCCGCGCGCGTGCCGAACGCCCCAGGCGCAAGCGCGTCGGGCGACTCTTGCGCCCAAGTTGCGGAGATTGCCACTGCGACGCCTACCACCAAAGCACACTTCGCAAAGACGCGGGTGATGGAGACCCCCCTCCTTAAGGTTCCTCCTGCAGGCAGGGGAAACCGAGCGGGCGCGCGGCTTGGTTCCCCTCGCGAAGCGGGGGAAACCTCAAGGAGGGGGGTCAACACTCGTCTATCGACCATGCGTCTCATGGCTACGCTCCCAGCCGTTGGATGCGCTCGGCGGGCGAGAGGATTTCGGTGATGCGCACGGCGAAGTTGTCTTCCACGACGACCACCTCTCCCCGCGCGATGAGCCTGCCGTTGACCAGCACCTCCACAGGCTCGCCCGCGGCTTTTTGCAACTCGACGATGGAGCCTGTGCCGACCTCCAGCAGTTCGCGGATGAGCATCGTCACGCGCCCCAGTTCGACCGACACCTCCAGCGGGATATCCAGTAGTAGGTCAAGGTTTTGTTCGCGGCTGTTGTCGTTGTCGGCGAAGATGTTGAACGCGGCGGGCGTTGGCGTCGGCGCGGCGGTGGGCGCGGCAGGCTCTGGCTCCATCAGCAGCGACGCCAGCGGGTCGGATTCGGCAGGCTTCATGCCAAGCAACGCGCGCGCGAGGTTCTCGGTCAGCAGCCAAGTGAGCGTGAACGGCGGGCGTTCGGGAATCTGCACAGTGAAGCGCGTGGCAATCACCTCGTCCACCGACAGGAAGTTCGCAGGGAACACGATGGGTTCCTGGCGGGCGGTAATCTGGTCGGGCGTGAAGGTCTTGCTGGTGAGGTTGCCAAACGCGATTGCCAGCCCCTGCATCAGGTGTTGTCCGAAGGCTTGCACGGCGTTGAGCGCGGCGTCGTCGATGGCGTCGGGCGCGCTGCCCAGCGTCGCCTCGAGCAGGGCGCGCTGGCTATCGGCGCGCTCGCTCGGCTGCTCGCCCACTACGAACAGGCAGGGCGCGTCGCTTAGCTCGGCGAACTGCGCCTGAATGTGCAGCACAGGGTCTGCCGTCAGCCCCGTCAGGTCGCCAATCGGCGTCGCACTGGACTGTGGCGTCGGGATTTCGACCAGCGTGTTGTTCTGCTCGGACAGGTACATGGCGACGCTTTGCCACACCTGCGCCTGCTTCACCACAAATTGCGTCAACAGTTCGGCTGAAACTTCGCTCACGGTTCACTCCTCCGAGACGACATCGGTAATCGCGACGACCAGCCGTCGGTTGCGGATGGCGGGCTTGCCGCGAAACTTCACACGGTTCTCTGCCAATAGGTCAATCTTACCGTTGACGGGCGTATCCAGCGAGATGGTGTCGCCGACCTTGAGTTGGAGCAACTCGCTCAGGCGCATGCGGGTTCTGCCCAGCCGTGCGCGGCAGGTGATGGCGGTGCGCTGCAGGTGCTGGGTCAGCATGCGACGGAGCATCGGCGTGGTGCGCTTGCCCGCGCTGGAGACCCAGTTTTGCGAACTCAGGCGCGGCGTGATGGGCTTGATGACCATGTGGGGCACGCACAGGCTCATCGCGTCGCGCCGCTCGCCGAAGCGCGCCTCCATCAGCACGGTAATCACGATGTCGCTGGGCGGGGCGATTTGCACGAACTGCGCGCTGGTCTCCAGCGTCTCGATTTTCGGGTCAACCTGCAGGATGCTCTCCCACGCGCTGCGGTACGCCATCAGCATGCGTTCGGCGAGCGCGAGTACCAGCGGCTTCTCGATCTCAGTGAAGGCGTTGCGCTCAATCGGCTTGCCCATCCCGCCCAGCAGACGGTCGAGCATGGTGAACACCAGCGCGTACTCCATCTCCAGCACCGCCTCGCCCGACAGCGGCGGCGCGCTGAACACAATAAACGCCGACTGCTTGAGCGAGCGCAGGTAGTCCTCGTAGGGGATTTGCTCCAACGAGATGAGTTCGATATGCACGGGCGTGCGCAGGTAGGTGGCGAGGTTGGTCGAGCAGAGCCGCGCGAAGGTTTCGAACACCATCTGCAGGGTGCGCAGTTGGTCGCGTGAGAACTTGTCGGGTCGGCGGAAGTCGTAGACCTCGTAGGCGATGGGCTTACGGGGGGTTCCCATCCCGCCCACAGGCGCGGCGACAGGCGCGCCGAACTCGCCGCCCGAACTGTCTTCCGCTGCAAGCGACGCCAAAAGCGCCTCAATCTCCGCCTGCGATAGAATCTCGCTCACTCGGTTCGCCTCCCGCTGGATATTCGCGCGAAATTATCGGCACGCGTAGGCGTCTTTTGCAGATATGGAATAATCCCCATGCTATGCGTATCAGGGCGCGTTTCGGGGGAGTTGTCGCGTGGGTATTGGGCGCGACCAGCCTGCTGTGGGGGCAGCAGTTGTATTGGCTGGGCGCGCTCGGCGGCGACTGGAGCGAAGTGGGCGCCGTCGCGGCGAACGGCATGACGGTTGTGGGCGAGGCGACGCTGAGCAACGGCGAGAGCCGCGCCTTCCGCTGGACGCCCACAAGCGGGATGCAAAACTTGGGCACGCTCGGCGGACGCTGGAGCGCGGCGACCGCTGTGTCGGCGGACGGGAGCGTTATTGCAGGCTCGTCGGAGAATGCAAGCGGGGCGTACCTGGCGTTCCGCTGGACACAAGCGGGCGGGATGCAAACCATCGGCTCGCTCGGCGGCATGTGGAGCGAGGTGAACGCTATCTCGGCGGACGGACAGGTGATTGTGGGCGTGTCGGAGGATGGGCAGGGCAATCTCCGAGCGTTCCGCTGGACACAAGCGGGCGGGATGCAGAATCTGGGCATTCTGAGCGGCGGAACCTACAGCGAGGCGAAGTATGTCTCCAGCGACGGCGGCGTGGTGGTGGGCGACGCCGACTTGGGTGACGGGAGCCTGCGCGCCTTCCGCTGGACACAGGCGGGCGGGATGCAGGACTTGGGCACGCTGGGGGGCAACTGGAGCAGCGTCACGGGCATCTCGGCGGACGGGCAGGTGATTGTGGGCGTGTCGGAGGACGCGCAGGGCAACCTGCGGGCGTTCCGCTGGACACAAGCGGGCGGGATGCAAGACTTAGGCGCGTTGGGCGGCGGCTACAGCAGCGCGACGGGCGTGTCGTCAGACGGGAGCGTTGTGTACGGCAACGCGGCAGACGCCGATGGCAACTTGTTGGCGGCGCGCTGGAGCAGCGGCGGGGTGCAGAGCCTCGGCTCGCTCGGCGGCGCATGGAGCGTGATTCAGCACGGCACGCGCGGCGGGCGCATGCTGGTCGGCGGAGCGGAGAACGCGCAGGGGCAACTGCGCGCCGTGCTATGGACGGAAAATAGCGGGATGGTGAACCTGAGCCAACGCTACAGTTCGCTGCTGAGCGCGGGGTCGTTTTTGGAGGACGCGCAGTTTGTGTCGGAGACGCGGCGGTTCGTGGTCGGGCGCGGCTACAACGCGCAGCGCCAACGCTACGAGCCGTTCGTGCTGGACATGGGCGCGGAGTGGATCGGGCGACTGCACTGGCTGGGCACACTGGGCGGGCGCGCGAGCATGGCGGTGGGCGTCTCGGACAGCGGCGTGGTAGTCGGTTCCAGCCAAGACGCGGCGGGACGCTGGCGCGCCTTCCGCTGGACACAAGCGGGCGGCATGCAGGCGCTCGGCGTGCTGGGCACGCTCGCAGGCAGCTACGCGACGGGCGTCTCCAGCGACGGCAATCGGGTCAGCGGCTACTGCACGGACAGCGCGGGGCGCACCTTCGCGTTCCTGTGGCAGAACGGGCAGATGCAGACGCTGCCGACTCTGATTGGCACGGGCAACAGTATGGCGACCGCTGTGAGTGGGAACGCCGTCACGGGCACAACGCGCAACGGCAGCGGGCGCTGGCAAGCCGTGCTGTGGAACGCGCTGAACTTGCCTGCATCGCTGGGCACGCTGGGCGGGCGCGACTGCTACGCTACGGCGCTGTCGGCAGATGGAAGCACGGTGGTCGGCTACGGCGCGGACGCTTCGGGCAACCTACGCGCCTTCCGCTGGACACAAGCGGGCGGCATGCAGGCGTTGGGCACGCTCGGCGGGCGCGAGAGCATCGCCTACGGCGTCTCGGCGGACAGCAGGTTCATCGTGGGCGTGAGCCGAAACGCATCGGGACGCTGGCAGGGCTTCCGCTGGAGCCAATCCGACGGCATGCGTGCGTTGGGGCTGATTACCGCGCGCGCGGTTTCGGCGGACGGCGCAACGATTGTCGGCGCAGGGGGTGGCGCAGCGATGCTCTGGGACAGCTTCGGCGGGCTGCGCCCGTTGCAGCAAGAGTACGCGGGACTGCTCAGCGCGGGCAGCACGCTGATAGACGCCTACGCCATCTCGCCCAGCGGACGCTACATCGTCGGCTTCGGCTACAACGCCCAGACACGCCGACGCGAGGCGTTCCTGCTGGACACCGCCCCGTAGCAGGAACTTTCGGCGCGCAGGGGAATCCTACAATTCCATGCGAGCCGTATGGGTGATTGCGCTATTGGGGTTGCTGCTCGGGCGCGGGCTGACACAGGAGTCGCCCAAGCCGCCTGCGAACGAGAAGCCCGCCGCGCCGCGCGAAACGACCCTGAGTTTCGCGGGGGAAGGGGAGCGCTGGTGGTGGACGGAGAGCGCGAAAGGCGAGCCGCTCAGCCCGCCCCAGAAGACCAGCGACGCCTCCGTCGCGATTAAACTGCCCCCAGACGCCGACGCGCTTTGGGTCTACGACGCCAAGACGGGCAACCTCGCCCAGCTCAAGGTCGCCGACCTCAAGGAGAAGACCGAGCTGACCAGCGACCGATTCAGCCATGTGGCGCGGGTGCAGGTGAACCTGCAGGCGCAGGGCAAGCCCGTCGCCAGCGCGGTGGTGCAACTCACCGACGCTAACGGCACGACGCACACGCGCGTGCTGGAGCCATCGGCGGAGGGCGTCCTGATTTTCGAGCGCGTGCCGCTGGGCAAGGTGTCCATCACGGCGCGCTACGGCGACGAGGGCAAAGCCTCGCAGGAGACCACGCTGAAAGCCGAGCGGGAGACGCGCGTGCCGATTATCGAACTCGCGCTGAGCGGGAGCGTCGCCACGCTGGAGGTCGCGCCGAAGGGCAGGGAAGGGCAGGGCGACGCCGAGACGCCCCAAGCCAGTCGGATTGGTACAATCGTGATGTTTGTGATTGCGCTTGCGCTGGCAATCGGGGTCATCGTGTTTCTGGTGCGCTTGGCGACGCAGAAGCCACAGCAACTGAGCGAGGCGATGGGCAAACTCGGCGTGGAACTGCCGCAGCCGACCCCAGCAGGGCAGGGGAGTGGGGCAGCCGCCGCGCCGCCGATGCCCGACCTGCCGCCGCTGGAGAGCGCGGGCGTAGACCCCACGGCTGCCCCAATCGGCGCGACGGCGACCGTAATCGCTGTGGGACCCGCAACGCGCATCGTCGCCACGCAGGGACCCTACGCGGGGCAGGCGTTCGAACTCACGGGCGATTTGATGACTATCGGGCGCGACGCTGCCCAAGCCATCGCGCTGGTGAACGATATGGGCGTGAGCCGCACGCACGCGCAGATTATCCGCCAAGGCGACCAGACGCTGATTGAAGACCTCGGCAGCACGAACGGAACCTATGTGAACGGGGTGCGCATCAGCGCGCCGACGCCCATCAAGCCTGGCGACACGCTCCAACTGGGCGCAAGCCTGTTCCGTGTGGAGTAGCGATGGTCAGCAAGCTGTTCTATCTGATGGTGTTCGGCGCGGTGGGCGGCGTGCTTGCCTGGTTCGTGAACGAGCCGTTTATGAACGACGATATCCGCCGAACAGTGGACTGGGGCGAGCTTGCACGGTTTGGCTCAACTTCAGGGCTGCTGATTGGCGCGATGATTGGACTGGCGACGGGGCTGTCGCTGGGCACGGGCAAGCATATCATCCGCGCGGTCGGGCTCGGCGCGGGTGTGGGTGCGATTGGCGGCTGGGTGGGGGTGACCATCGGGCAGATTTTGTTCGGCGTACTCGGTGCTACTGTGCCGTTGCTGGGGCTGATTGTGGGGCGCATCCTCGGTTGGAGCGCGTTCGGGGCGTTGATTGGGGTGTCGGAGGGGCTGATTGCGCGCTCGCCGAAGCGGATGCGCAACGGGTTGTTAGGCGGCGCGATTGGCGGGGCGTTGGGCGGCGCGCTGTTCGATTTTCTGGCGTTCACGATTGGCTCGGTGTTCGGCTTCGCGCTGCGTGCGGAGGGTGAGGCGGGCGCGCCGTCCCGCGCGGTCGGGCTTACACTCATCGGCGCGGGGATTGGGCTGTTCATCGGGCTGCTGGAGTGGCTCACCCGCGCGGCGTGGGTGCGCGTGCTGTACGGGCGCAACGAGGGCAAGGACTACCCGATTGACCGCGACGGGGCGTATCTGGGACGCGACGAGTTGGCGGATGTGCCCCTGCGCGGCGACCCGCAGGTTGCTCCACGCCACGCTGAGATACGCATGGACGGCGGCGGCTATGTGCTGATCCCGCTCGCGCCGATGGCGGTCAACGGGCAGCCTGTCGGCGCGCCTGTGGAACTCAACGACGGCGACCTGCTGCAGATTGCTTCGTTTCAGGCGCAGTTCCAGTTGCGCGAGGGTCAAGTGGCGCGTTTGCCGCGCGATGTGGTACGCTCGCCGTTGCCGCCCCCGCCGCCGACGCCGCCAGGCGTGTGCCCCTACTGCGGGCAACGGCAAGACCCGCTGACAGGCGCGTGTGCCTGCATGCCCACAGCGACGCCCCCGTCCCTGACACCGACACATGGCTACCCGCCCGCGCCTGCTGCAGGCGGCGTCGCCGTCGCGCAAGCCACCGCGCTGGTGGGCATCGACGGCGCGCACGCAGGGCAACGCATCGCCGTCCCACCCACAGGGCTAACCATCGGGCGCGAGATGGACAACATGCTGACAATCCCCGACCCGTCGGTCAGCCGCCATCACGCGCGGATCGCCTACGAAAACGGCGCGCTGGTGGTCTACGACTTGGGCAGCACCAACGGCGTGTATGTGAACGAACAGCGCGTTAGCAAGCAGTCGCTGCGGGCAGGGGACATCGTGCGCTTCGGCGGGGCGCGATTCCGCGTCGAGTAGGGTACACTATCCTCCGCATGGCGTTTCGGATTTACTGTGGCGCGTTAGTGACGGATGGGCAACGCTACCCGCACCGCGCGCTGGTGGTGGACAAAGGACGGATTGTCGCGTGGGAGGCGTATGACCCCGCGCACTTGGGGCGCATCGAGCCGCCCGATGTGGACGCGCGGGATCTGATTGCGCTGCCTGGTATGATTGACCTGCATGTGCATGGCGGCTTCGGGCGCGACATGATGGAGGGTACGCCCGATGCGATTCGCGCGATTGCCCAACGGCTCGCCCAGCACGGCGTCACGGGGTTTCTGGTGACTCCGCTGACCGCCCCGTGGTCGGCGATACGGCAGTGCATCGAGGCGGCGGGAGAGACGCGCTGGAACGGTTCGGGCGGCGCGCGCGTGCTGGGCTGCCATATGGAGGGTCCGTTTATCAACCCCAAGCGCGCGGGCGCGCAGCCCCCAGAGCATATTCGCCCCCCAAGCGTGCGTGAGCTAAAGACCGAGCTGGGCGCATTAATTAATGAGTTGCGCGTCGTGACACTTGCACCTGAACTGGAGGGCGCGCGAGAGGTGGTGGAGTTTCTGACGCAGGAGGGTGTGATCGTCTCCATCGGGCACAGCGACGCGACCTACGAGCAGACCGTGCAAGCCATCGAGTGGGGCGCGCGGCACGCCACGCACACTTTCAACGCCATGCGCCCGTTCCAGCATCGCGATCCTGGATTGGCGGGCGCGGTGATGCTGCACGACGAACTGACCGCCGAGATCATCTGGGACAATGTGCATACCCACGCGGCGACGGCGCAGTTGCTGATCAAGGCGAAGAGCGCAACGCGCGTGATTTGCGTCTCGGACGGCGCGACGGGCGTCGGGATGCCCGACGGCTACACCTTCGAATTATGGGGGCATCGCGCGGTGGTGCGGGACGGCGCGGCGCGGATGGTCGAAACGGGCGGCTTGGCAGGCAGCGTCGTCGCGATGGACGCCTGCTTGCGCCACTGCGCCCAGACGCTGGGGCTGGAAGTCGCCTCGCTGGTGTGCGCGGCGAACCCCGCCCGCGCACTCGGCTACGAGACGGATTTAGGCACGCTGCGCGCGGGCGCGTGCGCCGATGTGATCCTCTGGAACCCGCACACGCAAAAAGTGGAGTATACTTATATCGACGGCGTTTTGCACGAGTCGCAACCGCTGTCGGCAGGAGTCTCTGAGCCTGCCACGAAGTAGAGCAATCAGCCCTGAAGGAGGTCCGTGAAACCATGTGGAGTGACGAGCAGACCCGCGAGAACTTGACGACCGAGTCGACGGAGGCGACGGCGAGCGTTGTGGAGACGATAGCGACCGAGCCGAGTACCGACATCGAGAGCGCACGCGACGCGGAGGCGGCTGTATCGGCGGACGCGCCTCACGAAACGCCAGCCCCCGTTGCCAGCGCGCCCGAACCAGCCGCCGATGCATCTGTGTCCCCGATAGCCCCTGCGCCTGAGCCTGTTGCTGCTGCCCCAGAATCCACCCCAGACGCCGAGGAACGCATCTCGATGGACGAAGCCATCGAGCAGAGCTTCCCGTCGTTCGAGCCGGGCGAGGTGATTCAAGCGACCGTCGTGCAAGTCGATCGCGACGCCGTGCTGGTCGATGTCGGCACGAAGACCGAAGTCAAAATCCCCAAAGAGGAGCTGGCGACGGGCAAGGTCGAATCGGCGAGCGATGTGGTGCAGGTCGGCGACACGATCGATGTGAAGGTGATGCGCACGCGCGGCGAGGAAGGCACACCTGTGCTGTCCAAGCGCGAGGCGGACTTCGACAAACTCTGGGAGTCGATTGTTGAGGCGTACAACAATAAAGAGACGCTGGAGGCGATGGTCGAAGACGCGGTCAAGGGCGGGATTGTGGTCAACATTGGCGTGCGGTGCTTCGTGCCTGCCAGCCAGATTGCCCGTCGCTTGCCGCCGAACCAGCTCGATCGGCTGATTGGCGAGGTTATTCCCATCAAGATTATCGACCTTGACCACGAGCGGCGCAAGGCGGTCGCGTCCAACCGTCTGGCGGACGAAGAGATACGCCGTCAGCGCGAAGAGGAGGAACGCAAACGGCGCGAGCGTGTGTTCGCGGCGCTCAAAGTCGGCGATCGGTTCACAGGTGTGGTCAAGCGCATCACGGGCTACGGCGCGTTCGTGGACATCGGTGAGTACGAGGGGCTGTTGCACATCAGCGAGTTGTCGTGGGCGCGTGTGGAGAACCCGCGCGAGGTCATCAAAGAGGGCGACCAGATTGAGGTCGTCGTGATTCGCTTAGAGCCAGAGAACGGCAAAGTCGCGCTGAGCCGCCGTCAAGCGATGCCTGACCCGTGGCACCTGGCGGCGCAGCGGTATCGGGAAGGGGAGGAGTTGGAAGTGCCCATCACGCGCGTGGCGCGCACAGGCGCGTTCGCCCGAGTCGATGAGGGCGTCGAGGCGTTCCTGCCCCTGTCGGAGCTGACCAGCAAGCGCGTCAAATCGCCCGAAGAGGTCGTCTCCGTCGGCGATGTGGTTAAGGGGCGGATTATCGAGTTAGACCCGCGCCGACGGCGCATGGTGCTGAGCCTGCGCGCGCCCGAAGAGCAACGCGCCGTGCAGGAGCATCGCCAACGCGCTGGCTCCAGCAAGAGCGGCGGCTTCACCATCGGCGATCGGCTCTCGTCGCAGCTGCAGCAGTTGCGCACGGAATCGCGGGAGCCACAACAAAAATCCGCTGAAACCGACGATTCGGCGGCAGGAACCGAGACGGACGCCGCGAATGATTGATGCAACGGATTGCCATCACGGGCGGCGTTGCTGAAGGCAAGACGACGGTCTTGCGCATGTTCGAGTCGCTGGGCGCACAGGCGATGAGCAGCGACCAGTTAGCGGCGACGCTTCTCGCTCCAGGGACGGAAGTATGGGAGCAACTCATAAGGGAGTTTGGGCAGGCGATTACAGCGGCGGACGGCGCGCTGGCGCGGGAGCGACTGGCGGCGCTGGCGTTCGGCGATCCTGCCGTGCGCAGGCGATTGAATCGGATGATGCACCCTGCCGTCGTTCGCGCGCTGCAGGCGCAACTGCAGGCGCGCGAGCCGTCGTCGACGCCCATCTTTGTCGAGGTACCGCTGCTAATCGAGGTTGCGCTTCAGGGCGTGTTCGATGCGGTCGTGGTGGTGCAGGCGACGCCTGCGTTGCAACGCCAGCGTCTGATGGCGCGGGGCGTCCCGCCCCAGCGGGCGCGGCAAATCCTGCAGGCGCAACTGCCCACCCGCTGCAAAACCCCCTTCGCCGACTGGGTAATCCGCACCCATCGCTCGCTGGAGTCGGTGGAGGCGCAGGCGCGCCGTATCTGGCGCACACTCACGCAGCAGGTATACTTGGTAGCGCAACGGAATTCGGTTTCGGGCGTCAAAATCGGGCAGGAGTATCGCGAGTGATACAGAATCTGACTACGGAAGAGGAGGTTCGAACGCAGTGATACGACGATGGCGATGGCATCTGGCACTGGCGGGGCTGTTATTGGCTTGGACGGGCTACGCCGACGACGGCGCGGGGCAGAGTGAAGACCCCTACCGCGATCGTCCGTCGCGCCATGTGTTGCCCAGTTCCGCGTATAAGCCCATCCCGCCCCAAAACTACAAGATTGCGCCGCAGCGCGCCCCGCAAAGCGGCAGCGTGCAGTGGCGCAAAAACGGGCTGTTCGACCCGCAGCAGTTCCATCAGCAGCTGCAGCAACGGCGGCAACGCACGCGGGCGCCGCGCTGGGATCGCGACATCACCAACGCCGCGCCCGACGAGATTCATCCCGTGTATAACCCCGGCGCGGCGAAGATGTTCTTTGCCAGCAACGCGGGCGGGGTCGGGCAAGATGGGCGACTGGTGAACCCCACGCCGCGCTACCGCATCTGGCGCGGCGACCTGGACGAGGGTTCCCAAACCTACTTGAGCAATCTGACGAACCTCACGCCGATTACGGGGGACACGCCCGACGAACAGTTCGGCAGCCAGATTCAGCCATCGCTTAACGCCTCCGCGAACATCATCGCCTACGCCAACCGCAGCGCGGCAGGCAGCTACAACATCGTCGTGCGCAACCTCAGCACGGGACAGCGCGTGGTGCTGACCTCCGACAACAACGGCGTGACGCAGAACCTCCGCCCAACGCTTAGCCCCGGCGGCAACTTGGTGATTTTCTCGTCCAACCGTCTGCTTGCGAGCGAGACGGAAGCCGACCGACGCTATCGCCTCTATGTCGCACGCACGGACGGACGCCCGTTCGAAGACGGAACCTTCTTCAGGCGCATTACCTTCCCTGATCCAGGCGAGAACGATGTGGAGCCTGCGTGGTCGCCCGACGGCAATCGCGTGGCGTTCGCCCGCATCGCCGCCGACGGAACCAGTTACATCTATGTACTGGACTTCAACACGCTGACCGTCGTGCAGTGGACGACCTTCGTCGATAGCAACGGCAACCGCCCCCGCGACCGTCAACCGACATGGGCGCAGGTTGGCGATACGCCATATATCGTCTTCTCCTCGACGCGCAAGTCGGGTCAGCCGCACCAGCTGGGCGAGCCGTCCGACCGCGTCGATGTGGCGAACAATATCTACGATATTTACTACCTGCCCGCGCTGCTGCCCGAGCCGCCGTCGGCAGCGAATACGCTTTCGTTGACCACTGACCCCAGCACGGCGGCGTTGGCGCGCCCCGATGTGCCAGGTGTGGCGTCCTTTGTGCCCGCTGCGGGCGCGAAGTACCCGTCCGCCGCCATCGACACGCGCAACCGCGTCGCGTACCACTCCACCCGCACGCAAGGCGCGGAATCGCCCGGACCGGGCGTCCACGACCTGTGGGAGACGCTGGTGTTCGACCTCACGCCGCCGCTGATGGAGATCCTGCCCGTCGTCAGCCCGAAGGAGATGTTCCCCGGCGACACGGTCACCATCAAGGTGCGTGCGTTGGATCTGCAGAGCGGTATCGACTTCGTGCGCGTGCAGTTCAAAGACCCCGACAGCGCGGAGCAGGACGCCGAAGGGCTGGAGCATCGCCTGTACCAGCTGTTCCAGTTCGACATCTTCTTCCCGAACCGCATTCTGGTCGATCAGGGGCAGGCGTATGTGCCGTTGTTCGTGGAGGTCGGGCAGCAGGCGATTCACCCGCAGACCTACGAATACAAGGAGCCTTACAGCCTTGCACGCTTAGGCTTCGACGGGCGCATCGACGACACACTGCTGCTGCAGCCCGAATTGGACGATAACGGCAACCCGACGGATTGGTATGTCGCCACATGGCGCACGCCCGACATTCCAAGCGACTTCTACTTGGATGTGATTGTGCGCGACAATGCGGGTAACGAGTTCATTTACGACAATATCTCAGGCTTCACGACGCAGCAATTTACGGGCGCGCACAACATCCTGCTGGTCTCTGACTACATGGGCGGTCAGATTTTCGTGCAGAACCGCGTGGACGCGATTGGCAACTCCATCACGCGCCCGACTTGGCAGCCCGTCGAGAGCTACTGGACAGACAACCCGACGGGCAAGCCGCCGTTTGACCTCACGCAGCCGCCGAGCGGGCAGGGCACAACGATTCACGGCGACGGGGCAATCCCACACCCGAACCTCCCGCCGGGCTTTTTCATCCGCTCCGATACGCTGGGGCAGAACACCACCTACGGCAACTTGTATAGCATCTGGCGCGTGCAGTGCCGCAACCCGATTACGCCTGCCGTGCTGGCGGGCTACCAGCCGCGCACGGAGCGCGAGCCGACCGACCTCACAGGCGGCTTCCGCAACAAGCTGCACGCGACCCGAATGGTCATCTGGGGCAGCCCCTACGCAGGCAATGTGTGGGCGGGACCCGGGCACATCTTAGACCCCGAAGTGCAGACGCTGATCCGCAGCTACCTGCAAAACAGTGGGCGCATACTGTTTAGCGGTCAAGACATCGCGTGGGCGCTGAGCTTGCGCGGCGCGGTCGCGAACCAGTTCATGAACGACATTTTGCGTGTGTCGTTCGACAGCGACACTGCTGACGATGTGTTCTTCATTCCCTATCGCGGACTGCGCCACATCTTACAGGGTGTCGCGCCGCCCGCAGGCGAAGATCCGAACCCATTCGCTGACAACCCCGGTGGCATCGTCATCTGGACACGGTTTGAAGGCAACGTGCGCGTCCCCGACCAGCCGAACGAGTTGCGCCTGTCGCACCCAGCGGCGTATGTGGTGCTGCCAACCTTCGATACCTTTGATGTGATTCCGCCTGTGGGCGCGGGCACGGGTCCGCTCTACACCGACGCGGCATGGAACCAAGTATGGATTGACACCGTGACCGTAGCGCCGTCGGCGCGCACGACCTACATCTACACGCAACCGCGCGTCAATCAGGGCACGCTGTTGGGCACCTCCAACCAAGCAGGCTCTTACTACGCTAATGACGCGAACCGCTCGAAGGTCGGCTTCTTGGCGTTCGGCGTTGAGGGCGTCAATTCGGCGTATTCGCAAGGTCCGCAAGACCTGCTGTGGTGCCGCTCGCTGCGCAACAAAATCATCCATAACGCCTTCGGCTGGATGACACACAGCGTGCTGGAGGGCGTGGTGCGCCAGTACGACCCTGACACGCGCACCTTCACCCCGCTGCCGCGCGCGCTGGTGCGCGTGGTGGGTATCACGCCGCCGAGCATCGCGGGCGTGAACGCAGGCTACGCCATCACCGACTCCAACGGCTTCTACCGAATCGTGGGGCTGGAAGCGGGCGCGTATGTGGTGGACGCGGAGCGCCCCGGCTTCAAGACGCAGCACCCCGAAACCGTCGTGCTGGTGGCAGAGACCGCCACAATCAACCTGATTATGCTGGCGACGCCGCCGGGGCAGATTAGCGGGCGCGTGATTGACATCAACAACCAGCCCGTGCGCGGCGCATTGGTGCGCGCCACGAACACCACCGACCCCGAACTGACACGCGAGATTGTCACGGATCCTGACGGAACCTTCCTGATCCCGCGCGTGCCTGTAGGCACTTGGGAGGTGACGGTCGTGTCGCTGGCGTTCGGCGGCTACTCGCTGCCCCCTGTGCAGCCCACGCCCGACGGCGTCTACAGGAATGTACAGGTGCGCCCAGGTGAGACGACGGCTGTCGGCGACTTCGTGCTGGAGCCTGAACCAGGCACGGTCACTGGAACCGTCACGGACGCGAACACTGGGAACCCGATACCGAACGCGCGCGTCACCGCCGTGGCAGGCACGAACACCCGTGCCGATGTGACCACCAACGCGAACGGCGTCTACAGCTTCAGTGTGCCTGCAGGCGAGTATGTGATCACGGCGGTCGCGCCGGGCTACGCGCCTGAGAGCCAGACGCTGAATGTGCCTGCGAATACGACAACCACGCTGAACTTCCAGCTGTCGCTGCTGCCGCCCGGCTCTGCGTCGGGACGCATCGTGCGACGCTTCGGCGGCGCGCCTGAACCCGGCGCAACAGTGCGCCTGCGCTTCGGTACAGTGACGATCCAAACGACCACTACGGATGCAAGCGGCAACTACAGCTTCACAAATGTGCCGCCAGGCGAATACACAGTCATCCCCGAGAAGACGGGCTTCACCTTCACGCCGAACCAGCGCACGATTACCGTGAACTCGAACCAGAACACGGTCATCGGCGAGTTCCGCTCGGAGCCGTTGCGCACCTTCTTCAAGGGTCGCTTCCTGGTCTCCGCGCCGTATGACTACACGCAGGATGTGCGCGACCTGCTGGCAGTACCCAGCGCGGCGACTTTCCGCTTCTTCAGCTGGGATCCGAGCCAGTCCCGCTATGTGTTCTATCCGAACGCGCCTGCGAACCGCTTCCAACTCGGACGCGGCTACTTTATCGAGACTTCGGAAGACCTGCCGCTGACCACCGTGGGCACGGCTGCCGATACGAACCAGGCGTTCCAAATCCCGCTGCAGGTCGGCTGGAACCTTATCGGCAACCCGTTTACCTTCGATGTGAACTGGAGCCAGGTGCAGTTCATCGACCCCGACACCAACACGGCGGTCTCCTTGCCGACAGCGGTGGGCAAGGGTATCGTGGCGAACGCGCTGTGGGGCTACTCGTTCGGCAGCTACTCGGCGACGACCCGCATGAAGGTCTGGGAAGGCTACTGGGTGTACGCCTACCGCGCGACGACGCTGATTATCCCGCCCAGTGCGGCAGCGACCAGCGCGTTCAACCGCAGCGCGGGCGTGGATGCAGGCAGCTGGCGACTGACACTGGAGGTGCAGTCGGGCGACTTGAAAGATCGCGCCTATATCGGCGTGTCGCGCAGCGCAACGCCAGGCTACGATACGGCGCATGACCTACTCAAGCCGCCGCCCGTCGGCGCGGACTATGTGCACATCAGCCTGCCGCGCCTGAGCTGGGGTGCACAGAGCGGCGTGTACGGCGTGGACATCCAGCCCGCCACGCGCAGCGCAAGCTGGGAGTTCACCGTGGAGAGCAGCCAGCCGAACCGCGAGGTCACCTTGCACTGGCCCGACGCGCAGCAGCTGCCGCGCGCGGCGAACCTCGTGCTGGTGAACCTTGAGACGGGCGAGCGACGCTACCTGCGCACTTCGGGCGCGTACACCTTCCGCACGAACGCCAGCGGCGTGAGCCGATTCCGCCTCGAAATGGCGTCCAGCGGCGGGCTGCTGCGCATCCAGCAGGTGCAGGTGCAGTCAGGGCGCGGCGCACAGCACACCGTCGCGTTCCAACTGACAGGAGACGCGACCGTGCAGGTGAATATCCTGTCGGGCGGCAAGGTCGTGCGCCAGCTGCTGAATCAAGCGACGCGCAGCGGCGTGCAGCAAGCCAGCTGGGATGGGCGCGACCAGAGCGGAATCGCGCTGCCGCCTGGCGCCTACACAGTAGAGATTCGAGCCGTGAGCGAGGACGGTCAGGTTGCACGCGCAACCGCGCCGTTGGTGCTCACGCGCTGAGAACAGACTATGAAGGAGGAGCAATCAGGGTGAAAACACGGATGAGACGAACTTGGACGACGCGCACAACACTGCTCGGCGCATTGAGTATGCTCGCAGTGGGGCTGCTCTACCCGCTGGGCGCTGTGCGCGCCTATGCCCAGCTGGTGCAACTGCCGCGCGTGGCAGTGCTGGACTTCGAGAACAAAAGCGGCTTCGGCGGCGCAAGTATCGCCCGCGCCGCAACCGACGCCGTGGCAGGCGAATACCAGAAGTCGCGTAAGTTCGAGGTGTTGGCGCGCGGCGAAATCGAACAGCAACTCAGAGACCTTGACCTTGCAACGCCCCTCGACAAAACGGGCTTCCTGCGTCTGGGACGCGCGCTTCAGACCGAGTCGCTCATCACGGGCGAGGTGAACGCTGTGACCTTCGTGGGCAACCCGAAGCAGGCGCAAGTCGTGATCACCGTGCGGGTCATCGACATCGCGTCAGGTGAACCCATCAACGGCGCGGTCGCCACGGGCTTCAGCAACCGACGCCCAGGCTTCACGGGCGATGACGACACGCTGGTGCAGGAAGCCATCCGCAACGCTGCCTTCGAAGCTGTGCGCATCATCAATAACTACACCATCCCTGAAGCGACCGTTTTGACCACGCGCGCGGGCAAAGAGGTGCTGCTGACCCGCGGCATTCGAGGCGGGCTGCAACCGGGCATGGAGATGATTGTCGTGCGGCGCGGCGAGGAGGTCGGACGCATCCGTGTGACCCAAGTTTCCGATAGCGACGCCGTAGGCGAAATCATCGACTTTGGACGCGGCATCCAGAGCGAAGACCGCGTGCGAGCCATCTTCCGCGTGCCTACAGTCGAGGTCAAAGCGGGGCGCGTGGTCACCGAACGACCCCGCCAGCGCGGCGAGGGCAATAGGCTCCTGCGGGCGCTGGGTCCCATCCTCATCATCGGACTGATTGCGTTCGGTGTGGCGCGCGGTTCGTCAGGCGGCAACACTCCCGTACAGACAGTGCTGGCGGAGCCGAGTGCAGACGGCAACTTCGAACCGTTTGTGCGCGTCTCGTGGAAGACGACCCTCTTCGCAAAGAGCGCGCCTGACACCATCCAGTGGCAAATCTACCGCTCCGATTTTATCGGCACGGACGACAACGGCAACTTGCGACCTGTAGGTGTGACGCCCGGCAATCAAAACTTCTTCGTGGATACGACTGTGCCGCGCAATGTGAACTACGCCAGCTTGCCGCGCGAAGGCAGCGAGGACTTGGAACTGGAACCTCTTGAGGGCGCGCCTGGCGTTGCCCCCGGACGCTCCTACACCTATCAAATCGCGTTGGTCTATCGTGAGCGCATCGATGCGGAAGGCGAGACGCTTACTCTCTTCAAACTCTCCGACCGCGTGCGCTCGGGTCAAGCCACCGTCCTGCTGCCTGTCCAGCTGCTGACGCCTGTGCAGCGCAGCGAGGATGTCGACCCGAAAGATGTGCGGTTCAGCTGGCTGGCGGCGGAGGGCGCGAACGCCTACCGCGTGGAGGTCTCCACGGACCCGACCTTCAACGATCGGAATCGTACTTTCGTGTCGCCCGAGATTCTCTCGACCGCTGTGGGTGGCTCGCCAGTCTCCACCGAGCGCATCAACCTTGAGACTGGGCTGCTCAATCGGCTGGGGCTAACAGGGCAGCGTGTCACGCTCTATTGGCGTGTTGGCTCGCGTAATCTCGGCGACAATCCAGGACCACTGCCCGGACCTGGCGGGCTGCGCTATGTGTGGAGCCGACCGTTCGAGTTCACCACACAAGAGCTGCCGCCCAGTCCGTAGCAACCTTGGGGCGTAGGCTGAGGGAAACCTACGCCCCGCTTGGTCGTCTTTATAGACAGCAATTTATCGGGAGGAATAGCCGATGAGACGGATGTGGTTATGGCTGGTTGGAGTGTTTGTCGCGGCGCAGTGTGCGTGGGCACAACCGCCGCAGCTGACGCCAGACGATGTCGTGCCTGGCGAGATGATTGTACGGCTCAAGCCCGGACGCACCTTTGAGACGGCGCGTGCAATTGCAAGCTCCGTGAACGCGGATATTCGCCCCATCCGCGTGCAGGATACCTATGTGCTGCGCCTGCGCGATCAGGGGCTTGCCGCCACTACGCTGCTCCAGAAGGTGCAGGATACGGTCAAGAGCCTCGAAAAACACGCCGATGTGCTTTACATCGAGCCGCACTACATCCTGCGCTATCACGACATCCCCAACGATCCGCTCTTCTCGGAACAGTGGGCGTTGACGATGATGCAAATGCCCGCGGCGTGGGACACTGAGAAAGGGCAGGCGGGGATTCGAGTCGCCTTCATCGATGACAACTTCCAACGGTCACATCCTGACTTGGCAGGCTTATTCGACCCGCTCTCGCGCAACTTCGCCGCCGATACGCCTAATGATAACATCGACCCCGAAGGCTCCGGCTTCTCGCACGGAACCTCAACGGTAGGCGTGGCGGCAGCGGTCACCAACAACGGAATCGGTATCGCAGGGCTTATCTGGGAAAATGTGAAAATCGTCGGGCTCAAGGTCACCGAGCGACCTCTGGGCCCGCTGATTACGGAGAATGTGCTGGAAGCCTACCAGCATGTGATTGACAACGCCGCGCAGATTCATGTGCTGAATATGAGCTATGGCGGCTACTTCTTCTCGCAGCAGTCGAACGCGCTCATCCAAGAGATCTATCGTCGCGGCGTGGTGCCTGTTGCATCGGCGGGCAACGACAATGTGAATATTCCCAGCTACCCCGCGAACTTCGAGAATGTGGTGAATGTGTCGGCTGTTGGGCGCACGGGCGCGAAGGCATCTTACTCCAACTACGGCGATATTGATTTGGCTGCGCCAGGCGGCGATCAGGAAAGCAGTTTCTTCGACGGCGTAATTACGACCGCTTCCACCTCGCAGCAATATACCTATGTGCAGGGGACTTCGTACTCGGCGCCGTATGTCGCCGCGGCGGTTGCGTTAGTGCTTTCGGCAGGCGCACCGCGACACAATGCGAACACAGTGGAGCCTGAAGCGGTAATCGCGCTCAAGGAGACCGCCGATCCACGCGGGCGAAATGTGCCCGACCCTGAACTGGGCTTTGGGATTATCAACCTTGACCAAGCCCTGCGCGGGATAGGCGGTGTGAATGTCGCCTTCGTTGAACCTGTTTCGGGCACGACGATCGACACCCGCTTAGTGCGCGTACAGGTCGTGGTGCGCCGCGTGTTGAATAACGACCCCGCGAACATTCTGAATGTGCGCTTGAACGGCGACCCGCTCCCGCGTAGCCAGTGGGAGCCGACGGCTGTGGTGAACCCGCAGCAGAGGACGATAACGCTGGACTTTGTGGTGGCGCTACCGGGCGAGGGACGCCATACGATCTCGGTTGAGGCGGTTGGACAGGATGGCGTGAGCGGCAGCGGCGCCACGCGCGTGATTGTAAAGGCGCGCGTGCAAAATGCAGGGCTGGCGATGTTCTCCACACCCTACGATATCTCGGCAGCCCCTGAAGAGCTGTTTGGCAACGACGCGATTCTGGCGCGTTATCTGCCGTCAGAAGGCGCGTATGCCCGCTACTCGGCGGCGAATCCCGACCCGCGCGCGAGCTTCAACCCGCCTGGTGTCGGCGTTCGTCCTGATGGTTCGAACACCCCCACGCCGCCGCGCGGCTTGGGCTACTTCCTGCGCACCACCTCGCCCGCCTTCATTCTGGGCGAGGAGCAGGTGGATGT
>ENA-ORXB01001876-ORXB01001876.1-sediment-metagenome-genome-assembly--contig:-NODE-1876-length-21396-cov-3.730475_pt1 | contig 21396 bp, 21 predicted proteins | sample MGYA00237863_ERZ511475 | MGnify/ENA primary metagenome ERZ511475 (study PRJEB26305, sample SAMN06343858) | sediment metagenome | isolation source: hot spring sediment | place: Canada: British Columbia... | reverse complement strand
CGTCTCCTCGGGCGGGACCGCCGCGGCGCTGCGGGAGGCCGGCGTCCCGGTCACGCCGGTCGAGGAGGTCACCGCCTTCCCCGAGATGCTCGACGGTCGGGTGAAGACGCTGCACCCGAAGATCCACGCGGGCATCCTCGCCGACCGGCGGAAGCCCGAGCACGAGTGCCAGCTCGCCGAAGCGGGCATCGAGCCCTTCGACCTCGTCGTCGTGAACCTGTACCCGTTCCGCGAGACCGTGGCGAGCGGCGCCGGGCCCGAGGAGGTCATCGAGAAGATCGACATCGGCGGGCCGAGCATGGTCCGCGCCGCCGCGAAGAACTTCGCCTCGGTGGGGGTCGTGGTGCGCCCCGAGCGGTACTCCGAGATCCTCGAGGCGATCGACCGCGAGGGCGGGCTCCCGCTCGAGCTCCGCCGGCGCCTCGCGGCCGAGGCCTTCGCCCACACCGCCGCCTACGACGCCGCCGTCGCGGGCTGGTTCGGCGCCTCGGATGCGGGGTTGCCGGGCTTCGTGGGGCTCGCGTACGAGAAGCTCGAGGACCTGCGCTACGGCGAGAACCCGCACCAGCGGGGCGCGCTCTACGCCGAGATCGCCGGGCCGGGCCCGCTCGGGGGCGCCGAGGTCCTCGTGGCCGGCAAGGAGATGTCGTTCAACAACTGGCTGGACCTCGACGCGGCCTACGCGCTCGCCGCGGCGTTCGAGGAGCCGGCGGCCGTCATCGTCAAGCACAACAACCCCTGCGGGGCCGCGCTCGGCGCCACGCTCGCCGAGGCCTACGCGCGGGCGTACGAGTCCGACACGGTCTCGGCCTTCGGCGGGATCGTGGCCTTCAACCGAGAGGCCGACGAGGGCGCGGCGCGGGCCATGGCGGACGTGTTCACGGAGGTGGTCGTCGCGCCCGCGTACACCGAGGGCGCGCTCGCGGCCTTCCGGCAGCGCAAGGGCCTGCGGGTCGTGCGGGCGCCGCTGCCGGCCGAGGGCGGCCTCGACGTCCGGCCGCTCGCCGGCGGGGCGCTCGTGCAGGACCGCGACCGCGTGGTCGAGCGGCGCGAGGACATGGAGGTGGCCTCGGCCCGAGAGCCGACCGAGGAGGAGTGGCGGGACCTGCTCTTCGCGTGGACGGTCGCGATGCGGGTGAAGTCCAACGCCATCGTCTTCGCGCGCGAGCTCGCCACCGTGGGGATCGGCGCCGGGCAGATGTCCCGCGTGGACGCCTCCTGGCTCGCGGTCCGCAAGGCGGGCGACCGCGCGAAGGGGGCGGTGATGGCCTCCGACGCGTTCTTCCCGTTCCCCGATGCGGTGGAGGTGGCGGCCGACGCCGGCGTGACCGCCGTGATCCACCCCGGCGGGTCGATCCGCGACGAGGACGTGCTCACGGCGGCCGAGGCCCGGGGGATGGCGGTGGTGCTCACCGGGCGGCGTCACTTCCGCCACTAGGTGACCGCCGGTCGGCCTCCGGGCCGACCCCGACGGATAGGATGCGAGGCATGACAGCCAGGATCATCGACGGGAAGGCGATCGCGGCCGAGGTCCGGGCCGAGGTCGCCGAGCGCGCGCGGGCGCTCACCGAGCGCGGGGTCCGGCCGGGGCTCGCGGCGATCCTCGTCGGCGACCATCCGGCCTCGAAGGTCTACGTCGGGATGAAGCAGAAGGCGTGCGAGGAGGCCGGGATCTACTCCGAGCGCGTCGACATGCCGGCCGACGCGCCCGAGGAGGAGGTCCTCGCCGAGATCGAGCGCCTGAACAAGGACCCCCGGATCAGCGGCATCATCGTGCAGCTGCCGGTGCCCGACCACATCTCGGAGTTCGCGGTCCAGCGGGCGATCTCCACCGAGAAGGACGTGGACGGCCTGAACCCCACGAACGTCGGGTTCATGTCGCGGGGGCACCCCGTGTTCCTGCCGGCCACGCCCTACGGCATCGTCGAGCTCCTCGTCCGCTCGGAGATCCCGATCGAGGGCCAGGACGTGTGCATCGTGGGCCGCGGCGACCTCGTCGGGATGCCGCTCGCGATCATGCTCGCACAGCGCCACGAGCGGGCGAACGCCACCGTCACGCTCTGCCACACGAAGACCCGGGACATCGCGAGCCACACGCGGCGGGCCGACATCCTCGTCGCGGCCGCCGGCCGAGCCGAGATGATCACCGCCGACATGGTGAAGCCCGGCGCCACGGTCATCGACGTCGGGACCAACCGCGCGCCGGGCGGCGGCCTCATCGGCGACGTCCACTTCGAGAGCGTGAAGGAGGTCGCCGGCGCGATCACGCCGGTGCCCGGCGGGGTGGGCCCGATGACGGTGGCGATGCTGCTCGTGAACACCGTCACCGCGGCGGAGCGCCAGGCAGCGCAGCGGTGACGAGCCGCCTCGAGCGACTCGTCCGGGCCGGGACCTTCGTCGTCACGGCGGAGGTCGTCCCGCCGCGCTCGGCCGATGGTGGCGCGGTGCGGGCCCAGGCGCGCGAGCTCGTCGGCTACGCCGACGCGGTGAACGTCACCGACAACCCCCGGGCCTCGGCCCACATGTCGCCCGTCGCCGGCGCCGCCTTCGTCGCGGCCGCGGGGCTCGAGCCGACGATGCAGATCACCTGCCGGGACCGCAACCGGCTCGGCCTCGCCGCCGACCTGCTCGGCGGGTGGGCGCTCGGGGCGCGGAACCTGTTCTGCCTCACGGGGGACCCGCTCGCGGTCGGGGACGAGCCGGGCGCCGCGGCCGTGCACGACCTCGCCGTCGAGGACCTCGTGCGGATGGCGGCCGAGCTGCGCGAGCGCGGCCGCCTGCCCTCGGGCGCCGAGATCGACCCGGCGCCCCGCTACTTCATCGGCGTGGCGGACGTCCCGCTCGCGCCCGGGTACGACCCTGCCAGGCTCGAGCGCAAGCTCGACGCGGGCGCCGGCTTCGTGATGACCCAGATCGCCTACGATCTCGAGGCGCTCCGCGTGTGGCTCGAGCTCGCGCGCGCCCGGGGCATCACCGAGCGGGCGGCGCTCGTCGTCGGCGTGGCGCCGCTCGCGAGCGCGAAGCAGGCCCGGTTCCTGCACGAGAAGGTGCCCGGCGTCTCGGTCCCGGCCGAGCTCCTCGCCGAGCTCGAGGACGCCGGCGAGCGCGCTCCCGAGGTCGGCGTCGCCCGCTGCGTCGAGCTCGTGCGAGCGCTCCGGGACACCCCCGGCGTGGCCGGGGTCCACGTGATGGGGCTCGGGCGTGAGGCCGCGGTCCGGGCGGTCATCGAGGGGGCCGGGCTCCTCCCGCGCCCGCCGGCGCCCGGCTAGCGCTCGTCGATCGGGACGTAGCGCTGGTCGCGCGGCCCGATGTACTCGGAGTCGGGCCGGATCACGCGGTTGTCCGCGTACTGCTCGCGCACGTGCGCGGTCCAGCCGGCCATGCGGGCCATCGCGAAGATCGGGGTCATGAGGTCGGTCGGGATCCCCAGCATGTGGTACACGCTCGCGGCGTAGAAGTCCACGTTGGGGTGCAGGCCCTTCTGCTCGGCCACGGCACGCTCGATCGCCTCGGAGATCTCGTACCAGCGGAGGTCCCCGTGGCGCTCGCCGACCTCGCGCGAGAGGCGCTTCAGGATACGCGCCCGCGGGTCCATCGTCTTGTAGACGGCGTGCCCGAACCCCATGATCTTCTGCTTGCGGGCCAGGCGGTCGGCCACGTAGGCCTCGGCCCGCTCCGGCGAGCCGACCTCCTCGAGCATCTTCATCGCCTCCTCGTTCGCGCCGCCGTGGAGCGGCCCCTTGAGGGCGGCGATCGCACCGGTGATGGCCGAGAACATGTCGGCGAGCGTGGAGGCGATGATCCGTGCGGTGAACGTCGAGGCGTTCATCGTGTGGTCGGCGTAGAGGATGAGCGTCGTGTCGAGGACCCGGGCGTCCTCCGGCGCGGGCTCCTCGCCGAGCAGCATGGCGAGGAAGTTCGCGGCGTGCGAGAGCTTCGGGTTCGGCGGGACGACCTCCTGCGCGGTCCGCATCCGGTGGTACATCGCGAGCAGGGTGGGGGTCTTGGCGATGAGCCGGTAGGCCTTGCGCTCGTTCGCCTCCGGGGAGTCGTCCCAGCCGTCCGGGTCGTAGGCCGAGGCCGCCGAGACGCTGGTGCGCAGCATCGACATCGGCGAGGTCTGCTGCGCCAGCGTCGGCATGAGGTCGCGGAGGAAGCGCGAGACCTCGCGCTCGTCGACCAGGAACTCGGTGAAGGCGTCGAGCTCCGCCCGGGTCGGAAGGTGGAGGTGGTGCAGCAGGTAGGCCACCTCCTCGAACGTGCTGCTCTCCGCCAGGTCCTCGATGGGGTAGCCCACGTACCAGAGGCGTCCGTGGACGCCGTCGATATCCGAGAGGCGCGTCTGTGCCGCGACGACCTCGCGCAAGCCCTTGTCGGTCACCGTCCCGCTCCGTCGTCCTGGGTCCTCGGGCGGCCCGCCGCGGCGGCCGCCCCAGGGGGACCTTGCCGGGCCCTCGCATGAGCCTACCGCGCGGGAGGCGTTCCCACCCACGCCGTGCCGCCGTCCGGGCCCGGAGGGGCTCGCCGGCCGAGCGATAGGATGCGGTCGTTGCCCGTGACGGAGGAGCAGAGCGATGCGGATCACCATCGTGGGAAGCGGGTTCGTCGGCCAGACCACGGCGATGCGCCTGGTCGAGCGCGGGCTCGGCGAGGTCGTGCTCATCGACATCATCGAGGGGCTGCCGCAGGGCCTGGCCCTGGACATCGGCCAGTCGAGCCCGATCGTGGGCTTCGAGCCCACGGTGATCGGCACGAACGACTACGCCGACACCGCCGGCTCCGACATCGTCGTGATCACCGCGGGGTTCCCGCGCCAGCCGGGGATGAGCCGGATGGACCTCCTCGGCAAGAACGCCGGCATCGTCCGCAGCGTCGTCGAGCAGGTCGCCCCCGGCTCGCCGGAGGCCGTGATCATCGTCGTGACGAACCCGCTCGACGAGATGACCTACCTCGCGGCCGAGACCTCCGGGTTCCCCAAGGAGCGGGTGATGGGGATGGCCGGCGTGCTCGACTCGGCCCGGCTGCGGTACTTCATCGCGCAGGAGCTCGGCGTCTCGCCGCTCGAGGTCGAGGCGATGACGCTCGGCTCGCACGGAGAGTCGATGGTGCCGCTGCCGCGGCACGCCACCGTGAAGGGCCGCCCGCTGACCGAGCTCGTGGACGAGCCCACGCTCGAGCGCCTGTACCAGCGGACGCGGGACGCCGGCGCCGAGATCGTCTCGCTGCTGAAGAAGGGGAGCGCCTACTACGCGCCGTCCGCGGCGATCGCGAAGATGGTCGAGGCCATCGTGCGCAACACGGAGGAGCTCATGCCGGTGTGCGCCTGGACGACCGGCCAGTACGGGATCCACGACGTCTACGTGGGCGTGCCCGTCCGCCTCTCGCGCAGCGGGGTGACCGAGATCGTCGAGCTCGAGCTCAACCCCGACGAGCTCGCGGCGCTGCGGGCCGCGGCCGAGGGCATCCGCGCGAAGTGCGCGGACCTGGCCGAGCTCTGAGCCGGCCTTCGGGGGCGGCGGCGATACGATGGCGACGAGGAGATGACGCCATGGGACAGGTGCGCGAGGTCGATGCGGCGGAGATCACCCGGGCCGTCCGGGAGCTCTGCATCGAGATCAACTACAAGGTGCCCGAGGACATGGTGGCGGCGATCCGGCGGGCTCGGGAGAAGGAGGAGTCCCCGATCGGCCGCCAGATCCTCGACCTGCTGATCCGCAACCAGGAGCTCGCCGCCGAGGGCGAGTACCCCTACTGCCAGGACACCGGCTACACCGTGGTGTTCATCGACGTCGGGCAGGACGTGCACATCACCGGAGCCGACCTTTCGGATGCGATCGACGAAGGCGTCCGCCAGGGGTACCGAGAGGGGTTCCTGCGGACCTCGATCGTCGCGGACCCGATCTTCGAGCGGCGCAACACCCTCGACAACACGCCGGCCTTCGTCCACACGCGGATCGTGCCCGGCGACCAGATCCGGATCCAGGTCGACGCGAAGGGCGGAGGCTCGGAGAACAAGGGCCGGCACGCCATGCTGAAGCCCTCGGACGGGATCGAGGGCGTGCGGGAGTTCGTCCTCCGCACCGTCGCCGAGGCCGGGCCCGACGCCTGCCCGCCGGGCATCATCGGCGTCGGGGTCGGGGGCAACTTCGAGTACGCGGCGATCCTCGCCAAGCGCGCGCTCATGCGCAAGGTCGGCCAGCCCCACCCCGACCCCCGGGTCGCCGCCTTCGAGGCCGAGCTGTTCGAGCAGTGCAACGCGCTCGGGATCGGGCCGCAGTCGCTCGGCGGCACGCAGACCGTGCTCGCCGTGCACGTGGAGACGATGGCGACCCACATCGCCAGCTTGCCCGTGGCCGTGAACATCGAGTGCCACGCGCACCGGACCGGAACGAGGGTGATCTGAGATGCCCGTCGAGATCCTGGAGGACGGCCGCAAGCGGATCCGGGCCCCGCTGTCGGACGAGGACGTGCGGCAGCTCGCGGCGGGGGACGTGGTCCTGGTCTCGGGCGTGGTCTACGCGGCCCGGGACGCGGCCCACAAGCGCATGATCGAGCTGCTCGACGCCGGCGAGCCGCTGCCGTTCGACCCCGCCGGCCAGATCATCTACTACGTGGGCCCCACACCGGAGAAGCCGGGGCACGTGATCGGCTCGGCGGGTCCGACGACCGCGAGCCGGATGGACCGGTACACGCCGAGGCTGCTCGAGCTCGGCCTGAAGGGCATGATCGGCAAGGGCGGCCGGGGCCCGGCGGTGCGCGAGGCCCTGAAGCGGCACACCGCCGTCTACATGGCCGCCCTCGGCGGCGGCGGCGCGCTCGCCGCGCTCCAGATCCGCGGCCAGCGGGTGATCGCCTTCGAGGACCTCGGCCCCGAGGCCGTCCGCGAGCTCGAGGTCGAGGACCTGCCGGTCTGGGTCGTGAACGACTGCGAGGGCCGGGACTACTACGAGCAGGCCGTCGCGCCGTGGCGGCGCGACGAGGCGCTGCCCGAGGGGCTCCGGCTCGGCGCCCGAGGGTAAGGATGGCGCGCCTCGGCGACGAGCTGCGGGCCCGCGCCCGGGCGTTCTTCACGAACTGGCGCACCTACGAGGGGCCGTTCGCGACGAAGGTGGCGCTCACCCTGCGGAACCGGGCGCGGGCCACGGTGCGCGGCTGCTGCGGGCACCCGGGGCAGCCGGGCTGCTGACAGGCCCCCGAGGAGGGCCCCGGTCGGGGTCCCGAGGGGGCGTGATCCCGGGGATCAGCCCTGCGCCGGCTCCTCGCTCAGGACCCGGACGCTCCCCGCGCTCGGGCTGAAGATCGTCTCGTGGCCGTCCTGCCAGCGGACCCGGTAGCGCACGCCGGACTCGCCCTGGATGACCTCGAGGACCTCGCCCCGGCGCTCGGGGGTCCCGACGTGCTCGGACTCGACGATGATGTGGTCTCCGACCTTCGCCTGCATCTCGACCTCCATCTCGCTCGGTTCCGGTACCTCATCTATACCGCACCCGGGCCGGTCTCGGCGACCGGGATCTCAGAACCGGTCGAAGAGGATCTCGCGCTTGACCTCCTGGATCGCCCGGGTGACCTCGATCCCGCGGGGACAGGCGTCGGTGCAGTTGAAGGTCGTCCGGCAGCGGAACACCCCCGTCTTGTCCGCGAGGATCTGCAGGCGCTCGCGAGCGCCCCGGTCGCGCGAGTCGAAGATGAAGCGGTGGGCCTGGACGATCGCGGCGGGCCCCACGTACCCCTCGTCGCCCCAGAAGATCGGGCAGGAGGTCGTGCAGCACGCGCAGAGGATGCACTTGGTCGTGTCGTCGTAGCGGTGGCGCTCCTCCGGCGACTGCAGGCGCTCGCCGTCCGGCTCGCCCTCGTCGTTGATGAGGTAGGGGAGGACCGACCGGTACCCGGCGAAGAAGGGCTCCATGTCGACGATGAGGTCCTTCAGCACCGGCAGGCCGCGGATCGGCTCCACCGTGACCTTCGGGGCGATCTCGCGGACGAGGACCTTGCACGCGAGGCGGTTCCGCCCGTTCACCATCACCGCGTCCGAGCCGCAGATCCCGTGCGCGCACGAGCGCCGGAGCGCGAGCGTCCCGTCGTGGTACCACTTCACCTGGTGGAGGGCGTCGAGCAGCCGGTCGTTCGGGTCGGCTTGGATGGTGAACTCGTCCCACCAGGACTCCTCGCCCCGCACCTCCGGGTTGTAGCGCCGGATGCGGAGCGTGAGGGAGATCTTCCCGGTGGCGCCGGCCCGCCGCTGCTCCGAGGTCTCGAGCACGTCACCCACGTCGGTCGCCATCAGTACTTCCTCTCCGCCGGCTCGTAGATGCCGAGCTTCACCGGCTTGTACTCCAGCCGCACCGAGCCGTCCGGCTGCCGGTACGCGAGCGAGTGCTTCAGCCAGTTGGCGTCGTCGCGCTGCGGGTAGTCGTCCCGCCAGTGCGCGCCGCGGCTCTCGGTGCGGGCGAGGGCGGCCGCGACGAGAGGCTCGGCGTTGTCGAGCAGGAACCCGAGCTCGACCGCCTCCATGAGCTCGGTGTTGTAGCGCGAGCCCTTGTCCTGCACGACCACCTCGTCGTAGCGCTCGCGCAGGCCGCCGAGGATCTCCTGCATCTTGCGCAGCCCCTCGTCCGTGCGGACCACGAACGCGAGGTCGAACATGTGCTCCTGCAGGTCGGTGCGGATGTCGGCCGCGTTCGCGCCCCGCTCGCGCGCGAGCATCGCATCGAGCATGTCCCGCACGGAGCCCTCCGGCCGTTCCGGCAGCGGCGGGAGGTCCGCCTCCCTGCAGAACCCTGCGAGGTGACGCCCGCCGCGCCGCCCGAACACGACGATGTCGAGGAGCGAGTTCGTCCCGAGCCGGTTCGCGCCGTGGACCGAGACGCAGGCGCACTCGCCGGCCGCGTACAGGCCGGGGACGGGGGTGGCCTCGGGGCCGGTCACGACCCGCCCGTCGGCGTCGGTGGGGATCCCGCCCATCGCGTAGTGCGCGGTCGGCTGGATCGGGACGAGCTCGCGCGTCGGCTCCACGCCGAGGTAGACACGGGCGAACTCGGTCACGTCCGGGAGCTTCTCCTCGATGACCTCCCGGGGGAGGTGGCGGACGTCGAGCCATACGGCGTCCTTGTTCGGCCCGGCCCCCCGTCCCTCCTTGATCTCCTGGTAGATGGCGCGCGAGACCATGTCCCGAGGCGCGAGGTCCTTCACGGTGGGCGCGTAGCGCTCCATGAAGCGCTCGCCCTCGGCGTTCAGGAGGATGCCGCCCTCGCCCCGGACGGCCTCCGAGAGCAGGATCCCCATCTTGTACACGCCGGTGGGGTGGAACTGGAAGAACTCCATGTCCTGCATGGGGATGCCCCGGCGGTACAGGATGGCCTGGCCGTCCCCGGTGAGGGTGTGGGCGTTCGAGGTCACCTTGAACATCCGGCCCGAGCCGCCGGTCGCGTACAGGACGGCCTTGGCCCGGAAGACGTGGAGCTCCCCGGTCGCGAGCTCGTACGCGACGACCCCGGCGCACCGGCCGTCGTCGCTCATGAGCTGGTCGAGGACGTAGAACTCGTTGAAGAAGCGCACGTCGCGCTTCACGCACTGCTGGTAGAGCGTCTGCAGGATCATGTGGCCGGTGCGGTCGGCCGCGTAGCAGGCGCGCTTCACCGGCGCCTCGCCGTGGTTGCGGGTGTGGCCGCCGAAGCGGCGCTGGTCGATCCGGCCGTCGGGGGTCCGGTTGAAGGGCAGCCCCCAGTGCTCGAGCTCGTAGATCGCGTCGATCGCCTCCTCGCACATGAGGAGCGCCTCGGGTTGGTCCACGAGGTAGTCCCCGCCCTTCACGGTGTCGAAGGCGTGCCACTCGGGGTAGTCCTCCTCGACGTTCCCGAGGGCCGCGCAGACCCCGCCCTGGGCGGTCCCCGTATGCGAGCGCGTCGGGTACAGCTTGGAGATCACGGCGGTCCGCACGGCATCGGCCGCCTCGATCGCCGCGCGCAGGCCGGCGCCGCCCGCGCCGACGATCACCGCGTCGTAGGTGTGGAAGGTCGTCATGCCGCCCCCGGCCATCTGCTCGGGTCGAACGTGAACACCACGACGGTCCCGAGCACGAACAGGATGAACCCCAGCGTCAGGAAGAACATGTTCACCGCGAACCGCACGCCGGTCGGCCGGACGTAGTCCTGCACGATCACGCGCAGCCCGTTGATGCCGTGGATCAGGGCGAGCGTGAGCATGGCCCAGTCCCAGGTCCGCCAGAACGGGCTGCCCCAGCGCGTGGCGACGAACGCGAAGTCGACGCGGTCGATGCCCTCGTCGACCACGTGCATGATCAGGACGTGGCCGACGGCGAGGAACAGCAGCACGAGGCCGGAGATCCGCATGAACAGCCACGCCCACAGCTCGAACCCGCCGGCCGGCCGCTCGCGCGAGATCCGGGGCGGGGCCGACTCCGGCCGGTGCTCCGTGGTGCGCTCGTGCGTGCCGACGGCCATCACAACCACCCCAGCAGGCGGAGGATCGCCGCGCCCATGATCCACGTGATCGGGATCATCGCGAGCACGAAGATGCCGGTGGTCGCCGCCGAGATCGGCTTCATGTAGCGGACCGTGCTCGGCCAGAAGTCGAAGACCATGATCTTGAGGCCGTTCAGCGCGTGGTACAGGACGGCGGCGACGAGCCCGAGCTCGAGCAGCCGCACGAACCAGTTGTGGTAGACCGAGCTCACGCGCTCGTACGCCTCCGGGCCCCAGCCGACGACGGCGGTGTCCACGACGTGCACGAACAGGAACAGGATGATGGCGACGCCGGTCACGCGGTGGGCGAGCCACGACCACTGGCCGGGGCTGCCCCGGTAGAGCGTCCCGACGTCCGCTCTGCGCTTGGCCACGTTCGTTCCCCTCCGGTGCGAGACGCCCCTCACTCTAGCGCGCGGGATGGGCGGCTCGGCCGCCGCCCTGTCACCGGGGGCGCGGGGCGATGCGCCGCTCCGTCGAGCCCCTGCTACCGCGCGGCGGCGCGCGCCGCCCCGACGGGGACCGTGGCCCATCCGCGGCGGTCGACCACCTGCCGCACGCGCCACCCGGGCCGGGGCTCGGGGAAGTCCTCGCGGTGGTGGCCGCCCCGGCTCTCCTCGCGCCGGAGCGCGGCGAGGGCCACGAGCCGGGCGACGAGCGTCGCGCTGCGGCTGCCGGCCGCGACGCCGCCCGTCGCCAGGCGCTCGGCGCACGCGGCGAGCTCCGGCCCCACGCGCCGGGGCCCGAGGAAGCGGTCGGCGAGCTCGCGCACCTCGGGCAGGAGCAGCCCGAGACCGGGCGCCTCCGGCGCCGGCCCGGGCGGCGCGAGGGGCGGAAGCTCCGCGGGAGCGTCCTCCGCGAGCGCGGCCCGGCGGCCGAACACGAGCGTCTCGGCGAGCGAGTTCGAGGCGAGGCGGTTCGCCCCGTGGACGCCGGTGCAGGCGACCTCGCCGGCCGCGAGCAGGCCCGGCACGGTGGTGCGTCCCCACGTGTCGGTGAGGACCCCGCCCATGAAGTAGTGGGCGGCGGGGGCGACCGGGATCGGGTCGCGGGCGAGATCGAGCCCGACCTCGTGGCACGCGGCGGCCGCGACCGGGAAGCGCGCGAGGACCTCCGGCACGCCCCGGGCGTCCAGGTAGACCGGCCGGCCGGTCTGCTCCCGGACCGCGAGCACCGCCCGGGCGACGACGTCGCGGGGCGCGAGCTCGGCCCGCTCGTGGAAGCGCGGCATGAAGCGCTCGCCGCGGGCGTCGACGAGGAGCGCGCCCTCGCCGCGCAGCGCCTCGGTGAGCAGCCGTGCGGGGTGGCCCGGCACGTCGAGGGCCGTGGGGTGGAACTGGACGAACTCGAGGTCGGCGAGCGCGGCGCCGGCGTCCCAGGCCATCGCGATCCCGTCCCCGATCGAGGTGTCCGGCCCCGTCCGGTGCCCGTAGATGCCGCAGGCGCCGCCGGTCGCGAGCACCACCCGGTCGGCCTCGAGCGTCCGTCCGTCGGCGAGGCGCACCCCGGCCGCGCGCCCGCCGTCGAGCACGATCGCCGCGGCGAGGGCGTCCAGGCGCCGGATCTTGGGCTCGCCCTCGACGAGCTCGCCGAGGAAGTGGTGCAGGACCCGGCCGGAGGCGTCGCCGCCGGCGTGCAGCACGCGCCTCGCCGAGTGTCCGGCCTCGAGCGTCGGGGTCGGATCGAAGGGCATCCCGAGCTCGCGCAGCCGCCGGACCTCCTCCGGCGCCTCTGCGGTCAGCACCGCGACGGCGCGCTCGTCGCAGAGCCCGGCGCCGGCGGCGAGCGTGTCCCGCGCGTGGGCCTCGGGCGAGTCCTCCGGCCCAACGGCGGCGGCGACCCCGCCCTGGGCCCACGCCGTGGCCGAGAGCGCGGCCGCGCCGGGGGCGACGAGCGTGACGGGGCCCCGGCGCACGGCGTGGAGCGCGCACCACAGGCCGGCCGCGCCGGCCCCGACGACGACCGTGTGCACCCCTACTCCCGGAAGACCGGCCCCGGGGGGCGGGCCGAGCCGGCCGTCGGCCCGATCGCCACCATGCGCTCGACCGCCCGTCTGGCGCGCGCGGCGACGTCCTCCGGGACCGTGATCTCGTAGACGCCCTCGCGGAGCGAGCGGAGGAGCTTCTCGGGGGTGATCATCTTCATGTACGGGCACACGGCGTCGGCGTCGAGCGGCTCGAAGACCTTGTCCGGGGCCGCTCGCCGCAGCTGGTGCAGGATCCCGGTCTCGGTGGCGACGAGGAACCGCCGGGCCGGCGCGCGGGCGGCCTCGGTCACCATGCCGCCGGTCGAGAGCACCTTCGTGCGCTCGGCCGGCAGCGCCCCCTCCGAGAGCAGCCACAGCGCGGTCGTGGTGCAGCCGCACTCGGGGTGGATCATGACCTCGGTCTCGGGATCGGCCGCCCGCTCCGCGAGGCCGGCGGGGTCGATGGCCGCGTGCACGTGGCACTCGCCCATCCACAGGTGCATCCGCCGGCCGGTCTCGCGCTCGACGTGCGCTCCGAGGAACAGGTCCGGCAGGAACAGGATCTCCCGGTCCTCCGGGATGCTCCGCACGACGTCGACGGCGTTCGAGGACGTGCAGCAGACGTCGGACTCCGCCTTGACCTCGGCGGAGGTGTTCACGTAGGCGACGACGACCGCACCGGGGTGCTCGGCCTTCCAGGCCCGCAGCTGCTCCGCGGTGATGGAGGCCGCGAGCGAGCACCCGGCCTCGAGGTCCGGCAGCAGGACGGTCTTGGTGGGGGCGAGGATCTTCGCGGTCTCGGCCATGAAGTGGACCCCGCAGAACACGATCGTCGAGGCCGGCGAGGCCGCGGCCTGCCGGGAGAGCGCGAGCGAGTCCCCGACGAAGTCCGCGACGTCCTGGATCCAGGGGACCTGGTAGTTGTGGGCGAGGATCACCGCGTCGCGCTCGCGCGCGAGCCGGCGCACCTCGGCCGCCCAGGCCTCGAAGGCCCTCGTCTCCTCGGCCGCCTCAGTCCGCACCGGTGACCTCCAGCGACAGGTCGAGCGCCGGCGCCGAGTGGGTGATCCGGCCGACCGAGATCAGCCGCGCGCCGGCCCGCACGAGCTCCGGGAGGGCCTCGAGCGTCACCCCGCCGGAGACCTCCAGGCGCTCGGGGTCGCCGACGCGCGCGACGGCCGCGGCGACGACCTCTGCTCCTGCGTTGTCGAGCAGGATCCGCTCGGCGCCGGCGGCGAGGGCCTCCTCGAGCTCGTCCAGGTCCTCCACCTCGACCTCGACCGGCAGGCCGCCCCGGCGGGCCCGCCGCACGGCCTCGGCGACGCCGCCGGCGAGGCGCACGTGGTTGTCCTTGACGAGCACGGCGTCCGAGAGCGAGGCGCGGTGGAGCTCCCCGCCGCCCGCCGCGACGGCCTCGCGCTCGAGCGCGCGCAGGCCGGGCGTGGTCTTGCGGGTGCACAGGATCCTCGCGGGGGCGGCCGCCTCCACGAACGCGCGGGTGAGCGTCGCGACGCCCGAGAGGTGGGCGAGCAGGTTCAGCGCCGGGCGCTCGGCCCGCAGGATCGTGCGGGCCGATCCCCGGACCGCGGCCACGAGGTCGCCGGGGGCGAGCTCGACCCCGTCCTCGGCCTTCCAGTCGAGCTCGACGGGGCCGTCGAGCTCGGCGGCGGCCTCGAAGACCGCCTGGGCGGCGGCCCGGCCCGCGAGCACGCCCGCGGCCTTGGCCCGGATCTCGGCCGCGCAGCGGGCGTCCTCGGGGACCACGAGCCGGCTCGTGAGGTCGCCGGCTGGGGCGTCCTCGGCGAGCGCGGTCCTGGCGAGGGCGATGCGGGGGTCGTCGGTGGGCACGGTCTCCGTCCGAAGGGCTCGCACCCATGGTACCGGCGCGAGGGCTGTCGGCGGTGGGACGGCGGGCTAGGCTGGAGCGGCGATGGACGAGGACCGGCGCGAGACCGACTCCGGCATCGAGCTGAAGCCCGTCTACGGCCCGGAGGATCTCGAGGGCTTCGACCCCGAGCGCGACCTCGGCCGGCCGGGCGAGCCGCCGTTCACCCGGGGCGTGTATCCCACGATGTACCGGGGGCGGCTGTGGACGATGCGGCAGTACGCCGGCATGGGCACGGCCGCCGAGACGAACGCCCGCTTCCGCTACCTGCTCGAGCACGGGCAGACGGGGCTCTCGGTGGCCTTCGACCTGCCGACCCAGATGGGCTACGACTCGGACCACCCCCGCGCCGAGGGCGAGGTCGGCCGCACCGGCGTCGCGATCTGCTCGATCGAGGACATGCGCCGCCTCTTCGAGGGCATCCCCCTCGGGGAGGTCTCGACCTCGATGACGATCAACGCGACGGCGCCGATCCTCTTGCTCCTGTACGAGCTCGTGGCCGAGGAGCAGGGCGTCCCGGCCGAGCGCCTGTCCGGCACGGTCCAGAACGACATCCTCAAGGAGTACGCGGCGCGGGGCACCTACATCTACCCGCCGAAGCCCTCGATGCGCCTGGTGACCGACCTGTTCGCCTACTGCGCCGAGCGCATGCCGCGGTGGAACACGATCTCGATCAGCGGCTACCACATGCGCGAGGCCGGCGCGACGGCGGTGCAGGAGGTGGCGTTCACGCTCGCGAACGGCATCGCGTACGTGCAGGCGGCCCTCGACGCGGGCCTCCCGATCGACGCCTTCGCCCCGCGCCTGTCGTTCTTCTTCGCCTGCCACATGAACCTCTTCGAGGAGGTCGCGAAGTTCCGCGCGGCCCGTCGCCTGTGGGCTCGGATCATGGCCGAGCGCTTCGGCGCCAAGGACCCGCGCAGCCTCATGCTCCGGTTCCACACCCAGACGGGCGGCGCCACGCTCACCGCGCAGCAGCCGGAGAACAACATCGTGCGGACCGCGCTCGAGGCGCTCGCCGCGGTGCTCGGCGGCACGCAGTCGCTCCACACGAACTCCTACGACGAGGCGCTCGCGCTGCCGACGGAGCGGGCCGCGAAGCTCGCGCTGCGGACCCAGCAGGTGATCGCCTACGAGACCGGCGTCGCGAGCGTCGTCGACCCCCTCGGCGGCTCCTACTACGTCGAGTGGCTCACGAGCGAGATCGAGCGGCGGGCGCTCGCCTACCTCGAGAAGATCGACGGGATGGGCGGCGCCGTCGCCGCGATCGAGCAGGGCTTCTACCAGGACGAGATCCACGAGGCCGCCTTCCGCATGCAGCGGCAGATCGAGTCGGGCGAGCGGGTGGTGGTCGGCGTGAACCGGTTCCGGGAGCCGGAGGAGCGCCAGCCCGAGATCCTCCGGATCCCCGAGGAGGAGGTCGCTCGGCAGGTGGAGCGGGTCCGCGCGCTCCGCGCCTCGCGCGACCGGGAGCAGGTCGAGCGGGCGCTCGCGGCCGTCGAGGAGGCCGCCCGGGGCACGGACAACCTGCTCCCGCCGATGAAGGAGGCCCTGCGGGCCCGCGCGACGCTCGGCGAGGTCTCCGACGTCCTGCGCCGGGTCTTCGGCGAGCACCGGCCATCGGGCTGACGGTGTGCGCCACCGGGGACAACCGGCCGTGCGGGCTCGGGCCGTCCGGTCGGGTGGAGGGCGTCGCGGGTCCGATACCCTGCGCGCCATGGACATCTCAGTGATCGGCGGGACCGGGGAGGAGGGCTTCGGCCTGACGCTCCGGCTGGCCCGCGCAGGCAAGCACGTGATCATCGGCTCGCGCTCGGCGGAGAAGGGCGCGGGCAGGGCGGCCGACGCGGTCCGGATCCTCGGCGGCGATGCGGACGTGGAGGGGACGACCAACGAGGAGGCCGCCGAGCGCGGCGACATCATCTTCGTCACGGTCCCCTACGCCGGCCAGGCGGACATCTACCGGGCGATCAAGGACCACGTGGCCGAGGGGAAGATCGTCGTGGACTGCACGAGCCCGCTCGCGACCGCGGTCGGCGGTCGCGCCTGGCACGTGATCCGGCCGTGGCACGGCTCGGCGGCCGAGCAGGCCAAGGCGATCCTCCCGAAGGGCGTCCGGATGGTCGCCGCGTTCCACACGGTGAGCGGTGAGCAGCTCCAGGACCTCGAGCGGCCGATGGACAGCGACGTGTTCGTGTGCGGCTCGGACGCCGAGGCCAAGGCCGTGGTCGGGGACCTGATCGACGCCATCCCCAACCTGCGCTGGGTGGACGCCGGCGACCTCACGATGGCCCGGATCGCCGAGACCATGACGGCGCTGCTGATCTCGGTCAACCGGACCTACAAGATCCACGACGCGGGGTTCCGCGTGACCGGCCGCGAGCGCTGGGGCCGCCCCGGCTCCTAGCTCGACCGCCGGCGTCCGAGCAGGCGCGAGCCGCTCGCGCGGTGGAGGACCACGGCGGCGCCGAGGGCGATCAGCACGTCGCCCACGCTCAGCACGTTCGCGAACGGCCACGACCGCGGGATCGCGATGACGTCCCCGAGGAACAGGAGGCGGGGGTGCTCAAGCACGGCCGAGTTCGCGAACAGGCCGGGCTCGGCCCGCAGGCCGGCCGCGCGCATGGCCGCCGCCGAGGCCGGCATGACGCCACCGTTCGCGAGGATCGGCAGGAGGTTGCACAGGGCCCCGAGGCCGACGACCCACAGGCCCGGCACGTGCCGGTTCAGCCAGACGAAGGCGAGGCCGAGCGGGTACAGCGCGAGGTTCAGGGCCACGCGCCACCAGGTCCGCGGGCCAGGCACGGCGATGAGCGCCAGCTGGGCGGCGAGCGCGAGCCAGAGCAGGACCGGAGCGCGGAACCGCAGCTCGCCGAGGCGCCGCAGGCTGCCGCCGGAAAGCGGCACGAGCGCGAGCGCGAGCAGGAGGAACATCACGAGGATCATCGCGCGCCGCCCATCCGTGGACGCCAAGCGTATCGGTCCGAAGGGCCGGGCACCCGGAAGCGGCTGCGGTTGCCTCGGGTCGCATCCACCGTTCGGCCTACCCGCCGGGCGTGACGGGGGAGCCGAAACCCATCCCTGCGACCGATGTACGAGCCCTCCCTCCCCGGCTACCGTTGCTCCGACAGATCCCACCGGGGAGCCGGTGGCCGACCGTAGCGAGGAGGTGAGCCCAGTGCGCGTGCTCCGCAAGCTCTGGTACTCGCCGGCGCTGATCGCGATCCTGGTCTTCGTGCTCGGCGCGCCGAAGAAGGTCCCGAAGCCGTAACGCCTCACGCGCCCTCCCGTTCCCGGCCGAGCGTGGAGCGGTCGGGCGTCCGCGTGCTCAACCGAGGGCGCCGGGGCGCCGACCCTCAAGGTGGATGGACCCGACCCTTCCGTTCCGTGACGCGCTCGGCGACCACCCCGACCGCGGCCGCCCCTTCATGGCGGTCGTCGCCGTCGCCGGCCTCGGGGTCCTCGGCGCCCTGATCCCCGGGATCGACGTCGGGGCGCTCGCCGCCGACCCGATCACGTTCTGGCTCCTCGCGGCGCTCGCGCTCGCCGGGGAGCTCGTCCCGATCCGCGCCCCGATCGGGGGCGAGATCCAGGAGGTCGGCGTCTCGACGACCTTCGGGTTCGCCGTGCTGCTGCGGTTCGGGACGGCGCCGGCCGCGGCCGTGTTCGCCGGCGCCTGCCTCCTGAGCGACCTCATCGACCGCAAGCCGCCGCTCACCGTCCTGTTCAACGCGGCCCAGTACGCCCTCTCGGCGGCCGCGGCCGGCGCCGCCTACGCGGCGCTCGGGGCGCCGCGCGAGATGAGCGTGCACGCGCTCGGGCCGATCGCCGTCGCGGCCCTCGCCTTCTTCCTCGTGAACGACCTGCTCACGAGCACGGCGATCGCGCTCTCGCGGGGGGTGCCGATCCTCCGGTACGTCCGGGAGGACCTCGTCTTCCAGGGCCTCACCGCGGCGGCGCTCTGCGCGCTCTCGCCGGTCGTGATCGGCCTCGCCGACGAGGACCCCTGGCTCATGCTCCTCATCGTCGTGCCGGTCGCCGCCGTGTACCTGGGGGCCACGGCCTCGCTGCGCAACACGCAGCTCGTCCACCGGCTGCAGGAGGCCCTGGAGCACGAGAAGGAGCTCGGGCGCCTGAAGGACGACTTCGTCGCCGTCGTCTCGCACGAGCTGCGGACGCCGCTCACCTCGATCCAGGGGTACCTGAAGACCATGCTGCAGCTCGGCCCACAGCTCGGAGACGAGCAGGAGCGCTCGTTCCTGGAGGCGGCGGACCGCCAGAGCGACCGCCTGCGCCGGCTGATCGAGCAGCTGCTCTCGGTGGCCCGCATCGAGTCCCACGTCGAGCCGCTCTCGCTCTCGCTCGTCTCCGTCGAGCGGGTCGCCCGCCACGTCGTGGAGGAGCTCCGGGCGAGCGCGCACGGCCACACCTTCGACCTGCGCTTCGACCCGTCTCTCCCGCTCATCGAGACCGACGAAGCGAAGGTCCACCAGATCCTCTCGAACCTCGTCGAGAACGCGCTGAAGTACTCGCCGCCGGACACCCGCGTGACGATCCGCGGCGCGCGTATGGGCGACGGCGTCGTGGTCTCCGTGGAGGACGAGGGCCGTGGCATCCCGGAGGAGGCGCAGGACCGGATCTTCGAGCGCTTCTACCAGGTGGACAGCTCGGCGACCCGGAGCGTGGGAGGCACCGGGCTCGGCCTGTACATCTGTCGCAAGCTCGCCGACGCCCTCGGGGGCAGGCTGTGGCTCGAGCGCTCGGGGCCGGAGGGCACGGTGTTCCGGCTCTGGGTCCCGTCGGCGCCGGCCGAGGGCGAGGACGCCGCCGCGCCCGAGCCGGCGAAGCCGGCCGAGCTCAGTCGATGACGGCCAGGGTCTGACCGACCGCGACCACCTGCCCGGCCCGGATCGGCAGCTCGGAGACGACGCCCTCGCGCGGGGCGGGGATCGCGTTCTCCATCTTCATCGCCTCCAGGATGCAGATCACCTCGCCGGCCCGGATCTCCTGGCCGGGCTCGACGAGCACCCGCAGGATCGTGCCCTGCATCGGAGCCGCGATGACGCTGTGGACGTGCTCGCCGCCGTGCGCCTCGTGCCGCGAGGGTGGGCGCGGGGCGCGGCTCCGGCGACGGTCGAAGATCCGGACCGGCACGCGTCGCCCGTCGAGCTCGACGAGGAGCTCGGCCGGCACGCCCGGGGGCTCGGAGGGGGCGGCCGCCGTCCAGTCCACGCCGGGGAGCTCCGCGTCGCGGAGGGCGCGCTCGAGCCAGGTCGTCGTGTGCGACCCCTCGCGGAACTCGCGCGTGCGCAGGATCCAGCGGTGCAGCGGGATCGTGGTCGGCACGCCCTCGACGTGGAGCTCGTCGAGGGCGCGGAGCATCCGTCGTCGAGCCCGCTCGCGGTCCTCGGCCGAGACGATGAGCTTGGCGAACATCGAGTCGTAGTCCGGCGGGATCTCGTCGCCCTCGCGGATCGCCGAGTCGACCCGGACGAACGGGCCCGAGGGCTCCCGGTAGCCGGTGACCCGGCCGGGCCCCGGCAGGAAGTTCCGGGTCGGGTCCTCGGCGTTGATCCGGCACTGGATCGCGTGGCCGCGAGGCTGCGCCGAGGACAGGTCGATGCGCTCGCCGAGCGCCACCGCGATCTGCAGCGCCACGAGGTCCAGGCCCGTGACCATCTCGGTCACGGTGTGCTCGACCTGGAGACGGGTGTTCATCTCGAGGAAGTAGAAGCCGCCGTCGTCGTCCACGATGCACTCGACGGTGCCGGCGTTCACGTAGTCGGCGGCCTTCGCGAGGGCGATCGCGGCCTCGCCGATCCGCGTGCGCAGGCCCTCGTCGACCACGGGGGAGGGCGTCTCCTCGATGAGCTTCTGGTGGCGGCGCTGCACCGAGCAGTCGCGCTCGCCGAGGAACCAGATCTGCCCGTGCGCGTCGGCGAGGATCTGCGCCTCGACGTGGTGGCCGCGCTCGATGTAGCGCTCGAGGAAGACCTCGGGGCGGCCGAAGTACGCCCGGGCCTCGCGCGCGGCCCGGGCGAGGGCGGCCTCGAGCCCCTCGGGCTTGCGCACGACGTGCATGCCGCGGCCCCCGCCGCCGAAGGCGGCCTTGACCACCACCGGGTAGCCGATGCGCTCGGCCTCGGCCGGCGCCTCCTCCAGGGCGACGGGCTCCGGGGTGCCGGGCACGATCGGCACGCCGGCGCGCTCGGCCGCCCGGCGGGCGGCGGACTTGTCGCCCATGAGGTCGATCGCCTCCGGCGAGGGTCCGATGAACACCAGGCCCGACTCGGTCACGGCTCGGGCGAAGTGCGCCCGCTCGGAGAGGAAACCGTACCCGGGGTGGATCGCGGTGGCCCTGGCCTTCCGGGCCGCCTCCAGGATGGCGCCGATCGACAGGTACGAGTCGGCCGGCAGCGGCGGCCCGATCCGGTACGCCTCGTCGGCCATCTGGACGTGGAGCGCCTCGCGGTCGGCGTCGGAGTACACGGCGACCGAGCGGAACCCGAGCTCGCGCACGGTGCGTATGATGCGCACCGCGATCTCGCCTCGGTTCGCGATCAGGATCCGGGTCTTGGCCACTGCTCGCTCCTCGTCGGAGGTCGAACGATGCCGCTCTCCCCATCTGCGCTCCGCGCCGCGCTCCGGCGGATCGGCGCGGACGCCCCCGTCCGGTTCGACGAGGTTACCGCCTCGACGCAGGAGACGGCGGAGGCGCTCGCCGCGGCGGGAGCGCCGGAGTGGACCCTCGTCGCCGCCGGGCACCAGACGGCCGGCCGCGGCCGGCTCGGTCGGACCTGGGCCGATGTCCCGGGGGCGCTCCTCGTCTCGATCGTGCTCCGGCCGGCCGTCGCGTCCGATCGGGCCGGCCTGATCACGCTCGCGGCCGGGGCGGCGGCCGCCGAGGCCCTCCACGTGCTCGGCGCCCCCGGTATCCGGTGCCGCTTCCCGAACGACCTGCTGGCGGGGGAGGCGAAGGTGGGCGGCATCCTCGCGACGGCCTCCCTGCGGGCCGATCGGCTCGAGCACGTGGTGCTCGGCCTCGGGGTGAACCTGGGGCGGGC
>ENA-ORXB01001873-ORXB01001873.1-sediment-metagenome-genome-assembly--contig:-NODE-1873-length-21415-cov-3.431484_pt1 | contig 21415 bp, 14 predicted proteins | sample MGYA00237863_ERZ511475 | MGnify/ENA primary metagenome ERZ511475 (study PRJEB26305, sample SAMN06343858) | sediment metagenome | isolation source: hot spring sediment | place: Canada: British Columbia... | reverse complement strand
CGTGCGGAACGGACGCCGCAACCAGAGAATGCCGATCTGACTGCTAGCGCTCCAGAAGATCATTCACCAGTTGGCAGAACCTGTGGCAGCTCTCCTGCCACGTGGAGAGACGGCGGCTGCGCGCCACTGCCGCTGTCCCCAGTAGTTGGGACCGTTGTTGAACAGCCGATCGAAAGAGCGATCGTCGGCCAGCGCGATGCGCCCCTTGGCGGCCTCCGGCCAGCCCTTGCCCGGAATCGTAATTCCGTTAAAGCGATCCCCGCTGAGGATGAACCCGGTGGCGGGGTCCTGAACGGCGGCGTTGGCCGGGTTGTACCGTTGCGGATCAAAGACGGCGATGTTGCCCCAGAGGCTGAAAAAGTAGGGGGTCATGTAGGTCCACCGCACGCCCATCTCGAGCCGGAACTTCGGCGTCACCTTCCAGGAGTCCTGGAGGAACCACTCGAACATGTTCGCGCGATACGGGGTGAACGCGCGCTGGCCGATCTCGGCATAGGTGGTAAACAGCCCCATCGCCGCATTGGCCACGCCGACGCCGGTGCTCGTGGCGCCGGTCCGCGTGTCGCTGAAGACGAACCGCCCGTTCTGGTTGTTGGTGCCGCCCGGAACGCCGGCCACATTGATCTGGTCGAAATCGTTCTGTCCGGACCGTTCATAAGAGACCCCCCACTTCAGGGTGTGGTTGCCGAGAATCTTCGTGGTATTGTTGGCGATCACATAGATGGGTCCGGAGGAGAAGGCCGGATACGGCCCGCCGTCCAGCGTGGCGAAACCGGGGATGTCCACGGTCGGGATCTTGTCGAAGATCTCCTTGCGCTCGGGAAAGATGTAAGGATAGTTGATCCCGTACTTGCTGCGGGCGAATCGTTCACCCGGACGATAGACGCCGATGTAGACGCGGTCGACGCTCGCCGTCACCAGCAGTTCATTGACCACCGTGGGGCTCACCGTCCAGATGTAGTTGAGCGAGGCGGTCTTGTTCGGCCGGTTCCAGTCCGTGACGGCACGGTCGGTGCCGCCGCGGAAGGCGTCGATCTGCTTGAAGGAGTAGTTCTGGTGACGCAAGCGGAAGGTGTGCTTGTCGCCGGGAATGAAATCGATGGCGATCGTGTCCTTGCGCTGGTCGGTGGGCTGCGGCCGTGTCTGGATGAAGTTATTGGTTCCCAACAGAAAACCGGGCGTCGGCTCCGGATAGGCCCGGAGGAATCCCAAGCCGTTCGGGCTCAAGCGGGCCGCCGGAATGATGTTGTTCGGAAACGGCGTCCCGGTGGTCGGATCGTTCACGGTGCGGACCCGGCCAAAGAAGGAGTTGGCCGGATCGAGCAACTCCGAGAAGTCTCCCTGCCGCATTCTCATTGACGGTACGGTAATGATCGAGGTCGGCTCCGTCCGAAACTTCACCCACTCCTGCGTCCATAGGAAGAATAATCTGTTCCGATCGGTATTCCACTTGCCGGGAATGTAGATCGGTCCATTAATGTTGTAACCGAACTGATTGAACTTGCTGGCGGCCCGGGGCTGGCCCGCCCGGTTGCGCGTCCAAGAGTTCGCATCCAGGGCGTTGTTGCGGAAGTATTCGTAGAAGCTGCCGTGAAAATCCCGCGTGCCGCTTCGGGTCACGATGCGGACCTGGCCGCTGCCGGAGCGCCCGTACTCGGCATTGTAGTTCGCCGTCAGAATCTGGATCTCTTGCACGGTGTCGACGTCGGCGACGCCGATGCTGGTGCCGTTGGCGCGGGTGCGGACCGCGACCGCCCCGTCGTAGGTCATCAGGAAGTCCTGCGTGCGCCCGCCGTTGATGTTAAGCGGGGTCGTCATGGCGTAGTTGAATGTGGCGAGCGAGGAGCCGCTGCGGACGCCGGCTTTAAGCAGCGCCAGCCAGATCGGATTGCGGCCGTTGAGCATCATATTCTGGATCTGCGTGCTCTCCACCAGGCGGCCCACCGTAGCCGTCTCCGATTGCACCGCCGCCACCGAGGCCACGACCTCGATCGCCTCGGTCACGGCCCCGACCTCGAGCGTCACGTCCACCGTGGCGGGCAGGTTCGCATCCAGTTTGTTGCGTGTCTTGACGAATCGCTTGAAGCCCGTGGCCTCTACGCTGACCGTATAGAATCCCGGGGGTAAGTTCGGCACGACGTAGTAGCCGGACTCGTTAGCTTTGGTCTTGCGTTCCAGTCCCGTCGCTTCGTTGGTGACGGTCACCCTGGCGTCCGGAACAACCGCGGCGCTGGGGTCGCGGACGAAACCCGAGATTTGCGCCGTGTCGGACTGTGCAAGCATCATGCCGCACCCGAACAGAATCGAAAGTCCGAGCAGGCGGCAGCTGGCGAACAGATTTCTGCTACCCATTGTCACACTCCTATTCGGATTTCTCGAGCACCCACCGTCGAGCTTGAACAAGCCGATCATAAACCAAGCAGCCCGGTGCGTCAAGCCCCGGACTGCGAATTTTACCGGACTGTCAACGTTTGGCCGAAGCGCCTTCGGTGTTAGCATGGTAAGGCTATGCGGGCGCCTTTGTTAAGTCGACGAGGACTGCTTGCGGCGTTGCCCGCCGGCTTGGCGGCGAGTTCCCCGCGTCGACTGCGCGCGCTGATCCTCTCCGGTCGAAACAACCACGACTGGCGCACGACCACGCCGTTTCTGAGGAAGGTTCTGGAAGCGACGGGCCGCTTCGAGGTCGCCGTCGAAGTGGAGCCCCCACGTCTGACGGCGCAGGATTTGGCCGCCTTCGATGTCATCGTGCTCGACTACAACGGCCCTCGCTGGGGAGCGACGGCCGAGGAGGCCGTGGCGGACTTCGTGCGAGGCGGAAGGGGGCTGGTGGTGGTGCATGGCGCCAGCTACGCCTTCGGCGAAATGGAGATTCTCGGCGACAACCACCAGCGCACCGGAAAGTTCGAGCCGCCGTGGCCGGATTACGAGCGCATGACCGGCGCGGGATGGACCAACGGGCCGCCGCGGAGCGGGCACGGCAAGCGCCACGAGTTTCGCGTCGACATTGTCGACCGCGAGCACCCGATCACGCGAGGGCTGCCGCCCTCGTTCCTCATCGACGACGAGCTATATCACCGACTCGTCTTCCAGCCGAACGTGCACGTGCTCGCGCGGGCTTTCGATGCGCCCGAGATGGGCGGCACGGGCAACTTCGAGCCCGTCCTGTGGACGGTGCGCTTCGGCAGGGGCCGGGTTTTCCACACCACGCTCGGCCACGATCTGAAAGCCATGCAGGCGCCCGGCTTTCGCGCCACCTTCGCGCGAGGAACCGAGTGGGCGGCCAGCGGCAAGGTGACGCTCGCCGCCGAGCCGCCCGAACCGGCGCATTAGAACAGCAATCGCAAACCGAGCTGCACCAGCCGCGGGTTGTTGTATTGCCCGCTGATGACTCCGAAGTTAGGATTACCCAGCGCGCGGCCGGGATAGCCGAACTGGACCCGGTTGAACAGATTGAAAATCTCCGCCCGGAACTGGATCCCGAGCCGCTCAGCCAGCAGTTGCGTGTTCTTGAACAGTGCGAAATCGAAGTTGTTGATCCCGTGAGAGGTCACGTCAGGCACCGTCCGGCCGACATTGCCGAAGGTGAACGCCGGCGGAGCGACAAACTGGGCCGTATCAAACCATCGGTTCAGCCGCTCCTGCGCCGCGCCGCTCAGGCGGGCGCTCTTGCCTGTGCTGTCCGGACGGGAGCCGCCGCCGAAGGAGTTCGTCCGGTTGACCGCCATGGTCATACCGAGCGGAAAGCCGCTTTGGAACGTGGTCACGCCGTTGACGCCCCAGCCGGAAATGAGTGTGCCGGCCACGCCGGAGACGTTCGGGGCCCACCGTTGGCCCTTGCCGAACGGCAGGTCAAGGACGTAACTGATGACCAGGCGGTGACGAACGTCGTAGTTCGCCAAGGCGCGCTCGAGCTTCAGATTGTTGTTGTTCTGCGGGGCAAAACCGCCGCCCGGCTCAAGCCACCCGGTGAGCGTATCGGTGTCGGTGATGAGCTTCGCCCAGGTGTACGCCACGAGCACGCTGCCGCCCTGGCTGAAGCGCTTCTCGCTTTTGACCTGCAAGGAGTGATAGATCGAGTTGCGATTGCTGGGGGCCGCCACAGCCACGCTCGTATAGTGCGGGAACGGCCGCAGCAACTGTCCCTGCGCGACGGTGCGCGCCGCCAGGGTGCCGGTCGCAATCTGACCGAAGAACGGGTTGTCGACCTGTCGTTGCAACTCCGCGCCAAGGCTCAAAAACTGATCGGGCAACTGGTTGATCTGCTGGGTGTATGCCGGCAGGTGAGTTCCCTTCGAGCCCGCATAGGCCGCTTCGACCACAGTCCCGGAAGGGATTTCCCGCTGGATGCTGAAGTTCCACTGCTGAACGTTGGCATACGGGTCGCCCGGAAAGGGCGCCGTAATGCCTTGTCCGGCGAAAAACTTTCCGACATCCTGGCTGCGCCCGGGCGCGGGCAGCAATCCGGTCGGGAACGGATTGCTGAGGACATTGGCCGGCGTGAGCGAACCGTCCAACGTGCCGACGAACGGATTCGTGAAGCCGTTAACCAGGTCGTTGTTCGGGCTGGTGGCAAAGACGACGTCGTTGCCGACAAAAAACAGGCCGTAACCCAAGCGGACGACCGTCTTGGCGAAGGCGCGCCACGCCAGGCCGACGCGGGGGGCAAACAGATGATACATCTCCGTGTTGTTACGACTCGGGTGGTCCGGCGAGTTCACTAACGCCAAGCGACCGAGAAGCGGCCTTCCATCCCGTCCGACGACCGGACTCGGGGCCTGGGGCAGCAACACCGTCATGCGGTCGAATCGCTCGGACCAGGGACCGGGCCCTTCATAGCGCAGCCCAAGGTTGAGGGTGAGGCGGCTGGTGAGCTGGATCGTGTCGCTGGCGTAGACGGAACGGTAGATCTGCTGGCCGGCGACGAAGGCCGCCTGGCGCAGCCCGCCGCCGGAACCGTAGCCGAGCAAAAAGGACGCAAACCCGTTGCCGCCGGAGGCCGCAAACGGCGTGAGAGCCGTGAACAGCGTGTCGAAGTCGAACGCCCCGCTGGGGTTGTTCTCCTGGTAGTAATTGTGCGTCAGCCGGCGCCACTCCGCGCCGAACTTCCAAGTATGCCGGCCCGCAATCTTGGTGAACGAGGGGACGATCGAATAGCTGTCGTTGCGCGCGACGATGCGACTGCCGGTGCCGTTGGTGGCGAACACGTCGTTGTAGCCCTGCACGCGCGGGATCGGCTGGACCCGGAAAGCGACGAGGTTGTTGAACTCGGCCGGCCAGCCCAGTTGGGTCAAGTCGTAGCCCAAGGTCTCCGGTGTGCGGTCATAGGCAAACCGGAGGAAGGCTAACCGAACGTCCAGTACGGTCGTGGGATTGAGCGTGTAGGTATCCGCCAGAACGACCTGGTCGGTCGTGAAGGTCTCCGTGCACCGATCCACGCAGGTCTTGGTTCGGTAGGGGTCGATCGGAAGGTTCAAGTTGCTCCAGCGGGTAAAGCGGCCGAAGAGGCGCTGCTTGTCGCTCGCGGTCCAGTCAATCCGGCCCGTGCCCTGGTCGTTATTGCCGCCCACGCTCGCATTGGCGGTGTAGTTGTTCACCGCAGTGAAGGGAAGGCCGGGGCCGTTCGGCAGCGCCCACAGCGGAATCATGGCGCGGGCCGCCCGGTCGATGCGGTTATTCGGGATGACGTTGTTCGGGAAGGGCTGGCGGGTGATGATCTCCCGGCCGCCGGCGTCCACCGCGCACGGCGGGTTGCCCAGCCGGCCGCAGGTGGTTAGCGGATCGTAGATGGGAACCAGCGCACCTGTGGCCGTGCGAACGTTGGAAAAGTCCCCGCGGCGCATCGCCTCGGTCGGCACGGTATAGGTGAAGGACTGGCCCTGGCGCAGCCGGAACCCTTCGTAGGAGCCGAAGAAGAACAGCCTGTCCCGGACGATCGGCCCGCCCAGGTTGGCTCCGAACTGGTTCTGCGTGAAGGCAGGCCGTTCGATACCGGCGCGGTTGTTAAAGAACGTATTGGCGTTGAGCACCTTGTTGCGCAGGAACTCGTAGGCGCTGCCGTGAAAACTGTTGGTCCCGGACTTGGTCGTAAGGTTGACGACGCCGCCGGCGAAGCGGCCGAACTCGGCGCCGAGGTTGTTGGTCTGGACGCGGAACTCCTGGATGGAGTCCTGCGTCGGCACCAGCGCCGTCAGGTTGATATAGCTGACATTGACCGGCCCGCCGTCCAGGTAGGCAGCGCTCTGATTGGCCTGGCCGCCGCCGATCTGGTAGTTGCCCCAAGCAAACGGATTCGTGCCCGTCGGATTCTGCATCGACTGGCCCTGCGGCACTACGCCGGGGACCAGCGTCACCAGATTCAGGACGTTGCGCCCGTTGAGCGGCATCTCGAGCACCTTCCGCGCCTCCACCACCTGGCCGAGCGAAGCATTCTCGGTCTGCATCAGCGGAGTCTCGGCGCTCACTTCGACGGTTTGCGTGACCTCGCCGACCTCCAGCGTGACGTCGATTCGCACGGCCGCCTGGACTTCGACAAGGATCGGTTCGCGGGCGAACCGCTTGAAGCCCTCCTTCTGCATCTCGAGCCGGTACCGGCCCGGCACGAGGTTGACGAAGAGATAGTTGCCGGCGGCGTCGGTATTCATCGAGCGCCGTTCGGCCGTGCCGAGGTTCGTGAGCACGACGCTCGCCTCCGGAATGACCGCACCGGTGGCGTCCGCGACCGTCCCCACGACCGAACCATAAAAGGTTTGCCCGAATCCGCGTTCATAGATGACCAGGCCGATTGCGGCGGCCAGTACGGCGGCAAACCTGGCTGTGGCTTTCACTGACATGCCCACCTCCACTGCGCGCAACGGTATCATAAGGGCAAGCCCAAGTCAAGCAACATTTCACATGCAAGTCGCGGCATGTTTCGCCATCCTACTCGGGGCGCTCGAGCTGGTTTCCCCCCGCGGAGTTGATTTCCTCCTGCGGCATTCGCCGACGTCGCAGAAATATATCGTCGAAACCATGACCGGGGGGCTCGCCCTGCTCGATTATGACCGCGACGGGCGACTGGACCTTTTCTTCGTCAACGGCGGCCGACTCGACGACCCGGTGAAGGCGCCAGTCCGTCTGGCCAGGCACGAGCCCGCTTATTGGAACCGGCTGTTCCGCCAGCAAGCCGACGGGGACTTCGCCGACGTCACGGCCCGGGCGGGATTACACCGCGCCGGGGAATCCAACTACGGCATGGGGGTGGCCGTCGGCGATTACGACAACAACGGGTTTCCTGACCTGTACGTGACCAACTTCGGGCTCAACCAGCTTTTCCGCAACAACGGCGACGGGACGTTCACGGATGCGACCGCGGCGGCTGGAGTCGCCGCAGGCGGCTGGTCCGTTTCAGCGGCGTTTCTGGACTACGATCGCGACGGTTGGCTCGACCTGTTCGTCAGCCGGTACCTGGACTGGGACTTCCACAGGAATCTTCATTGCGGGACCCCGTTTCTGGCTTACTGCCGTCCGGACCGCTACAACGGTACGTCGAATCTGCTCTACCGGAACCTCGGCAATGGCCGCTTCGAAGATGTCAGTCGCTCAGCCGGCATAGCCGGTTCCATCGGCAAAGGCATGGGCGTGGCCGTCTTCGACTACGATCGCGACGGATGGCCCGACATCTTCGTCTCCAACGACGGCATGGAGCAATTTCTGTATCGGAACTTGGGCAACGGTCGATTCCAGGAGGTCGCCTTCGAAGCGGGAGCGGCTTTGAGTGACGACGGGCGCGCCTACGCCGGCATGGCGGTGGCCGCCGGCGACTACGACAACGACGGCTGGCCGGACGTGCTGGTAACAAATCTCGCGCTCGAGCACTGGGCGCTTTACCGCAACGAAGGCGGCCTGTTTCGCTATGCGAGCCAGGAGTCCGGCCTGGCGGCCATCAGCGCTTCGAGCTCCGGCTGGGGCGCCGGTTTCCGGGATTTCGATAACGACGGCTGGAAAGACCTGTTCGTGAGCCGGAGTCACGTGCTGGACAATGTGGAGAAGATCCATTCGGGCCTGCGCTATAAGGAACCGGCAGCCCTGTTGTGGAACCGCGGCGGGCGCTTCCTGGCCGCCGAGTCGAAGGGTCTGCCGGCGGTGGCCGGCCGGGGCGCCGCTTTCGGCGATCTGGACAACGACGGCGCCATCGACGTGGTCGTAAGCGTCCTCGGCGAGCAGCCGCAGATCTTCCGGAATCGTCAGCGAGGCAACCATTGGCTTACCCTGCAACTTGTCGGCACGCGCAGCAACCGCGACGGCCAGGGAGCCGTCGTGCGGATCGGCCGGCAGATGGTTGAGGTGACCTCTTCGGGCAGCTATCTTTCGGCGAGCGACCTGCGGGTACACTTCGGCCTCGGTTCGCAGACGCAGGCGGATGTCGAGATCCAGTGGCCAAGCGGCGTGCGACAGCGGTTGAGCGGCGTCGCCGTCGATCAGATTCTCGAGGTGCGGGAGCCGTGAGCGGCGGCTGGTTGCTCGCCTTGTGGTTGGTCGCGCAGGCCCCGCAAGACCTGCGCGAACTGGCAGAAGCGGGCCTGAAGGCGCGTCAAGCGGGAGATTTGGCGGGTGCGATCCGCGCTTTCGAACAGTTCGTGGCAGCCGCCCCGGACGTTGCCGCCGGCCACGTCCATCTTGGCGCGGCTTTGCTCGAGGCGGGCGTGTACGAAAAGGCGGTCCATTGCTTCGAACGGGCGCTGTCGCTGGACCCCGGTCTGATCACGGCTCATCGATTCCTCGGAACGTTACGGTTGAATCGAGGCGAAGCGGCCGCCGCCGTTCCTCATCTGGAAAAAGCCAAGAGTTGGGACCTGCTCGGCGTGGCGCTGCTCGAGTCCGGGCGCCTTGCCGAAGCCATTCCGGCGCTGGAGACGGCACTGGCGGAGCGGCCCGATGATCCGGATTTGCTTTACTACCTCGGCCGGGCGCACAGCGATCTTTCGCGACAACTCCTGGACCGCCTGCTCGAGCTCCACCCCGATTCGGCTCGCGCCCATCAACTTCTGGGCGAGGCCCATCTGGCCGCCGGAAACCGTGAGCTGGCGGAGAAGGAGTTGCGCTCGGCGCTGGCTTTGCGGTCCCAGCTGCCGGGAGTCCGCCTGGCGCTGGGCGACTTATACGCCGCCGCGGGCGACTACGAGCGCGCCGAGGCCGAGTATCGGGCTGAGGCCGAGGCTCGCCCGGCCGACGCCCAAGCGGCTTACAAGCGCGGCGCCATCCTCCTGAATCTGGGTCGCATCGAGGAATCCGTGGCCGAGCTCGAGAGGGCGGAGCGGCTGCGTCCGGACATGCCGGAAACGCTGTTCGAGCTCGCCCGCGCGTTGACCGCTGCGCGGCGGCTCGAGGCCGCCGCCCAACGTCTGAGGCGCGTTCTGGAGCTCGAGGATCGTTCTCGCCTGGCCGAATCCTCCGCCTTCCAGCTCGCCCAAATCCTGCGCCGCCTGGGACAGCACGAGGAGGCGGACAAACAACTGGAACGCTACCGGAGAATTCGAGCTCTGCGAAAGCAACAGTGAGGGGTTTCGCCCCTCGGCCGGCGCCTTCAGGCTGGCCCCGAAGGTTTCGTCTCCGGCGCAGGCGGCCGGATCAGATCGAGGAAGGCCCGCATGGGCAGCGTGAACTCCCTCCGGCGGCGGTGAATGATACCCAAAGGACGCCGTAGGCCAGGCTCCTCCAAGGGAATTGTCACCAGCCGGCCGAGCCGGACCTCCTCCTGAAGCGCCGGCTCGGGCAGAATGCTCAGGCCCGAGCCAAGCGCCACAGCCTCTTTGATGGCGAGCACATTGTCGAAGTGCATGACGAGTTTCACCGCAATGCCGTGGTCGCGAAACAACCGCTCGAGCTCCCGCGCGACGGGAAGATCTTCATCGAAGCCGACGAACTCCTGCCCGTCGAGCTCCTTCAGCGTCAACTCCCGGCGGCCCGCCAGCGGATGAGACGGCGCCACAGCCACTACCATCTCCTCATCCCGCCACGGGATCACGGCGATCTCGCGGCTCGACTCCGGGTAGCTGATCAGGCCCAAATCGGCGCGGTCGGCACGAATCTGCTCGTAGACTCTCTCCGGCCGCAGATACTCAACCACGAGTTCGGCATGGGGATAGCGGCGGCGGAACTCCTCCTCCAGGCGCGCCATCTGCGACAGGCCGACCGAGTAGATCGAGGCGATCCGAACCGTTCCCTCGATGCGATTCCGCAGCCGCTCGAGCTCCGCTTCGAGTTGCTCGTGCCGGCGCAGCATGTCGCGGCAGAACTCGGCAAAGAGCCGTCCGGCTTCGGTGAGCCGCAGCGGGCGCCGGGAGCGGTCCAACAGGCTGAGCGAGAACCGGCGCTCGAGCTCCGCCAGTCGCTGGCTGACGGCCGATTGACTGACGCCGTTGAGCCTGGCGCTCCGGCTGATGCTCTTGGTGCGCGCAATGTCACGGAAAATCTGGAGATCCGTGAAATCCACAACCCAATCATATCATAAGCTATTCTGATTTTGATGATCGAAAATTTCCTGTTGACTTATACAGACTTCGTGGTATACTGTCGATTCTATACCGAGCCGTAGCGGCGGAGCCGCTCGCCGCTCCCGGTCGCAAATAACTCCGATGAGACGAGATTGGCACCCAGCCCCTCGCGCATCTCAAGGGCTTTATGAGCCCTCGCTTGAGCGCGACGCCTGCGGCGTGGGCTTCGTCGCCGACGTCCGCGGTGAGGCGTCCCACGAGATCATCCGCAAGGGACTCCAGATTCTGGTCCATCTGGCCCACCGGGGCGCCTGCGGCTGCGACCCGGAAACGGGCGACGGCGCCGGGATCATGATCCAGATCCCGCATGCCTATCTGGCGGGCGAATGCGCGCGCTTGGGCTTCGATCTGCCGGGGCCCGGCGCCTACGGCGTGGGCATGCTCTTTCTGCCCCGGCGCAAAGATTCCCGCCTGGTGGTCGAGGGCCATCTCGAGCGGGTGGCTCACCAGGAGGGGCTCGCTGTCCTCGGCTGGCGCGAAGTCCCGGTGAACTCCGCGGCGCTCGGCTGGCTGGCGCGCGCTTCGCAGCCCTTCATCGAACAGGTCTTCCTCCGCGGGCCCCAGGGCATGGGGCAGGAGGAACTGGAGCGAAAGCTCTACGTGGTGATGCGGCGGATGGAGAACGAGATTCGGGACTCGGAGATCCCCGACAAGGAGGATTTCTACATCCCCTCGATGTCCACGCGCACGGTGGTCTATAAGGGCCTGCTGCTGGCGCCCCAGATCGAGCAATTCTATCTGGACCTTGCCGCCCCCGGCCTCAGCAGCGCGCTGGCGCTCGTTCATCAGCGCTTTTCGACGAATACGATTCCGACCTGGCCGCTGGCGCACCCCTACCGCTTGATCGCGCACAACGGCGAGATCAACACTTTGCGCGGCAACGTCAACTGGATGAACGCGCGCGAGAGCGTGTTGAAGTCGCCGGCCTTCGGCGAGGACCTTCGAAAGCTCTTCCCCGTCGTCACGCCGGGGTTGAGCGATTCGGCCAGCCTGGACAATGTCGTGCAGTTGCTGTACCTGGCGGGCCGCAGCCTGCCGCACGTCATGGCGATGCTGATCCCGGAGGCCTGGGATCACGATCCCACCATGCCGGATGAGGAGCGCGCCTTCTATGAGTATCACGCCTCGCTGATGGAGCCCTGGGACGGGCCGGCGGCGATCGCCTTCACCGACGGGGAGCTGATCGGCGCGACGCTGGATCGCAACGGCCTGCGCCCGGCGCGCTACCTGGTGACGCACGACGGGCTGCTGATCATGGCCTCCGAGGCGGGCGTGCTGCCAGTGGAGCCGGAAAACGTCAAGGAGAAGGGACGGCTCCAGCCCGGCAAAATGCTCCTGGCCGATTTACGGGAAGGCCGGATCGTGCCCGACGAGGAGATCAAGGCGCAACTGGCGCGGCGGCGGCCTTACGGCCAGTGGCTGAAGGAGAACCAGGTGCGGCTCGAGGATCTGCCGGCCCCGCCGCGCTGGCATTCGACCGATTTCTCGAACTTGCTGGACCGCCAGCGCGCCTTCGGCTACACCGACGAGGAGCTGCGTTCGATCCTGGCGCCCATGGCGCTCCACGGCGATGACCCGGTCGGCTCGATGGGGGTGGATACGCCGCTGGCCTGCCTGTCGGACAAGCCGCAGCTTCTGTTCAACTATTTCAAACAGCTCTTCGCCCAGGTGACCAATCCGCCGATCGATCCGATCCGCGAAGAGATGGTGATGAGTCTGGCCAGCTACATCGGCGTCGAGCGGAACATTCTGGAGGAGACGCCGCAGCACTGCCACACGCTCAAGCTGGCTCAGCCCATCCTGACGAACTACGACCTCGAGAAGCTGCGCCGCGTCTCGCAGGGCGACTTCCTGGCGACGACGCTGATGATGCTCTTCCCGGCCGGGGGCGGCCAGACCGAGCTCCGGCAGGCGCTCGAGGCCCTGTGCCGCCGCGCCTCCTGGGCGATCCGTTCGGGCTATTCCCTGCTCATTCTCTCCGACCGGGCCATCGATGAAAACTTCGCGCCGATCCCGAGCCTGCTGGCGCTTTCGGCCGTGCACAACCACCTGGTGCGGGAGCGGACGCGCACGCAGGTGGCGCTGATTGTCGAGTCCGGCGAGCCGCGCGAGGTGCACCACTTCTGCCTGCTGCTCGGCTACGGCGCCAGCGCCGTCAACCCCTATCTGGCGATTGAGACGCTCGAGGACATGTGCCGCCGGGGCCAGTTGGGCGAGGGCTTTCCCTTCGAGAAGGCGCTGGCGAACTACAAGAAGGCCATCGCCAAGAATCTGCTGAAGGTCTTCTCGAAGATGGGCATCTCGACGCTGCAAAGCTACCAGGGCGCACAGCTTTTCGAGGCGATCGGCCTGAGCCGGGACCTGGTCGAGACGTATTTTACCGGGACGCCGTCGCGAATCGAGGGCGTGGGTCTGGATGTGCTCGCGCGCGAGGCGAATATGAAGCACCGGCTGGCGTTCCGCCCGGTGAGCGAGGCCGAAACGGAGCTGCCGGTGGGCGGCTACCTGGCCTGGCGGGCCGGCGGCGAGCATCACCTGCTCAACCCTCTCACCATCAGCAAGCTCCAGCACTCGGTGCGGCAGTCCAGCTACGAGACCTTCCGCGAGTTCACCCGGGCCATCGACGACCAGAGCCGCCAACTGTGCACTCTGCGCGGGCTGCTGGAGTTCCGCAGCGCAGGTCCTCCGGTGCCGCTCGAGGAGGTCGAGCCGGCCCGAGAGATCGTGCGGCGCTTCGCCACCGGCGCGATGTCGTTCGGCTCCATCAGCAAAGAGGCGCACGAGACGCTGGCGATCGCCATGAACCGCATCGGCGGCAGATCGAACACCGGCGAAGGCGGCGAGGACGAGGAGCGCTACATTCCGCTCGCGAACGGCGACTCGCGCCGCAGCGCCGTCAAACAGGTGGCTTCCGGCCGCTTCGGGGTGACCATCCATTACCTGGTCAACGCCGACGAGCTTCAGATCAAGATCGCCCAGGGGGCCAAGCCTGGCGAAGGAGGTCAGCTCCCCGGACACAAGGTCGACGAGGTCATCGCGCGCGTCCGGCACTCGATTCCCGGCGTGGGCCTGATCTCGCCCCCGCCCCACCACGATATCTATTCGATCGAAGATCTGGCGCAGTTGATTTACGACCTGAAGAACGCCAATCCGCGGGCGCGCATCTCGGTGAAGCTGGTGGCCGAGGTGGGCGTGGGCATCGTCGCCGCCGGCGTCGCCAAGGCTCACGCCGATGTCATCCTCATCAGCGGCGACAGCGGCGGAACGGGCGCCTCGCCCATCACCTCGATCCGGCATGCCGGCATTCCCTGGGAGCTGGGCCTGGCCGAAACGCAGCAGGTGCTCGTGCGCAACGATCTGCGCAGCCGGGTCATCCTGCAAACCGACGGCAAGCTCATGACCGGGCGCGACGTGGTGGTGGCGGCGCTGCTCGGCGCCGAGGAGTTCGGCTTTTCGACCGCCCCTCTGATCGCTCTCGGCTGCATCATGATGCGCAAGTGCCACCTGAACACGTGCCCGGTGGGCATCGCCACGCAGGACGCGCGCCTGCGGAAGAAGTTCGCCGGCCTGCCCGAGCACGTCATCAACTACTTCTTCTTTCTGGCCGAGGAGGTCCGCGAGTACATGGCCCGGATGGGCTTGCGGCGCATGGACGACATGATCGGCCGCGTGGATCTGCTCGAGGCGCGCCATGCGCGGCACTGGAAGGCGCGCGGACTGGACTTCTCAGCCGTTCTCCATTACCCGGACGTGCCCGCCAAGGTGGGACGGCGCAAGCGCATCGAGCAGGATCACGGCCTGGAGGGCGCCTTGGATCACCGGCTGATCGAGCTCGCCCGCCCGGCGCTGGAGCGGCAGGAGCCGGTCGAGGCCGAGCTGGGGATCCGCAACGTGCACCGCAGCGTGGGCACGATGCTGAGCGGAGAGATCGCCCGACGCTTCGGCGCAGCCGGCCTGCCCGACGACACGATCCGCTTCCGCTTCCGGGGCTCGGCCGGCCAGAGCTTCGGCGCCTTCCTGGCCGCTGGCGTCACGCTGGTTCTCGAGGGCGACGCCAATGACTATACCGGCAAGGGCCTCTCCGGCGGCCGCCTCATCGTCTACCCGCCGCGCGGATCGCGCTTTGCCGCCGAAGAGAACATCATCGTCGGCAACGTCGTCCTCTACGGCGCCACAAGCGGCGAAGCCTTCCTCCGCGGCATGGCCGGCGAGCGTTTCGCCGTGCGCAACTCGGGCGCCGTGGCGGTGGTCGAGGGCGTCGGCGACCACGGCTGCGAGTACATGACCAAGGGTCTCGTGGTGGTTCTCGGACGAACCGGGCGGAACTTCGCAGCCGGCATGTCGGGCGGTATCGCCTATGTGCTCGATGAAACGGGCGAGTTTCAGGCGGTGAACTGTAACCGGGCGAGCGTGGATCTGGAAGCGGTGGCCGATCCGGCCGAGCTCGCCGACTTGCGGGCGCTGATCGAACGCCACCGGGAGCTGACCGGAAGCGCGCGGGCGCAAGCGATCCTGGAGAACTGGAGCGCCGTGGCGGCGAAGTTCGTCAAGGTCTTCCCGCATGACTACAAACGGGTGCTCGGGCTGCCGAGGAAAGAAGAGAAGACCGAGCCGGCCGCGCCGCTTCCTCCCCCGACCCCGGCCGAAGTGGTGCAGGTTCTTCATGGGTAAGCCGACGGGTTTTTTGGAGTTCGAGCGCGAATCGCCCGGACGGCGGCCGGTGGCGGAGCGCATCAACGATTTCTTCGAAATCTATGTGCCGCTTCCCCCGGAGAGAATCGCCCGGCAGGGGGCGCGCTGCATGGACTGCGGCGTGCCATTTTGTCACTCCGGCTGCCCGCTGCACAACATCATTCCCGACTGGAACGATCTGGTCTGGCGCGGCCGCTGGCACGAGGCCGTCCGCGTGCTGCACGCGACGAACAACTTTCCCGAGTTCACCGGCCGCGTCTGCCCGGCGCCCTGCGAGACCGCCTGTGTGCTGGGCATCAACGAGCCGCCGGTGACGATCAAGCAGATCGAGCGAGCCATCATCGATTACGCCTTCGAGCAGGGCTGGATCCGGCCGCAGCCGCCGCCGCGCAAGACCGGCAGGCGAATCGCGGTCATCGGCTCGGGGCCGGCCGGCCTGGCCGCCGCCCAGCAACTGGCTCGGGCCGGTCACGACGTGACGGTGTTCGAGAAGGCGGACCGCATCGGCGGGCTGCTCCGTTACGGCATCCCGGACTTCAAGATGGAGAAGCACCTCATCGACCGCCGGATCGAGCAGATGATGGCCGAAGGGGTGACTTTTCTGACCCGGAGCTTCGTTGGGCGCAACGTTCCGGTCGAGGATCTGCGCCGGGACTTCCAGGCGCTGCTCCTGGCCGGCGGGGCCGAGCAGCCGCGGGATCTGAGAGTTCCGGGACGCGAGCTCAAAGGCATTCATTTCGCCATGGACTTTCTCGCCCAGCAGAACAAGCGCGTGGCCGGCGACGCAGAGCTCGCGGCCGATCCCACGCGCAGCGCCGAGCCGCTCCTCGCCACGGGCAAGCGGGTGGTCATCATCGGCGGCGGCGACACCGGGGCGGACTGTTTGGGCACCTGCCACCGACAGAAGGCGGCCGCGGTCTGGCAGTTCGAAATTCTGCCTAAGCCGCCCGAGGAGCGCTCCCCGGCCACCCCCTGGCCGCTCTGGCCGCTCCAGTTGCGCCAGGAGTCGTCCCACGAGGAAGGCGGCATCCGGGATTGGAGCGTGGCCACGACGCGCTTTTCCGGCGACGAGCGCGGCCGGGTGCGCAAGCTGCACGCCGTGCGGGTGGGCCCTCCGCCGAACTTCGAGCCCATCCCGGGCACCGAGTTCGAGATGGAGGTCGATCTGGTGTTGCTGGCCATGGGCTTCACCGGGCCGGTGCGGGGCGGCCTGCTCGAGCAACTCGGCGTGGCGCTCAACGAACGCGGTAACGTGGCCACGCGCGACTACATGAGCTCGGTCGCAGGCGTCTTCTCGGCCGGCGACATGCGCCGGGGCCAGTCGCTCGTAGTGCACGCTATCGCCGAGGGCCGCCAGGCCGCCCGGGCCATCGACCGCTGGCTGATGGGCGAGACCCACTTACCCTGAGCCGGCCGCCTCTGCCGAATTTCGCACTCTGGCCCGACGGTTCTTGCGCAAGGGCGGCCCACTCCTGCTAGACTGTGGGTAGCAGTACCCGTTTGACCAGCCGAACTTGGCCGATCAAGTAGCGAGCCTCGGGGGGCGTTGTCAACGTAAGGAGAAACGGTAGTGAAGAATATTTTCGTAGGGAATCTGGACTACGGCGCCACCGAGGACGCCATCCGAGACCTGTTCGAGCAGTACGGCGCTGTCGAGCGCGTCAGCCTGATTCGCGACCGCGACACCGGTGCGCCACGCGGATTCGCCTTCGTCGAGATGTCCGACCCGGCCGAAGCCGACCGCGCCATCGCCGGATTGAACGGAACCATCCTGGGGAACCGGGCGATCAACGTGAACGAGGCCCGCCCCCGTGCCGACAGCGGCCGCTCTTCCGGTGGGGGCGGGGGTGGTTTCCGCCGGCAGGGCGGAGGGCCTCCACGCCGCCGCCGCGAGCCCCGCTGGTAGGCCCCCGAAGCCGAACCGACTCTTTCGCTTCCGCCCTCCGTTTGCGCGCGGGGGCGGCTTCGCTCTAGGCTGAAAGCAGGCATGCGCAGCCTTGGCCTACCAGAGGTCCTCATCATTCTGGGCCTGCTGGTGCTGCTGTTCGGCGGCGCACGCCTGCCTGCCTTCTTCGCCGGCCTGGGGCGCAGACTCGGCTTGTGGATCAATCAGTGGCGCTGGGTCTGGCGTTCGATGGCGGGGACCGAGGAGGAAGAGATCCGGGCGGAAGAGAAGGTCGGCCGGGAGCAGGCGGCTCGCTTCCTGGAATACATGCCGCCGGCCGCCGACTCGGAACTCGTTCGCGGCTTGCAGTCCGTCGGAGACCGGTTGGCGCGCACCGCGCCCGCCGCCCGGCGCACGTTCCACTTCCACGTAGTCGAAGCTCCGGCCGCCAACGCCTTCGCTTTGCCCGGCGGCTACGTTTTCGTCACGCGTCGTCTCGCCGAGATGTGTGAGGACTCCGCGGAAACCGCTTTTCTGCTCGCTCACGAAATGGCGCACGTCGTCTCGCGCCACTTCGTCGAGAACACGGTGCTGGACACACTGCTCGGCGCGCTGAAAACCGGGCAGTTGGTGGCGGAACTGCTCGGCAAAGGCTACTCGCGCGAACAGGAGCTCGAGGCCGACCGCAAAGCTCTGGAACTCGTCCGCGAGGCCGGATTCGCCGAGGATGGCGCGCGGCGGATCCTGAGAAAGCTGCACGGCCTTAGCCCCGAGCCGCCCGAGCTGCTCCAGTACCTCTCCACCCATCCCAGGTTCGAGGAACGCCTGGAAGCGCTCCGAAGCTGAGCCGCAGACCGCCGCCTACCGCTTCACGCTCTTTATCAGCGCCTCGAACTTTCCCTGCGCCTCCGCCACCGTCTTGGCCGGGCCGGTGAACTTGAAGAACACATTGCCGCCCGGCGCCTCGACGATCGCCCCCAGCAGGCGAAAACCGGGCTTTCGCACCGCCCCGCGCGGCGCCATGGGACCGGCCGAAGCCAGGTATGTTCCGGACAGATCGATACGGGTGACCGGAAGCCCGGCGATTGTCTCTTTGGTGATCTTGGCCGCCTTCTCCGCAGGCTTGCCGCCCTCGAGCTCGAACTGCCCGATCCAGCGCTTGATGTTGGACTGTACGTCGCCGCCCTGGCCGGCGCCGAAATAAAATACGGCGCATTCGCCGTCCTCGCCGTCACCGGCGGCGCGCGGCACGCGGTAGGTGGCGGCGCGCATGGGCCGCTCCGGCTGCGCCTGCCAGCCCGACGGCGGCGTCCACCGGATCCCACCCGCCGATTGGGCCCACAGGCCCAGCGTCACTGCCCCGCATCCCAGCCAGAGAAGTCGTCGCGTCATACTCCCAGCATACCGGCAGGCCGGCCGTGGCGGGCCTCAGCCGTTGCCTTTCAACCGCACCGGCTCGATGCGGCCGGCGAGGGTCGAGCCTACCAGAAAAGCCACAGGCATGGCCAGGCCGATGCCGATGAAAACCGGCACATAGCTGTGCGTGATGTCGAGCACTTGGCCTACCATCCAAGTGCTGATGACCGAGCCCATGGTCGAGCCGGTGCCTCCGAAGCCGTGCACTGAGGCCACAGCGTGCGGCGGGAAAAAGTCCGCCGGCAGCGTGTGCACCGTCACCGACCAGACGATGTAGAAGAAGATCGCCACCGAGATCAGGGCCATCGTCCAGAACAGCGACTGGGCGAAGACGGCGCCGATGCCGATCGGCGACAGGAGCGTCGCCAAAAGCATCAAGCTCTTGCGCGTGCGGTGGATGCTCCAGCCGCGCCGCTGGAGTAGCAGCGAGCCGTAGCCCGCGATAAAGTTGGCGACGTCGGCCACCAGAAACGGGATCCAAGCCACCGCGCCGATGCCGGCCAGGCTGAGACCGCGTTCGCGGGCGAGAAATTCCGGGATCCAAAACGCGTAAAAGTACCACAGCGGATCGGCGAAGAAACGGCAGAAGAAGACCGCCCAGGTCTGGCGGTAACCGAGGAGCGAGACCCACGGGACTTTCGGAGCGGAGGGATCGCCGGAGGCCTGACCCCGGTCCGTGGCGCGCATTTGGGGATGAAAGTGGCGAAAGAGCTGGAAGGCTGCCACCCAGACGAAGCCGAGCGCGCCGGTCACCAAGAAGGCGCCCCGCCAGCCGTAGCGCAGCGTGAGAAAGACCACCAGCGGCGGGGCGATCATCGCGCCGAGGCTCGAACCGCTGTTGCAGATGCCGACCGCCAGGCTGCGAGCCTGCACCGGCACCCACAGCGCCACCGCCTTGATGAAGCCCGGCCAGGCGCCTCCCTCGCCCACAGCCAGCAGGGCCCGGAAGAAAGCCATGCTGCGCGGCCCGCGCGACAGCGCCGTCAGCATGCCCGCGGCGGACCACCAGACGACCGCCAGCGTGAGCCCCCGGCCTACGCCCAAACGGTCGATCACCCAGCCCGCCACCGAGTAGGAAACCATGTAAGTGATCAGGAACGCGTTGATGATCGCCGCGTATTGCGCATTTGTCAGGCTGAACTCATCCCGGAGGGTGGGAGCCAGCACACTGAGCACCTGCCGGTCGATCCAGTTGATCGTCGTCTGGCCGAGAAGCAGCGCGATGAGGAGAATGAGCGAGCGTTGGGAGAAGACCCGCGCGGCTTCCATCACGGTCTGCGATCGAGAGCGAACCAGGTCGCGAAGACGAACCAGCCGAGCGACGCTCCGGCAAACAGGCTCCGAAATGCGCCCTCGGCGAGCGCGCCGTGCCAGTACGCCACGGGAGCGACAAGGCAGGCGAGCAGGCTGAGGGCGGCGAGCAGGCCGGTGAAGGCTTTAAGCACGCGCTTGCTCCTTTCGCGCGGGAAGGTTCAACAGCGTGTAGGCCGCGATGGCCAGAACGTAGCCGGGCAACCAGCGAAAGAACAGATGCACGGGCAGAAGGAAACAAACGGCCAGTGTGCCGGCCCAGACGGCGAGCGCCCGCCAGTTCATTATCCAGCCGTAGCGGGCGGCGCGATGCCGCTCGATGTCCAGGCGCGGGAAGATCCAGTGCTCGGCGAAGACGATCGCTCCGACCGGCATCAGCACCAGGCCGTAGATGGCCACATAGTCGAGCAGCCGGACGAAGAAGACCGGAAAGCAGGCGAGCACCGCCGTGGCCAGTCCGGCCACCAGCGTAATCTTCCAGCGCGGCCAGTTCGTGACGGCTTGGAGGGCCAGACCGGCGCGGTAGAGCGTCGGGTTGGCCGTGGTCCAGCCCGCCAGCATGACGCCGAAAACCCCGGCGATGCCCAACGCGTCGTAGGCCATCAGCCCGGGATTCATTTCCCGGTTCACCGCCGCCACCATGATGCCGGAGGCGATCCAGGCCAGCATGTGTCCCGGGTACATGCCGAAGGCCGAGTAGAGTCCGTACTTCCAACTCCTGGCGTAGCGGAACAGCGCCATGTCGGAGAGACCGACGTGCATGGCGAGATTGGCGAACCAGGCGAAAAAGATGACATGACCGACGTGAAACTTCTCCTGGCCCTCCGTAGGAACTCCGTTCCAGATGCGCGTCGTGGCGACCTCCCAGAAGTTGGACAGGTCCGGCGCCACGCCGAGACGGGGCAGCGCGGCGACGGCGCCGGCCACAAACACGACAAAGATCCAGGGCGATGCGATCTGGGCGAAGCGGCTGAGCTTCTCGAAGCCCAAGATCGCCAGGATGGTGAAGGCGACGCCGAGCGAAAGCGTGACGGCGACCCAGGCGGCGCTCGCCGGCAGGATGTCGGTAAGCTGCGGCGTCGGGATTTGGAAACCCAGGCCGATGGCGGTGGCCGAGACCGAGATCATGGCGCCGGCCAGGATCGAGTAGAGGAAGGCGTTGGCGACGTTATAGACCAAGGTCAGGCCCGGCCCGGCGATCTGATCGTCATGACGGGAGGACGAATCGGGAAAGATGGAATCCATGGTGCCACCTTCTCTTCTGAGGAGCTCCATCAAGAGTCCCCGACCAGTGCCGTTCAAATCGGAGATCCCATCACCCAAAAGCGAATGACCGATTTTCTCCTTCGTGCCCGCGATTTGGGGCTCTATCAAGCCATTACCGACAATGGCGCCGGGGGCCTTTCCTCTTCGGTGGGGGAGATGGCGAGGGATTCCAATGGCTGCGAAATCCATCTTGAACGAGCTCCATTGAAGTACGCCGGGCTGGATCCCTGGGAGATCCTGCTATCGGAGGCCCAGGAGCGAATGACGCTGGCCGTCCCGCCCGAAAACATCGACCGATTTTTGGAGATGGCCC
>ENA-ORXB01001867-ORXB01001867.1-sediment-metagenome-genome-assembly--contig:-NODE-1867-length-21472-cov-3.845899_pt1 | contig 21472 bp, 20 predicted proteins | sample MGYA00237863_ERZ511475 | MGnify/ENA primary metagenome ERZ511475 (study PRJEB26305, sample SAMN06343858) | sediment metagenome | isolation source: hot spring sediment | place: Canada: British Columbia... | reverse complement strand
AACAATCTCTATTGCCATAATCATATGCAATATCGTTCACAAAACCACCTGCACCATCGGGCTTCTTGACATTTACATCTGCGGGAGAGACATTATCATCATGTCCAGATGAACCTGGATTGTCGTGGCAAACTACGCATGTGGAATAGTAATCTGTATGTTTTCTATGTGAACCTGAATAATTGGGATAGGCATTACCAATTGGTGCTGGACTACCTGTAGCAGGATTTCCATGGCAGCTTGTACAGTTGGCACGAAAAGCTTGCGCTTGAACAACAGGTTGTTGACCAAGACCTGGTGCAACTAAAGATGAGTCTTCGTAATGTAAGTGGCATTCAGTACAAATTCCTGCACCACCATGTAACATATCGTTATATACATTAGTAGAATAGTTCCTGAATCGTTTTGTTTTTGTATGACAGACCTGACAGAAACCTGTACCTTCATTATTCACAAAATCACTTTGTGATATATTACAAATTATTCTTACATCAACTAATTGACCTGTTCTTGGATTTCTAATTTTATTTTTCAATAATTTCCAGTTATCGTTAGGTATGTGTGCATCATGACAATCAGTACACATTTGAGTTGGTGAGCCATAGGAATTACCATGTACCTGTTTTTTATGACATTGCAAACACAACCAGCTATCCACATAGGCTCTGCCTAAGTAAGCATTACCCTTACCCACTGTTGATGTGGGCGACTTAAAGGCATATGAATTATGCGGTGTGTGACAAACGGAACACTGAATTTTATTGCCCTTTTCTACATAAACAGAGCTTAGCCATGAAAACTGTGGTCTTGAAAACATATCTGCTGATGGTGCCATTGATATATTTACCGGATGGGAACCTGTTCTATGTGAATTGTCTACACCCACATCCATAGAGGAATGGCAATTTTTACAGAGTTCATCATTAGCCATAGGCAGTCTTAAGAACTTACCACCAGCCTGGGCATTTGGTTGAACATGTGGGTTATGACAGGATGCACAGGTGATAGCACCTGTTACCTGTGGACCATTGAATTCTACACCTGTAGCCCTCACTGCCCTTGCTTCAGGGTTTATATCCAAGCCCATAAAGGCGTGCTCTGTTCCTTGACCTTGAGAAATTATTGCATTTGCTGTGCCATAAGGATTTGCAGGGGTCGGATTAATTGGTGTTGCATAACCACCAACTTTATGACAATCTAAACAAATCTGACTTAACTGTAGCCCCCCGTTTGCTGTACTTATTTTACCTGTAGAATGGCAATTAATACATTGAATTTGATCATGAGGCGGATCTAAAGAAAGAGATTCTTGAAAGGTTAACAATATAAAGAAGACAGCGATAAATAACGTTGAATAACGAAGGTACTTCATAAGGTTCTCCTTATGGCGTTTTCTAAAACACAATTTATATAATTAGACCTTTTCCGGTCTATCATTCTTACTTAATATGGCACCTAAAACATAGAGCTGATGATGCATTAGGTGCAGTTAAAAAAGGTTTATATCTGGGGTCACCACCATTTGCCGTATCCACATAGTTCACATGGGGGTCATGGCAGGTTGAACATTCTAACATGGATTTATCACTACCAAAAAATGGAAGTCCCGTCGCAGCTTTGGGCTGAAACTTACCTGCTGCAGCTGGATTGCTTACCACATTATCGTAGTTGATTGAAATTGGGTGGTCTGCTGTGTTACCAAGTAACTGCCCTGTACTTGGATCCTTATAGGGGGCAAACATCATTCCATAATTCTGGTAATAGCTATAGGCCCCAGTTGCTCTATCTTGAAAACCAGGGAGCATTGCTCCACCGAACACAGAAGCATCACCTATATCTGCAAACCCAGTAAGTCTGAATCCATTAGCATCAAAAGAAGATATATCACCAATCTGATCCGCATTACCAATAAACTGAATATTATTTATACCATCACCAACCGTGTTGGGATTGTTGTGTAATACTCCCATTGATGAAACACCATCGTGACAGCTCATACACAAAAGTGTTTCATAACTTAAAGATGTTGGCATGGGTGTATAATTAGTTGTGTATGCAATAAAAACAACAGGAGTAGCATTCCCTGTAGTCCTGTCCACTCTTACATCAACATCTCTATTCCAAAGTGGCCAGCCAGCAGCCATATGGGGAGTATGACAGAAAACGCAGACTTCATTCACATTAGTAGATCTAAAGTGGTCTGCATTGGTATTCCAGTTGGCTAAATTATGTCTTGTATATCTCACTCCAGATGGACCTTTAGCAAAAGCCTGATAAACTATCATTATTATAAAAGACAAAACGATAAATAGAATAACTTTTCTTTTCATCCCTTCCCCCTCAAATTAAATGACAGTCAAAGTTAGATAATAAACTTTTCCTGTTGTATCGGTAACTACTAAAGTATTAGATCCTACCTTAACAATATCCCTCAATTGAGATATCTTATTAATTCCACTAAAATCAAAGGCATTATAAAATATTGTATATAAAGGTGGAGTTGTCAATGGATCAACATTAACAGGATTAGCTACGGGATAAGTATAAGATCCAGAAGATGTACTCTGAAGATTTGTATCAATAGCAGCATTAGCAAAAATAAATAGTTTTTGACCTAATGAGTCTAACAAAAAAATGAAATTGTTATCGGTATAAATACTTGAAGCAGTTAAAACTTCTCCATTCACAGGATTTGTACCATGTATCACAAACTGCCTTGCCCCAGCTGTTCCGGGATTGCAGCTGTATCCAGTACCCGGATTAGCAAAAATTTGTATCTTACCTTTAGGTCTACCCGAATATGAAGTCAATCTATCATATTGTCTCTTAAAAGGATTCCACTTTAAAGTTAACTGAAAATAGGGGGTAAAGTTGCCAAAATCGGTAACAAGAAGTTTGTTCGTTGTATTGTCGAAAACAATACCTGAAGGAATATAAAATTGGCCATTACCATAAGATAACGATGAATTATAATAAGGAAATGCTCCATTACCCACAAGACTTACAAAACTTCCATCGCTAAGTGCATAAGTTTTGATATATTTGTCACTCATATCAGTGGCATAAATATACCCATCAGGACCAACCGCCAAATCGGCTGGCTTTGTGAGATTTTTATAAGATTCAGAACCTATGAAACCACTACCAAAAGTAGCTAAAAGATTACCATTTGTAGCATCATATATTTTTCCACCTTCAGATTCTGTTGCAACAGCTACTTTATTAGATGCATAAGTGACTGAAACTGGTTTATTTATGTTCACAAAAGTTGTTACGTTTTTTGAAGCATCTATTTTAAAAACTGCATTTGCACCATAGTCTGCAACATATACATTAGTTCCATCTGTTGTAACACCTATAGGATTAATGAAACCTTTCTCTGGACCCAAAATATCAGACAAACTCAAACTGGGTGTTACGGCAAAAGACCTATTATTTATTATCAAAAGAACAAGTATGGAAATCAGAAAAAACAACTTATTTTTCAATAATTTATTCATCATTTTAGCCTCCACGTAAGTGGTTTTCTCAATAAATAACAATCAAAAAATATGCCATAAATTCACACATTAGGCATTATTGCTTGTTATATTACTTTTTTTTAAACTTTAAGTCAACAAAAAATAAAATTTTTTAATGTATTTTTTTAATTTTTGATTAAACTCCCATTTTTTACGCCAAATGACGTAATTATCTCCCCTCTGTTAAGGTGTTTTTCAATGGTATCTCAAGAACATATCTTCCAGAAACCCTTTCAATAGTACCTATTCTCAGGGGTTTACGCTCTTTAACAACAAATTTATTTTTACCCCTTTTTTCTAAAACCAATAGCATTAAATCGTACCTCATATGCCAGGCTTGAAATGTTTTTTCAGAAGAATCATTAAAAATAAAGAGCATACCATCTACTCCTAATCTGGTTAGAGTAGTTAATTCCGTATTGGAAAGTCCTATTTCCCTTTCTCTTTCAGTTTTAGCTACTAAAACGGTTAAATCTCTACCATTAACATTTATTTTTTCCTTCTTTAATTTATATATGGTAATCTCTTCAGCTATTGAAGGCAAAAAAATAAAAAAAACTAATATCACAGTCAGACTGAGCAACCTCTTCAAATTACACCTCAATTTTATTTAATAGATTAATCTTAAATACCTTAAAGAGAGATTTAACTAAAATCTTTTTACTTAAACTATTTAACTTTTCTGCAAGAAAGTTATATTCTTCCACTATTTTATGTACCTCTTCGTTAATAACTACAATATCCCTGTCAAATTCAAAATCTTTAATAGCTTCACTAATTTCATGTTCTATTTTCAATTTTTCATAAATATCCTTTGTCTGCTTCGAAGACGAGAGTTTAGAAATAATATATGACAGGTTTCCTGAGAATGCCGATGAAGTGAAATCTTTGTTATTGATAAACTTTTCTAAAAGTTCATGCCTTTTATCATATAATCTTATGAGTTTACCAAAAAGCTCTTGCGCTGAATGCATGATAGCATGTATTTTATATAACCACATACCTGCCCATAAAGCTATTAAAACTAACAATATAATAAAAATAAAATATATATAAAACATAAAAATCACCAGATGGAATCTCTAAAAGTCTTTTTTCCCATCCCTGATCTATATAGCATTATCTTACAAGAATGTTCAAGAGTTGATGTAAATGAAAATGCTTCTTCAAGCAAAAGTCCCGTTGCAAAGCTCCCATGACCTCTTAACATAACAACCTTAAATTCCTTTAGATATTCCGGAATTATTTTAGCTACTTCTTTTGATCCAACAGTTTTTTGAGCAGAAATAACAGGAACTTTTTTTAAGATATAACTTCCTTCAGAATCATCAAGAATTATTTCATCATATTCCATAGATAAAGCCGTTGCAATCGGTGGATGGGCATGAAATATGGCAAGTGCAGAAGTATTCTGATAAATTGCTCTATGTACTATAATCTCCGTGGATGCAAGGCTTATATTTGCATCTATACCATTAACTGCTGTTTCAATAATATCCTCTTCAGCTAAACTGCCCAGCATCGAACCTCTCCTGGTGATATACATCTTTTCGCCAACTTTTATACTCATATTGCCACCATGGGACGAAAAAAGCCCCTGCTGCCAGCCTAATTTACCAATTTTTGCAAACTCTTCCCATATTTTTATTCCAGAAGCCATTCTAAACCTAACTCCTTTAGCTTCCTTTTCGAGGGAATACCAGTTTTTACATCCCAGCCCCTTGCTACATAATATTCATTTATCATACTTTCATATTCATCAAAACTCAACCTCGATGGAAGAAAATCATCTTCTCTTTTAAAACCAGCTTTAATATTGAAAACCCTTTCCAAATTGTAAATTCTTTCCCCAATTTTTTGATAATCCACTGTTGTTAAATTTAATCCTGTATAGGCGGATATCAAACGAGATAAATAATCGTCAGACACAGCAAGTCCTAAGAATCTGCAAAATATAGCGCTATCTGAAGCACAATGACTATTTTGTAGATATATAACAATACCAGCTTTGCCTTTGGCAATTTTTCTATTGATTAATTTTGGTATTCCTAAAACTTCAGGTGCAAGCATATATGCTCTAAGATGACATCCTCCCCTATTGGATGTCCCATAGGAAAGAGCCATGCCATAAATACCTCTGGGGTGGTAAGCAGGAAGTTCCAGCCCCTTCACTGTCATGGAAAGTTCTTTTTTCCCATATTTTTCACACAGTCTTTTACTTCCTAAGGAAATTTCTGCTCCCTCTTGTTCAGCATTCAAAGTCTTGTTTATTAAATCAGCAATAATGTTCACATTACTAAAGGTTATTTGATTTATCTCTAAAAATGCAGCAATACTGCCACCTAATGAAATGGCATCTACTCCATACTCTGCACATAATTTATTAAATTCAATCAATGCATCAAGATCTGATATCCCTAAATTTGCACCCAAAGCCCAGAGTGTTTCGTATTCAGGTCCTTCTCCTTTCTCTGTGACCCGCCCACAGGCAATTTTACAACCCATGCAAGCCCTTCTTTTGATTACTTTATTTTTCAGTGATTCTCCAGAAATCTTATCTGCTTCTTCAAAATAACTTTCCTGAAAATTTTTATGAGGCAGGAGTTTTAGTTCATTAACCAAATTCATTAAAACAGATGTACCAAACTCTGGTAATCCTTGAGAAGTAATAGGATTGCCATAAATCCATTTATCGATTTCATCGTTAATATAGTTAAATCTTTCTCTATCTGCTGGATTAGAGGTGCTTTTTTCCCTTTTTTTAACTACTATTGCTAATAAATTTTTAGAGTCAAAAATTATACCCCCTCCCCCTCTACCAAAAAATCTATTATCGGATGTTAAATTGGAAAAAAGAACACCCCTTTCAGCTGCGGGACCACAGGTAATATAGGAAATATCTTCTCCAAATTTTTCTTTTAATTTACTTACCCTTTCAGAAATCTTTTTACCTCTCAGGTATTTTCCATCGTGAATGGTTATTTTACCTTCTTCTACATATAAAATTGATGGTGATTGGGATTTTCCCGTAATAACAATTCCATGAATATCATTTTTTACAAGATATACCCCTGCGTAACCACCACAAGAACTATCAAAGACTGTAAATGTTAAAGGTGATTTAAAAACACAATGAAATCTGCCTGTTAATGATCCTGAACTTCCCGTTAAAGGACCTGTGAGAAAGAAAATTGGAGCCCTTTCATCAACTGGATTAATATCAGGAGTGGCATAATTAAAAAACAGTCTTACCCCAAATCCCCTACCACCTAAATACTCTTTCATCAATAGGTTATCTGCATTCATTTTTTTAACTAAATTATTTGTTAAATCAACATGATACAAATTATATTCAATGTTCATTTAAAAATCCCCGGGAAATCTGGTATTTCCAACATTTTGATTTTTTGTTCATCTATTAATTTTTCTTTCAAAGAATTTACAGATTTTAAAAACAAGGGGTGTATGAAACTTCCACATAATTCAGAAAGGGGATATAGAACAAAAGCTCTATTTTGTAATTGGGGATGGGGTACTGTTATATCTAAATCGACATAAATGGCGTTATCATAGAATAGGATATCTAAATCAATTATCCTGGGTCCATATTTTATAGTTTTGATCCTTCCCATTTTCTTCTCAATGTTTTTTAAAAAAAGAAAAAGATCCTGCAGACAAAAAGTTGTTTTTACTTTTATTACACCATTTATGAATTCCGGTTGCTCACTATAACCAATCGGTTCTGTTTCATAAAGACTGGACAAAACTATCGAAACAATTTTTTCATCAGCCCTAAGATGATTAATTGCAGTCTTAATATTGGCTAACCTATCACCTAAATTTGTTCCAATGCCAATATAGGCTATCATTTCTAAAATTTTACCTTTTCCATCCTATCAAGGGCTTCAAGTAACCTTTCTTTATCCACCGTTAGCGCTATTCTAAAATATCCTTCACCATGAGAACCAAAACCCACTCCCGGAGTTAACACAACCCCTGTTTCTTCAAGTATTTTACCACAGAAGGTTCTTGAATCGATATTATCGGGTGTCTTTACCCATACATAGAAAGTAGCTTTAGGATAGAAAACTTCATAACCGAGACTCTGCAATTTTTGCACAACTATATCACGCCTTTCTTTATAGATACTTCTATATTTCTCCACTACGGTCTGATCACCCGATAACGCTTCTATACCCGCTTCTTGAACTGCCTGGAAGATTCCAGAATCAACATTGGTTTTAATCTTTCCAAGACCTTCTATAATAGATTTATTACCCACTGCAAATCCTATCCTCCATCCAGTCATACTGTATGTCTTTGATAAAGAATGCATTTCTATAGCAACCTCTTTTGCTCCTTCCACATTGAAAATACTGATAGGTGGTTCTTCATAAAAAAGCTCTGAATATGCCATATCGTGACAGACAATGAATTTATATTTCATTGCCAGCGAAACAACCTCTTCAAAAAAAGCTCTATCCGCTGTAGCTGATGTTGGATTATTAGGATAATTTATATGCATTATCTTTGTTTTCTTTAACACATCTTCAGGTATAGCCTTTAAATCAGGTAAAAAATTGTTTTCCCTCTTTAATGGCATTGTATATGAAATGCCACCTGCAAAAATTGTCCCGATGTTATACACGGGATAACCAGGATCTGGAACTAAAACATAATCACCAGGATTTACAAATGCGAGGGGTATATGGGCTATCCCTTCTTTTGAACCAATAAGAGATACAACTTCGTTCTCTGGATTAAATTCCACACCAAACCTTTTTTTAATCCATAAAGAAGCTGCCTTTCTAAATTCATATAATCCTTCATAATCTGGGTATTTGTGGTTTTTTGGGTCTTCAGCAGCTTCTTTTAATCTTTCAACTATATGAGGTGGTGTCGGTAAATCAGGATCTCCTATCCCCAAACTTATTATATTAATACCCTTTGATGCTACTTCTTTCTTTTTTCTGTCAATTTCTGCAAAAAGATAGGGTGGTAGTTTTTTTAGTCTTTCTGCTTTTTCAAACTCCATATGAATCTCCTTTCTATGATTTTATTACGAAATTGGTGAGGGTCCCAATATTATCAATTTTAATCTCTACTTTATCCCCTTCATTTAAAGGACCTATACCTGCTGGTGTTCCCGTAGCAATTATATCACCCGGTAGCAGAGTCATTATTCCACTAATGAAAGATACCAGCATTTCTATAGAAAAAATCAGATCAGAAGTATTGCCCTTTTGAACCACATTATTATTAAGAATTGTAAAAATATTAAGTGCACCAGGGTCACATTCTGTTTCAATCCAGGGACCTACCGGAGCAAAAGTATCATAACCCTTTGCCCTTGTCCATTGACCATCCTTTTTCTGGTTGTACCTTTCCGTAACATCATTAAAACATGTATAGCCCAAAATATATTGCCTAGCCTCATCTGCTTTAACATTCTTAGCTTTCTTACCAATTACCACCGCTAATTCACATTCATAATCAACTCTTCTATAGTTTTCTGGCAAGATTATATAATCATTATGACCAATAACTGCAGTTGATGGCTTTAGGAAAATTATTGGCTCATCGGGCAAGGGGATTTTCATTTCTTCTGCATGGCTTTTATAATTTAGACCTACTGCTACAATCTTGGAAGGTTGTGTGGGTGGTAGCAATTTAATTTCTTCCAGTTTTAAAAATTCCCCCGTTCGTTCACATTGGGAACTATAAAAAGGATTATTAATAATGTGAAAATATCCTTCTTCAATTATGCCAAACTTTTCTATCCTCTTATATAAAGCCCTTGCAATTTTCATATTATAATCCCAGTACTTCTTTCATTCCATAGAGCCCCGGTTTTTTATCATACACCCATTTAACTGCCCTTATAGCACCCCTTGCAAAATTTTCCCTGCTGTGAGCCCTATGTATTAATTCAATTCTCTCTCCCATTCCACCAAAAATTACTGTATGCTCACCCACTACATCTCCAGCCCTTAAAGTCTGCATACCAATCTCATGTTTTTTTCTTTCACCTATCAACCCTTTCCTTTCAAAGACAGCAGACCTCTGATAATCACGATTTAAAGCTTCAGCAACTATCTGTCCTAATTTAACTGCCGTTCCACTGGGAGCATCTTTCTTCATCCTATGATGAATTTCTAATATTTCTACGTCATAATCATCGCCAAGAATTTTAGCCGTTTCATAAACAAGCTTAAATAAAAGATTGACTCCTAAACTCATATTTGGACTCATTACACAGGGGAAATGTTTAGCACACTCTTTTATAAATTCAACCTGATCCTGATCAAAACCAGTAGTGCCTATAACCATTGGGAAACCTATTTCTTTAGCAAGCTTTACATTATCAAGTGTGGAAAATATATGTGTAAAATCGACAACTACTGCATCTTTGACTGCCACTTCACTTAACGATGAAGCTATTTTAATACCCTGATTTCCACCAAATTTTGACACATCTTCACCAATAAAAGGGCTATCAGATCTTTCCACAGCCCCAACAAGTTTCAAATCTGGATCTTCCTTCACCAGTCTAAGTATAGTACCACCCATTCTTCCAGCAGCACCCAATACAATTACTTTAATCACTTTTTTGCTCCTTGTTTAAGTAAATTATACCTCTGAAGAACAGCTTTGAGTTTATTCAAATTTGCCTCTGTCATTTCACATAATGGCAGTCTAACCTCTGGATCTATCATTTTCATCATTCCCATCGCTGTTTTTACGGGAACTGGATTCGTTTCGATAAACATGGCTTTCATAAAATCATAATATTCATAATGAATTTTTCTTGCCTCTTCTACCTTTTTATTTAAATAAAGTGTAACCATTTTTGTAATCCTATCGGGGATGATGTTAGAGGCAACAGAAATAACTCCTTTACCACCGAGCGAAAGCATGGGTAATGTTAAGGTATCATCACCAGAAAGTACCACAAAATCTTTATCCGTATTCTTTATAATCTCTGTAACCTGTTCTAAACTACCAGAAGCTTCTTTAATGCCAACAATGTTTGGAATTTTTGACAGCCTTACAACAGTTTCAGGTAGCATATTTATACCTGTTCTTCCAGGTATATTGTAAAGAATTATGGGGATATCAACAGTTTCTGCTATTTTCTTAAAGTGCCTGTATAAACCTTCCTGAGATGGTTTATTATAATAGGGACAAACAAGCAATGCACCATCTGCTCCTGCTTTTTTTGCAAATTCTGTTAGTTCTATCGCTTCTTCTGTGCTATTTGCACCTGTGCCAGCTATAACAGGAACGTGTTTTTTAACATATTTTACTGTCAACTCTATTACTTTTTTGTGTTCTTCATAGGATAGAGTAGGTGCTTCCCCAGTAGTACCACATGGCACAATACCATTAATACCTTTCTCAACCTGAAACTCAATCAGTTTTTTTAGGGCATTAACATCTAAGTTACCATTTTTAAATGGTGTTACTAATGCAGTGATTGCTCCTTTAAACATATTTCCCTCCTACCTCGACATTATCTCATCGAGGTATATATTACCCTCACATATTATTTTTACTGCGCCCTCGAGATATACATTTTTAAAGTTGTCATTTTCAAAACTAAAATAAATGTATAGTTTCTCACCACCAGTTGTTATAACCTCCACCGGTGATTTAACCTTTTTCAAATAACCACTTATAAGAGCCGATGCAGATGCTCCCGTCCCACAGGCAAGTGTTTCATCTTCAACCCCTCTCTCATATGTACGCACCTTTATTGAATTTTCTCCTATAGAACACACAAAATTTACATTTGTACCTGCTGGACTAAATCTATCATGATATCTTATTTTCCTGCCCAGTTCTTTTACCTGTATTTCTTCAAGATTTTCTTCATAGTAAATTACAAAATGTGGCACTCCAGTATTGATAAAATGCCCCTTTATAATATCTCCATCCACATAAATATCCATATTCGGTATAAAATTAGTTGGGTCTGAAAGTCTAATTTTAACAAAGTTATCTTTAACATGAGCGTGTATAACACCTGCCAATGTCATAAAGGAAATATCCTTCTTCCCCGTAAACAGGGAGTACAACCTTGCGGCACATCGAGAACCATTACCACACATCTCAGCTACACTACCATCGGCATTAAAAAAATCCCACCTAAAGTCCATTCCTTCATATTTATTGAGAACTATCAATCCATCTGCTCCAACGCCATTATTTCTATTACAAACAATGGGAGTCAATTTTTTAAAAAAATCAAAATCAAATTTGCCATCAAAATTATTTATAATTATAAAATCATTTCCCGAACCTGTAGTTTTATGAAAAGGAAGCTTATTTTTCATATAAATCACTCAACCTTTATCTGTGGGATTATTTCTTTTGAAACCAGATCCTCTAATGTATCTCTCTCTCTGACACAATAATATTTATCGTTATATACAAGAACTTCGGCTGGTTTTAATCTTGAATTATAATTGGAAGACATACTAAAGCCGTATGCTCCTGCACTCATCACACATAGTATGTCGCCTTTTTCTGGTTCAGTAATTGTCCTATCCTTTGCTAAATAGTCTGTAGATTCACAAACAGGACCCACAATATCGGCTGTGATATTGTTGCCTTCTTTTTTGTTTACAGGAACGATGCTATGATATGAGCCATATAGTGCAGGCCTTGCAAGATCATTCATTGCAGCATCAACGATTATAAAATTCTTTTCCATTGTATCTTTTTTATATAAAACTCTTGTAAGCAAAACGCCAGCATTTCCCACTATAACCCTTCCGGGCTCAAATATAAGTGTCTTTTTAATATCTTTAAAATATTTTAGAATTGACTCCCCATACTCATTTGGATGAGCTGGTTCCTCGTCTTTATATGTAATACCAAGGCCACCACCTAAATCAACATATTTAATGCTAATCCCATGTTTTTCTATTTTCTCAATCAGATTCAGCATCTTTTCAACTGCTTCATTGAAAGGACCTAATTGGGTTATTTGAGATCCTATATGACAATCAATCCCAATGATTTCTATGTTCTTAAGTTCCATTGCCTTTTTATATACATCGACTACTCTACTATGGGGAATACCAAACTTATTCTTCTTTAAACCCGTTGATATATAAGGATGTGTCAGGGGATTTACATCGGGATTAATTCTAAAAGAAATGGGTGCTTTTTTACCCAACCTTTGTGCAACCTTATCTATTGTAAATAATTCAGACTCTGACTCCACATTAAACATTAAAATTCCAGCTATAAGAGCCATCTCTATCTCATCTTCAGTTTTGCCAACTCCAGAAAACACTATCTTAGATGGATCTGCACCAGCTTTTGTTGTCCTGTATAGTTCTCCTTTAGATACAATATCAAACCCACTACCAGCTTGAACTAATAAATTTAAAATACCTATATTGCTATTTGCCTTAACAGAATAACATATCAAGTGGTCGTGGGATTTGAAAGCATTATCAAAGGCATGGTAATGTCTTAGAATTGTTCTTCCACTATAAACATAAAGGGGAGTGCCAAACTTATCAACCAATTCACCAAGCGCAACTTCCTCGCAATATAAGTCATTCCCCCGATAATTAAAATAATTCACCTTGTGAAGCCTCCTTATTAAGGGATATTTGCATATTTTAAAAAATATTGCATTGAAAAATCAATAAAATTAGTTGTTAATTAAGACAATATCACATATAATTTACGATTACGTTAAAACTTGGAGGCAATTTACGTGAAAGCTTGTTTAACAGGTTTTGAAAAGACTGGTAAAACAACTCTCTTTAATGCTATTACAGGGCTTAACATAACCATAAATTTAGGACAAACACCAGAAAATATTATTCACGAAGGCGTGGCTATTGTTGAAGACCCGAGAATCAATATTTTATCCCAAATTTTCAAACCCAGAAAAACCACCTACGCAACAATCAAATATATAGATCTTCCTGGTATCTCAAAAAATGACCAGCAGAGAAATCAGAAAATATTTGAAAATATTAAAGATGCAGAAGTATTAATACATATTGTCAGGGCTTTTGAAGATGTATCCACACCACATCCTATTGGTGAAATTAATGTTGAAAGGGATATTAAACTATTCGAGAGTGAACTTTTACTTTATGACTATATATTGTTAGAAAAGAGAATCGAGAGAATTACAAATAATTTGAAAAGGGGATTAAAAGAAAATCAAAAAGAGCTCCAGTTATTTGAGAAAATGAAAGAACATCTTGACGAGGAAAAACCTTTGAGAGAATTTAATTTTTCTAACGAAGATTTTAGAATTCTTTTACCCTACAAATTTATATCAGTTAAACCAATAATTCATGTAATAAACTATGGAGAAAGCCTGGCAAATAATTATAAAGTAATTAATGATAATTTATTGAGCCTTTATAACAAACCAGCTAAGTCATCTATTATATCTTTATGTGCCACACTGGAAAAAGAAATCTCAGAATTACCGATAGAGGAAAGAAATGAATTCCTCAAGGAACTAAACATTCAAGAATCTGCTTCTAATCTTTTAATTAGAGAATCTTATAATTTATTAGGTTTTATTTCATTTTTTACCGTTGGTGAAGATGAAGTAAGGGCATGGACTATTAAAAGAGGTATGACAGCGAAGGAAGCGGGCGGTAGAATTCATTCTGACATTGAGAAAGGATTTATAAGGGCTGAAGTTATTTCATATAAAGATTTTGTAGAAGCTGGGAGCTTAAAAGCTGCAAAAGACAAAGGAACTCTTCGTTTAGAGGGAAAAACTTATATTGTAGAAGATGGCGATATAATGAATTTTAGATTCAATGTCTAAATTAGTTAGCCTTTTCAAAAACAAACTTCACATAATGGCAATAATCACACTTTTTTATATCCCTTTCTTTTGTATGACACTCACCTGCAAAGCATCCTGTCATTGTAGGTCTGTTGGTAGCATAACTTCCTGTGTCATGTGCTATGCCACTATGACAATCTAAACATTTCATAGAGGCTTTTACACCATCTAAATGAACCTTATGATCCATTTTTATAATCCTTCTGCCCTTAATTTCTTTCCTTTCTTTAATTTCTTTATGGCAACTCTCACATTTACCATTCATTATTTTAGGATCACTGGTAAAGTGCTTTGATAATGATAGGGGAGATAAATCATGACAATCCACACATTTAGAATTTTTATTACTATGAACAAAAGATGTACTGAATAATTTAGCTTCTTTAAAATGGCAAATGCCACAGTACATAGTAGAAACCGCTGTGGTTCTCACTAACCAAAATATTGTAACAAGGACAACAATTATAACGAAAACTAACGGTAAAACATATTTCTTTAATTCTTTGGCTTCCATACTTATCCTTTTGAAATTTCAATACTTTTTTGCTTAATCACAAACATATTTTTATATTCGTCGCTGGTAAAAAGTTTTTCTAACTCCACATCTTCATTTTTCCACCAGATTTGCCTTTCTTCTTTGTCTTTGGGGAATAATTTCTTTTCTGCAGTCAAATAAACATTACCAGAAATTTTAATTTTATATCTCTTAAGTGCCAAAACATTCTCAACTATACCTTCATACAGGAATACTTTAACAGATATTGAATGGTCTTTTGATTTAAGCATTACACTCTGACCATGTTTTAATCCATATTTTGAAGCGGTTTTCGGATTAATCAGCAAGGCATTAGAATGACCAATTTCTTCTGCCCATTTGCTCCCTCTGGTTTTTAAAGAAATGACTGGATCATTATATAAATAAAGACTTAATTTATTTTCAGATATGGATGTGGTTTCTATAGGAATAGGATTTGTCTGACTAAAGGGGTTTTTGGATTTAAAATTATTTATAAGTAAATCCTTTTCTAACAATTTATTATTAATGGTTTTTGCTAATTGAGAAATATCTTTTATTCCATACGGAGCTTTGTAGTTAAACATTTTCTGGAATAAAAGTTCCACACTTATTTTATCTCTCATATCTATTGCTTCAACACCACCTAAGATGGCATGGGGTGACAATGATAAATTGAACCCTTCAACTGTTCTTTTAATATAAAGGTCACTTCTTTCAAAAAAATATGGTATGGGGATTATTAAATCAGCAAACTTTGCTATTTCAGTTTTTTCACTACCAAAATAGACAATAAAGGGGATTGATTCTAAAGCCTTTCTAAAATTATCACTTACATAAATCAAAAAGGGATCCACATTGTATAAAGCATAATTTTTAATTTTTTCAGAAAAGAAATTAAATGGTTTGCTTCCATATTGATGTTTGTAGAAGTAAATACCGCCATCTCTATTAATTCCATTAACAACTTTAGCTAGCGTCATTATCTGTGCTAAACTACTAATCCCTTCTTTCGTCTCGAAAATACCTTCACCAAAAACAACGCATATATTTTTAGCTTTTCTTATTCTTTCAATGATAGGTTTAAGATTATTATCACCACCTACCCCTTTGAGTCCATTAATTATCTTATTTACAATCACACCCAACTCTTCAATCTTTGCGGGATACCACTGACTTCCATGAAAACTGTCATTTGTAATCATTGGAGTAAAATTTATAATTTTTTTTGCATGTTTGCTAATATTTTCGGCAAAGGGGTAAAACATATTGTCAGAAATGAGATCGGAACCAAAATTAAGAATTAAATCTGCTTTTTCAAGGTCAAAATATATATAATCAACACCCAAAACTTCTTTGTATTTACTATCGGGAAAGAAGTTTATTTTAGTTGATATCTGGTTCAAATAATATTTTTCTGACTCCCCATTTGCAAAAGCATCTACATACAAACCATCATTAACCTTTTCTTTAAGAATTTCCAGTGCTTTATCATAACTTATAGCTCTAAACTCGAGCTTTCCTCTATTCCCATTCCTTAGCAATGGTGTTTTAATCCTATCTCTATCATACAAAATATTATGATATGCTACTACCCTTGGACATAATACATTTTTTTCATCGGGTTCTAAACTAATAACAAGCTCTTTTCTTTTATATACATTAAGAACACAATAGTTTCTACATAACGCACAGATGGTTTTTGTCCTTTCTAACCTGTTAATAGGGATTGGCTTCCATTGATCATAAGGATTTGCTTCATTAATATTCACACCACCGATAAGTGATGTCCCCAAAATTCCTGATAATTTAATAAACTCTCTTCTATTCATAATCATTTCATCCTTTATACAATGGGAATATGTTCCCCACCAACCACCACGTTATAGCGCATGATAAAAATTCCAATCATTATAATTATTGCCATAATCAAATAAATAGATGTTTTTCTCAATTTAGGAACAGAAAAAACAACCAAAGGAATTATCTTACCCACAAAAACTTCAGCAAACAGGAAGAGAAAACCAAATGTCCCCGTAAACATGTGCTTTACCACTTCTATTCCTTCTTTGTGTCCCGTATAGTGGGCTACAATATCACAAAAAACAAGGAATAGATCGAAAATAATTATCCATATTAGCATCCTACCAAGAATAAAAAGCAAATCGGTATTTATTTTTTTATCTTTAGTAAAGAAATACCCCTGTATTACGTTTACAATCATCATCATAGCGATACCCGAGATAATTGCTGAAACTAAAAATAATAGCGGCATAATAGGAGTAGCCCAGAGTGCCCGAGCTTTTGCCACAGAAAGAACAAAGCCTGTGTATCCATGAACTGCAATTGCTGAAGGTATTCCAATTATTCCCATTATTTTTGCCCATTTTTTATTTTCTTTAAACATAAAATATCCATAAATTACAGAAATAATTGGATAAATGGTTAACAGAAAAGAGCCCCAAGATAGGGGTGAAGAGGGATTTAAAAAAACAAACAGATGCCATGCTCTCATGGGCTGACCGGAATGTATTAGAAGTGCCATGGGAGCTAAAATAAGAAGCAATGCTGCTAACACAACACCAGGTTTTGCCAGAGGCTTAAACTGTTCAAATCCAAAAACATATCTTAGTGTAGATAATATAAAAGAACCAGCACTAAGACCCGTTAAATAGAAATAAACTGCGATCCACACACCGAATGTTTCTTGCATTGGAACATTGTATGTAAGTATTGTATCCATAATTTACTCCGGCATCCCCTTTTTATCAGCAAGTGTAAAATCTAATCCTGCATAAAATGCCTGAGGATGATTGCCCGTATCTTCCTTTAAAACTGAGATGTTGTTTTCTGTAACAAATCTATAAATTTCACTGTTTTTATCATTTAAATCTCCGAAAACGAGGGCTTTTGCGGGACAAGAAGCTACGCATGCGGGTTTATTATTATTTTCAATTCTATGTAAACAAAAATCACACTTTTGCACAATACCAATTAATGGATTAACGTATCTCATACCATAGGGGCATGCTGCCATACAGTATCTACAACCAATACAACGATGGGGATCCACAATAACAATACCATCCTCTCTTTTTATGGATGCTTTTACAGGACATACTGTTACACAGGTAGGATTTTCACAATGATTACACATGACAGGTAAAAAAACTTTCCTAACAAGTGGGTATTTACCTTTCAAACCCTCTTTTACCCAAATTCTCCAGACAGATATGGGAACTTTGTTCTCCAATTTGCATACAATCTCACAGGTGTGACAACCTATACATTTGTTTAAATCTATGCCTATTGCATATCTTTTCTTCATGCCTATTCCTTCTTGGTAACTTTCTCTGACAATTTATATGCTATAGTAACGCCACCAACTAAAACTATGCCGAACAAAAGTCCAAAATTCATCAGTATTGCTAATCCTGGCAATTCATTCCCGTGAAAATCTGAAGCAAGAAAATTAGATTTTCTTTTATGACAATCCATACAAACATGCTCATCTATTCTTTTTCCATGTGCTGAATCGCCCTGATGACAGGAAATACAATTTTTAGGTGAAAACTCTGTTGAAGAATCCCCTTTTTGATGACCATTAATCCTGAACAAAGCAAGTTTCGAAAATATTGTTTTATCCAGTCTTGCCTGTGAAGGATGGCATTTACCACATGTTCTGGGAAGATTTTCTAAACTAACTGGAAAATCTTTATCATTTTTATTTGCATTATGAGGGTCATGACATCCAGTACAATATGGTGCATTTCTTTTTTGCTGGTAATAAGCTTTCCCATGCAAACTATTAACATAATCACCATAAACTTTTTTATTATCGGGTACCTTTATGCCCTTTTCTTGAAAAACCTTTTTTATATTTTCAGGCATCAGACTTTCGGGCCCATGACAGGACTCACATTTAACATTATTTCTTGTTGGGAAATGAGCTTTCTCACCTGCATCTGCATCGGGATGACAATCAAGGCATGTAAAAATTCCATGCTTGGACTTTAAGAACTTATCATAATTCACATACAGGGAATGTAAATTACCCCAATTAGAAGCAGGCGTATAATAAAAGTTATCCTTACCATGACACTCTTCCATACATTTTTTGTCCTGTTCTCTGTAAGAAGCAGAATGTGCCATAACAGGCAAAAAGAGAATTAACAAAATAAAACTAATTTTTTTCCATAGCATCGTAAACGAACTCCGAAATATCTTTTACTGCAATCTCTTCTTCTTTGTTGTACGTTTTTGTCCCATCTATCATCATGGTAAGGCAGAACGGGCAGGCTACTGCAACGCCTGTTAGATCCTTCCCGTGGGGTGATTCAAGTATCTGCGATAGCCTTGTATCATTCATACGGGGAGCATGCTCTTCAAGGAACATATTTCCACCGCCACCACCACAACAAAATCCTTTTATTCCTCTCCTTTCAAATTCAACTAACTTAACACCCGTTGATTTTATAATCTCCCTTGGCTCATCATAAATACCATTATATCTGGCTAAATAACAGGAATCATGATATACAACTGTACCATCAAGCTTATTGGTAAGCTTTATTCTACCTTCTTTTATTAAAGATAATATAAATTGTGAGTGTGTCATAACTTCATAATTACCATCTATTTGTTTGTAATCCTTTGCAAGTGTATTAAAACAATGGGGGCATGAAGTAACTATCTTTTTTACTTTATAATTATTCATTGTTTCCACATTCTGTCTGGCAAGCATGTCATAAAGATATTCATTGCCAAGCTTCCTTGCAGGATCACCACAACAAGTCTCTTCCTCACCAAGTAAGGCAAATTTAACACCTGCTCTTTTAAATATTTCAACACATCTTTTCACGACTTTCATATATCTATCATCAAATGCACCAGCACATCCTGGCCAGAATAGAAAATCAATCTCTTCAGGATTCTCTAATTCGGCTAAAAAAGGCACTTCAAGCTCTTTTGCCCAATCTCCCCTTGTAGAAGCCGGCATACCCCATGGATTGCCATTTCTTTCGAGATTCTTGAATAGAAGTTGGGCTTCCGGGGAAATCGATCCTTCCATCAAAACAAGGTATCTTTTCAGTTCTATCATTTTGTTTAGATGATCGATCCCAGCAGGGCAGTTCTCAACACAAGCCCTACATGTTGTACAAGCAAAAACAACTTCATCTGTAATATCTTCATTTATAAGAGGTGCAGTAGGATTATTTTTGTAATTATCAAGGACCTTTTTTAAATCTTGAATTACTTTTTTCGGTGATAAAGGTTTTTTGGTTAAATTTGCTGGACAATTTTCATGACATCTTCCACATCTAACGCAGGTATCTAAATCAAGTAAGTCTTTCCATGTTAAATCTGATAATTTATTAGCACCAAATTCTTCTGCATTATCAAGATCAAGGAGTTTATAAACACCCTTAGGTGTTGTACTTTGATTCATATAATTATAGGGTATCAATACCAAATGTGCTAATTTTGAGTAGGGCAGATAGGCTATAAATAAGAGTATTGAGAAAAAGTGTATTCTCCAGAAAACAATAGAAAGGGTTGGATAAAGTTCTTTTACATTAGGAATTACAATAGAAAATACGGTACCAATTGGAGAAAAGTAGAATCTACCATCAACTTTTACCCTTAATGCTTCCATTAAAAAGCCAGTTGCGAGAATTACCAAGAGCAAATACAAGATAATAAAATCTTCTTTCTTGTTATCGAATCCCTTATCTTTAACTTTTATCCGTCTATAAAGAAAAAATATTACTCCCGAAAGGGCAATAAACCCAATTATATCGAGCGCTATAGATTGAACAAATGCGATAGGTTGTATGAATTTAATGGGAAACTGAAAGATAACTACTAGCAAAATTGCAATTATAAACAAGTAAAAGAGAAACAAATGGAAAAAACCCATTTCTTTTTCACGCAAAATATCTGTGTGTTTCAAAACTTTCGCAAGAGATTTTTTAAAATCCCTTTTTATATTTGGGTCATTCTGGCCAATTTTCCATCTCTGAAAAATTTTTATGAACCCATAAATTGATATAGCAATTGAAACCAATAAAAGTAATAAATCGATTGAGTTTATCATCCTATAACCTTATTTTAAAATTGCATGTGAAAAATGTAACACATATTAACCTTTACGTCAATACTTTTTTTCAAAAAAAATTAGATACTCAAAATACGACAGGTAAGTACAATTAGATGATATTAAAAAATGCCACCCAATTTTAATATGAGCCTGTAATTGCTAAGTTCTTTGGAATCCAGAAAAGTGTTTGCTCTATCCACCCATTGATACTTTCCTTCCAGACCTGCGAAAGCATGTTTGCCATAAGAAGATGGAAAAAGAATTTTGCATTCCACCATTCCCTGTGCACCAAAAAGAACTCTATTTTTAGACTCCAAATTCTTATTAAGATCAACATTATCAAGATTATAATTTAGAAAATTCATACTTACCCCAATACCCACTCCCAATTCAAGATTACTAAATTGGAAAAATCTTTTTCCATTTAATTCAATGGGTATGAAGTCTACAGATTCCCTATAATTTATAAAGTTTTCTGTAAATCTTTCACTATCAAT
>ENA-ORXB01001865-ORXB01001865.1-sediment-metagenome-genome-assembly--contig:-NODE-1865-length-21486-cov-3.947919_pt1 | contig 21486 bp, 19 predicted proteins | sample MGYA00237863_ERZ511475 | MGnify/ENA primary metagenome ERZ511475 (study PRJEB26305, sample SAMN06343858) | sediment metagenome | isolation source: hot spring sediment | place: Canada: British Columbia... | reverse complement strand
ATGTCCTTTATAGCCCGGTCCTTTTATAATGGTGCAGATGGTGTTTTTATTGCCGGTTGTAGGCTTAATGAGTGTAATTATATTACTCATGGTAATTACTATGCTCTAAATATGACCCTTCTTTTTAAAAAAATAATGGAATATTTTGGACTAAATCCAGAAAGACTACATATAGAATTTATGACATCCAGTGATGCCCAGCATTTTGCTGAGACAGTAAATATTTTTACTGAAAGAATAAGACATTACGGTCCGCTGGGAGAGAAAGAAGATCTATCATATGATGAGGTAAAGAATAGGTTGTATAAGATCATTACCCTCATTCCTTATATAAAAATTGTTGAGAGAGAAAAATTAAAACTTAGGATCAACGACCCTGATGAATGGAATAAGATTTTTACCTTAGAACATGTAAAAGAACTTTTTGAAACAACACCTTCTTATTGGATTGATCCCGAAAAGTGTGCGGCCTGTACTCTTTGTGCCCAAAGATGCCCTGTAGATGCCATAGATGGTGGTAAAAACAAAATTCATATAATAGATCAGGAAAAATGCATAAAATGTGGAACATGTCATGTAGTTTGCCCATCAAAATTTAGTGCGGTACAAAAGCTTGTTGGAGAGCCAGTTCCTCCACCCATTCCTGAAGAAAAGAGAATTAAGGTAAGATAAAAAATTATTTTTGTTGACAGGGGTATCTAAGAGGTCTATACTGAAAGCGTATCATGCGGGTGACCGCGAAGTAAAAGGAGGAATAGCAGTATGGCAGTAGGAAAAGTTAAGTGGTTTAACGAGAAAAAAGGCTTCGGCTTTATTTCTCAAGAGAATGGTCCTGATGTGTTTGTTCATTATTCAGCCATTCAAACTGACGGTTTCAAAACCCTTAAAGAGGGCGACAGTGTTTCTTTTGAAATTACTGATGGTCCCAAGGGTCCACAGGCCACCAATGTTAAAAAAAGCTAAGCTTTTTTAACTGGACTTCAAAACCCTGTCCATCCAGATGGACAGGGTTTTTTTATTTGTAGGTTATGGAAAATTTACATGTTTTTACCGTATCCGAGATTAACAGCATTATAAAAAATATCCTTGAAGAAGCCTTCCCTGAAATATGGGTTGAAGGTGAAATTTCAAATTTCAAAAATTATAGTAATCATCTTTTTTTTACCCTGAAGGATGAAGAAAGCCAGATAAAGGTTGTTTTATTCAGGAGTTACACAAATTCTCTAAAATTCACTCCTAAAGATGGTATGAAAGTTTTAGTAAGAGGGAGATTAACCCTTTATGAAGCTCGGGGTGAATACCAGCTCGTTGCTAATTATATGGAACCCTTGGGGATTGGGATTCTAAAATTAAGATTTGAGGAATTGAAGAAAAAATTAGAACAAAAAGGTTATTTTGACGAAGCAAAGAAAAAGCCCATACCCCTTTTTCCGCATAAAATTGGTATTATTACATCAACAAAGGGTGCTGTTATTAAAGATATGTTAAATATCTTGAAAAGGAGATTTTTTGGACTTCATATAATTATTTTTCCTGTTAAGGTTCAGGGTGAAGGGGCAAAGGAAGAAATAGCGAATGCCATATATTTTGCAAATGAACATTTTAAAGAGTTTCTTGATGTATTAATATTAGCTAGGGGTGGTGGAAGTTTTGAAGATTTATTTGCCTTTAACGAAGAGATAGTTGCTGATGCAATTTATCATTCTCACATACCTATAATATCCGCAATTGGTCACGAAACAGATTTCACAATATCTGATTTTGTAGCAGACCTAAGGGCTCCTACGCCATCTGCTGCAGCAGAACTTGTAGTAAAAAGTAAAGACGTATTGGAAGATAAAATTTATAATCTTTTTTTAAGATGTAAAGGTAGCCTTCTAAAGAGAATCCTGGAGATAAAGAAAAAGATTGATTATGAGAAAAGAAGCTTGAGAACCTATGCCCAATCGATAAAGAATAGTTTTGAAAAAATTTTATATTTTGAGAGCAGAATGTCTCGAGCTATTTTTGTTAAATTGAATAATAATAAGCAAAAAATTGTCAACTTTAGCAAAGTAATTAGTCAACTTTCTCCCTCAAAAAAATTGGAATTGAAAAGGGAAAGGCTGATGAGATTAAATAATGCTCTGATAAACGCGATAAAGAATTTAATTCAACTGAAGAAAATGCCTGTTTATAATTTTTCAGCTTCCCTCGATTCACTAAGTCCACTGAAAGTTCTATCGAGAGGGTATAGTATTACAAAGGAAGCAAAAACAGGGAAAGTTATTAAAAATCCAGATAGTATCAATATTGGTGATGATCTGGTGACTGTTGTCCAGTATGGTGAGTTGATCAGTACAGTAAAACACAAAAGTAAAAAAAATATTTAAAAAAAAATTCTACCCACTTGACAATAAAAAAATTAATGTTTAATTTATTAGCACTTGAGGCACGCAAGTGCTAATAAAATATCAAAAGGAGTGAGGTGCTATGAAAGTAAGACCACTGTATGACAAAGTGCTAGTAAAAAGAGTACAGGAAGAAGAAAAAACTAAGGGAGGGATTATAATCCCTGACACTGCAAAGGAAAAACCACAGGAAGGTGAAGTAATTGCTGTGGGACATGGGAGAATTCTTGAAAATGGTCAAAAAGTTCCCCTTGAAGTAAAGGAAGGAGACAGGGTAATTTTTGGGAAGTATGCAGGTACAGAAATTAAAATTGATGGGGAAGAGTATCTAATAATGAGAGAAGAAGATATTTTAGGCATTATCACTAAAAAATAACAAAAAAAGGAGGAATGATAAATGGCTGCAAAGATGTTAAAGTTTGGTTATGAAGCACGTGAAGCAATGATAAGAGGAGTAAATATACTTGCTGATGCAGTAAAAGTTACTCTTGGACCTCAGGGGCGTAATGTTGTAATAGATAAATCTTTTGGTGCCCCAACAATTACAAAAGATGGTGTTACTGTTGCAAAGGAAATTGAGCTTTCCGATAAGTTTGAAAACATGGGTGCACAGCTTGTTAGAGAAGTTGCAAGTAAAACTTCTGATGTAGCCGGTGACGGTACAACAACTGCTACAATCCTTGCTCAGGCAATTGTGCGTGAAGGAGCTAAATTAGTTGCTGCAGGCCATAATCCAATGGAACTTAAAAAGGGTATAGAAAGAGCTGTTCAAGTATGCGTAGAAGAATTAAAAAAGATGAGCAAACCAACGAAAGATCCCAAGGAAATTGCGCAAGTTGGTACAATATCAGCAAACAATGACCCTGAGATAGGAAAGATTATTGCTGAAGCCATGGAAAAAGTTGGTAAAGAGGGTGTAATTACAGTGGAAGAAGCAAAGGGAATGGAAACTACAATGGAAGTGGTAGAAGGAATGCAGTTTGATCGTGGATATCTTTCACCCTATTTTGTAACCGATGCCGATAGAATGGAATGTATTCTTGAAGATGCCTATGTTTTGATTCATGATAAAAAGATCAGTTCAATGAAGGATTTACTCCCCATTCTTGAGCAAATAGCTAAGTCTGGAAAACCCTTTTTAGTAATAGCTGAAGAGGTTGAAGGCGAAGCACTTGCCACGTTGGTGGTTAATAAATTAAGAGGGACACTGCAGTGTGTGGCAGTAAAGGCACCGGGATTTGGTGATAGAAGAAAAGCCATGTTAGAAGATATTGCCATTCTTACAGGTGGAAGAGTCCTTTCTGAAGAGATGGGTTTCAAACTTGAAAATGCAACATTAAAAGACCTTGGTAGAGCAAAGAAAATAGTCGTTGATAAAGATAACACCACAATTATTGATGGCGCAGGGAAAAAGGAAGATATAGAAGCAAGGGTAAAACAGATTCGCAATCAGATTCAAGAAACTACATCTGACTATGACAGAGAAAAGCTTCAGGAAAGACTTGCAAAACTGGTTGGTGGTGTGGCAGTAATAAGAGTAGGTGCAGCAACAGAGACGGAAATGAAAGAAAAGAAAGCTCGTGTTGAAGATGCATTGCATGCAACAAGGGCAGCAGTAGAAGAAGGGATTGTTCCTGGAGGTGGAGTGGCATTAATTAGAACTTTAGATGCCTTAGAAAAACTAAAATTAGAAGGTGAACAACAGTTTGGTGTTGAAATAATTAAAAAAGCTATATTAGAACCTGCAAAACAAATTGCTCAGAATGCTGGAATTGATGGTTCAATAGTTGTCGAGAAAATTAAAGCAGGTGAAGGTGCTTTTGGTTTTAATGCTGCAACGGAAGAATTTGAAGATTTGATGAAAGCCGGGATTATAGATCCTACAAAAGTGACACGTTCAGCGCTACAAAATGCAGCATCTGTAGCTTCACTTCTCATTACAACTGAATGTATGATAACCGAAAAACCAGAAGAGAAAAAAGCGGCAGCAGGTATGCCACCAATGCCTGAGTATTAAAATAAAAAAGGGAGCTTTAAAGCTCCCTTTTTTAATAAAATTGATGGAGTTTTTTGTTTTTCTCAGTAAAGCTAACTAAAATAAATGTGAGTTATTTAGCACATCTAAACCCTAAGCAATTACTTGTATAATTTGCATCAAAAATTAGACTATAAGAAGCTCTTGCAGTATATTTGTTTCCGTTATAACCCCAACCACCGCCTTTAGCTAATTTTTTTAGAGTATTGGTGTTTTTATCAATATAAGTATCATTAACCCATTCCCACACATTGCCAGCTAAATCATATACCCCATAATAGCTCTTTGACATATCATAAGTGCCGACGGGAACAGTTTTTCTATTCACATAGGATTCACCTTTTTGATATAGATTTGCAAATCCTTCGAAATATTCATTACCCCAAGGATAGATGTTACCATATGGTCCCCTTGCTGCTTTTTCCCACTCTATTGCTGTGGGTAGTCTTTTTCCCTTCCATTCACAATAAGCTTTTGCTTCGTACCATGTTACATTAACAACGGGGTGATTGGCTAATTCTTCCGGGTAAGTACCGTTTTGCCATACATTATAATCTGGATTAATAACATTTTCAGGTGTTTTTCTCCCTGTTGCATCAATAAATTGTTTGTATTGACTATTTGTAACTTCATATTTATCGATATAAAACGAATGTACATACACTGTCCTTTGAGGAGCTTCAATGGGCTCACCTGAGAAGCTCCCAATGATAGCAGGTCCAGCGGGGATAAAGATCATTTCTTCAAATTCATAGGGATTATCATTTTCATTATTTTGAAAGAAAATTAAAGAATTAATTTTTGCCATCAGGGCTTTTATAGAATCTTGAAAAGCCTTTTCGTTGCCATCTATATTAAAGGAATCCTGATATATTATTCCCGCTGAATCAATTATCGAAACCATAACATGCCATTTTTTATTCTCGTCGGTCTTTATTTCTGTTATGAATCCATAATCGATATCATTTTTGAATAGTTCTTCTGAAACGTCATCTAAAAATTGATTCTTATTGAAATATTTTTTACCATTTTGTTTAGTCGCGAAAAATAAAAAATTTGCATTTCTGTTAACTAAAGCAAAGTATGGAAGTAAAGCAATTTCATTTCTTACAATGTAAGTTAGCTTAGTCCTATCATCATCAGGGATATCACTTGAGATTATGTCTGTTACAAAAATTGAGTATTTTTGTGCATGGAGGCCATCAGTAAAAATGAAAAGGAAAACAAAAACTAAAAATTTTTTCATAAAAAAATGTTATCATATACTCATTAAAACATGAAGAAAAAATATGAGTGGGCGATACTGGATTCGAACCAGTGGCTTCTACCGTGTGAAGGTAGCACTCTCCCTCTGAGTTAATCGCCCGGATGTATTTTAATTGTAATTACAACATTGGGTAATGTCAATCATTTTAAAGTTTTTATTCTAGAATAGGTTTGGGGTTTGGGGTATGAGGTTTGGGTTATGAAAGAAATTAGGAGATAGCCTATCGCCCATAGCCTATAGCCTGATTTATACTCCTCCTATTCGGGAATCAAAAGTTAAAGTATTTGACATGTAAACGATTTATAAGTAAGATAAAATATTGAATTTTATAAAAAGGAGGTGATAGGAATGAAAAGAATAGCAAGCATTATAGCAGTTGTTTTTGCATTGGTTGTTATTACAAGTGGAGTTTATGCAGCTGGTAAGGACGCATATGAATTCAAGGGCGGTGCGATGGGGAAAGTGACGTTTAACCACAAAGCCCATCAGGATATGGGGATTAACTGTCAGAAATGTCACCACAAAGATGAAGCTGGTAAGGAGCAAGTTTGTAGCACTTGCCACACAAAGGATTCAAAGGTGAAATCAAAAGATGCTTTTCACAACAGCTGCAAAAAGTGTCATGAAGAAGGTAAAAAGGGACCAACCAAATGTGGAGATTGTCATAAGAAAAAATAATTTAGGTTGATTAAGGTGGGGGAGGGTATTAATTAACCCTCCCTGGGAAATTAAATTTAAGGAGAATTAATGGCTTCTAATAAAAAGTTTAATATATGGGACTTTCTTGCATCAGTTAAATTGGCTGTTTTTTTATTGATCATTTTAGCGATAACCTCGATTGCAGGTACAATTATTCCTCAAAATGCCAGTTATGAAGAATATCTCCATAATTATGGAGAAACATTTACTAGAATAATAGATGTTTTAGAACTTTATGATATGTATCATTCCTGGTGGTTTATATTTCTTCTTGCACTTTTTACACTAAATCTAATAGTTTGTTCCTTAAAAAGGCTAAAACCGCTGTTACAACAAATTAAAAATCCCAAAAAAATTTTAGATAACGAATTAGAAAAATCAATTAGTCTAATCGATGTAATAAAGAAAAGGGGTAACGTTGATGTATGGAAAGAGGAGTTAAAGAAGATTTTAAATCCTAAATTTGGTTTGCCCTATGAAGAAGTATCTCAGCAGAATGTTTATCTCTACTATGATAAAGGAAAATACTCCCGTTTAGGGGTTTATATAACTCATTTTAGCATATTATTCATTTTAATTGGTGGTATGATTGGCGCTATTTGGGGGTTCCGTGGTTTTATTAATCTACCTGAAGGATCTGCTACTAATCAGGTTATTTTTCGTGGTGGAAAAGAGCCGTATAAGATGGATTTTTTTATCAAATGTGATAAGTTTTCGTTAGGTTATTATCCTAACGGAATGGTTAAAGAGTATCGCTCAGATGTGACTATTATTGAGAATGGTCGGGAAGTTAAAAAATTTGCTATGAGGGTCAACCATCCACTTTCATACAAAAATTTAACGTTCTATCAATCGAGTTATGGGGTTATGGACCGAAAAGCTAAAATGAGGGTTTTCATAAAGTTTGGTAAAAATGCTGGCAAATCATATGAAATTGAAGTGACTGATAAGCCGGTTAATATACCTTTTACCGGTGATTTTGTTAAAGTCTTCGATCATTATCAAAATTTAGACAATTTAGGTCCCGCTATAATTTTAGAAGTTAGTGAAGGTGGTAGAATGCCTGTGAGATTTCCAGTTTTTAAAAATTTACCTGAAAAAGATCTAAATCCCAATAGCAATTACTTTTTTAAATATCAAGATTATAATGAAACATATTACACAGGATTGCAGGTAACTAAAGATCCTGGAGTCTGGATTGTATGGTTCGGATGTTTTATGATGATGGTTGGTTTGTACTATAGTTTTTTTGTTATAAGAAAAAGATTGTGGTTAAGGTTGAGTTTTGATGGAGAAAAGACTGTTATTGCTATAGCTGGGCAATCAACAAGGACGAGGGTTTTTGAAGAAGAGTTTGCAAGAATTGTTCAACAAATAAAAGATGTGAAAATATAGGAGGCAATATGGAAAGCTCCATTTACATAAGTGGTAAGCTTCTATCAATAACAACTTTTGTTTATTTTTTTGCAATGTTTGCGTACATAATATTTGTTGTAAGTAGAAATAGTTTCATTGGTATTGTTGGAACTATTTTAACTGGCGGTGGATTTCTTTTAGAAACAGGGGGGCTTGTTTTAAGATGGATTGAATCTTATCAAATGGGAATAGGTAGGGCTCCACTCACAAATTTATATGAGTCCCTTGTTTTCTTTGCCTGGTGTACAGCAGGAATATATTTAGCTTTTGAATTCTATTACAAGAATAGATTTATGGGTGCTTTTGTTTTGCCCTTTGTTTCCATGGCAATGGCTTATGCCTCCTTTTCGCCTAATATATCACAAGAAATACAACCGCTTGTTCCAGCTCTTCAAAGTAATTGGTTAATATACCATGTAATAACATGTTTTTTTGCCTATGCAGCATTTGCTGTAGCATGCGGTGTTAGCATAATGTATTTAATTAAATTTAAGAAGGAGGAAAAAAAATTACCATTCGGACCAATATTATCAGTTTTTCCTTCTACTGCTGTTCTTGACGATATTAATTATAAGGCAATAGCTGTAGGATTTCCCATGTTGACCCTGGGGATCATTACTGGTGCAGCCTGGGCTAATTATGCATGGGGTAGCTACTGGAGCTGGGATCCAAAAGAAACGTGGTCTTTAATAACCTGGTTTGTTTATGCAGCTTTTCTGCATGCCCGTTTTACCAGAGGTTGGCGTGGGAAGAAAGCAGCATGGTTATCTGTTATTGGATTTCTATCAGTTATAATAACGTATTTAGGAGTTAATCTATTACTTTCAGGATTACATAGCTATGGAGGCAATTAAAAAAAATACCAAGAGTTTAATTTTTTTTGTCAGTTTAATATTGGTTTATGCTGCTTCTTCGTATGGCATCGAGAACTGTGTATCTCAAGGATGCCATGACACTCTTTTGAAAGAATCCTTTGTCCATGGTCCTGTTAGAGGTAGAAATTGTCAGAGATGTCATGGTGGTGATGAACACCCTTATCCTTTAATAAAGAAAAAAGAAGAGATTTGTAGTATCTGTCATAAATCAATAGCATCTAAAAAGCATATACATCCACCGGTATCGGAAAACTGTATGAATTGTCATAATCCCCATTCTTCAAAATATGAGCATCTGTTGATTAATCCAAAAGAAAGTTTATGTTTTAGTTGTCATGATGAAAAGGATTTTAAAAATAATGTTATTCATCCACCGGTCTCTGAAAATTGTATGAACTGCCATAATCCACATGATAGTGATTATGGAAAACTGCTTTTGGAAGATCAGAGTAAACTTTGTTACAACTGTCATGAACCAAAAAATACGAAAAAACATATACATCCACCAGTTAAACAAGGTGAGTGTATGGGATGTCACAATCCCCATTCTGCAAAAGTAAAGGGGTTGACCAGAGAAGAAGGTAATAATTTGTGTTTTCTGTGCCATGACAAAAAAAGTTATGTGGGAAAGAAAAATGTACATAATCCTGTATCTGAAAACTGCAAAAATTGTCACCAACCCCATGAAAGTAATGTTTCTAAACTTCTGAATGAGGAGAATATTTGTATAGCATGCCATGGAGATATGATAAAAAATGGCAAGGTAGTTCATCCCCCGGTAGCCGAAAAAGATTGTACAGGATGCCACCTACCGCACACAAGTGAGGCAGATAAACTACTAATCAATGGTATGCCAGATGTATGTTTTAACTGCCATGATAAAAATATTTTTACGAAGAAATATGTTCATCCACCAGTAGCTGAAAATTGTGCTATGTGCCATCTTCCTCATAGTTCTGGTCATGACAGGCTTTTGATTGCGAAGAGGGAATTTCTATGTCGTGAGTGTCATGGTGATTTAGTAAATAGTTTTAAAAAATATAATTACTTTCACCCACCTGTGAAAGATGAGCAATGTGAAATATGTCATGTCGTTCATTCTTCTGATACAAAGAAAATATTAAAAGATGCCCCTGTATTTTTATGTGCAGAATGTCACGATATTGGAGACGCAAAAATGGCAAAATCAATCCATAAACCTGTGGGAGATGGTAATTGTGTAAATTGTCATGATGTACATGGGGGTAATGAAAACAAATTTTTGACTGCAAAATATCCCGCCGAAAACTATCCACCCTATAATATACAGACCTATTCACTATGTTTTAAGTGCCATAATCAAGATATCGCTAAAGATCAAAAAACACTAACGGCTACTAATTTTAGAAATGGAGATAAAAATTTACATTATGTCCACGTAAATAAAGACAAAAGTAGAAATTGTAAGTTTTGCCATGACCCACACATGAGTACACAAGAAAAGCTTATAAAGAAAGATTTTAAGAGCTTTGGTGCATGGAATATACCAATAAACTTTTCTAAAACGATTACTGGTGGTGGTTGTGTTGTTGGTTGTCATAAACCATACTATTATGATAGAGTTAAACCAATTAAAAATAATTGAAATCTATGAAAAGAATTTTGATATTTTTGTTTACAGCGGTAATGATTAATAAAGCATATGCTTTAAAAATAATTACTCCAGAAGATAAAAGTTTTATTACTTCGCCCTATTTATATGTTATTGCAAAGATTGAACAGGAAGATGCAACGCATGTTATGGTTACAGTAAATGATATAAAGTCGCCTCTTATTTATATTGCATCCAATGAATATAAAGTTCAGTTTAAAGATTACCTAATATTAGATATTGAACTGGATAATGGAGAAAATTTTCTTGGTATTTCTCTATATAAGGACGGGAAACTATTGGAAGAAAAAAAGGCAATAATAAATCTTGTAAGACCCCCTCGGAGTCTGCCAAATAGTGCTAAAAAGTATTATTTCCATAAGGAAGAAAAGGAAAAAGAATGCCTTAACTGCCATGCTTCTATAAAGAACTGTGCAGAATGTCATAAAAGAATTATTTCAAAAAAATATGTACATGGTCCAGCAGGTTCCGGGGATTGTAATGTGTGCCATCTGGAAGAAAATAAAAATGGTGTGAAATATACAGTTCAGGAAAATATTGTTGATATATGCATTAATTGTCATGATAATATGAAAATGGAGAATTACAGATATGCTCATGGTCCATTTGCCGCAGGTTCATGCGAAGTTTGCCATGATTTACACTCTTCTGATTATCCCCATCAATTAAAGATGGAAACAAATGATTTGTGTATTAGTTGTCATCAGGAATTTAAAAAGCCGGGCGTTACCCATGTGGTAACCAAGCATCCATTAGGAGGGAAAAAGGATCCATCAAGACCGGGTAAAATGTTGCAGTGTAGTAGCTGTCATAATCCCCATGGGGAGAATACTCAAGTCTTTTTTGTAAGGGGTGTAAAAAACAGAATGGAATTATGTGCAGTCTGTCATAAAAAATAAAGGGGTTAAGAATGTTAAAGAAGCTTGGATGTTTTTTTATTTTAATGTTATTTTTTGCCTGTTCCCAAAAACAAGAAGTGGTCAAAAAAGAACGATTTTTTTGGCCTCCACCGCCAAATGAACCAAAAGTAGAGTTTATAGGAGCATATAGGGGTAACAGGGATTTGCCTCAAAAACTTAGTTTTATTAAAAAGATTACTGGAGAAACAGAACCAGAAATCAGGCTTAGAAAACCCCTTCATATAACATCAGATGGGGAAGGTATTGTGGTTGTGACAGATTTGCTCCCCTATGGTGGACTGGTTTTTGATTTTAATGAAAATAAGGTTGAATTTATTTCCAGTGAACCTTCTTTTCAATTTGCAACAGGGGTGGTTTTTGACAAAAACAAACTTTATGTTGCCGATGGCAGGGCAGGGAATATAAAAGTTTTCACCAAAAAAGATAGAAAGCCACTTTATACTATTGGAGATGGGGAGCTCCAAAGTCCTAATGGTATTGCTATTAATGAAAAATTAAACTGGCTATATGTTGTGGATACAAAGGCTCACAAAGTTTTTGTATATGATACTCAAACAAAAAAACAACTTTTCAGTTTTGGAAGGCCAGGGGATCAAGAAGGGGAATTTAATAGACCCTGGGGTGTATGCATCGATAAAAATGATGATGTTTATATAGCAGATGGGATAAATGCAAGGATACAAATATTTGATAAGAACGGGAAATTCATTAGCATGTTTGGTAAAAGGGGAGATAAACCAGGTGGATTTGCACAGGTAAAAGGTATTGGCATAGATTCTGATAATAACATTTATGTGATAGATCCACTAAAGGCAATTCAGGTATTTGACAGACAGGGGCAGCTTTTAGGGTTGGTAGGAGCACCTGGAACTAAAGGTATAGGTGCAATGAGTTTACCTATGGGATTATATGTTGATAAGAATGATAGAATATATGTGGTCGATCAGATGAACAGGCGTTTTCAGGTTTTTCAGTATATGAATGAAGATTACAAAAAGAAGAACCCCGTCGACTTCGGTGAAAAGACAAAATAATGGCGCTAAAAAACGTTAACATTAAATTTAAAAAAATATAAATTTTATTGACAAGGTTGATTAGTTTATGTTAACTTTTTGTAAAAAAAAGGAGGTGAAGGAAATGAAAAAGTTAGCTTTAGTATTAGCAGTAGCTGCAGCTATAGCGTTAGCAGTAGCAGGTGTTTATGCTGCTTCAGACATTAGAAACACGAAGCATAATCTGTCAAACTGGTCTGGTAACACATATCGTTCCACCAATTATAATGAAGTATGTGTTTTCTGTCACACACCACACATGGCTGGTGGATGGCCTCTCTGGAACAGAAATTACACTGCACCAACATTTATTGCCTATTCGTCAGTAATGTTCGATCCACAAAACTATGGTGGAACAGGACAGCCAGATGAAACTTCTAAATTGTGTTTCTCATGTCATGAACAGCAAAATACTGCATCAACAACAACGCTTTTTAACACATCTAATCTTGTAAATGGTGCTGCACCATCATTTAATTTTGTAAAGATTCACCCAACAGCTGCTTTAGGGACAGATTTAAGAGATGATCATCCCATAGGTTTTAATTATGCTGCAGCTCAGGCAAATACGGCTTATGAAATTTATCCAGCGAATTCTGCAGCGGCAAATATGGGTGAAACAGCAGCAGCAGTTTTTCCAGGTGGTCAGATGACTTGTTCAAGCTGTCATGACGTTCATGGTAAAGTAGTTTCAGGTTCAGTTATCCCGGTATTGCTCAGAAGGTCTAATGCTTCCAGTATGCTTTGCTGGTCCTGTCATAACAAGTAAAATTTAGTTAAAGGGGGGATTACCCCCCTTTTTTTATGAGATGAGAAATGTAGCTATTTTTGTTTTTTTTATTATAGTATTCTTAATTCCTGTTACCCTTCTTGCAGAAGGGTTTTCTGGTTCTATATCCTATACATATCAGGAAGATAAAATAGATTACCATATTCTTAACAGGGAAGAAGATAATTCCTATTTCTTACAACGTTATAATTTAGATTATTCAAGGTTATTTTTGTTACAGGATGGTGCTCTGGGGTTTTTTGATATGAAACTGGGGGCGGGTTATGATGTTGTGGATAAGGATTTTAGTGGTAGGAGTAGTCATAGTGATAAATTCAGAAAACGCTGGTATCTGGACCTTGTAATAGCACCAAAAATGCTGCCATTATTTTTTGAAGTTTTAACAGAGAATGTGGACTCTCAACATGTTAATCCAAACACCTATGAATTTAATGATTATTCGCAGATGCACAATAAAATCACATTCAAATATGTAATGCCAAGATATTTTAGATACTTTGACCCAAGAGGTAATGGTAATGGTGGGAATGGAAATGGTTTTTTTACCGGTAATGGCAATGGACTTCTATATAGTGGAAATGGTAATGGTATGATGTTTTTAGGCAATGGTAATGGTGGACTCTTAGGAAATGGTAATGGTGGTAATGGTTTTTTCACTGGCAATGGAAATGGTGGTAATGGAAACGGTAATGGTGGAGGTTTATTAGGAAGAAGAGTGGGACCACTTACACCATATGCGTATCTATTTGAATGGGAAAATTTCAGGACTGAGGGAGATAATATTGAGACAACAACTACAAATAGATACACACTGAATCTTGGTTTTTTAAAATTCTGGATAAATGCATATTACTATGAAACAGATGATGGTGCAAAAAAAGTCCGGGAAACAATAGAAATAGGTCAGAGAAGATACGATGGTAGACTTCTCTGGACATTAATTAATAACTGGATGGCTTCATCAAGCTACTTTTCCTATAATCTTGATAAAGACAATGATGTTGTTTCCAAGGAAAGCTACGAAGGCAATTTTATGTTTAAAACCTTCAGGAAAGATTGGCGTTCAGATCTTATAGCAAAAGTACTATATGAAAATAGAGCTCTTGATGAAAGAATAAATGTAAAGCTCCCCTATTACTTTTATGGTAGCACTGCTTTAACAAATTCGTTCAGTGGGACACTTTCCTATGAATTCGATAAAATTATGCGTGATAGGGATGAAGATTCCCAAACAAGTAAAGCTGTAAATAATTTTTCTTTAACCTTTAAGAAGGGGGAATGGAGTTACACTTCCAGACATGACTTAATTTATTTTACTGATAACACTAACAATAAGTCTGGTGTTTTTAATTATGATTATTTAACTTTCAATTATGATTTTAGTTTTAATAAATATCCTGGTTTAAATTCTCCGTACTTACATGAAGGTGGATACACGTTAACAATACATGATTATCTTACGAGCAATGTGGATAAGAAAATTAGGCAGATTCATACGGCAAGGTACAAGATTTCAGGACCAATTAATCCTAAATTGAGTTTTATATTTTCAGAGCAGTTAAGTTATTATGATCAAGGCAGCATACCCGTAACTAATGAAAATTATATTTCACAAAATAAGTTAGTGGATATACAACTTGAACCATATGATACTGCAATCAGAAATATAACGTCTGGAAGTCTCACATATAATCCAATGGCATCTTTAAATTTAAATGTTTCAGGGACTATTGATGATATTTTTTATGATAACGGGACAAATGAGAGTAGAAGGACAGTTAAAGGTATGGCATCTTATACAACAATTGATAGGAAAATATTTATAAATGCAGAAGCAGGTAAAAGTATATTACAAAGAGTAAATAATAATGATGAGTCCAACTATTTTGGCACGCTGCAGGTTTTATATACCCCAAGGTATAATTTTACTTCCAAGACAGTAGCTTTTATAAATCGCTCTGATAGAGAAAATGGGGTCGATACATTTACTGAAAGTAAAGGGATTTCAGAAGAATTAAATTATGCAATCTATACAAACGATTATTATAGTAGAAAAATCCTTGACACAAGGGTTTATGCAAAATATGAAAAATATACTAATATATCTGGTTTAATAGCAGATAGGTATATTGGGACCGACCCGACCAAAGAAAAAACACTCATAACTTTAGAAGGAAGCTTAAATGTGTATCCCTATAGATATTTATCAATAGGCGGTAGAATAAAAAATGAGAGCTTTAAAGATGTTAACGGTTATAAAGATAATCTAACATATATAATAAGGTCAGATTTGACATTTCCTTTACTTTCGATTAGTAGCTATTACCAGCATAAAAAGATAAGAATTGATGGTAATAGAGATGAAGATAAATTTTTTATTAATTTAACCAAGCGTTTTTAGTTTATCCCTTTCTTAATCTTTGTGTTAAAATTTCACTCGTATGCACTTATGGATAATTAAAAGAATTGAGGATTTACTTTTTTTAATACTCCTAATATTTATAATCTTTGTTTTTTATCCACTTGAAACCTTTTCAGATGGTGTAGATTTTTTGTTAGGCGGTTATTTCTTAGGCATTTCTCATCCGCCATCTTATCCTGTATATACACAATTAGTTCACTTAACTAAATATATTCCTCTTGGAAATTTGGCTTTAAGAATAAATTTTTTTACTGCCCTTTTGGCTTTTCTATTTCTCGTATTTTTTTATAACCATCTTAAAGGCAGTTGGCATGAGAAGTTTTTATGTATCCTCATGATTCTATCCAGCAATACCTTTTTTGTTAATTCAATTAATGGAGAATTATATGTACTGAATCTTCTTTTAATTTTTCTAATGTTTTTTTTCTTAGAAAAAGATGATAAAAGATATTTGTATTTGAATGCTTTTATTTTAGGTATAGGATTGGGGATACATCATACCGTAGTTTTTATGGGTTTATATATATGTTTTAGATATTTTTATGATGGAAGAAAAATTACTTTGTCAGATCTATTAGTTTGTATTTTTTTCTTGATTTTAGGTGCAACAGTGTATCTATACTTGCCTTTTAGAGCGTTCAAAGAACCTTTATGGAACTGGGGAAATCCAAAAAACTTAATATTATTTATAAATAGTTTTTTAAGGCACGATTTTCAAGCAAAAGGGTTCTTCAGAGAATGGGATACTTTTTTACATCAACTAATTTCTTTCAATCCCTTCCATGAGTTTGGCATCATAACAGGAGTTATCTTATTTGGTTCTATGCTTTCATTGTTGTTTTATGAAAAAAGGTTTTTTATCAAATCTTTTGTTTTTATTTTAGTTTTCTATTTTGGATTTTTGATTATAGTTGGAAATGATTCGCTTACCAATGAAGAAAGATTAAAAATATATGGAGTTTTTTATCTACCAGCATATGTGATGTTAATATATATGTTTAACCAGTTATTTTTAAAATTGAAAACTCAATATAAGTTTATAATTTTTTTTATCTCAATTTTTGGTTTAGGTTATAATTTTTATTCCCATTTATTAAAAGAAGTATCTTATGAAAAGATGGTTTTTCCCCATGATTATGCAAGAATGAATTTATCAATGCTTCCAAGGGATTCAAGCACATTAATAATTTTAGGTGGAGAAAAAGATTTTCCAATTATTTATCAACAAAAAATTTGCAAATTCAGGGATGATATATTGATAATACAACTTAATTTTTTGGGAAAGATGTGGAACTTAAAAGAAAGCTTGAAGTTGGGAGCAGCATATAAACCCTTTAGTAATAGTGAAAGGGGTGACAAAGGTATTTTAGAAAGTGTAATTCTATACCAAAAGGAAGTTAATGGTAAACGTGTTTTTACAAACATTTTTAATAATGATGAACTTCCAGATATGAATTGGAGTGAGAATGGTATTTATCAAGAAATTAATAGTGAAATGGGTTTGGAGAAAGAATATTTTATAAGATATAGAGGGAAAGGAGGGGACGATAATTTTATTGAGAATATATTAAAATTAAATAATCGTTAGGAGGCTGGAATGATTATTAGTATTCCAAAGGAAATTAAAAAGCATGAGTATAGGGTGGCTATCACACCAAACGGTGTATATACTCTTGTTTCTGATGGGCACAAAGTATTGGTGGAAGAAAATGCTGGAATTGGAAGTGGATTTGAAAACAGGGATTATGAAAAAGCTGGAGCAAATATAGTCAGTAAAAATGAGTTATTCAAAAAGGCAGAGTTAATCGTTAAAGTGAAAGAGCCATTGCCAGAAGAGTATGAGTTATATGAAGAAGGTGTTGCATTATTTACTTATCTTCATCTTGCAAGCAATCGCAAATTAGTGGAATTCCTTTGTAAAAGAAAAATTGCATCATTTGCATATGAAACACTGGAGGTAAATGGTACACTACCACTGCTTGCACCTATGAGTGAGATTGCTGGAAGAATGGCACCTATTATGGGAGCTTTTTATCTTCAAAAAAAGTTTAATGGAAGTGGTGTATTTCCTGTAGGTGTGGCCGGTGTTGAATCTGCAAGGATACTGATTATTGGAGCAGGGAATGTGGGGTTTAATAGTGCGAGGGTTAGCTTTAACATGGGTTTAGATACCATTGTACTAAACAGGGGTATAGAAAGATTGCAAAAAATAGATGAGTATTTTAATGGTAGGGTTAAAACAAAAATACTCGATAAATATACTCTTGAAGAAGAGCTATATAAGGCTGATATTGTCATTGGTGCTATCTTAGTTCCAGGTGGGAGAACACCCATATTAATAGATAAGAAAATGTTAAAGAAAATGAAAAAAGGAACTGTAATAGTTGATGTGTCCATTGACCAGGGTGGATGTGTGGAAGGTGCAAGACCTACAACCCATGAAAATCCTGTTTATATTGTCGATGGTATTGTTCATTACATGGTTTCGAATATGCCAGGGGCATACCCAAGAACATCCACGATAGCGCTTACTAATGCCACCCACCCTTATATTAGGATGCTTGCAAATTTAGGTGTAGATAAAGCAATAAAGGATAAAGTTCTTTCCACGGCTTTAAACATATACAATGGCAGAATTACGAATTCCAATTTAGCTAAATCTTTTAACTTAAAATAAAAAGATTTGATATAATCAAACTACCAGGGGGGGATTTGAAGAAATTTATTTTAATCTTTTTAATTCTGATTTTATCAAAGAATGCTTTTGCTGAAAAGAAAATTAAAGTTGCCTTTTTCCCAAATTTTACTCATGCACAAGCTTTAATAGGTATGGAAAATGGAGAATATGAAAAACACGTGGGGACAAAGATTGAATGGAAAGCCTTCAATGCAGGACCTTCTGCTATGGAGGCTCTCCTTTCCGGGGAAATTGATTTTGCTTTCGTGGGGACAAATCCAGCGATCAATGCATTTTTAAGGACAAAGGGAGTTGCTTTAAGGATAATAGCTGGTGTTGCCAATGGTGGAGCAAGCTTTGTAATACGAGGTAATTTATCTATAAAAAGTGAAAGCGAATTAAAGGGGAAAAATTTAGCTTCACCAGAATTTGGTAATACCCAAGATGTGGCATTAAAATATTGGTTAAAATCAAAAGGTTTTCAAATTAATAGAGATGTTAGGGTAAACAATCTAAAAAATTCTGATATTTATTTACTTTTTAAAAAGGGCTCTTTAGATGGTGCCTGGGTACCTGAACCGTGGGCAACAAGATTGGTAAAAGAGGCTAATGGTAGGATTTTCATTGATGAAAGGAATCTTTGGCCTGATGGAGATTTCTCAACAGCAATTTTAGTCGTTAGAAAGGATTTTTTAGATAAAAATTTGAAACTTGTTGAAGGATTTCTAAAAGCTCATGTGATAATAACAGAATGGATTAATAAAAATCCAGATTTAGCAAAGAAAGTGATAAATAGGGCAATCGAAAAGATGATATATAAACCATTGCCAGAAATGATTTTACAGGAAGCTTTTACAAGGGTTAAGTTTACCTATAATCCTGCTACAAATTCAATCTTTGAGTCAGCTAAAAGGGCGAAAGAGTTGGGATATTTACCTAAATATGAAGAGAAGAATTTAAATGAAATTTTGTATCTTTCAATTTTAAATAACGTGCTGATCAAAATGAAAAAAAAGTAGATAATTTTATGCCAAAAATAGATTTAATTAATGTAAATAAAGTATATATCGGAAAAACTGGAATTGTTCATGCTTTAAATAATATTAATCTCACAATTGATGATGGCGAATTTTTGTGTATAGTAGGTCCTTCTGGATGCGGTAAGTCTACATTTTTGAACATAATTGCTGGACTTACCCCTGCAGATGAAGGACAAGTGCTTGTAGATGATATGCCTGTAAAAGGTCCAGGTACAGATAGAGTTTTGATGTTTCAAGAACCTGCATTGTTTCCATGGCTAAATGTTATACAAAATGTTGCTTTTGGTTTACGAATGGCTGGTCTTTTGAAAGAGGAAAGTTACGATAGAGCAAGGGCTTTACTTAGAATTGTTAAGCTTGAAAAGTTTGAAAATTCATGGATTCATGAGTTATCAGGGGGTATGAAGCAAAGGGTTGCCTTAGCTAGAGCACTTGCACTTGATCCGAATGTTTTGCTTATGGATGAGCCATTTGCAGCTCTTGATGCCCAAACGAGAGATATGTTGCATGAAGAGCTTGAATTATTGTGGTTAGAAACAGGGAAGACTATAATTTTTGTTACCCATAATGTTAGAGAAGCAGTTAGACTTGGAAGCCGTGTTATTTTGATGACCGCAAGGGATGGTAAAATTAAAAGGGAATATAAGATTGAATTACCAAGACCTAGACACATAGAAGATACAGAGCTTATTAAGATTGCAAAGATTATCAGGGATGACTTAAAGGAAGAGGTTTTAAAGATCAGTGGGGAGGTAATCTAAAAATTCAATGGAAACTCATGGAGTTATTAAAAAAGTTAAAGAAGAAAAAAAGAACAATTTAAAAATGAAGAGACTAAAAAGTTTTTTAACAAAGATTGTTTTTTTTGGCATTTTGATCTTATTGTGGCATATTTTAACAAGTGTAGAATCATGGAGTAATTTTTTGTTTCCTCAACCTAAAGAAGTATTTTTAACTTTATGGCAGGGGATAATTGATAAAACATTTATTTACGCCATATATTCAAGCATAAAAAGGTTAATTATTGGTTATTTGATCTCCATTATAATAGGTTTGCCATTAGGGCTTTGTTTGGGAAGGATAAACTGGCTGAACGAAACAATAGGGGCATTATCTCTTGGACTGCAGGCTTTGCCCAGTATTTGCTGGTTACCACTTGCTGTATTATGGTTTGGATTGAATGAAATGGCAATACAATTTGTGGTAATAATGGGTTCTGTTCTTGCTATAACTCTTTCAGTCCGAGATGGTGTTACTTCCATATCGCCAATATTTTTGAAGGCTGCTCGTGTGCTGGGAGCTAACAAGTTAAAACTTTATACCCATGTTCTTATCCCAGCTTCACTACCATCCATATTAACCGGGGCAAGATTGGGATGGACATTTGCATGGAGATCCTTAATGGCTGCTGAACTTTTGTATGTAAGTACTGGATTGGGTTCAATACTTATGGTGGGCAGAGAACTTCATGATATGTCTATGGTAATTTCTGCAATGCTTGTTATAATTGGGATAGGTCTTTTTTTTGATAGACTTGTATTTGGTTATTTTGAGCATTTTATTTCTATAAGATGGGGTACAAAGTGATAAAAAAAATTATCCTTTTTGTATTAGTATTTATTTTATCTTTTACAAAAAATTCTTCTGCAGACGAAAATAAAACGTTTAGCTTAATTACAGATAAAGGTAATTTTACTATAAAATTTACTTTTATGGATCCAAAAATATCTACAGGCTCCAATAAAGCAAATTTAGAAATATATGATATGAACAAAAATCCTGTAAAATCAGCAAAGATAGAAATTATTTTGTGGATGGGTGAACATGGTCATTATAGTTCAGCTACACCGGTTATAAAGGAGGTAAAGCCCGGTTTTTATGATATTTCAGAATTAGATTTTGAAATGAAGGGCAGGTGGGAAATAACTATCAGCATAAAAAAAGACTCTATTAAAGATAGGGTAAGTTTTCAAATTTTAGTAGATTGAGTAGTGGCATTTTTTTTACTTCATTAGTTTGGCACTTGGTAAAGACATATTGATTGGTAGATTTTTTCGTAAGTAAGATTGGTACAAGGTCTTGTATAAACTTAAAAAGTTTCCCGTAAGTATAATGATTAGTTCTTCTTTACTTTCCCATTGTTGCCTATATCACATTTGAGGGACTTCATTAATTTGGCACTTGGTATAGACATATTGACCAGTAGATTTTAGCATAGGATTGTTAAAGAGGTTAAAGCTAAATTTAAACAA
>ENA-ORXB01001864-ORXB01001864.1-sediment-metagenome-genome-assembly--contig:-NODE-1864-length-21490-cov-95.960585_pt1 | contig 21490 bp, 19 predicted proteins | sample MGYA00237863_ERZ511475 | MGnify/ENA primary metagenome ERZ511475 (study PRJEB26305, sample SAMN06343858) | sediment metagenome | isolation source: hot spring sediment | place: Canada: British Columbia... | reverse complement strand
AAACGGCTTTTCATAATCCAGTGTTCATGCAGGTTTCAGAAGAAAAAATATCATTTTCACGCATTATTGAGGATAAATCAATCTTTAAGGAGGCCTATCAAATGAAGCCAGAGGAATTGGAAATAGGGAGTGAAATCGGTGGCTTTAAATTAGAGGAAATATTAGGAAGGGGTGGTATGGGAGTTGTTTATAGGGCTCATGAACTTTCCCTCAATCGGAAGGTGGCATTAAAGATTCTTTCTCAAAAATTATCCTCCGACCCAGAATTTATCCAACGGTTTAAAAGAGAAGCCCAAATCATTGCCTCCTTAGATCATCCTAATATTGTGAGAATCCTCGCATACGGGGAGGAAAAAGGCCTTTATTATTTTGCTATGGAATATATCAGGGGGAAGGATCTTGGACAGATCTTAAAGGAAAAGTCAAAGATTCCTCTCGATGAAGCCCTCGATATTACAGCTAAAATTGCTAGCGCATTGATTGAGGCTGACTCAAAAAGGGTGGTACATCGTGATCTCAAGCCCACTAATATCATGATCGATGAGAAAGGAAGAGTAAAAATTACGGACTTTGGAGTAGCCCATCTTCAAGAGACAGATATCAAGCTGACAAGAACAGGCTGGTTTTTGGGAACTCCAGAATTTGCATCTCCCGAACAAGCAAGAGGAGACCCTATAGATATAAGAAGCGATATATACTCTCTCGGAGTAATTCTTTATATGATGTTATCAGGAAAGCCTCCCCTTACTGGAGATTCTCCCCAAGCGGTGTTGATCAAGATTGCAACTGAACCTCTCCCTCCTATCAAAAAAGTAAATCCCCATGTCCCAGAACCTGTCTGTAAGCTTATCGAGAAAATGACAGCCAAAGATTTGAACTCCCGGTTTCAAAAACCGGATGAACTTCTATCTGCGATAGAAGACTGTATGGATAAATTGAAAAAAGAATCTATAATAACAAGGACTCCCACCAAAGAGGAAAATTTAGTAGGAAAGAGGAGGTTTGTTCGGGTTTTGGGAACGACATTAGGTATCGCTCTGGCTGTTTTTCTGATAGTATGGCTTGGAGAAGCCATGTTTATAAAAAAGAGAGTCCCGAGGGAGGAAAGAAATATTTCTGAAATTTCAAAAGTGGAAGAAAGTCAACCTTCAGCACCTGAGACTAAACCATCTCCTTCGATTTCACCGTCAGATAAACCTGCTAACATGGCCGAAGAAAAACCTTCTCAACCAGTACCCCCTTTTGAGAGATCGAAACAAACAGAAATGAAGAGCCCTCTCTCAACGGGATCAGAAAAAATAGCTGCCATTCCAAAAAGCCAAACCATTAGGGACATACCGAATGTTCTCATTGTGGTATCAGGAAATGGGGGGATGATTCACTTTTTACAGAGTAACCTTGCATCCATAGTTATTCAAGGAGGCCTCAGGGTGATGATGGTGAATGAAATCCCAAAACTAAGAGAGAAGATCCAGGTTGGAGATATTCCAATCACCTTTCACTCTATAAAAGAAGACATTCCTCGTGACAGAGCCGATATCCTTTTATTGGCTCAAATTCAGAAAACGGGAAGTATGACACTTCGATATTACGGCCAGACTCAAGAGTTGATTACTGCCTCCTTCAATGTTCAGGTGGTAGATGCCACAAGCGGGATGTCGATCATCCCTCCTTCCACGGGTTCAGCTAAATTTACGGCTCTTAATATGGAAGAGAATTTAAAAGAGGCCATAAATTCTGCAGTAGGCGATCTGGATGAAAAAATAAAGAGGTATTGGGCGGCTAAAAAGGCATCTTCAAGATAAATAAAATCAAACGATCAAACCAGTATTCTGAAATAGAAGAATCTCCTTCTCTTTTTTAAAGGCCAATATCAGAAAAAAAGAGTGAGCCAATCTAACTATAGGAAATAAATTAGTAGGACATTGGAGACAATAAAATTTTATATTGATAATCAAACCTTTTACTACCTGATAGTAAACTTTTCAGGTCCAAGAACCAAAGAATCGATGCAATCCCTCTAAAATAACTTCACGGATAAGGAGCCTCATAAGGGAAGATAACAATATTTATTTGGGAGTGTCACTAATACCCGGTTATGAAATTGAGTGATCAAATAAAAAAGAGATTGAAGAGGAGGAAGGAATGGGCTTTTGGATTTTTTTGGGGATTATTGTTCTCTTGGTAGTCACGTTTGTAGCGATATACAACAAATTGGTTCGTCTGAGAAATACCGTGAAGGCTTCCTGGTCCGATATTGATGTGCAGTGCAAGAAACGGTTTGATCTTGTTCCAAATCTGGTTGAGACGGTCAGGGGATATGCCTCCCACGAAAAAGGCCTTTTTGAAAAGGTAGCAGAAATAAGATCGATGGCGATGAAGGCCACCACTCCTTCGGAGGTAGCGAAGACAGAAAACCTGCTCAGGGATACTCTTAAGAGTCTGTTTGCGGTGGCAGAGGCTTATCCTGAGTTGAAAGCCAGTCAGAACTTTCTTCAACTCCAGAGTCAGCTTCAAGAATTGGAGAATAATATAGAGTATGCCCGACGCTATTATAATGCCGTGGTGAGAGATTTCAATGTTTTGATCGAGTCCTTCCCGTCTAATCTTGTTGCCTCGGCTTTTAACTTCAAGCAGGCGGAACTCTTTCAGCTTGAAACCCCTGAGGTTGAGAGAAAGCCGGTGAAAGTGAGTTTTTCTTGATGAAGGGGTGAGAGAGGGAAGAGAGTATGGGTGGGGGTTACCTATGAGACGGTGGTTAAAATTCCTCTGGTTGATTTTTATTAGTCTTGGTTTTCTTTTGATCACTCCTTCTCCTGGTTCAGCCCAACATTTTACCATTCGAAAGTTTCATTCCGATATCCTTATTCATGAAGACTCCTCTGTGATCGTGAAGGAGAGGATCGAGGTGGAGTTTCATCAATCGAAACGGGGGATTTATCGGGAAATTCCGTTTAGATATCGAGATGAGTTTGGTAAAGAGATCATTACTCCCCTTACGATTATTTCTGTGACTGATGACTCCGAAAGGCCCTGGAAATATCAGGTCAAGAGAGAGGGTTCGATCGTTCATGTTCGAATCGGCGACCCCGAAAAATATGTGAAGGGAAGACAGGTCTATATCCTCACTTATAGGGTAAAGAATACCGTCCTCTTTCTTGAGGATCATGATGAGTTCTACTGGAATGTTACAGGAAATTACTGGAAGGCTCCTATTCGGGAAGCCTCTGCAAAAGTAAAATTAGAGACCAAGAATAGAAGCAAAAAATTAATCGTTATAGGTTATCAGGGGGCTTTAGGATCAAAAGAGGAATGCGGCTATGAATCTTTTGATAATACAGGAAGATTCTTTACAAAGAGAAGCCTTCAGATGGGCGAGGGGCTTACTTTGGTCTTTGGATGGGAGAAGGGGCTGATCTCTCCACCTTCTTCCTGGGAAAAGTTTTTCTGGGCTCTTCATCTTGAAGAGAATTGGGTATTTTTCGTTCCCTTTCTTTCACTCTTCTATATGGTGGGTCGCTGGTATAAAAGGGGAAGGGATCCAAATGTAAGAGAGTCGGTGATGGTGATGTATGGTCCTCCTAAGTTTGAGGATAAGCCTCTTATCCCAGCAGAGATTGGGGCTTTGATTGATGAGAAGATCGATCCCCGAGATATGAGTTCAACGATTGTGGATCTTGCAGTCAAAGGATATTTGAAGATTGAGGAGACGAAGAGGGAGGGATTGCTTTTTGATTCTGTGGATTATTATCTCCGAAAAGTAAAGGATCCGGACGCCCATCTTCAGCCCTTTGAGATAGAATTGATGAAGAGTCTTTTCCCTGGAAACTTACCGGGGGTCTCTCTTTCTGAGTTAAAAAATAGATTCTATACCCATTTGCCTCATTTGAAAGAGACCCTTTTTCGAGAGTTGATAAAAAAGAGATATTTCCCTAAGAGCCCCGAAAGGGTGAGAAACACTTATATGGGCATTGGAGTCTTTGTGATAGTGATTGGAATTTTAATCTTTTTGGGCCTTCTATCACTTCCTATCATGAAAGGGATTCTGGCGCCCATTGGCGCAGGGCTTCCATTCTTACTCTTCGGGCGGTATATGCCCGCCAAGACGAAAGCAGGGGCTTTGGCTTATATGGAAAGTTTGGGATTTCAGGAGTTCTTGAGTCGTGCAGAGAAGGATAGAATTGAGAAGTTAGGGGACAGGAACCTTTTTTCGAAATTTTTACCTTATGCGATTGCTCTGGATGTGGTAGAAAGTTGGTCAAAGGCATTTGAAGGAATTTATCAAGACCCTCCCAAGTGGTATGTCTCTACGGTGGGATTTAAAGAGTTCAGTCCCTACGGCTTTTCGCGTTCCATTCAATCGGTAACCTCTAACCTCTCCTCGGCCATGTTCTCAGCCCCAAGAGGAAGTGGGAGTGGCGGAAGGTCAGGCTCCAGAGGAGGATTTTCTGGAGGGGGCTTTGGAGGCGGTGGAGGAGGAAGCTGGTAAAGGGTGATGGTTCATAAAAAGAAGGAAAAGAAGAATAGTTATAGAGGAAAAAAGGATGGATTTTCTTCGGCATCTTAAAACCTAATAAGATAAATACATTATACGAGGAGGTATGAGATGAAAGGATGGGCAAAAATAATATGGGTGATTGGGTTTCTGGTATTTGCAGTCAGTGGTATTACTCTTGCCCAGGAGGATAAACCCGGTTGCAAAGATCATCCTATGTTTACGAGAATGCCAGAATATTATATCTATTCTTGTGAACAAAAAGATTTTGAAGTTCACGAATTCGTTGACCCATCTACCAAGCAGAAGGTCTCCGTGGAGGGGCGTTATTTTTTTGCATCTTACTATCACTCTTGTCCAAATTAGGGTTTTAAAAAACCTATATTTTGGACAGCAGAATGACCAGATGTGTAGGGTTATCTCCTCAACCCAATGAAATAACCCTGTTTAAAGGCCTTTTGCTTTCATTAAATGTCTTTATTGAACCTGATATTTTGGACAGCAAAATAAATCAACTAAAAAAATCATAACTGGAACCTGGTTTTGAAAACATACAAAACTTGTCCAAAAAGCTAATAAATTCAAAGGGTACCTCTAAAATTTTGGGTTATTTTGGACAGCACTGTCTTACTATCTTAAAAAAGAATTTAAGGGCAAAAAGTCTATGCTCGAGGTAGCTCGTAATTACACTAATGCAATAGATAGGATAGGTGGGGTTTCCTTAATTGAAAGACCAAATGCAAGAGGGGACACATGGATGAAACTGAAGAAAGATGGAAAAGAAATATGGGCACACATTGATCAAGATAACTGGGGTGGCAATACCTTTTATATTTATATTGTAGAAAAGGCTGCTATGAAACAGCAAGTGGTGGCAGATGCAAAAAGTCTGATGAGCGATATTCAGGCGAAAGGAAGTGCTTCAGTTTATGGCATTTATTTTGACTTTGACAAGGCAGACATAAAGCCTGAATCAGAGCCTGCGATTAAAGAGATTGCAAAACTCCTTCAGGAAAATAAGGGATTGAAGCTCTATGTGGTAGGTCACACAGACAATGTGGGAACTCTTGATTACAATCTCAAACTCTCAAAGGCAAGGGCAGATGCAGTGGTGAAGGAGTTAACGACAAAACATAAAATTTCACCGGACAGACTGAGGGCGTTCGGAGTGGCTTCTCTTGCCCCTGTTGCCTCGAATAAGACCGAAGAAGGGAGGGCAAAGAATAGAAGGGTGGAACTGGTAGAGCAGTGATTAAGAGGGGGTGAGGGGGAGTTAAGAAGTGGGTGATTATCAAGGGGTGTTAAGAAAAAGTCTCAAATAGAAGGAGGAAAATTAGATGAGAAAAAGGATGATTATTGTGGTGGTTTTTATTTCGTTATTTTTGCTTTCAGGAAATGCCATAGCACAAGGACCTAACCTGAAAGAGGGATTATGGGAGATAAGTACTACAATTGAAGACCCGGATATGCCGAAGGAGATGCTTCGTCAGACTTATAAGCATTGTTTAACAAAAAATGATTACATCCCATATAAAGAAGAGTCAGATAAAGAATGTAAAGTGACGAAGTTCGATGTTAAGGGAAACACCGTTACCTGGACTGTAAAATGTAAGGATGCGGAAGGGACTTCCACGGGCAATGGAAGGGTCACCTATAAAGGAGAGACTTTTGAGGGATTGATAAAATTCAAAGACCCGGAAGGGGAGATAACTATGACTATGAAAGGAAAATGGATTGGAAAATGCCCAAAATAATTTCTTTTATTCTTATAATTTTTATTGCAAACTTTTCTTTTGCCTCGGAGCCTTATACTCCTCAAAGAGGAAGTCCTGAGCGGAAAGCTATCTTGGATATCTTGAGGGAAGGGTTAAAACGATTTCCGGATAAAGAACCTTCAGGTATTGGTTTCGAATACAAAAGAGAAGATGTGGGAGTTGCTAAATGGTTTATCGAGGAAGGTAAAAATGTAATCTTCATCGTTAATTACCTTAAGGTTAAAGACAATTGGGCATGGCTTGAGGTAAGAGAAGAAAATTATGGCATAGATATTGATTCGTTGCTTCATAAAGAAGGAGAGAAATGGGTAGCGAAAGGTCTCGTTCGACCTTCTTATGTGTTGTGTTTAAATGATAAAGAAGGTGATGTGAAGGCTTACATCTATAAAAGATTTATGGAGAAATTCCCTCAGGCACCTATCGATATATTTCCAAAAGTAGACTCTGAACGTAAAGCAATAATGAATTCAATGAAGATATGTCCGGATTTAATTTTTGTTGTTAAATATTTAAAGGTAAAAAATGGATGGGCATGGATTGAGACAGATCCACGATCTCCGGATGGAATGAATCAACTTGAACCTATCGATGCTCTGCTTCATAAAGAGAAGGGGAAATGGGTAATAAAACATATAAAACCTTGCTGTGGAGAGTGGGAAGACTATTTAGAACAGAATAATATTAAAAGTATGGAAGGATATTATAGACACCTTATGCGGATGTTTCCCGGGGTAACTCGGGATTTATTCCCGAAATAATCTTTAAATAGGAGGTCTCATATGAATATCGTAGAGAGGGCAAAGAATATTATTTTAAAACCTTCACAGACATGGGCAGAGATCCACGCAGAGCAGATGAGTATTTCTGATCTCTATAAATCCTATGCAGTGATTCTTGCTGCAATTCCTGCAGTGGCTTCACTGATTGGATATGGACTGATCGGACATTCTGCGTTCGGAATCTATGTTCGATGGGGAATAGGAAGGGCCTTTGGTTATGCTATCTTATATTATGTTTTATCCCTTGTGGGGATTTATGTGATAGCTTTGATTACGGATGCCCTTGCCCCAAGTTTTGGGTCTAAGAAAAATTTCCTTAATGCTTTTAAGACGGTGGTTTATTCGATGACTCCTGGTTGGGTGGGAGGTATTTTTTATATCATCCCTTCTCTCTTCATTCTGGCAATTATCGCCGCACTTTATGGAATCTACCTTTTCTATCTTGGACTTCCAGTCCTGATGGAAACGCCAAAAGTAAAATCATTGGGCTATGTGGTGGTTGTGATTATTGTGACATTCGTAGTTAATTTTATCATTGGAGCAATCGCAGGCTCCTTATTTGCACTCACTCCCATAGGGTAGTATGGGGAGAGGCCAAAAAATCCAAACAACAACCTTATTCACGTTAAATACGACGATAAGTCAAATGAGGAAGAAAGAATTGACAGGTCTTGTTTCTATGGTAGGTGTGGGGGTCCTCTTTTTTTTAGCCCATTTAAGCACCGCAGGAAACTTGAATAAACCCTCGCAGGAAAAGGAGAGTATTCTGGAACTGCCCCCCGCATTGGAAAAGGTCCTCCAGGAACGTCTACCTGAATGGCACCTCCCAGCCCGTTCGGATTTCATCGGCCGATGGGAAGGATTTCTCAAGACAGAGCAAATCCCCTTTGTGAGTTGGGGAGATTTCGACGGAGACGGAGGTGAGGACTTAGCCCTGATACTTATCGGAGCCCGTTTGTGGAAAGTGGTAGTGTTTATAAAAGCCGGAGATAGCTATCGCCTTATTGAACTCAAGGGATTTCCTGGCGGTAAGAGTTTCTTTCGGGATAATCCGCCCCAAGATTTCCGTCTGCAGACAATAAAAAAGAAATCAGATCAGGCCGGTAGGTGTCGTTTCGACGCTTTGGTTTTATCATCCCTGAAGAATCCTGATAGCCTAATCCAATATTGCTGGAACCCCCAATACGATTTCTTTTCCGTATCTCGACAGAACGATATGACCGATTGAAGTGATTGTGGGGATGGTATAAAGACTATAAAAATATGAAAAGAGGATAATAAAAACGAAAAAGATTTTTGCTCTAATCTATTTTTTTGGTTGCATTTTTATCCCCTTGGGTTTAATATGGGTGGGTTATTTATTAGCACCTTCAGAATTTGTCCTAAATAAAGATGCCCTTCCCACGGACCGGGATGCTCTCAAAAACTCCAAGATTTTGTTCCCAAATTTTAAATCGAAAGAGTCTTTTTACTACCCAGGGGCCCTCATGGGGCTAACAGGTAAGGAAGAAGATAACAAGTTCTGGCTCCTTATATGCAAGGATGAAGGACACGCGGAATCCGTTTTTAAAAACTATGCTAAGAAGGTCACAGAGGGGGTAGGGATCCATCAATCTTCAGGCCCAGAATACCATTATTATAAAAATCCCGAGATAGGAATTTTGGGGCATATAAAATGGATTGATAGGGTCGTTGTCCATTTAGAGGGAAGAGAAGAGGAGAAGATTAATCAACTCTTTAAGAATTCTGGAATGTTGACTCCGAATCCTAAGGCAAATCTCTTAACGGAGATCTTTCGTACAGGTAGATTTATCGATAAATATCTTTGGCATATTCTTATCTTCATCCTCATTTATGGTGGACTCCAGTTTCCCATCTGGAATTGGGTGACTGCCTGGGCAACCACGATTCATCCTGAAACCGGAGTAGTCTCAGTAGAAGAATCTGAACTGAGAAGAAGGCTTCTTTCGTTGAACGATCTGGATGTTCCTTTTCAAATCTCCGAAAGAAAGAATGGAAAGATTGATGCGATCTGGCGATTGGCCGATGCGAAATGGGCAGGGCTGATGACGGCGAACAAAATCACCGAAGTACGAATCATTCGTTTGACTCTCTCGGATAAAGAAAAAGTTTGCCGAGCGGTTGACATCACCAAATCCGTAAAGGCTACAGCAGATGGGTTGTCCTTCGCTTTCTCATTTCATTCTTTTTTCTCGCGAGGGGTCACGTTTTGGGAGTGGACTTACGAAAAACGGTATGGATTGATCTTTAAGGATGGGAAGTTAACCTTTGATACCGTCTATGAATATAAATTCAGTTACGATGAGAAAAAGGATCCTATTGTGAATATTGTGGTTCAAATTGTGAATATTGTGGTTCAAAGTGGATGGCAATATAAGCAGGTTCTTTTCTAATAGCCCCTTATTCCCCCTTTGATGAAGGGGGTGGGGAGAGGGAGGGAAAAATATGGAAGAGAAAGAAAAATCACTTAATCATGGAATTTCTAAGAATGAAGAGTTTTTATCGGGAGATCAAAGAATTGCCAGATTGGGAGACCGCCTGATTGCACTCATTATAGATACCCTCCTGATGGCTTCGATTTTTGCAGTCATTGGAATGTGGTCTGCTCGAAAATGGGGAGGGATTACGGAAACAGGTTTTGATATCAAAGGGTTCCCTGCCATGTTTTCCATCATGACTACGGTTCTTTTGGGCTTCCTTTATTTTTGGATCTTAGAAGGAATTTGGGGGATAACTATTGGTAAAGTGATCATCGGTATCCAGGTGATTAAAAAGGACGGTACCCATTGTCATATGCGGGCATCCCTTATCCGAAACCTTCTTCGATTTGTTGATAGATTGGGTGTTTATTTAGTTGGATTTCTGATTGCCATCTTTTCAAGGATGCGTCAACGACTGGGCGACCATCTTGCAGACACGATCGTCATTGAAAAAAAATTCCATATGCTTCTCCGCGTGGTCTCGGTTATTCTATGGTTGGGTGGAATTGGAGGGGGAATCTTTCTTTCCTACGATATCCATCGGGGGATCTTGAGGCCCATCGCCACTCCTTCGCCAGCACCCACTCCTTCGGTAACCCCTTCTGTAAAGGTTTCTGGAGACTTAAAGATTATCGATTTTAAATTTGTTCAATCCAAGGACGGCCCAATTCGACCTGAAGCGCCTTATAAGCCTGGAGATAAAGTATATATAGATTATAGTGTAGCAGGATATACCACTGACAAAGAAGGAAAAGTTTATGTTACCTCCACTGCGACCATTCTTGACCCAAGTGGATTACTCCTTTATCCACCTTTAAAAAGAGAATTGCATGAAGTTGTTCCAAAAATGGAGAAGCCAGTTGAACTCTACTTTAATTATTACTTCGATCTTCCCTATTATGCTCCTTCAGGAAAATTCAATATCCAGATAAAGGTTCATGATGCAGTGAAAAATATAGACTCTGAATTAATTGGTTCTTTTATGGTGGAGGGAGGGGCTACCGAAACTTCTTCTCGTCTTGAATTCAGAGATTTTCATTTCTCCCTTTCAAGGGGAGAACCCCCTGTAACCCATCCCGTGATTCAGCCAGGGGGGACCATCTATTCGATATGTAAAATCTCTGGAATGCAATTTCGTGAAGACCGGCCTGATGTATTGATTGGTCTCAAAATCATTGGACCTAACGGGGAAACCATCATTGAGAACTCTGAATTAATAAAGATGAATGATTCCTATTTTTATCGCCCGGCAACCTTCTTCGAGACAGTCTCAGCCCATGCCAAACTTCCTTCAAATGCACCTAAAGGAAGATACCTCTGGAAATATACGATGACGGACCGCATTGCAAATAAAAAAGTGGATTATGACGCAAATTTTGAGGTAAAGTAAGATTGGATATGAAAAATAAAAGAGGGAAAGCCGATGTATAAAACGAGACCAGTTATTCAAAAGTTTTCTAAGAGTTGGAAGTCCAGAATCTTTTATCTTATTCTATCATTAGTTGGGATGATTACCCTCTATGAATTCGGATTATCTGCCATTACCCCTCTCAAGCAAAGCTTTCAATCCATGGAATCAAATAGTCTTTCATGTAATTCATGCGGGGAAAAGATCGATCCAGACCCAAGTTTCTCTCTGATCCCAGATAAATTGCTCAATGATCCACGCGTTCACATTAACCCAAAACCCCGTGGGGATACCCGGTTTGAGCCCGAAAATAAGACTGCTTTATACATTTCACCTTTTGAAACAGGACGGCTCATTGCAAAAATTGGTAAAACGAGAGATTTCGCATGGGAGGGAATAGAAAAGATATTGGTTAAAAATGGCTATAGCATTACAATACTGAGAAGTGAAATGGTAACTGTTAAAAGACTTATTGACTATCTAAGAGATATGAAAGACCCAGGAATCGTTGTTATAAATACCCATGGTTTATGTGATGGGCGTTTGGCTACCGGAGAAAGGCTCACAATGAGTGATGATTCAGGTAAAGCTGAAAAAGAACTTGAAGAAGTTAAAAAGTATCTCATAAAATGTGGGCATAAAAAACTAATAGAAATGGAAGGTGTTGACAAGATGTCTATTGAAAGGTCATGGTTCGTAGCGATCAAACCCTCCTTCTGGCAATATGTTCAAGAATTGCATGGTCGTCCTGTCTCGTTCAGGAAGAGCTTTTTCTATAATGGGGCATGTTATTCTGATTGCACCCCAGATTTACGAAATAGGATACGTGCCAGAGCTTATTTTGCATGGAAGACCACTGTCCACCCTATTGTCTCCGGCGCATTTTGCCTTTATTTGATTTCTGTGTTAGATAGACCAACTTACTCTGCTGAAGAAGCATACTATAATCTGGTTCGGGTGATCAAAACCAGAAAGATGATATATAAACAAGATAAACTCCTTGAAGGTAAAGGTCCATCCACTCAAATTTTTCCAGAAAGTGATTTTGAAAAATATCTATTTAATGGATATGCTTATGAAGGCAGAAACCCGGTGCGGTATGCAGGAAATGGTTGGCTTTCGCCTCAACTTGTAGACGTAGGACAGCTCTGGTGGTTGGTGTTTGCTGGAAGATGGGGACAAGATACCAAAAAGGGAGCCGAAAATTTAAAAGATTGCTACGATAAATATTGGGTTTCAAAAAAGTTAGGTAGGCTGAAAAGTCCGTTCTGTAATAATGCCAATGCAGGGAAACCCCCAAAGAAAGATGAGGTGGCTTATGCTATCTATTTATTGACCGGGGATAAGGATATGGACTTTTCTGGAACCCATGTCCCTCGGTGGACGCTTAATGAGAGCCAAAAAGAATAGGTTTTTATAATACAGATAATCTGTTGCCTAACGTTAAATTTAAAAAATCCTTCGATTATCTTGGCACTCTTACTACCGTTGAGGGGCAGGAGGTAGACAATAGAGGATTAGTGGGTTGGGCAACCATGATTAAACAAAAACCTGAACTCTATTCTCTATCGGTTAAAGCTTTCTGAACCGGCGAAATCGTATTATATTGTGTAGAGTGATAACCAGTTGGAGGAGGTTCAGATTTTTGAGATGTAACCAATTCTTGAAAGGCGTCCTAAGAGTGATAATGATAAGAGCATTTGGAATGAGTTGTTTCTATGTAATCCTCCTTTTTCTACTCTCCGGTGTCACTGAAGTGGAATCTAAAAATCCGGCACAAAGAGTAGAAAAAGAGCGTAGCCAAGCAAGGACTGTGGAGGTGCTAAGAGCAAGATTCGGATCGGGCCCTGACCATATCGGAGTCCATACTCCAGATGAGGCCAATCCTGAAGGCCCCATGAGTTTCGCCCTGAGTAGGGAGGGAGAAATCCATATTCTTGGTCAGATAAACTCTCGCATCCAGGTGTTTAAAAAGGGAAAAAAGACGACGACCATTCCCATCCCTGCAGAGGAATCCACCGATTTCAAAGAAATTGAACTGACTCCCGAAAATAAAATTGTTTTATTAGGAAGATCCTATGTGGAAGGCCGAGAAAAATTAGTCCTTTATCTTCTCGATTTAAATGGGAAAGTGTTAAACAAAATTCCTCTTGAGAATAGGAAACTCATCCCCGATTCGGGTATGGTTTTGGGGATCCATGTAATTAAAGAAGGAAGACTATCCGGGATATGGGTTGAATTAGCCGATGTCCCTTCTGAACGGACTGTGAGGATTCTTCCCCTCGATAGAAAATCCATCGAGAGAATTTCTGTTCCTGGAAAAATATCTTTTAATGGGAAGAGCCTCCTTCGAGCTGAAAAAATAGGGGACACCACTGTGCCCCTCTATCGTTCAGAAGAATATAGTCTTTCAAAGTGGGAGCCAGAACGGGCTGTCTACTTCGATAGATTAATTATCCACCTTCTTGGCCTCTGGGATGACCAAAAAGAAAGAATCTATCTTGGAGCAATCTTGAAAGATATATTTACCAAATGGTTGTGGATAAACATGAAGTGGTAGTAAGAAAATATAGTGTGGAATAGTTGAAGAAGAAGCGGAATAATTAAACAGAGAAGTAAGAATATGAGAAAAATCGCTTTTTTAGTCTTCATTGGGATAGGATTGATTACTACCTTTTTATCTTATGCCCAGTTAGGAAAAAGTGCAGGCCTTCGGTTCTATTCTGAATTTAAACCGGTGGTAGGGGGATGGTCAGAATATCAAATTACCACCAAGGGAGAACCGCCTTCAAAGATAAAGGTGGCCATTGTTGGAAAAGAAGGAGAAGCCTACTGGTATGAAACAGTAATGGAAACGAAGAAAGAAGGAAAGGTGATTACAAAAATGCTTGTCTCGGGAAATCCCGAAGATCAGAAGAACATAAAAAGGATGATTTTCAAGATGGGAAATGAACCTGCGATGGAGATGTCTGTCCAGATGATGCAACCTTCGAAAGGAGAAGGCAGACCCGGTAAATTGATCGACAAAGGCATGGAGACAATCAAGGTCCCGGCCGGAACCTTTAAATGTCAACACATGCAATACCAGGATCAAGAGGAGGTGGTGGATGCATGGGTTTATAAGGAGGTCTATCCTTATGGTCTAATCAAATCTCAATCAAAAAACACAGAGATGGTTCTTATTGGATATGGCACTGGAGCAAAAACCCAGATCACAGAGACTCCTCAAAAGTTCGAGATTCCTCAAATCCCTCAAATCCCTGAGAGACATCCAAGGAGATAGAAAGATAGCTTCTAAAATTAGATGCCTTATCGATTTAAAGTATAAGCAATCTTTCGGTGGATTCGGGACATGGGAAGTCGGTCGAGTTGATTAATGGAAACCCATCTTCCTTTTTTCTTCTTGCCCAGGGGTTGACAATAAAAGGCGTGGAGGGTGAGTTTAAAGTGAGAATAGGTTTGTTGAAATGTTCCCATCAATCCTTTGACCTCTACATTTAATCCCATCTCTTTCTTTATCTCATTTCTTAACCTCACCCTCTCCAATCCTCTTTCATTTGTCTGCCAATTGGGGAATTCCCATAATCCTCCTAAGAAACCGTTTAATGGCCTCTGTTGAAGGAGGACTTTCCCGTCCCTCTGGATAATCGCAACCATCCCTCTCCTTTGAGGAATTTTTCTCTTATTGAATGGAGGAGGAAAATGCTCAGGTGCACCTGAAAGATAGCCCTTACAAAGGGGGCTTAGAGGACAAGAAAAACATATCGGCCTTTTAGGTGTGCAGATCATGGCCCCAAGATCCATAAGGGCTTGATTGAAGAAGCGAGCTCTGTTTTTAGGGATAAGAGATTCAGAGATCTTCCATAAAAGATCTTCCGTTTCCTTTTTCTTAGGATTCTTCGAGATCGCAAAAAGTCTTGCGAGCACTCGCTTCACATTTCCATCAAGAATGGGAGCCTCTTGATTAAAGGCGATGGAAAGGATAGCTCCAGCCGTATATCTCCCGATTCCGGGGAGACCAAGGAGAGCGTTAAGAGAATTTGGGATTTCCCCTTGAAAACGATTCAAAACCATCTTTGCAGCCCGATGAAGATTTCGGGCTCTTGAATAGTATCCCAAACCTTCCCAGACTTTTAAAACCTCTGAAAGATTGGCTTCGGCTAAATGCTGAAGGGTTGGAAAGGTACTGAGAAAATTCTTGTAATAGGGAATGACGGTCTCTACCTGGGTCTGCTGAAGCATCATCTCAGAGACCCAGATGGCATAAGGGTCTTTGGTTTTTCTCCAGGGAAGGTCTCTTTTATTTCGTTTAAACCACTCGAGGAGTTTTTTCTGGATTTCTTCTCTTTGGGAATGTTCCACTTTAAATTGAAAGACTATGGATCACCTTCTTCTTGGTCGTTCGCCCAGGGTTACCTTGATATCCATGAAATTCCCTTTTCGATATACCTTGAGAAAAATGGTATCTCCTGGTCGCTTTTCTCGAATATATCGGATCAAATCATCGTGAGTCTTCACTTCGTGCTGATCTGCTTTCACCACAATATCTCCCCCTACAATCACGATCATATTCCCTACCTGAACCCTCTGATTCCCTCCCCTCAGACCCGCTTTGTCTGCTGGTCCTCCTTTTACTACTTCAGCAATCATGGCTCCCCGTTCTACTTTTAACTTAAGAAACTGGGCGATCTCCGGGATGAGGGACTGAATCGTAGCGCCAATATAGGGATAAGAGACATATCCCTTAGAGATGAGCTCAGGAATCACCCGCTTCGCTGTATTGACAGGAATGGCAAACCCTATTCCAACACTACCTCCAGAGGGACTAATAATCGCAGTGTTGATCCCAATGATCTCTCCTTCAGAATTTAAAAGGGGTCCTCCTGAGTTCCCTGGATTGATCGCCGCATCCGTCTGAATGACATCCTCGATGAGATACCCGGCATCCGAACGGATGGTTCTTCCAAGAGAACTGATCACCCCTGTGGTCAGAGTCCTCTCCAGTCCGAAAGGATTCCCTATGGCAAGCACTTTCTGACCGATTCGGAGGTTCTTAGAATCTCCCATAGGGATCACCTTTAATTTTTCTTTTGGTGCATCGATTTTAATTACCGCCAGATCATTGTCTGGATCTGAGCCCACCAATTTTGCAGGCCACTTCGACCCATCCGCCAAGGTCACTTCCAATTTCTGGGCATTGGCTACCACATGATGATTGGTCAGGATATGGCCTTTGGTATCAATGATGGAACCGGAGCCCGATCCCTGGGTGGGGAAAGGATTAAAGAAAAAATCCAATTGAACGGCAATACTGGTGATATTGACAACCCCATCTGCAGCCTTCTCATAAACGGCAATGTTATTCTTTTCATCCTCGGTGATGGAAAAAGAAAGAGTGCTCCATAAACTGATCAGAACGATAAAAAATACAATTGATCCTCTTTTTAGAGTCATTTTCCAGATCCTCCTTTTTCATCTTTTATTCGTCTTTGGCATTCCTGTCTCATCATAGATCCCTTCAAAGAGAGGACTGGTCAGATACCTTTCTCCTGAATCGGGTAGAATCACGACCATGACCTTCCCTTCAAAGTCCCTCTGTTTTGCTAATCTCAATGCCACGGCTATGGCTGCTCCACTGCTGATCCCTGAAAGGATTCCTTCCTCTCGAGCAAGCCTTCTTGCATGCTCGATGGCCTCTTCGCTGTTCACCTGTTCCACCCGATCGACGATGGATAAATCCAGCGTCTCAGGAATAAACCCTGCCCCGATCCCTTGAATCTTATGAGGGGAAGGTCTAAGCGGCTCGCCAGATAGAAATTGGGTGATCACTGGACTCTCCGCTGGTTCGACCGCGACACTTACAATCCTCTTCTTTTTCTCCCACTTGATGTATCGCGAAACTCCTGTAATCGTCCCTCCTGTCCCAACTCCTGAGACAAGCACATCGATCTCGCCATTCGTTTGCTCCCAGATCTCAGGGCCTGTCGTCTTATAATGGATTTCGGGATTGGCTGGATTCTTGAATTGCTGGGGCATATAATATCTCAAAGGATCGGACTGAACGATCCGCTCCGCTTCCTCCACTGCCCCCTCATCCCTTTATCACCCGGGGTGAGGATGATATGGGCCCCAAAAATGGCAAGCACTTTTCGTCTTTCGATCGACATCGTCTCAGGCATGGTCACATGGAGTTTGTATCCTCTTGCTGCGGCTACAAAAGCCAAGGCAATACCTGTATTTCCGCTGGTCGGTTCGATGATCTCCATACCAGGTTTGAGCCACCCTTCCCTTTCAGCTTTCCAGATCATATTGGCTCCGATCCGACATTTCACGGAGTAGGCAGGATTTCTTCCTTCAATTTTTCCAAGAATAGTGGCTTTGAGTCCCTTAGCCATTCGGTTGATTCTCACCATCGGGGTATTCCCAATGGAAAGAGAAAGATCATCGAAGAATCGAGTCATAGGCCTCCTTTAAATTTAATCAGGAATCATAGAAGAATGAAATATTGGAATTCCATTTTTCCCTCATCCCATTACCCAATATCCATTATTCCATTATTCCAATATTCCATTATTCCACTGTTTCATTGTTTCATTATTTTTAATCCAAAGGCGGTTTAAATCTCCTTAACCTTAAAGCATTACTCACAACCGTCACCGAAGAAAAGGCCATAGCTCCAGCAGCCAATATGGGATTGAGAAGGATTCCAAAGAAGGGGTAAAGGACACCGGCGGCCACTGGAATAAGAAGAGTATTGTAAGCAAAGGCCCAGAAAAGGTTTTGTTTGATATTTCGTATCGTCGCCTTGCTCAGGGCAATTGCCGTAACGACTCCTCTTAAATCCCCACCCATGAGGGTAATCTCTGAAGTTTCAATGGCGACATCGGTTCCTGTCCCGATAGCAATTCCTACATCGGCCTGGGCCAGTGCAGGCGCATCATTCACACCGTCTCCGACCATCCCGACCTTCTTTCCTTCCGCCTGAAGTCTTTTTACTATTTCAGCTTTTCTGTCCGGAGGAACTTCGGCAAGGACTCGTTCAATCCCTACCTCCCCGGCAATCGCTTTGGCCGTCTCCTCATGATCTCCTGTGAGCATGACCACTTCTAAACCCATCTTTTTTAGGCTCTCCACGGCTTTGATAGAATTTTCTTTCAAGGTGTCGGAGACAGCAATCAGACCTGCTGGTCTTCCATTGACCGAGAGAAACATGGCTGTCTTCCCTTGCGAAGAATGGCGCTCTACCTCTTTGAACCAGCCATTGATCCTAATTCCTTTTTCTTCCATTAATTTAAGATTACCCAGGAGGACTTTTTTAGAATCAATTGTGGTCTCGATTCCATAACCTGGAATCGATATAAAATTTTTTGAATCAAAAAGTTTCAATCCCAACTCTTCTGCCTTCTTTACGACGGCCTCTCCCAAAGGATGTTCCGATCCTTTCTCCGCAGAGGCGGCCAGACGTAAAACCTCCTCTTCTGTAAATCCTTCGAATCCAATCACCTCTGTGACAGAGGGTTTCCCTTGAGTAATCGTCCCGGTTTTATCGAGGACAATCGTTTGAAGCTGATGGGCTTTCTCCAGTGCATCTGCATCCCGAATCAAAATCCCGCTCTCCGCCCCTTTCCCCATTCCCGCGATAATGGAGGTGGGGGTGGCTAAGCCTAAGGCACATGGACAGGCAATAATGAGAACGGCAATGAAGTTCAAAAAGGCATAGGTAAACGAGGGAGAAGGACCCCATAGAGACCAGATGAAAAAAGTAAGGATAGCCATCCCGATCACTATTGGAACAAAGTACCTTGCGATGATATCGACCCTCCTTGCGATAGGAGGTTTTGAACCCTGGGCCTCCTGAACCAAACGAATGATCTGTGCCAGGAGGGTGTCTCGGCCCACTTTGATAGCTTCAAATTTGAAGGTTCCCCCTTTATTCAATGTAGCTCCGATGACATGATCCCCAACCTTTTTCTCCATCGGGAGAGGTTCCCCGGTGACCATCGATTCATCCACAAACGAAAAACCTTCTCTGACAATCCCATCCACCGGAATCTTCTCCCCAGGTCGAACGATGACGAGGTCGCCGACCTGGACATCCTTCACTGGAATATCCACCTCCCTTTCATTTCTTACCACCCTCGCTGTTTTTGGCTGAAGCCCGATCAGCTTTTTAATGGCTTCGGACGTCTTCCCTTTTGCTCTTGCTTCAAGAAACCTTCCAAGAAGAATCAGAACGATGATGGCCACTGAGGTATCAAAGTAGACATCCAGCATCCTTCCCTCTACCTGGATCAGATTTGAGAAGAAGGTGACGATCACACTGTAAAAATAGGCAGCCGAAGTGCCCACCGCAATCAAGGTATTCATATCGCTTGTCTTCTGTTTGAGAGCCTTCCAAAACCCTACATAGAATGGCCATCCATTCCAGAATTGAACAGGCGTGGCGAATAAGAATTGAAGAAAGAAGTTGATCTCCCTCGAAAGGCCAAAATGCTTCTCCAGAAAAGGGGCCCCATACATGAGGATAAGAATGGGGATCAGGAGAAAGGCCCCAATGATAAATTTCTGCTTTAATCGTGAGAGTTCGGCTTCTCGCACCCTCCTCTCTTTCTCCACTAGATCCTCCTCTTCGGCATCCAGAACCTGATAGCCAGAATCTCTCACGACTTTTTTAAAATCCTCAATTGAGACCCTCTCTGGAAGATACTCAATGGAGGCACTCTCGCTTGCCAGATTGACGTTGACCTGAAGAACTCCGTTTAAAGAGCGAACGGCCCTTTCAACCCGATTCACGCAAGAGGCACAACTCATTCCCCGGATAGGAAGGATCACCCTTTCTATTTTTTCGCCACCACCCACCACCTTCTCTTCTTTGAACTCCTCAGATTCCATAAATCCTCATCCCTATTTCAACCACTCAGGATTAGCTTTTGCTTCCTCTGCCTCTTTAGATAGTCTTTCCAACATTTCCTTCGCCTCTGAAATTTGAGCCTCGTACTTCTTTCTCTCTTGGTCATATTTTTCTGCCTCGGTTTGATACCGAGCTCGACTCACCAATCCTTTTCGACCCATCTCTACCGTTTTCTCTGAAAATCTCTTTCTCGCACTCTCCAGATTCTCGGTAGCCTCCCTCAATTGTTCCTTCCAGGGACGCACTCTCTCGCCACCAGGCTTCATCCCTCCCATAGATATCCACTTCTCTTCTCTCCACCGATGGCGATGAAAGGGAAGGAAGACCTCCTTTTTGAACATCCTTCTTCTCTTCCTTTGACTCTATTCTCTGGACTTGATCACGATATGGCACCGGAACTTTCTCAAGGTCATCAGTGAAATTCACCACTCCATTCTTGTCGACCCATTTATAAATCGTTTCGGCTTGAAGAGAAGGGACGATGAATAGAAAAACGATGATCCAACACAGCCTTAACATATCTATCTCACCTCCCTTTGATCAAATCCCATATAAAAAATGAAAAAATTTATTGGTTGATTAATACCTCGATGAGGGAAATAACCTCTGGAGCATCCCAATCTCTCGGCCCTGACGCTTTTCCAACCATCCTTCCTTGCCTATCAATCAGGATGGATGTTGGAATCCCTTTAATCTCATAAAGATGGTAGGCACGAAGCTTAGGATCCAGGAGGATTGGAAAACTCCAATCCTTCTTCTCGATAAATTCTTTGACCTTCTCTTTCTTGTCATAATCTACAGAGATTCCCAGGAGGATAAAATCCCGATGTTTGAATTGTCGATAATGGGCTTCCATGGAGGGCATCTCCTTTTTGCAAGGTCCACACCATGTGGCCCAGAAGACGAGGAGGATGATTTTTCCTTTAAAGGAATGAAGTTCAACCTTTCTTCCGCAAAGGTCTTCGAGTGTAAAATTGGGCGCCTTTTTGATGTTTTTAACAGGGGTAATTTTTGCTTTTATCAACAAATCCTCATCGATCACTTTCGATTGGGAAAAGGAACCGAAAAGAAGCAACAAGGGGATAAAAAAAAGAATCCATTTATGACGGAATGCCAATTTCGAATCTCCTTTATTTTTTATAACACTCTCCAATCTTCTATTTCAAATGATATCGGCCCATATTGTCATTCCCTACATTTTTCTTTATAATAAAATAGCCATGAGGGAATCCCAATTCGAAGAGTTTGAAGCTACCTCTCTTTACTGCCCAAATTGCCGAAGGGCCGTTCCGGTAAGAAAGAAACTTCTTCTGGTTCTCCCCGAAGGGGATGAATATGAATATCTTTGTGCCTTCTGTTCTTCTTCGGTAGGGACAAAGATTGATAAGAATGTACCTTCTATTGAATTAATCTTCAAACCTTAACCCCCTCCCCTTTTGAGTCAAAAACCGCCTAAAATTCTAATCAAATTGATTGAAATTTCCCCTCTTCTCCCCTCTCCCCCAACGGGTAAACCTATTTTATATTCAATCCATCTGCGTCTGTCTGTAACCCCTCACTGAGGGGTGGAAATAAATTTAAGCCCGACAGGAGTATTTCCGAAACCCATAGAATGCGGATC